>Ga0315268_10007734_pt1 | contig 11289 bp, 14 predicted proteins | sample C1_top_MG_FD_204535 | JGI IMG/M metagenome (GOLD analysis project Ga0315268, IMG submission 204535) | Sediment microbial communities from Yellowstone Lake, YNP, Wyoming, USA - C1_top | ecosystem: Environmental > Aquatic > Freshwater > Lake > Sediment | place: USA: Wyoming | collected 2017-08-01 | reverse complement strand
CGAAGCAAGTGTGGGTAGAAGCCAACTGCAACGGTGCTAAACTAGCCGAAGTCTTACTGCGGAAGCACAGAGCGAGGCTTACGAAAAGTCAGAAAGAAGCGGGCCACGGTAATCCCAAGGTTAGGCCCAAAACCTCGCGTCTTTTCATCATGCCTTCTTTCAATGACTTCTTGGGCGGAAAGCCGCTGAATGAAGGGAAGGCAACTGGCAAGGCTAAGGATGAAATGATTGCTGGTCCGGTTCTGCGTTCGGAAGCAGTTGACATGAGAAGGGCCGAAACTTATCTTTTGGACGGGACTTTCCTTGGAACCCTCGAACAGCTTGAAGCCTTAAGCTGAGCAACATCTCAGCACAAGATTTATAGATAAATGCATTCTTCACTCTAAAATGGTGATGGCATGTCATCCGAGGACGATAATCCAGACTGGTTTAGAAAGAAGCGTTCGCCATTTTTTAGAAATTGGGGCTTTGACGACTTTGACAAGGTTTTCGAAGAAATGGAGAAAATGATGGAGGAAGAGTTCAGGAGCTTTGCTTCGCGCGTTCCAAAAGACTACGTGAGGGAACGTAAGCTTCCAGACGGTTCAACAGCACGGGAACTGGGACCATTTGTCTATGGTTACAGTGTGAAGATAGGACCTGATGGGAAACCTGAAATCAACGAGTTTGGAAACGTGAAGCCAACAAAGAATGGTTTGCCTCAAGTGCAGGAAGAGCGTGAACCGCTTGTGGACATAGTTGATACAGATGGCGAGATCCACGTCGTGGCTGAACTGCCAGGCGTTGAGAAAGAGGACATAAAATTGAGTGGAACTGCAGATGAATTGACTATCGCAGTTGATAATGCTCAGCGCAAGTATTTCAAAGAGGTTGTGCTGCCAGCAAAGGTCAGGGTTAGAGAGGCTAAATCGCAATACAAGAACGGTGTTTTGGAAGTTACGCTACCTAAGGTCAAGAATGGGAGGCCGTCTAAAGGTGAACCCATAAACATTGAATAGCCCTTCCGTCTAAGTAAATTGTCAAGCTGGCAGTTTGGCATCATGAATGAAAAATCAGAAATTGACCTGCTGAACGCGGCGTGCAAAGAAGCGAAAGCAGAGGGTAAACTGACAGGCAAGAACTTGACCGAACTCTATGAAATCTTTGGGCAACGTTTCACTAAAGCCTTTGAAGCTCTGAAGGAGAACCGAGTGAAGAAATACGTCTTCAAACCCAGCGGCAAGATCGTTTGGATCGTTGTTGGAAGGGAACGGGACTATCTTATTATTGCTGCCGCGGAATTCTGCACTTGCGATGACTTCTATTTCCGTGTTCTTGACAGAGAAGTGCACTTGTGTTATCATCTCATTGCTCAGAAGTTGGCCAAGAATTTGGATTGGTACGAGGCCATAGAGGAGCATGATGAGCTTTACGATTCGCTTATGAATGAGTGGAAAAAAGCTACTGTTTAAATATTTAAACTCAAATAGGAGTTTGAAAGGAGACACTTTCCATGGATCTAGGAGCATACTTTGAGCTCATCAAATATACTCTTATGGCTTCAGCACTTGTTGTGTTGTTTCTGATCTTCCTCTACATATTCTATGGTAAAGAGGAAAAAGAAGCCTAGACATTCGTCTTCTGTTCTTCTTTTCGCATTATCAAGAAAACAACGATACCGACGACTGTCAGGATCGCCGCGGCTAAGATTAGCAGTCCAGCTTCTGTCCCACCACCTATCATAATTGGAACCGGTCCGATGAATATTATGGCTCCAAAGTCGGTTGAGTCTTGATCTGAGAAGATCGTGGCCACGGCCAAAGTGACGATGCCTACGAAAATCATCGAAAACTCTAATGAGGAGCAGAATCAGGATTTTCCGCGACTTGTCTGCGCCATCATTCATGTACATCGCGTCATCTCCTCATCTAAAATGAAGTATCATGGTTATTGAAACAAGAAGTGCGGCAAGTATTATCGAGGATAGAAGAATTGTCTTTAGTGATTGTTTGTTTGTGCCGAAAATGACGAGAACTGGTCCTATTATTGCTCCGCCGCCTTTGACTTATCCCTTATTTTTGACGTTCAGGAGGAAAATAAGAGTGACTGCAACCATAGCGATGATTATTCCAGCAATAATTAGGGTCAAACCCAGACTGACAAATGTTCCTACATCCATGTCTATCGTTTGAGCTCCTTGAATCGTTAGAGTCACTGACAACTTCTAATAAACTTTATAGTGTGAGTCATCTCTCATCTTGGAGAATGTTGGAGCTGGAATGACGGCCGAAGAGATCATTGAACGGATCCTTTCAACGTGTAATGATGTTTCCAGAGATCAGATTCTAGAAAGTTTGGATAGGGAGAAGAAGAAGAGTGGAGGATTCATTTCTGACGTGACCCTCCTGCGAATGATTGCTGCAGAGTTTGGCTGCGAGACCCCTGATGGCGAGGATTTGGCGCATACACTGACGGCGAAAGATTTGGTTTCTGGATTGAACAACATCAGTGTCATTGGACGAGTGGTTGCGGTTTTCTCTCCGAAAGCTTTCAACGGGAATAGGAGCGGAAAGTTTGCAAGTGTGCTCATCGCCGACAAAAGCGGCATCTTGAGGGTCGTTCTTTGGAATGACAAGGCGGAGCTGACAACGCCAGGGATGGTACAGGTCGGTCAGATAGTCCGTTTCTCCCACGGATATACAAGGGAAGATTATGGCGGGAGGGTTGAGCTTCACATTGGAGAAAAATGCGAAGTGGAACAACTCAATCTGTCGGATGCAGAGGCGCGGGATTACCCTACTATCAGTAAGTTCACAACGGGAATCGGTGAACTGGCAGATGTTCAGAGAAGCGAGAAAGTGAACGTCACGGGCAAAGTTAAGAAGCTGTTTTCAGCTTCCACCTTTGAGAGGCAAGACGCATGTCTTGGCAAGGTGATGCGGTTCGTATTGGCGGATGACACGGGCGAGTTGCCGGTCGTGGTTTGGAATGAGAAAGTGGATGAACTCGAAAAATGGGTGAAAATGGATGATTGCTTGCAGATTGTGAATGCAAAAGTAAAGAGGGCAAGAAGTGAAGGCGTGGAGATTCATGTTGACGCTGCAACCTACGTCGAGAGGGCGGCACAGACTGAGAGGTTTCTGAAAATGGCTGATCTGAAGGAAGGCTTGAACCACGTCAGTATTGAAGGAGAAGTAGTAACAAAACCTGTGATCCGAACCGTCAAGACGTCCAAAGGCGAAAACGTAAAGCTTGCCACTTTTGAGTTGAAGGACGAGACGGGCAGAATGTGGGTTTCTGCTTGGCGGCAGCATGTAGAAGCGGCAGGTGCCTTAGAAGCAGGAAAAAGAATCAGCATCAAAAATGCTTACGTGAAGAAGGGGTTTGGAGAACAACTGGAAATCTCAACCAGAGACGCCACGTCCATAACCGTTTCATGCTGACAGGTCTTTTTGGTGCCGGGGCGGGATTTCAGCACCAATTTACTAGTAGAAGTCCATCATAAGAGCGTGACGAGAGTTCGAATCTCTCCCGGGCTACCATAAACCCAAGTCAGGACGGTGTTCGAACTCTCGGTTCAGCGATGGTGCTGAGGGGAGGGTTAGGTCTAAAACTCGGTTTAAATTCTCGGAATTTTCAAAATCCATCACATCACTTTGCGAGGAGATGACGGAAAGGTATAGCGATTAGGTCTCCTATTACAAATGACGCATACAGAACGCTCGACATTATCGCGTATGATGGCAATTGCCCTACTGCTAGCTTTGGAATAATAACGGCTATGAACCATATCACTTTGTAGGTCAGCTGTAGAAGTAAAACTGGCGAAAATTTCAGGGGTGAACGCAGACCAGCTATGGACAAGATTGCAAATGCCACGCCAACACTGGATGCAAGGCCTGCCATTATTGGTTCCTCCTCGGGAAATCCCAAAAGAGACGAAGCTGTACTGGGCATGATAAGAAATGCCAAGCCAAAAACGCCACCGACGACAATCGTGTAGGCATACATGAACCGTAGCCAATTCGGATGAACCTTAATCTTTTCATTTTCTGTTGACAATCCATTCACCTCCTTTCTACAATTGTGTCAACTGATCAAAATCATAACTGCTTATTTCTTCGATCGGCATTTAATCTTTTTCACTTGTTTCTCGGGGTAAAATTACGCGTGTCATAACATGAGTGCAAAAAAGTGTCGAGCTCTCGGGTGAATAGCGAAAATGCTAGCAAAGTGTAGCCTTTTCAATCTCTATTAAGCTAGTTTTTACTCGCAAATTGATAGTATTCAAAATGTTTGAAGCGAGAGTTTGAAGCTATCCCGGGCAACTAAGATACTCTAGTCAAAATTTCATGTTAAGATTGATTTTTGGATACTGCAATCCAGCAAAATTTTTAATGAGCCTGCTTCTTCTCTCTCTAATATGATTATAGATATTGAAGAATTGCTCAAGTTTCTTGTGAAGGCAAAGGTCAACACTTATGCTAGTGACACAAAAGCAACGATCTTAGGGGATGGAAGTAAGGAATTAGTTTTTCGTGAGGGGAGACTTTTTTATAGAGACAGATATTTCGGGGAGAACCCCTTCATCGGAGAGGAAATGGTCTTCCATGAAGACAAATACATCTGGAGTATGAACTATTATGGGCACGCTATTTCTTCCAAAGACTTTTCCTTGAGGGATTTATATGCGTTTCTTCGGGAGGCATTAAAAAGAGTTAACGAAAAGAACCCGTTCCGAGGCCCAGAAAAATATGATGGGCATATCTTCAGGTATGTCAACAATGTAGAAGGCAATGTTAGTCAGTTTAACGGAACGGAGAAAATATTCTACAAGGAAATCGAAGTTTACAGACTGGTATATCAAGGAGGATTCATTAACTACTAGACCTAACACGGGCTTAAAATCTTCCTTTAAGCTTCTTTTGAGTATATTTTCCACAAAGGAAAGCAAATCAGGTCTTAACTCCGATATTCTAAACCGATATTTGAACCTAAACCGGGCTACAATTCGCGTTGCATTATTATTTTAGGATGGAACCTTTTTTCCATAGCTAGAGTAATCAACACTTCTCACGGCAGTCATAAAATCCTTGAAAGGCAGAGTCACTATAAGCGTGTCTGGAGACCATTTGTGTCTCGTTCTTTCGAATATCGAGATGAGATTTACGTCAGGCTTTCCTTTTGCTAAGGTGTTGTTGATGGTGGAACACACAGTACTGGCAGGATAGTGCATGAAGGGTTCGGCTCCTTCAAAGCATGCCAAACCAAGGATTCTGTCTGCTTGTGCAGGGTTCACGAAAAAAAGAACCATGTCGGGATCTGTTTCGAACTTATCAAGAGAACCTAAAATAAGAAATCTGCCTCTATATACTGGTTGGAGTTGCTTGTCCACCGAAGCCTCTGCAACTTCTTTTGACTCATAAACATTGGCTGCTAGAAAAAGGTCTGCAAATTCTTCCAAAGAAAGAGCCTGCCAACCTGCGATGTGACTGCCACCACGGCAAACGCAATTCTCCTTTGAAAGGTTGATTACCACATTCTCTCGTCTGACAACATCAAGAGCTTCGCAAATTCTCAGTCGTCTTTCGACGCCTCGTGTATCAGGACGTTCAGAGAAACTTACTCCGATTGGCATGCTCTGCAATTCCAAAATTTGAACTATCTTCTTGACCTGTTCTTCAAACCTAGGCATTTTTCTTCCTCAACTGAGTGCTTGTTCGCAACTATATAGGTTTTCTTGAATACCTAATGACGTAATTCAACTCCGTCGATTGTTGATTCGATAACGACGGCTCTGCCTAAACAGCAGCTAACGATGCGAACCCTCGCATCTGCAGTGAGAACACGAGTAAGAACTGATCACTTCTATCATGGTTAAGCTATTTCTTACCTGCAAACCGATAGTGTTTAGGAGAAGTTTGAACCGAGAGTTTGAAGGCTTCACTTTCAACTTGTATTCGTAACGCCCAAATCGAACTTCTTTGTTCAAAATAGCCAAGAAACAGGCTTTAACTGGTAAAATGGTGCCGGGGGCGGGATTCGAGCCCGCGACCTCTGGACCATAGGCGTTTGCCCCTTTTGTTCTCCAGATTATGAGTCTGGCGCCCTAGCCAGGCTAGGCTACCCCGGCTTTGCCGTTCTTGGCTATTTTGTTGGCAAGGCTTAATTTAAGGTTATTCAAATCTTGTTTTCCATTCTCTGCAATCTATCCACTTCTCAAAACGGGGTTTAGCAAGTAGCAGTCAAATCAAGTTTTTTCTTGGTTGCGCCCCAGTCTCGCTGAGATGTCCACTAGCGTCACTTTCACCTCTTGTGAAGTCCAAACCTAATTGCTCTGGGAATCCTTGAAAAAACCTATTTTGGTGCCAGTTTCTCCACGGTAGAATGCTTTCCAACGTATGCAACACTTACCATTTTGACAAAAAGCCCCGTCTCCACGACACCAGGCATAGACTTCAGTTTGCGTTCCAACTCAGCAGGCATGTGCACAGATCCGAAGTCTGCGTCTATGATGACGTTGCCGTTGTCGGTTATGACTGGTCCCACTTTCCCTTTTCCCTCCCTCAAGCGTGGAATTCCACCCATCTTATTGATCCTGCACATTGCAAGCGACGCTGCGAACGGCAACACTTCTATTGGCACCGGGTGACCATTTTCTCCCAGAACTTTGACAATCTTGGTTTCATCGGCAATGATGATGAGTTTCTTTGAAGCTGAGGCCACGATTTTCTCCCTTGCGAGAGCGCCACCCATGCCCTTGATCAGGCTCAGTTCGTCGTCTATCTGGTCTGCTCCATCAATCGTCAAATCAATCATAGGATGCTCCTCTAATGTTGTTATTGGAATGCAGTGCTGAACCGCGAGCATGAAGGCTTGGTAAGATGTCGGGATTCCTAGAACGTGTAGTTTTTCATGTTCTATTCTTTTTCCGATTTCAGCAATTGCATATGCTGCTGTGCTGCCACTTCCCAGCCCGACTGTGAAACCGTCTTTGACGTGTTTCACGGCTTCAAGGGCCGCGTGCTTCTTTTCTTTTTCAATCCATTCTGGTTTATGACTCAATTTCCATTTGCCCCAGTTTGTCCAAAACTTTTTCCACTTCAGTTCGGATTTCTTCTATTCTTCTTTCTGCCTCCGTCCTCGGGCTTGCTCTGGCTGGTGCTTGTTTCTTTTTCTTCTTCGCCTTCTCGTCGGCACTTGGTCTTTCCTCTGGGCTTGTGATTTCAGCTTCCGGCATTTTTGGCGCTATGGTCACCTCTCTTATCGGTCTTGTTTCTGCTCTTGCGCGGAGTTCCTCGATCTTTGAGCTGAGTTCGTCGAAACGTTCGCTGAACAGTTTCATCAAGTCTTCTTGCATTGTTTCAAGTTCGTGTAAGGCCACCACGGATTCGTCTTTTGAGATGGCATCTTTCACGGTCATCATTCGCGACTTGTACGTTTGCGCCAGTCTTTCCCTTTCTTCTTCGGTTATCTTTCCTTCAGCGTGAGCCTCATAAAGTCGGCGGATCGCATCGCTAAGAATTTCTCTTTCCAGGTCCAGTATGCGCAGTTCTTCTTTTGCCTGAAAAGCATCTTGTTGAGGGACACTTTTCATGACTTTAAAAGGGTAGCCCCTGAGCTCGGCTGGTGGTTCCTCTCTTGAAGGGGGGGTTTCCTTTTTCCCATGCTTTTGCATGGCGTAGACAACAATTAAGCATACGATAATCACCCCTACCGTGATTACAGCGATCGTTAGGGGATCATCAAGGGGCAATAACGATTTCCCTCTCTATCCTCATTGCTTACCATGTATATATAAATTATATAATCGAATTTTGGGAGGGATTCCGCATGGTTACTATAAAAATTTCGGCTGAGCGTCCTGAACTTTTGCAGCAGATTCCAGACATTTTCTCGACTTTCACTGTTGAGAAATACTTTCGAGCCATTCTGCAGATGTCTTCAGGTTTGAAGCTCAGGTGCACATCGCCCATTTCGGTTCTGAACTCCTCAAAGCCGTGTTCACAAAGATCAATGACTATCGCCTTTCCATTCGTTCTCACGGCAGTCTTGATGCTTTCAAAGACTTTTTCTGGCTGTGTGCTATGATGAAGCATTAGGGTTGAGAAGATGGCATCAAATCTTTGGGGAATTTTGAAGTAGACTCGTGCCTGCTCGATGCTGCCTTTGATGTTTTCAGCTATGCCTACAAATGCGATTATTCCAGCTTTCTTTTTTATCAGTGAGAGTAGCATGGCAGGCGTCAAGTCCACGGCGAAGAAGCTGGCACTGGGAAGTTTGGCATGTACTTTGTTGGCGACTTTGACGGTGAAGAGCCCTGAGCCTGCTCCTAGGTCCAGCACTTTTGCGTTTGCTGGGAGCGGTGGCTTTGTGAACAGGAGTTTGGTGACTGCATCAACCATTTGGTCTATGCCACACTCACCGAAATAGTTGGTGACAATTGCATCTCTTTTTTCAGCCTCTTTCCTGGTGAAGTGCTGCACGGTTTTTGCGAGGGCTTTTGGGTTGGAGGCGGCTAGCTTTTCGAGAAGTTGTTCCAACTGCAGTTGTTCAAGATAGTTTTTGAAATCGGTTGACATGTTGACCAGTCTCCTGCAATAGTTTTCGATCGAGGCTGATTTGAGCTTTTTGCAGTCTTGCGGAAATTTCGGCATCATGGGAGAGTGTCGGGATCGAAGCTATCTCCAACGGTCACGGTACAAGTGTGCCTATGAGTTTGACTCTTTCGAGGTTTTCGTCTCCGTGAGGGGCACGAGTCATTTCTTCGGTCAGGTCTACTCCTGCAGAGTGCTCGCCTTGATGGTCGCCGTCTATCCACAAGTAATTGTCCGTGACATCGTAGACTTTTCCCTTGTAAGCAACGTAAGCTGGTCTTCCATCTTTCCCATCATACTGTTTCAATTCTTCAAGCGTGAATTTTTTCAGAGTCCCTTCCATTAAGGCATCACACAGTCAAAACAGGTAGGACAGATTATTTGAAATTTGCGGAAATCTGCAGATGGATATCGTGAAGGCACGATGGAGCCTCGGGCGGGATTCGAACCCGCGACCCCCGCCTTACCAAGGCGGAGCCCCACCGGGCTAGGCTACCGAGGCACGTGCACACCTATTAGTGACAGAACGGTTTTTTATGCTTTAAGGGTTCTCTAGGCTTTGCGGTTAAATAGATATAAAAGAGGATGCAGATTCAACAATTGAGCTTTGGTACTTGCGGGGGTGTCCGAGTTTGGCCAAAGGAGGCAGGCTTAGGACCTGCTGCCGTAGGGCTGCATGGGTTCAAACCCCATCCCCCGCACCATCGCAACTAGCTAAAAGTTTATAGCGGCTATCAACTTCTGCTCTAGACGAAATGACTATCCAAATTTCAGAATTGACTAACAAACACTTGCCAATTATCGTGAGACTGTTGAATGAGGAATACAGAAGCTCATATGAGTTCATTCCATTCGACGAGGAAAGAGTCCCATCCCAAGTCCGGGAACGAAATCTCAAGGTTCTTGTAGCGAGAGAAAACGGTGAAGTGCTAGGCCTTATCGGAACGCATACTCATTCTGAGGAGCACTTAGAAGAACATATCTCGTGGCTTGCCGCTTGCGAAGGACACAATCAAGGAGCCATTGAAAATATGCTGGTGAATGAGATTGAGAAAGGTGCCAAGGGCGGCATTGTTTCAACGATGGTTGATGAAGGAAGCCCGAGAATCAACGATTGGGTTGACCGAGGCTACGTATTATGCCCCGGCTTTCAGCGAATGTCCGCAAAACTCGACGGCTTGAAACCAATTCCAGAGCTTGCTGAAGACATCAAGCTTCGAAGCTTGAGACCTAACGAGGAGGAGAAACTTGTTGCAGTCATTAACGCTGGATTTGGATGGCAAAGGCTCGAACTAGGGGTTCTTGAAACCTGGAAGTCCGAGGATCGGCCGTTCAATGAAGACTGGGTCCAAGTCGCCGAGATTGGCGAACGAATCGTGTCAGCTGTCGTGGCGAAGCCGGACACAGACTACGTAAAGTATTTGCATTTCAAGAGGGGATATCTTGGTCCAGCGGCCACTCTTCCAGAATTCCGAAACAAGCATCTTGGATCAGCACTTACAGCCAAAGCCATGAGTTTCCTGTTCGAAAAAGGAATGGATTCGGTCAGATTGGGGACTTCGGAACAGAACATCTCTTCGATTACCTTGCTGCGAAGTCTGGGCTTTCAGGTGGACATTGTCAGAAAAGTCCTGCGCAAAAAGTTGAAGAGCGTCTGAGACAGAGGTAAGTTAGTGTGTGCACGCCAGCGCATATGGAGACGAAGGATCCGTGGGAGATGTCGACACCTAGCAGCGGGCGCAAACTTCATTCCATGCACTAATGAACCCACTTTCTTCTTCTGCAAAAACGTGCCTAATTTGGATATTTTCCACAGACACAGCGCACTTTCTAGCTCAACCGGTATTCTTCGCCTTCCTGCAGTAGCACTACTTCAGTGTTCGAGTTGGCTTCCACCTTCTTTTTGAATTCCTCACGGTCTTTTTCCCAAGTGTGCATAGCCATCGCAGTCTTTGGCTTAATTGCCATAGCAGCTTCGGACGCTTCAATATTGTCCATGGTGTATTTGTCTCCTGCAGGAAGTAGGGCCAAGTCTATGTTCTTGAGAAGGCGCATTTCTGGAATAAAATCTGTATCTCCGGCATGATACACTATCTTGCCTTCGGTCTTTATCAAGTAGCCCACTCCATATCCTTTGGGATGCCAAGGTTTTCCAGAGGGTTTGAACCGCTTGACATTGTAGGCTTCGACTGCCTCAATCTTTACGCTATTAACAGTGATTTCTTCTCCGGGTTTAATAGTTTTGACGATTCCGCCGATTCTTGAAGCACAGTCTTTTGGAGCAATTACAACCGTATCCTTCTTGCGAAGCTTCTGGATTTTAGGCGGGCTGCAGTGGTCACCATGATTATGCGTCACCAAAATGATGTCGGCCTTTTCGGAAGTCTCAACTACCTTTCCACATTTCTTCAGGTCAACATAGATGATCTTGCCTAGTGTCCTGATCTGAAAGCTGGCATGACCAAGCCACTTAACGTAGATTGTCATTCTAGCCCTCGTTCTCAGCATAGACCGACGAGCTCATAACATTTTAGTCAAGCACGCGCGATTCTGACTTAGGGCAGAGGTCTGCTTGAGACAGCCTACCCCCTCCTCTATAAATAGATTGAACTTGCGGTTGAGCTGATTGATAGAGAGTGATGTTGATGTTGACTGTCTTGGACTGCAATACTTCTTTGCGCCAAATTCCTTTGATATTCAACTGCGGGGTTAG
>Ga0315268_10007733_pt1 | contig 11289 bp, 6 predicted proteins | sample C1_top_MG_FD_204535 | JGI IMG/M metagenome (GOLD analysis project Ga0315268, IMG submission 204535) | Sediment microbial communities from Yellowstone Lake, YNP, Wyoming, USA - C1_top | ecosystem: Environmental > Aquatic > Freshwater > Lake > Sediment | place: USA: Wyoming | collected 2017-08-01 | reverse complement strand
TGGAGCCCGGCGACGCGCCGGTGAAAGACCGCGAGATCATCAAGGAAGAAACCAAGTTCCGCGAGCTGGACCAGCAGTACCGCGCCACCGGCTTCAAGGCCATGATGGGCGCCGAGGCCATCAAGGAGCTGCTGAGGCGGATAGACATCGAGGAGCTTTCCGGCGAACTGCGCGAGAAGATGAAGAACGAGACCTCGATGCAGAAGCGCTTGAAGTACGCCAAGCGCCTGAAGGTGGTCGAGGCCTTCCGCAAGAGCGGCAACAAGCCGCAGTGGATGATCCTGGACGTGATCCCGGTGATCCCGCCGGAGCTGCGTCCGCTGGTCCCGCTGGACGGCGGACGTTTCGCCACCAGCGACCTGAACGACCTTTACCGCCGCGTCATCAACCGCAACAACCGGCTCAAGAAGCTGATGGACCTGCACGCCCCCGAGGTCATCGTGCGCAACGAGAAGCGCATGCTGCAGGAAGCGGTGGACGCGCTGTTCGACAATGGCCGCCGCGGCCGCGTGCTGCGCGGGGCCAATAACCGGCCGCTGAAGTCGCTCTCCGACACCCTGAAGGGCAAGCAGGGCCGTTTCCGCCAGAACCTGCTGGGCAAGCGCGTGGACTACTCCGGCCGCTCCGTCATCGTGGTCGGCCCCGAGCTCAAGCTGCACCAGTGCGGCCTGCCCAAGAAGATGGCCCTGGAGCTGTTCAAGCCCTTCATCTACCACCGGCTCGAGCAGACCGGCCACTGCACCACCATCAAGCAGGCCAAGGAAATGGTGGAGTCGCAGGAATCGGTGGTCTGGGACATCCTGGAAGAGGTCATCAAGGACCACCCCGTCCTGCTGAACCGCGCCCCCACCCTGCACCGCCTGGGCATCCAGGCGTTTGAGCCGGTGCTGGTGGAAGGCAAGGCCATCAAGATCCACCCCCTGGTCTGCACCGCCTTCAACGCCGACTTCGACGGCGACCAGATGGCGGTGCACATCCCGCTGTCGCCGGAAGCCCAGGTCGAAGCCAGCGTGCTCATGCTCAGCTCGCAGAACATCCTGTCTCCGGCCTCGGGCCAGCCCATCACCGTGCCCACGCAAGACATGGTGCTCGGAATTTATTACCTCACCAAGTCCAAGCCGGGGGCCAAGGGCGAGGGCCGCGCCTTCGCCAATATTGACGAAGTGCTGCTGGCGCTGGAGATGGGCGAAGTCGAAACTCTCACCCCCATCCGCCTGCGCCACAGCGGTGACGTTCTGGACCTGGTTTCGGCCTACGACGACCAGGACGTGCTGCACACCGAGCCGGTGCGCCTGGAGCGGCAGTACATCAACACCACCGTGGGCCGGGCGATTTTGAACGACCATCTGCCCAAGGGCATGCCCTACCTCAACGGCCTGCTCAAGAAGAAGGGCGTGGGCCAGTTGGTGAACTACTGCTACCTGCGCTTCGGGCTGGAAACCACGGTGCAGATGCTGGACGAGATCAAGCAGCTCGGCTTCCTCTACGCCACCCGGGCGGGCTTGTCCATCGGCATCGACGACATGGTGATCCCGGCCAACAAGCGCAGCCTGGTCAAGGACGCGGAGAAGCAGGTGGTCAGCGTCCAGCAGCAATACCTGGACGGCGCCATCACCAACGGCGAGCGCTACAACAAGGTGATCGAAATCTGGTCGGGGATCACGGAAAAAGTGGCCGACGAGATGTTCAGCGCCATGGAGCAGCAGGACAAGCTGGGCGTGATCAACCCGATTTACGTCATGGCCGACTCCGGCGCCCGCGGCTCCAAGCAGCAGATCCGCCAGCTTTCCGGCATGCGCGGCCTCATGGCCAAGCCTTCGGGCGAGATTATCGAGACCCCCATCACCGCCAACTTCCGCGAAGGGCTGACCGTGTTGCAGTACTTCATTTCCACCCACGGCGCGCGCAAGGGCCTGGCCGACACGGCGCTGAAGACCGCCGACTCCGGCTACCTGACCCGCCGCCTGGTCGACGTGGCCCAGGACGTGATCATCAGCGAGTACGACTGCGGCACGGTGGACGGCATTTACGTCGGCTCGATCGTGGAATCGGGCGAGATTATCGAGCCCATGCGCGACCGCATCGTGGGCCGGGTCTCGCTGGAGAAGATCAAGGACTACGAAGGCAACGTCATCGTGGACGTCAACCACGACATCACCGAAGACTTGGCCGGCGCCATCCAGGCGGCGGGCATCGAGCGGGTGAAGATCCGCTCGGTGCTGACCTGCGAATCCAAGCGCGGCGTGTGCGTCATGTGCTACGGCCGCAACCTGGCCTCGGGCCGGCTGGTCGAGCTGGGCGAGGCCGTGGGCGTAATTGCGGCCCAGTCCATCGGCGAGCCCGGCACCCAGCTCACCATGCGCACCTTCCACATCGGCGGCACCGCCTCGCGGGTGAGCGAGCAGTCCCGCCTGGACGCCAAGAGCAACGGCGTGGCCCGCTTCATCAACCTGCAAACCGTGAAGTCCAAGACCGGCGACCTGGTGGTGATGAACCGCAACGGCTCCATCGCGGTGCAGGACGAAAAGGGGCGCGAAAAGGAGCGCTACGCCGTGGTCTACGGCGCCCGCGTGAAGGTGGGAGACGGGCAGCCGGTGACGCTGGGGCAGGTGCTGGTGGAGTGGGATCCGTACACCTTCGCCATCCTCACCGAAATCGGCGGCACGGTGCAGTTCAAGGACCTGCAGGAAGGCCTGACCCTGCACGAGGAAGTGGACGAGGTCACCGGCCTGTCGCGGCTGGTGGTCACCGACTCCCCCGACGAAAAGCGGCAGCCGGCCATCGTGATCAAGTCCACCACCGGCAAGGGCTCCAAGCGCTACCTGATGCCCTCGCGCGCCCACCTCATGATGCAGGACGGCGACACCGCCTTCCCCGGCGACGTGCTGGCCAAGATCCCGCGCGAGACCACCAAGACCAAGGACATCACCGGCGGTCTGCCGCGCGTGGTCGAGCTGTTCGAGGCGCGCAAGCCGCGCGAGACCGCCGTGATCAGCGAAATCGACGGCATGGTCAAGTTCGGCGAGATCAGTAAGGGCCAGCGCAAGGTCTACGTGATCGCCGACAACGGCACCGAGAAGGAATACCAGGTGCCGCGCGGCGTGCACATCAACGTGCAGGAAGCCGAGCGGGTGCGCGCCGGCGAGCCGCTGATGGACGGCCCCCTCAACCCGCACGACATCCTGGCCGTGCTCGGCGAGAAGGAACTGCAGGCCTACCTGGTGAACGAAATCCAGGAGGTCTACCGGCTGCAGGGCGTGAACATCAGCGACAAGCACATCGAGGTGATCGTGCGCCAGATGATGCGCTGGGTGAAGGTCGAGGACGTGGGCGACACCCAGTTCCTGCTGGAGCAGCAGGTCGACAAGTTCCGCTTCTGCGAGGAAAACGACCGGGTGATTTCGCAGGGCGGACGTCCGGCCACGCAGCGCCCGCTGCTGCTGGGCATCACCAAGGCGTCGCTGTCCACCGAATCGTTCATCTCGGCGGCGTCGTTCCAGGAAACCACGCGCGTGCTCACCGAGGCCTCCATCCAGGGCGCGGTGGACCACCTGCGCGGGCTCAAGGAAAACGTCATCGTGGGGCGGCTGATCCCGGCCGGCACCGGCATGGAGTATTACCGCAACGTCCGCCTGTCGCCGGAGCTGGAGGAAGCCGCGCAGAAGGTGCAGGAGGAGGTCTCGCAGGCCTACGAGGAAGCCGAGCGCGCCCTCGAGCTCATGCGGCAGGAAGGCGAGACCGAGGAGCTGACGGCGGAGTAGTTGCCTTGAAAGGGTGCGGCGGAACCTGGGGTTCAACGAACAATTCGAGGTCGTCGTGGTCGGCGCCGGGCACGCCGGATGCGAGGCCGCCATGGCCGCCGCCCGCATGGGCCTCCGTACCGCAATCTTCACCCTGAACCTCGACCTCATCGCCCAGATGTCCTGCAACCCCGCCGTCGGCGGCATCGCCAAGGGCCACCTGGTGCGCGAAGTGGACGCCCTGGGCGGCATCATGGGCGAAGTCACCGACGCGGTCGGCATCCAGTTTCGCCTGCTCAACACCTCGCGCGGCCCCGCCGTCTGGTCGCCCCGCGCCCAGTGCGACAAGCAGCAATACCGTCTGCAAATGCGCCGGGTGCTGGAATCGCAGCCTAACCTGAAAATCAAACAAGCTGAGGTAGCGGACCTGATCATAGAGTCGTTGGCCGTTAGCCGTTCGTCGTTCGCCGGACTGGCTAACGGCCAACGACCAACGACTAACGACCAACGGCGTATCTGCCGCGGCGTCGTCCTGCGCGACGGCCGCCGCATCGCCGCCCAGGCGGTCGTCATCACCACCGGCACTTTTCTCAATGGCCTGATCCACTGCGGCGAGCAGCAATATCCCGCCGGACGCAGCGGCGAGCCGCCCTCGGTCCTGCTGGGGGAAAACATCAAGCAACTCGGCCTGCGCGGCTGCCGGCTCAAGACCGGCACTCCGCCGCGCCTGGACGGCCGCACCATCGACTGGTGCAAGTTCGCCGCCCAGCCCGGCGACCCCGACCCCACGCCCTTCAGCTTCCGCACCGAGCGGGTCGCCCACGCCGGCCGTCAGGTTTGCTGCCACATCGCCTTCACCACGCCCGAGACCCACCAGGTCATCCGCGCCAACGTCCACCGCTCCCCCATGTACAGCGGCCAGATCAAATCTATCGGGCCACGATATTGTCCCTCCATCGAAGACAAGATCGTCAAGTTCCCCGACAAGGCCACGCACCAGCTCTTCCTCGAGCCCGAGGGCCTGAACACCTACGAGGTCTACGTCAACGGCATGGCCACCTCGCTGCCCTACGAGGTGCAGGCCGCCATCCTCAAGACCATCCCCGGCCTCGACCAGGCCGACATGCTCCGCCCCGGCTACGCCATCGAGTACGACGCCATCGACCCCACCGAACTGGAGCGCACCCTGGAGACCAAGCAGATCGCCCGCCTCTTCCTCGCCGGCCAGATCAACGGCACCAGCGGCTACGAAGAAGCGGCCTGCCAGGGCATCATGGCCGGCATCAACGCCGCTCTCGCCGTCAAGCAGGAACCGCCGCTGCTGCTCGACCGCACCGAGGCCTACACCGCCATCCTGATCGACGACCTCATCTCCAAGGGCACCAACGAGCCCTACCGCATGTTCACCTCGCGCGCCGAGTTCCGCCTCCACCTGCGCATCGACAACGCCGACCGCCGCCTCACCCCGCACGGCCGCCGCGTCGGCCTCATCTCCGACCAGGCCTGGAGCGCCTATCTCGCCAAGCAGCAGCGCATGTCCGCCCTTCGCGAGGTGCTGGACAAAACCAGGCTCAGCGGTGAGTTGCTCGAGAAACTGCAGGCCGTAACTATCATCCTGAGCGAGGACGCGCGAACTCAAAACTTAAAGACTGTCATCCTGAGCGAGGACGCGCGAAGCGCGTCCGAGTCGAAGGACCCCTACTCGCTCGATTTAACGGCAAATCTCGGTGCTCCTCTCTCCCAACTCCTCAAGCGCCCCGAAATCACCATCGAGCGCCTCACCCCCATCCTCCGCGAACTGGCGCCGGACTTCTTCGCTGACCACGTCACCACTGACCGTTTGCCCGCCCTCCTCCGCAACGAACTCAAATCCGTGGAAACGGAGATCAAGTACGAGGGCTACCTGAAACAACAGGAAAAAGCCATCGAACGCCTTAAGCGCGCCGAGCAGCGCACCATCCCCGACTGGTTCGACTACAAATCCGTCAGCGGCCTCTCCCGCGAAATGCAGGAGAAATTGCTCAAGGTTCGCCCGCGCTCCATCGGCCAGGCCAGCCGCATCCCCGGGGTCACCCCCGCCGCCGTGTCGCTGATCAACGTTTACATCGAAATCCAGTCCCGCCGCCATCCCGCCAGCGCCGTTTAACCACAAAGGACACGAAGGTTCACCAAGGTCTTTCTCCTTTGTGAACCTTCGTGTCCTTTGTGGTTAAGAAGTGGCTAAGCGCCAGCCGACATCTGCTGGTACTCCGCATCCGCATCCCGCCCCAGCAGCGCCCACAGCGTATAGATCCCCAGCGCCGTCCCCAACGGTAGGCTGAGCAATCCTACAATTCCCAGCACGATGGCCAGCACCCGCGCCCAGCTCTGCCGCTGCATCAGCCCGACCCCGGCAATCACCCCGGCAATCCCCTTCGCCGCCAGGAACACGCCGATCACCCTGAACAGCGGCATGACGAAAAACGGTGGCGGCGGCCCCATCCGCGGGCCGAACTGCCCCCAGTGCCCGAACATCACGCTGCCCACCGTGAACATCACCGCCGCGGCGAGCACAATCAGCGCCGAGTACGCGATCCACAAAATCCCCAGCACGTGCACATGCCGCGCTACCCTTCCGCCGCCCGGCGCCCCCGCCCCGATTACCGCCTTGCCACACCGCGTACAGTATTTCTGTACAGGTTCCAACTGCGTCCCACATGCATCGCAAAACATACGCCTGACCTCGTCCTGCTCAGATACTACGCCTTGCCCCACCCCAAAGTTCCATCGCAAATCACAATGCGAATCTTAACGCGGCCGCCCTCGCCCGCGAAACCTGCGCTGTCGCGCCAACCTTAACCACTGTCATCCTGAGCGAGGCGGCGCCTTTGCGCCGCCGAATGATCCGCGTTCATCCGCGGCGAAAAAAAACGCGCGGCCCCGAGCCGCGCGTCACCCCTCGAAAATGAACCGATCTACTGTGCTTGGCCGAACGCTCTCAACACATTGTGGATTTTGGTCACCCGGGCCGTGTCTTCCGTGGTCCCCGTGAGGAATTCCATGCCGTAGGTATAACCGCGCCGGTTGCGCACCACGGTGCGCGCCACCAGCGGCTCGCCGCGGTAGGGCGGCGTGAAGCTGATCTCCACTTCTTCGCCGATCTGCAACTCCGCCCCGGCGAACACCGCGATACCCCCGTCGTTGACATCGGTGCCCCGCCCCACCACGAACACCGTCTTGTTGTTCTTGCGTACGATCACCGTCACCGGCACCTGGATCTTCAGTCGCGGCCAGCGCCGCATTGACCGGTACACCGGCGCCAAGCCCTGCGCCGCCAGCTCGGAATGTGCCATGGGCCCTCCTCCGCGAATCGCAACACCGTGCCCCCCGCACGATCGGCCGGTGTGGAGCCCAGACTTTACCGTCCTCCCCACCCGGCCGCAAGTTACCGAAGTCAGTGCACCGCCGTCGCTGCACCCCCTTGCCGCCGATTAACGCGCTTTTCGGCCCCGCTACGACTGTAACTTCGGGGAAGATTGATGGCGTCATGCTGACCTCGGGTGCGTGCTTTTCGCACCCGAGGTCAGCATCTATGCTTTTCCCCGGCCTGCCGCAGAGCTGGTTCCAGAGGTCACAGTTCGCATTCAACCCGCATCCCGCAACTGAAACTCTGCTACCCTCCCCTGATGGACCCCTCCCGCATCGCCGCCCTGCTGGCGCCCTTCCTCGGCGGCGCCCTCAACCACGCGCAACTCTCCCAATTCTCCACCTACCTCGACCTGCTGCTGCGCTGGAACGCCCGCATCAACCTGACCGCCGTCCGCCACCCCGAGCAGATCGTCGCCCGCCATTTCGGCGAATCACTGTTTACCGCCCGCAGCTTGTACTCAGACGGCTGGCAACTGACAACTGACAACTGGCTACTGGATGTAGGCTCCGGCGCCGGCTTCCCCGGCCTGCCCATCAAGCTCTGGGCGCCCGCGCTGCGGCTCACGCTGATCGAGTCACAGCACCGCAAGGCGACATTTCTTCGCGAGGTCATCCGCGCCCTCGCCTTGCCCAACGCCGACGTCTTCTCCGGCCGCGCCGAAGCCTTCACCTGGAAGACTGCGGATAATCCAGCGAAGGTGGGCCCCGGCGCCCTCGCCGGGGCTGCTCCCGAACCCGCACAAGATCATATGGCGCGGGCGCCCTCGCCCGCGACGGCAACAACTGTGACTCTCCGCGCCGTCGAACGCTTCGACCAGGTCCTCCCCACCGCCGCCCGCCTGCTCGCCGCTGCGCCCGCGCACTCCCGCCGCCTCGCCCTGCTCATCGGCGCCGCCCAGGTCCCCAGCGCCTGCCACATCCTGCCCGGCCTTTCCTGGTCCGACCCCCTCCCCATCCCGCAATCTTCCCACCGCGTCCTGCTCATCGGCAGCGCAACTGGCCTGTAAAAACGTGGGCGGCAGCCGCCCTTGGCTGCCGCGCCCCAGAACCTTCCTGATCACGAATCAGGAAGGTAACAAGTGGTCCAAACCCGCCGTCTCCAGCCCCCAAAAACGCTCCCGGCTCCCTGAATCTGAATAAATATCTTGTTCCGAGATATTATCCACTCCGGAACCAGGAAAGTTAATACCCAGGCATGTGCGGCGGGCGACCGCGCACCAGCGCCGGAGGCGCGAGTGAAAGTAGCCCGGCGCTTCAGCGCTGGGTGCGCGGCCCACCCACGCCCGAGTCCCGGAGGGACGACTGAACGGCCGGGGAACCGCCTTCGCCAAGCACCAAAGGAGTAAACTGTGGTAAAAACGAGGAAGAAACACCAAGTAATCGGCATCACCGCAGGCAGAAAGGCAGCTTAAAACCACCAAGAGTGGGACAACAGCCTAAATCTGCCTGCACTCCTTAAGTTTTCCACAAATGTTCCACGTGGAACATCTGTGGAAAACTCCCGCCAGGTTTTCCACAGCCACGGCCACTTTTCCACAATTGTTCCACGTGGAACATTTGTGCGTTCGCCAATCGCCCGTTGCGCCGACCCGCTCCCAAGCGTACTCTCTTGGCTGACGTTCTCCGCCACACCATGGGACGCATCATCGCCGTTGCCAACCAGAAGGGCGGCGTGGGCAAGACCACCACCGCCATCAATCTGGCTGCCTCCTTCGCCGCCGCCGAGGTCGACACCCTGCTGGTGGACTGCGACCCGCAGGCCAACAGCACCAGCGGCCTGGGCTTTGCCCGCGATCCGGAGCGTCCCAACACCTACCACCTGCTCATGGGCGGCGCCGCCTTGCCGCAGGTCATCCAGCCCACCGCGCTGGCGCAGTTGTGGCTCGTGCCCTCGCACAAGGACCTGATCGGCGCCAACCTGGAGCTGGTGGACATGGCCGGGCGCGAGTATTGCCTGCGCCGGGCGCTGGACGGGGTGCGCGAGCGCTTCCGCTTCGTGGTGCTCGACTGTCCGCCGGCGCTGGACCTGCTCACGCTCAACGCGCTGGTGGCGGCCGACGCGGTGCTCATTCCCATGCAAGCGGAGTACTTCGCGCTGGAAGGGGTGAGCGAGTTGCTGGATACCGTGGGGCGCATCCGCGACAGCCTGAACCCCGGGCTGGCGATCGAGGGGGTGGTGCTGACCATGTTCGACGAGCGCACCAACCTGGCGCAGCAGGTGGCGGCGGAGCTGCGGACGTACTTCGGAGAGAAGATGTGCGCGGCGACGATCCCGCGCAACATACGGCTGGCGGAGGCGCCCAGCCATGGCAAGCCGGCGCTGCTCTACGACGTGCGCTCGCGGGGGGCGGAGGCGTACATCCGGCTGGCGAAGGAGCTGATGGGGCGGGGGGTGGAGGCGGCGGCGAATATATCGTGAAGCGATGTAATCAGGATGAGTGAAGCGGGATGACGATGATGCAGGAAAAAAAGAGAGCGTTGGGGAGAGGGCTGGAGTCGCTAATCCCGGCGGGGCGGCCGGCGGCGGGGCCGGCAGCGGCGAAAGAGGGCGGGGAGACGGTGCAGGAGCTGGCGCTGGAGGCGATCGAGCCCAACCCGTACCAGCCGCGGCGCCACCTGGACGAGTACGCGCTGGCGGAGCTGGCGGCGTCCATCCGGGCGCAGGGCGTGCTGCAACCTATCGTAGTACGATATATTTCGCCTGAACATCCCCACCCTGTCTCGCCGACAGCGGGCGAGACAAGGGTGGGGCACCCGGCGCCACAGAGTCAGGCCAAGTACCAGTTGATTGCCGGGGAGCGGCGGTGGCTGGCGTCGAAGGAGGCGGGCAAGGCGACGATCCCGGCGCTGGTGCGCCAGGTGTCGAACGAACAGGCGATGCTGCTGGCGCTGATTGAGAACATACAGCGCGAGGACCTGGAGCCGATGGAACTGGCGCACGCCTTCCAGCAGTTGAGCCGGCAGTTCGGGCTGACGCAGGAGCAGATGGCGGCGCGCACGGGCAAGGACCGGGCGTCGGTGTCCAACTACCTGCGGATGCTGAAGCTGCCGGAGGAGGTGCAGGCGGCGATCGGGCGCGGGGAGCTCAGCTTCGGGCACGCCAAGGAGCTGATGTCGCTGGAGGACCCGGTGGTGCTGTCGGCGGCGGCGCAGAAGATGGTGAAGGAGCACATGTCCGTGCGACAGGCGGAGCTGCTGGTCAACGAACTGGTGTACCTGGGGCCGATGGCGGGGAAGAAGCAGCAGAAGCCGCCGCGTCCGGAGGATCCCAACGTGCGCGCGGCGCGCATGGAGTTGGAAGGGCGCCTGGGGTGCCGGGTGAAGATTTTTGATCACCAGGGCCGCGGCAAGGTGGTGATTGAGTATAAGTCGCTGGAAGATTTTGACCGGATCGTGGAGGCGCTGAAGTAAGCTTCCCGTTCGATGTTCCAGGTTCAGCGGCGCAGAAATGTGCCGTTTTTTTGCCGCAAAGGGCGCAAAAGAGCGTTCTGGCCTTGGGTTTGTCCCACGTAGTTACAAAGTTGATTCGTGGCGTAGATGGTTCAGTCGTCCCCGCGGGACTCGGGTTCGCATGGCCGGGTACCCAGCGCTGAAGCGCTGGGCTAATTTCATTCGCACTGCCGAGTGTGTGTGAGAACTGTGCCGCGCCGCTGGCGCTCGTGGCTTTTGTTCCACCATTCCCACCGCTGCCGCCCTTCGGCTTCGCTCATCAGGGCAGGCTATGGGGCTGACAAAGCGTGCCGGCCTCCCTTTCCGCCTCCGCCTCCCCCTCGCGTTCGCTCGGGGGGGTCGGTGTCGGCGTCAGGGTCGGCCCGGGATTCTACTACGTCCCTGTTCTTGCGCAGGGTGGGTACAGAAAGCCGGGCCGTTGGAAGTGCCTTGCGGCGAATGCGGCCGCATGGAACGCGCAGGGGTCCTTCGACTCGGCAGCGCCAAAGCTCGCCGCCTCGCTCAGGATGACAGGGGGTTAAGGAACGCGCAGGGGTCCTTCGACTCGGCGGCGCCAAAGCTCGCCGCCTCGCTCAGAGCTTGTGAGTAAATTCGCGCTTAGCCCACCGCTGGCGTCCTTTGTGGCGTTTGCACAGCGTGCGCTGACGAATTCGTAGTTTTACCGCTGTTGCCGGGGGCGTTGCTTTGCGAT
>Ga0315268_10007732_pt1 | contig 11290 bp, 15 predicted proteins | sample C1_top_MG_FD_204535 | JGI IMG/M metagenome (GOLD analysis project Ga0315268, IMG submission 204535) | Sediment microbial communities from Yellowstone Lake, YNP, Wyoming, USA - C1_top | ecosystem: Environmental > Aquatic > Freshwater > Lake > Sediment | place: USA: Wyoming | collected 2017-08-01 | reverse complement strand
CTCATCGTCCTACATTACTCATTTGCCTATTTGGATATTTGCAACATGCCACTCTACACCTTAAATTTCAGTTTGCAGGGTACGCGGCACAAGGTGAGACGGTTGCCCTTCAATGCCTTCAATTATCACGGTAGCCAAACGGCGGATGGCTGCCAGGTTGTGTTCCAGCACCTTTTTATCCTGTGACCATAAAGCCACGTATGGGAATGACCTTACGCCGGTGTCAAAGCCAAAATGAGCTCCAATAGCGAAGGCAGCACTCTCGGCGATGGTCTCAGCGTCTCGCCGCGGTATCTGGAAAACGCCTTCAGAGTAATAGTGAGCCACTTCGTGCAGTAAAGTTTTTAGCTGCTGTGCCCGGGACTCTTCAGGACGGACCCAGATGAGCTTTCCAGAATAGAATCCCTTAATTTCCGGGTCTTGTTCCGGTCGGGACTCAAAGCTAACTGTTAATCCCTGGAATTGAGCCAGCGCCATTATCTTACTGAACAGTTCCTCGTTAGCCTCGCCAGAGAGAACAGGCACCTCAAACTCTGGAAGCGGTTTACCTTCAGTCTGGCCAAGGTCAAAAACGTGCACGACTTTAAAGTAGCGCGGGGTGCCCCCGATTTCCTCTTCAACCTCAACTTCTTTACCGCATTGTGGACAGAACCTGACACCCTTTCCTATCCTGGCTCCGCAATCGGGACAGGTCGGTCTTGGCGGCATCACCGGAGCCAGGATAGCGATACCCTTCTCACCGGATTTGACCCACCGGCCCAGGTCTTTCCAGGTATTGAAGCCAGCGACATGGGTGGCAGTGGGCTTTTGAATCATGATGAGTATCAGGTTGCCGATGCTGTAATCGTGGAACTTGGCCATGGTTGCCAGGAATAATCGAAATTTATCACTTTGCTGAATGGTTTCCACGCCGTCCTTGAGTTGCTTCATCACAGCGTCAATCTTGCGCTCGCCGACCTCAGGAACTACCGCAGGAAGCGCGAGCAAGCTGTATTCCGGTAACGGCGCACTCACCCAGCCTGCCAGATAGCGGTATTGAGACGGCACTAGCTCTCCACTCTCAATAAGGAGCTGCGGCAGAAGCGTATTATGACTGGGCAATCGAGGCTGGCGAGGCAGTTCTTTGACAAATGCCTCTGCCGCACGCTGAGCTTCTTCAAGGGTCTTATAAAACTGGTGCTCAAACATTGCTTTGTTATAGCGGGTTGTCATCCGGTAATGCCAACCCTGTCCGCTCAAATCGTACGGCATGTACTCTATAGTTAACGGATAACCGTTTATGGTGGCCACCCATTTACCTTTTGGTCCATATGCGTTTTTCCAGTCATTATCCTGCGATGTTTGAGGTAGCAGCTCGGCGGTTTCCTTTTCAGGCTGCAAAGCTGCCGTTACCAGGGATTTCACCATTCCGAACATTAGGCCGGCAAAGAGAATGGCTAGCCCAAAAGTAAAGACATCGTTCATCTGTTCCTGGGAAGTCCGGTACGTCACCACATCACCCCCTTCATCAGCTCGTCGAATTTCCCGTATGAGGTCATTTCCACCACCTTGGCTGCTATCCTGGTCATATCGGCGCTGTGTTCTCGCTCCAGGTCCTCCGCGCCGGAGCTATGGTGCGCCAGCTCGTGAATCACCGTATCGATGGTGGACCTTCCTTGCTCCAACTGGTCGGAGGCAATGAAGATTTCCTGAGTAGTACGGTTGTACATGCCGGCCGTTCTTACTCTATCGGAAGCCGGAGGTATAATAGCGGCATAGACGCCACCCACCTTGCGGTAAGGAGCTATCTCATCGGCAATAGCCCGGGCAAGTTTGAGATGGGCGCGCTGCTTGGTGCTAAGCCTTTCATCTGGGATAATCTCAACCTCTCTCAGTCTTTCCTGTGATGCCTTAACCAGGTTAATATCGGTGGTGATTGCCTGAGCTAAAGTATCTCGCACATATCCATTGACACTAACCGAGACATAGCCCAGGTGCTTCACGGTGCCATCCCAGCGGTCAGAGGTACGAATGACGGCGTTTTCCCCGAAGTTATTCTTCCAGGCTTCCCGCCAAACTGATGAATTGTTTTTGACGAAGTCGGAATAGAGGGTGCCAGTAACTGGTTCCTGCCCCATGTCCCATGAGTTCATATTGATATTGTGGCTCTCTTCAGTCTCGACTATCGGCGGATAACGCACCATCTGCATGAAGACCTCAAGCAGCTTGAGGTTGGTGACACAGCTCCAGAGCCGACCCATGTCCAGCCACATATCGGACTCATTCTTGGGACCGTGGCGGTCCGGAGCCATATCGAAGCCCCACAGGTTATAGGAAAAGGGACTACTGAAATCCCGCACGTAAATATCGCGGACATATATTCTCGACCCGTTAGGGAAGGGATGGTTGATTAGTTGATTAAACCGCCTTACTGGTTGAGCCAGGCGGCTAGGTCCATCGGCGATGATGTTCTTTCTGGGTAGATTGACGGCAAAACGGTCTTCAAACGCACTGCCGGTATAGCCGATGATGTGAAACCTGGTGCCAATTTGAGTGCCACCGGCACGCCAGAGGGCGGCCAGCGTCTGCACTTTACCGTCTGCTTCTTGCTCCAGAAAAATAATCCAGAGCTCCCTTCCAGCGGTTTCAACATGGACGGAGTAGCCCTTTCTAATCATAGCCAGGGCAGCAATCTTCATACCCTCGCCGTACTTGCCCCTCGCCCAGTCTGGCTTTAGCTTGGGCGGTCCCAGTAAGAAATCGGCTACGGCGACTCCTCGGCCGCGGTCGGCAATCCACAAACCCTGACTGTCATAGCCCCAGCGATAGGCTTCGGCTTCATCGAGGGCATTCTGGATAATATCCCGGATAGCTTCCCACTCGCCCCACTCTTGCCGCCAGGTAGAGGTCGGACCGATGATGATAAGCTGCCAACCTTGAGGCTGCCACTCTGAGCGATATTCCTCCATGGTGAGGACCCGGGGAGAAGTTGAGACATTCACGGTGGCCATAGACTATCTGTTACTCCTCGCCCTGGCAATCGCTTTCAGGAAAGCGTTGTCTATCTTATCCCGATAGCCGATGTCCTCAATAGTCTGGGTTAGATATTCAGGGCTGTCCGTCAGATAGTTCAAGTCAGTTCCTTTTGAGTTTTTCCCTGTTGCTGAGGCCGAACCCGCCGATTCCTTCCTCGGAAACGTACTAGGTTGGAAGTCAAGCGAACTCTTAATCCCTCGCTCAAACGCCTTCTTCTCTTCTTCGGACAGGTCCCTTACCCATTGAGCATCTTCGTCACCCCAGAAAATAGAGATGTAGTTCTGATGTGTGTAATAAGGCTCGATTTCCACACCGGCAGCGATATAATGGTAGCTGAACGATTTGGTTGGGTATTCTGCCAGTACCATACCAACCCCCTGGCCGGCATCGTAAGGACCATCAAAGTCGAAATAGTCGGAAACATCGCCGTATCTTATCCAGACGGCATATCCATTCTTTTCCGCTTTAGTGCCAACTATACCCACCTTCCGCGGCGGCATGGCGTTTCGCATCGGCAGAGTAACCCGGGGTAATAAATTCGGCTGCTTGGCCGGTTCCTCAAGTGAGCCTTTCAGAAAGGCCTTAATTAGACCTACCGCGAAGATACTCATGACCAGAAAACCCATAAAAGTAATCAATGCTCCTGTCCAATCAAGTGACGCCGACGTTTCCTGGGTAGACTGGACATTAACTTCGGCAATATCTCCAACATCAATCCCTTCCAACTCGCCGGCGTTGACTTCAAGGAAGTAACGAGCAGGTAAGGTCGAGGTCACCAGATAGCCGGGCTGAATGTCACGGTATATCTCGGTGATTTGCAACGTCTCCGAGAAGAAGGCAATGTCCAGGGGGAAGAGCATCGGTACGGTGGTCACCTGAATGGTCTGCGGCATCCCCAGGTCAAACAACATGCCGCTTTGAGCAGGCATGCTGGATAGCCCACCCAGTCCCTGCGTCTGCTCCGAGGGATTGGTAGCAATGCTGACGTTCCATTGTTTATTCTTAATGGCGATGGTACCGAACAACATGTCTATCTCCGCCCCGGTTTTCTTTCAATCCCATCAATCTTCTGCTCCAGTCCCATCTGCTTGGTCTCAGACTCTGGAAATCCAATATCCGTGCCTCCGAACATGGCGATATCGAAGTTGCGATGCCACTTCACCGAAGCCTTGAAGTCACAGTTCTCCTCGTATCGCTTCCCTCTCATCCCTTTCGGCTTCATCCCGGGAGGAGCGATGCCGGACATGCCATTGAGATAGGAGTCGCTGGTCGTATCTTCTCTGAAGTTGATGGGCGCATTGGCGCCAAAGTCTTCATGGTTAGCATATCTTCCCATTTGTAACCTCCTCTGAAAGAGTCAGTTCTGCCACATCCTTTCATACCACTCCTTCTGCTCTTCGCCCGACACCTTACGGTATCTCATAGTAGTGGTAATATTCTGATGACCTAGGTGTTCTTGCAGAAGCCGCAGTCCGTCTCCGGAGTCATCCTTCTTTACCGCCATTACGGCGAAGGCATCTCTTAGCCGGTGAGGACTGATACCCCGTAGTTCCCCGGTCTCAGGATTAACCAGGTAACCCAGCCCGGCTCTGGCGGCACACTGGCTAACAATATCCGCCGCCCGCCGGCGCTTTATATCAAAAAGCAACCTCCGTCCGTCAATCTCGACCAGACCTCCACGGTCAATGTAATTCCGCAACATAGATAAGGTGTCTTTGTCTATCGGCAATGCTCGCTGACGGCGATGCTCGCTGGCCTCAGTGACTACCTTCTCGACCTTGTCGCCGCAACCCGGACAAAACTTCGCGGTCTTGGCCAGTCGGGAATGACACTGAGGACAGGAGAGCTTCAGCCTGACTTTGAGGTGCTGGATGGTTACGGTACCCAGCCTGAAATCAATATTCTCCTCTCCAATTCCCAGCACCTCCGAGATGCGGCAGCCCAGACGGAACAAAAGCCGGATTAACAGCTTGTCCCGCAAGTTATCGGCAGCCCCTTCCAACTTTCCGACCTCTTCTGGTTCGAGATAGGTCTTGGCCACTACTCTGTCTCCTCAGTCTCCTCGCTGCCCATGCCCTGCATCATCGGGGCTACCATTCCCAACATCATCACCATCATTAGCATCGGCATCATGGCCGAAAACATATCGGTGAGCCCGCTGCCACTGGGATTGCCGGAGACGATGATAATGGCGTCCTGTTCAACTAGGGCATTGGTGCCCTCAATCCACACCCTGAGGCCATAGGTCCCGTTGTCAATGCCGCCATTGGCTTTGGGCACCAGGATAAAGTCAATCGTGGTGCCTCCTGATGTTGGGCTTGAGGCCGCCGCGAGCGACATGTCAGTCTGGCCCACACACGAGTCGACCATGTGCTTGCCGAAGATATTGGTGTAGTAAGGACCGGCAAACAGCTTAATCGCAGTGTTCACGCCGACAACGTACTTGAAGGAGACGGTTACCCGGACCTTATCCCCTATGTTGAAGGTCTTGGCCTCCAGTGCCATTGGTGTTAGAACAATATCCAGCACCACACTCATCTCCTATACCTTGGCAAAGTCGGTAATCGTAAACTGGGTAATGTTTGGCTGCGTACCGACAATAACCAGTGCATTCTCATAGCCGAAGATGTATGAAGGTATCGACTCACTACCGAGACTGGGCGTGCCACCATACATTTTGACGTAGATATCGTCCCAATCAGTGCCCACATTGGTCGGGATTACGAAGGTGTGGTAGTTCGTGACATTCGGCGATGAAGGCGGACTTACTACCTGCGGTATATTGAACGACTCGATGGCCACCATCTGCTCGGTGAAGCCAAACGTCCCGTAAACCCCGACACAATAGCGAATGCAGGCCCCGGTTATCGCTGGGCCAGTGTACTTAAACGAAACCGTTATCCTGAGATTATCTCCGGGAGCGAGTGTCACCTGTTTGGGCGCCGGGTTCATATAGCCCAGGGGAATATAGACCCCTCCGGCCATGGTGTAGAAGTTACGTGTGGTCGGGTCGTAGTATATCTTTTGCCCAGTGCCGGGGTCGACATACCAGCCGGCTACCAGCGGCTCCTGCATAGGGCGTATAGTTTCTTCCTGGAGCACCACAAACTCTCCCAGGTCTAATGCTAATGTTTTCGATTTCATGTTTTTCCTCCTTATACCTTAACGAAGTCGGCGATACGGAACTCCGAGACGGTTGGCTGTGAAACAGTCGCCAGGCCGACAGACCTGGTAAGCTCATCATCGGGATGCCAGTAGCCGTCAGCCCCGTACCAGTAGCTGTAGGCATGGATGATTACCGCGCTGTTGGGCATAGTGAACGAGCCACTGAAAGAATAGGTCGCCCCGGGGTCAACATTGGCCCAATACTCGGAAAAGCTGACAGCGGACTGTATAGAGCCACCATATTCCAGGACGCCAGCAACCATGATACTGATTACGTCCGAATAAAGGTTCTTTATCCTTACGGTAATGTTGACCTGGTCGCCAGGCGCTGCCTGGGATGGAGCGACTATTTCTACAATCTGTGCGTATTGCGCCATCTACTCCTCCCTCGCCTTCGTATTTTTTGCCGGAGGTATGGGGAAGCTGCCGTAGCCGAGCTTACCGGCGATGCGGTTGCCCAGGACATCAACACCAGCGCCGCCCAGAAAGGCATAGAATAAATCCATCACTGTGACGGCGATATGAGAGAGCTGATAGCCCACTGCGAAAATAACCGCAGCAATCAAAGCTCTGATGGCTGAGCCGCCAAATTTACGCCGGTCAAACGGCTCGTTAGATTCCAGCCAGCCCAGAAATGCCGCCACCAAGCCTCCGCCTAAAGCTGCCAGTGCCACATAAAGCCTATCCATAGTCACTCTCCATCCGTTTCAGATATTCGCCAGGCCTGATTACTGCCTAGCCTCGTAGCCGTTTGCCGCTTAACTGGCATCTTTTTCAAGGTACGCTCGTTCGGTATATATGGCATCCCCCACCACAGGTGCCCCAGTATGGTCCCTAGCAATAGTGAAATAACGCCTATCAGGAACTCTGAAAGGGCTACCGGAAGCCACCAGCGCCCGAGGCAATAGAAAATAGTGCCCAGCAGCAGAACGGTGGGCAGCGGGTAGTTGTGATAGCAGTCACGGAGGATAAAGGTATAAGGACGCTGTTCACCCGGGTCCAGCCAGAACTCCGTATGCTGCCAGAACCATTTATACAAATCAAGGGATAAACGCTTGACCCTGTTCACGCCGTTATCTCCTGGAGAATAGAATCAAGGTACTTCACATCGACAGGCGAGTCCTTCATAAAGCGGTCGCGGTTATCCACGACCCCATAAGCTTCATCAAAGTACTTATCAACAAAAGCCCAGGTCATTTGCTGCAGAGCGCCCCAGGTGACGCAAACCGGACCAAGAGAGTTATAAGATTTCAGGAAGATGGCGTGCAGTCCCCAACTCCCCGGCTCGCCGTCAGGAGTGCTGTCCACGTCCCAGACAAGGTTCGGTCCGGTCTGGGACTGCGCCGAGATTGGTAAGGCAACGCCAGTGTAAGCTCCCCTCAAAAGATAGATAGCCGCCATAATCTCCTGGTGGGCTTTCCAATCAATGCCGGCAAAGGCATATATGTCATAGGTTTTGCCGCCGGCTTTCCACCCCTTGCGCCATGCTTTCAAAGAGTCAAGCTCATTGAGGCCATTGTCGGGATGTGGAGAAAGCAATCTCCGCAGCGCACACGGCCGCTGCTCCTTCCAATATTCCTTCAGCACTTCTGTGTCGGTGATGCTCAGGACTTTGTTCTGTTCAAATCCTTCGAACCGCAGCGTCATGTGCGCCCGGCTGGCGATAACGCAGTCTCCCCAGCTATCATTGGCGAACATAGGGAGAGGGATATTCAGACCCAGTGCCTGGTCAATATCGAAACTCTCTGGAACACTAGGTAACACCCTATCCTTAAATATGGTGGGCAGACGAATCGTCCGGCTATCGTACCGAGCAGGTAGCTTACCCAGTCTTAGATTATTCATTTATTTTCCTCCTCGCATAAACTTGCCCCAGATGATGCCACCAATGGCCACCAGGCAGCTTCCGGTGGTGACAATAGCCCAGCCGATGTCGGCATGAGTCGCCAGTTCCACACCGATGCCCATCCCGATAGCTGCCACGCCAACTATCTCTAAAGTTATCGGTAAAAGTTTCTTGCTCATCCAACACTCCTATATCAAGCTGGCCATCATGGCCAGCGTCATCATCATCGGGAACACCTGCATCGTCTGTTCCATCGGTGTGCTAGTGCCGACCTGGGTCATTTGACTCAGCATTGAGCCCATTGCTGGCAGTCCGTACCCATAGGTGTTGTCCTTGTTCACCGGTGCTTCCTCAGGCTTGGTGCAGAAATACTGAGCCACCTGCCTGGCCTGCGTCCAGCGGAAGGGCCAGCCTTCCCCATAGGCTCTCCGGCCGCTCTCCCAGAGAAGCCCGGTCAGTCCCGAAAGCATCGGCGCGGCAAAGCTGGTCCCGGTTTTGGTCACATACTGGTCGTCAGCCTTATTGCTGGCCATTTCGATATCAGTGCCCCATATGACAAAGTCAGGTTTAGTCTCCCCCTGCTCCGTAGGACCCCGGGAGGACTGGTCCCAGATAACCATTTCTCCCAGCGTCTCAATGGCGCCTACTGCGATGACTTCAGGTTCACAGGCCGGTATAGTTATGGTCGTCATCTTAGGACCGAAGTTGCCCGCGGCAGCCACCACGTCAAGGCCATAATCCTGGCTCGCCTGGCGGCAGGCAACTCTTACCGGGTTGTCTGAGTCGCCGTCATCTTCGCCACCAAGGCTGATGTTAATTACATTCGGATAGAGGTCATCGGTCGGCAGCATGCCGCTTTTTCTGGCCTGCTCAGCCAGCTCGCACACCTTGTCGATGCCAAGGACAATAGCCTCATCATTACCCACACCGCTATCATCAATGACTTTGATGTTCATTAAAGAGGCACCGGGCGAAACTCCCGCTTTCTCTCCGGCAGAATGCTGTCCACCGGCAATGACAAAGGCTACCTGGGTGCCATGTCCAAAAACATCATCGGCCGTCGGCGAGCCAGAGAAATTGGCTTCGTAAACCACCTTGTTCGTTAATGACTGGTGTGTCTTTCTGATGCCAGTATCCAGCACGGCCACGGTTAAGCCAACACCAGTGAGCGGTGGCGAGAAATATGAGCGCAGCAGATAAAACACGTCCGAAATGGTTTGCACCGGTGGCAGAGCTGTCGTAACCTGGTGCGGCTTATATTCTTTAATGGCCTTCACCAGGACTCCCGACACCTTAGACAAAGCTTCTGCTTGGGTCTCATCCAGCTCGCAAAAGAAATGTCCGAGTAGCTTGGCTTTAACGATGTCACTACCGCCAGCCTTCTTTATCTCGGACTCAAGCTGGTCGAGCTTTAACCCTTTGGTAATTACTGCATATCTCATATCACGCCTCCGCTAGATTGCTCCCTGACCTACCAGCCGGTGAGCTATCGAGCCTTGGGCTGGCCTGGCTGTCACTGGAGGGAAGATTCCTTTCATAAAAGCGACGCCATAGTCGTAAATAATGTCGCTATATATTTCTCTGAACATCATGATTTCATTGTTGGCTAACAGACCCGGATAGGCGCCAAAGTGGGAGGGATAGAGGTGTGACAGTGGGTAACCCCAGCTGTCTTCTATCTGGTCTTGGGCACTCTGGTAAGTCGAGCCAAGCCAGACCCCACCAATCTTCTGCCAGAGTTTCATCTTGAAATAGTAGGTAGAGCTAGCATCTTCCAGGTCAATCAGACCCTCCTTCATTTCCGTGGAAATTACCGGCGCCGAGTCGCTGGTGAAAAACCCGGTATCCGGCGTGAACACTGCCTCTGCCGCTTCCCATGCACCCGGAGTAGGCTTCCTTTTGATGTAGCCATTAGCTCCGCCGCTGCGATAGATGCCCAGGACTAGCCCGGTGGTACTGGCAGCCAAATCATCAGGATACACATTGAAACCAAAGGTTTCGATGACCTCCTCGGCGCCCCAGGGGACACCCTGGCGATAACGCACTTTGGTGCGGTCAGCAGAAAGACTGTACACGAAATGGAGATTGCCCAGGATATCGACACACAATGAGCGGTACTGGGGCATAGTGCTGTAGCTGGTGGCAGTCATAACTGTTGCCTCACCACCCCAGGAGCCTCCGGCATTACTGATATACCGGAGCTCGTAGGTGGTCGAGCCAGTCTGCCGGGAAAAGAGTATATGAATGTTGTCGAAGGAATCCAGGCCCGAGACAAGTGAAGCCAGTGCCGAGTTAGCGGAATAAGCTACCCAGCTAGTGACATCTTCGCTGGACCAGCTACCGCCTGTCTTAATGGCGTGCTTGATGTAGTGAGTCGTGCTAGGGGCAGCCCGATACTCGTAAATAATATGAACCCGGCCGACCGAGTCGGTAAGAATTCCGGCGTCCATGGCGAATGAGCCAGTGCCGGAAGGAGCACCGGGTACCTCTTCGAGAGTCCAGGTCGCCCCGTTATCCGAGCTGTAGCCATGCATAACCCGCCAGCGTGGGCCGGTGGAGAAGTACTTGTTATAGGTGCAGTGAAGAACTCCAAAGATGTCCCTGCAGAGCCAGGGTTTACCATAGGACCCTAGCGGCTGCGTTACATCCGGTTCGGCTAAATCTACTATCGTAAAGTCCATGTGTCCCGCCTAAATTGCGAGCCATATCCTCAAACCAACCTGGACATCGTTAAAGTTCAGGCTGTCCTGGGCTGATTTCGCATTCGTCCATTTAAAGTTAATAATCTCCCCATTGGCCGGAAGCTGCGATTTAATATCATTGGTGCCCATCATCACATCACCGCTCTCCCGCGTGGTGGCAGGGACAGAACATTCACCTCCCCCGAGAGAGATGCCAGTTACCCAGGTCCCGTCTACGGCTTTTTCGGCCTGTATGTTCTGGGCACCACTTACGCTGTTTATCGCCGCGTTAGTGTTTTCAATTGTCCGGAACTTTAACATCATCACCGCCCGGACAATCGCTGCACCAGCAGGCAAATCGGCAATGGTAATTGAAGGCAGTGATTTGTCCCCTGCCACCGATGTTAGTTGTACCTGTGTAGAGTACGAGCTCCACAGGTCTATCCAGGTCATCGATTTAACCAGCACGCTCATAGTTTATTTCTCCTCAAGGGCATAGCCTCGAATGAGCGCTATGCCCTTGGATTCATCTGGCTCACCAGCTTACAGGCAAGTTGTTTACATCGCTTCCAGCATGTAGTCG
>Ga0315268_10007731_pt1 | contig 11290 bp, 11 predicted proteins | sample C1_top_MG_FD_204535 | JGI IMG/M metagenome (GOLD analysis project Ga0315268, IMG submission 204535) | Sediment microbial communities from Yellowstone Lake, YNP, Wyoming, USA - C1_top | ecosystem: Environmental > Aquatic > Freshwater > Lake > Sediment | place: USA: Wyoming | collected 2017-08-01 | reverse complement strand
GTTTCTTCAGTGGTGTAGAAATTGACACCACATTTATTTTTTTATCACAAGTATAGAATAAGTCTCGCAATTCATCTCCACACTAAAGTGTGGAAGATTTCTTGCTCGTTAGAGATTTAAAAAACATATTTAAAGAATTTAAATTCAATTGAATATTATTTTTTGTTATAAAATAGTATACCCATAGAATTTATAATTAATATTAACAAAACTACAAGGGAATAAATATGAAAATCAATATAGAGCATTTAATAACATTTCTTTTACTTATAATTTTAATATATTTCGCTTTTTGGACTAGATCTTTTACTCTAAATCAACCAATAATTTTAGATTATGACCCATTCTGGTTCTACCGCCATGCTAAAGAGATATTAGAAAATAACTTGATACCACCTAAATGGGATATTTTGAGTTTTTTCCCACCAGGTAGACTAATGTATCCCGAGTTAGGATGGTCATATACGATCGTTTTTTTCTTTAAGATATTTTCATTTTTTTCAAAAAACATCACTCTAATGTATGCTGCAAAATTAGCACCTGCCTTAATGGTTGGATTAAGTGTCATTCCAGCATTTTTTTTAGGGAAAGAGCTTTCTAATAATTGGGGTGGATTGTTAACAGCGTTGTTTATAGTTGTTGCTCCTACTTTCATAGGAGTTTCAATGGCTGGTTATTGTGATACAGATGCTGTAGCTGTTTTTTACACTTTCCTAACAATCTTTTCAATTTTTTTAGCAGTAAGAAAGAAAAAAATACTTTACTATGCATTTTCGATTCTTCTAATGTTATGGTTTTTACAAAATTGGTGGTATGGTTGGTATACAATCTTATTTTTTACACTCTTTATACCTGCCTTTTTTATATTCAGGTTAATAGAGACAATGATTCAAGAGAAGAAACTTAAGATTAAATTATCACATATTATTGAAGATTTAAAAAATATTCTAGTACCTTTACTAATTATTATAATCTCTGTAAATATATTAGGAACATTAATGGGTAAGGGTAACTTATTAACTATTTTAGGTGCTGCCTTCAATTTCATTGGCGGTGAAGCTGGTATAGTTAACGTATCTGTTGCAGAGCTTCAACCTATAAATATATTTACAATGGCTGGGTTTGAACAAATTGCAAGTAGAACAGGTTTCTACCCAACAATTATTGCTTTGTTAGGAATACCTCTAATAGCTTTATACAAGATTCTTAAAAAAATTAAAATCAGTTTCATTGAAATATTTCTATTCATGTGGATGGTGTTGACTTTCTATCTTATATTACATGGTATAAGATTTTCTCTTCTATTTACTTGCGCCGTAGCTGCTTCTGCCGGTTATATTTTGGGTAATTTAATAATAATGATTAAAAATCAACAGGTACTTTTTAAGTCAACTCTCTTTGGTGTAATTTTAATAATTTGTTTGATGGCATCCTCAGACGCTATTCAAATTGGAATGCAATCACAAGGAATGGAAGTCGATTCTAACTGGATAAATATGCTCGATTGGTTGAAACAAAATGCTGATAAAAAAGCTACTGTAGCTACATGGTGGGACCCAGGACATATTATTACTGGTTATACTGGTTTAAGAGTTAATGCTGATGGGGCTCATTGTGGTCCAGAACAATGTATACCTTACAATCATGACGTTAGAATTCAAGATATGGGTAAGATTATGTCTACTGATAATGAGGATGAAGCTGTAAAAATTCTGAAAAAATACATGCAATTAACACCAGAACAATGTCAGGCAGTAAAAGAAAAATTTGGTAATATAGTACCAAAAGAAGCATGCGAATCGGCATCAGAGACGTATTTCATCTCGAGCAATGACCTTATAGGAAAATTCACTTGGATGAATTATTTCGGTGGTTATAGGGCACCAATCAAATCCAATGAAGATTTTCAAGCAAACCCAGGAGTTTGTTGTGCCTCTACTCCAAAGACAGAACCCGGTCAGGTATCATGTGGAGAGTTTGCTTCTCAAGGTAATGGAGTATGGGTATGGTGTCCTTGGATATTCTCTTACTCAGAAGTAAAACAAGATCAAAGTGGTAATCCAGTCTACATATACGATTATTCAGGTTTAAAAATAGCTATTGTTCAAAAAGGTAATAGTATCATTCCAATCTACAACAATAGATTTCTTATAAATCATCTGACCTTTTTCCCACAAGGATCATCCACACCACAGGAGGTAGATTTGACAAAAATAAACACAACCCTAGAAAGATTAGATGGATTGATATGGATAGATCCAAGCTTTAGGAATTTAATATATTTTGCCCCATCTATCAAAGACAGTGTATTTACGAAGACTTTCTTTTACGATGGGGAGGGTTTAAAACATTTCAAGCTGGTCTATTCCAACCCAGAGACAAAGTTGTATAAAGTCAATTTCGATTAAAAGTTCTAATTCCTTAGTTTATCAAGAAAAAAAGCTTTAAATAATTGTTTTTTCTTTAAAAATATATGGAGGTATGAGTTCATGGCTCAAAAACCAAAAAAAGACATTCCTTTAGCTCCTTTAGAACGCTTGTTGAGAAAAGCTGGAGCAAAGAGGGTTTCGAAGTCTGCGGTGAGAGAGTTTTCTCATGTGCTAGCTGATTATGCGCATGATTTGTCAGCCGAATCTCTAATGTTAGCTAAACATGCTGGTAGAAAGACGATAGTAGCAGCAGATGTAAGAATGGCAAGAAGAAAGTTAGAGTAATTTTAATCATTTATTTTTATTTTTATAATTTTATAACGGTAGTATGCTCACTTTAGAAGAAATTCTATCAGAATTAGAAAAGAATACTAAATATTCTAGGAAACAATTGTACGATAAAATTAAGCAAAAGCATGAAGAATTATCAGGTTTAGTTTCTCTTGAAGGAGCAGGTCATCTTGTAGCAAGGGATTTAGGCGTAAACCTTTTGATGCCAGAGAAAAGAATTTTAAAAATAAACAACATCGTCAATGGAATGAAGAATGTAAGCATTAAAGCAAGAGTAATCCAGATTTCTGATATGAGAGAATTCGAAAGAAAAGATAAAAATAAAGGTAAGGTTTGTAACCTTATTCTGACAGATGGTACCGGTGAAATCAGATTGACATTATGGGACAAACAAGCTGGTATGATTGAAGAAGGAAAAATAACTGAAGGAGACGTCATCGAAGTTAAGAACGCATTCGCTAAAGAAAACATATTTGGCGGTGTTGAATTAGGTTTGTCAAGATTATCCAGAATAGAAAAACTTGAGGATGATCAATCCATTCCACGTCAAGTCATTGGAACGAGATTAAAAAGAATTCCTATCAAAGATGCAAAAGAAGGAGATTTTGAGATAAAAGGTAATATCGTGCAAATTTTCAACGTTAACCCTGTGTTTCAAACATGTCCCCAATGTAGAGCAAAAGTTGAGAAAACTAAAAAGGGATATAAATGTCCAGAACATGGAGAAGTTGAACCTGAAAACAACATGATAATATCTGGAATAGTGGATGATGGTACTGAGAGTATTAGGACAGTATTCTTCAGAGATCAAGCCAAAGCTATCACTGGTCTAGAACCTTCTATCCTCTCGAATATGTCACAGGATGAAGCTATGAATTTGATAAGACAGAATGCATTGGGCAATGAAATAATAATGAGAGGAAGGATACAGAAGAACAAGATTTTTGAAACGTTAGAGATGATAGTCAACGATGTGAAAGAGTTGAACATAGAAGAAGAGAGTAAAAAACTTATAAATGAATTGAAAGAGTTCTCTAAATGAGAATATTCATCACAACTTTACCCCAGAAAGAGTATTAATATTTTTTAATCAGTTATTATAAATGAAATTAAGTTTATTGCAGGTGTCTAAGATGAAGGATAAAAAAATCAACTTGGAAGATATTCCTGGTGTTGGTGTTAAAATAGCTGAAAAATTAAAAGAGCTTGGATTTTCTGACCCTATGTCAATTGCTGTTGCGTCACCTGGCGAACTTGCCAGCATTCTGGAGATAGGTGAGGCTACTGCTACAAAGATCATCAACAAAACAAGAGATATGCTAGAGATAGGTTTTACTTCTGCTGATAAAGTCTGGGAACAGAGACAAAAAATCATTAAGATTACAACTGGAAGTAAGGCCCTGAATGATTTACTAGGAGGTGGAATCGAGACACAAGCTATAACAGAAGCTTATGGAGCTTTCGGTTCAGGTAAAACCCAACTTGCATTTCAACTTTCTTTGAATGTTCAATTACCACCAGAGAAAGGCGGTTTGGATGGAAATTGTCTTTACATAGACACAGAAGCTACCTTTAGACCAGATAGAATAATCCAGATGGCAAAATCAATGGGTTTGGATGCTGACAAAGCTTTGAAGAACATATTCGTTGCCAGGGCATACGATTCAGACCATGAGATATTTCTGATAGATAAAGCTGCAGATACGATAAAAGAAAAGAACATAAAACTTGTCATTATCGATTCTCTTACTTCACATTTCAGGTCAGATTATGTTGGTAGAGGAGAATTGGCGCCAAGACAACAGAAATTGAATAAACTATTGCATAACTTACAACGTCTTGCTGATTCTATGAATGTAGCTGTCTTTGTCACTAACCAAGTTTTAGCCAACCCTGCAATATTGTTCGGTGACCCCACGATGCCTATTGGAGGTCATGTTTTAGCACATCAATCGACATACCGTGTATATCTTAGGAAATCTTCGGGTGAAAAAAGGATTGCAAAGATGATGGACTCCCCCAACCTTCCATCTGGAGAATGTGTTTTCAAGGTTGTTCCTGAAGGTATCAGAGATGTTTAAGAATTTCTAAAACTAAACACCTCTCTATGAAAATATTCGCAGATTTACACATCCATAGTAAGTATGCACGTGCAACAAGTAAAAACATGGATTTGGAAAACCTTTCAAAGTTCGGTAAGATTAAAGGGCTAAACTTAATTGGAACAGGGGATTTTACTCATCCTAGATGGCTCGAAGAACTAAAAAATAAACTCAAACCAATAGAAGATTCTGGAATTTTTTCTTTTGATGGCATGAAATTCATGCTGACTACAGAAGTAAGTACTGTTTATGAACAAGATAACAAAATGAGAAAAATTCATCATTTACTTCATGTTCCTAGTTTTGAGATTGTTGACCAAATAAATGAACAATTGAAAAAAATGGGCGGTAAACTCGACATCGATGGTAGATTATTGTTAAGTGAAAAAAATAGTGTAGAATTTGTTGAGGCAATCACAAGCATTTATAACGATACCTTGATTGTACCTGCACATGTATGGACACCATGGTTTTCTCTTTTCGGCTCTAAATCAGGGTTTGATAGAGTTGAAGACTGTTATCAAGATCAAACAAAATACATTTATGCTCTGGAAACAGGGCTCTCGAGCGACCCTGAAATGAACTGGCGATTATCCTCGCTGGATAAGTTTGCCTTGATGTCAAATTCAGATTGTCACAGTGCATGGCCTTGGAGACTGGGTAGAGAATGTAATGTTTTTAATTTAAATGAGATTACTTACTGGGAGATTCTAGATACTATTAGAAAGAAAGATAAAGACAGGTTTCTTTTTACTGTTGAGGTAAACCCAGCCTATGGCAAGTATCATTGGACTGGTCACAGGAATCATAATATCAGTCTATCGCCAAAACAAGCTTTGAAATTGAATGATATATGTCCTGTCTGTCACAGGAAATTGACAGTAGGTGTTGAAGAAAGAGTTGAAGAATTGGCTGACAGAGAAGAGGGATTCGTTCCAAAAGATGCCATACCTTTCAAAGATTTGTTGCCACTGTTCGAATTAATAAATGTCGCTACAGGAACAGATTCTTTATATTCTAAATCATCATGGTCAGTATATAACAAACTCATCCAAAATTTTGGGAATGAATTTAATATTCTGTTAGATGTTCCTAGAGAAGAGCTGGAGAAAGTAATTGAAAAAAAATTTGTTGATATAATAATAGAAAACAGAGAAGGAAAAATAAAGATTATTCCAGGTTATGATGGGGTTTATGGAAAACCTGTATTCGATGAGGAAGAATTCAAACAACATGAAGAAAAACAAAAAAACCTAAAAATTTATCCGCAAAAGAGATTGATTGATTTTAAAGGGCCTGTAGTCTAATGGTAGGACACTGCTCTCACACAGCAGAGAATTGGGTTCAATTCCCAACAGGCCCACCTATACCTTTTTCTAGATTTTGCATTTTTCTTTTAATAGAAAAGCCTACTAATTTGTGAAACTTCATTCTTTCTCGCATTCTATAAATATAGAGCCTGTATGCCCCATCACTTTTTGCATTTAGATAAGCAATAGATTTTATTTCAATTGATTCAAGTAGTTTTACAATTTGTTCTAATCCATCTTTATTCACTGAACAACAACCCAACACTTCATCATTGGCAAAGCCCTCCGAATCAAAAAATCCTCTGAGGAATGCACATCTTATTTCTAATTTTTCAGAAAATATTTCTGAAGGTATATGCCATAAAAATATTGAAAACGGACCATTTTTTAATAAATCTTGTACAATCTTTGATCGATTAGTCTCACCCACCATCTATTGTCATAAAAGTAAAAACATGGCTTATGACCATACTCTTTTTCTAAACATTTAGCAAATTCTTCAGCAAAGTCTTTATCCCTTACAGCCAGACGAACCCTAAATTTATCATTTTTTCTATTAAATACACCAATATAACCATCTCCACACATTACGCCAAGTATATAAGCTTTCTCCTTTGTAACCAATTTTGCCACTAAAGGTTATTTATACTTATAAGTATTTAAGGATAACTTCCTATATCTAAAATATGAAACCAATTGGTACGGTAAAAATAATAATAAATGGAAGAGTAACTATACCTAAAGAATTCAGAGATAAATATAATTGGACTGAAGGTACATTGTTGATGTTGTACGAGGATAATGAAAAAATAATTATTAAAAAATTATAGAATCAATTCTTAGTGTATGTTTACTTCGACTCCGCTCAGGCCCATCATGTCAGTGGTTTCTGAACAGTTATATCTGTTGAACTGTCTACGCGCCAGTCATAGGTAAAACTTAAACCTATCGTGAAATCCTGTTTATTCGAGATACTGTCGGGAGTATTTAGTTTAATATCACATGGGAAGTTAGCTGTTTTCCCCCTCGATAATATTATTCCACCTGATGGAGTAGTGCAGCTTACTGTCATACCACTTGAAGCCTGTGGCGTAGCCAGAGTGATTGCACCTTTAGGCTCTCCACTACCAACATTGGTTATGGTAACTCTCATATGGTATGTGTCCTGTCCTTTATAAACTACAAAAGGTCTTTGCCTTTGCCCAGCATATAGTGTTACTGAGATTGGTCCACCAGTTTGAGTCATTTGTGAGACACCAGCCTTAGAAATTAGAGCATCTTTTTCTGTTTTCGACAACGAGTTCCAATATGATTCCGAAACAAAAGTCAATATACCAGTGACATCTGTCGAATAATGGTAGTCAACTCTAACATCAAAACTATAAGTAGTATCAGATTTTATACCAGACGGGGCTTTAAGAACCCAAATATAAGGAGAAGAAATTTCTCCAGGAATACCTTGTTCTGGGGGAAGTAGTTGTTCGGCTATCACAAAACTCTGGTCTCCTTGTGTTCTTTCCCAATCAAAAGCACCAGAACCAAATGTTACACCATAAATATTACCATTTATGTTTTTAGCTGTAGCACCACCAACGTTTTGAACTTCTAAGTTAAGATTAACAGAATCACCAGCCGTTACACTGGTTTCATCAGGAGAAAAATCTGTTATAACTAAACCATTCGTTCCTGGTTGTACTGGTTTGGGTTGTCCAATACATCCAGAAGCTACAATTACACCAATCAACATAAACAAAGGTAAAATTCTTTTCATCATTAAATCACTCCTCATTTTACTTAATATTTTATGGGATTTCGTAATTAAAAGTTTTACACTCTTATACAATTCATGCAATTCATGGCTATTAAAACGGTTATTATCAATAATGTCAACAAAATAACCCAGATTTTTCTCTCTTTTCTGGATTCGAATATCCATATTATGAACCCAAACCAGATGGCAAAATAAACAACTAAAGGAAAATTAAATTTCAACACTAACTCAAAGATATTGAAACCTTCAGCATAGAAGGCAGATTCTAAACCGGCAAATGAACTCGCTAAGAAGAGACACCCCCAGATTAACATTATTCTAGATTTCTTTTTTTCTTTTTCCAAAAAAATTCCTAGAGTGAATAAAAAACAAGACATTATCCCAGCAACTATAGAATAGCTAAGAGCTAGGTTTGAAAGCATAATATCATTACATTCTTTATTGAATTTATATCTGATTCTTCAATATTTTTCTTATGAACTTTCAAGAGTGGTTTTACCATTATTTTTTTGAAACTGGTTATAATTCTGTAAATACTATTACATATGCATTCATTCTTGTCTTATCTGCTTACATTCTTTTCAAGATATTGAAGAAATTGAAAGTCAAGATAGATGAAAGACTGGCAATAGCAGTAACACCTTTTGTTATCCTTGGTAGTTCTGTAAGAGTGTTAGAAGATTCTCGAATCATATCTGGAGGAATTTTCATTACACCAGGAATTTATTTTTTAATTTTTTTTGTAACATTCTTCATTCTTTTAGTATCCTTGTTCTTAGAGAAGAGATTTCATATTTCATACTACAAACTCATGTTTATTGTTGGAATCATTTCAGTTAGTCCATTATTAGGAATACTTAACTACAGAAACTTTTTGGGTGTAGGTTATGTTTTACTATACTTTATACCATGGGTAATTTTTTTGAAGATAATACCTTGGCTGAAAGAGAACAAGATTGTTACAGGGCTTCATACTTTTGATGGAACTGTCACATTTGTTTCGATGAATTATTTCAGTTATTATGAACAACATTTCTTGCCAAGATACATTATTAATTTTATTGGAACGCCGTTATCATTCGTTTTCTTAAAATTTATTTTAATTGCAGCTATTCTAATTTTCATAGATAAATATTCTGAGGATAAAGAATTCAACAATTACTTGAAGTTGATAATAGGAATATTAGGTGCATCTACTGAAACCAGAGACTTTCTCAGACTTTTTTGTCTAACTTAATATTCTAAAAATTATGTTTACCTTTGCCCCTTGTATATTGTAAGTAGTCCCAGTCTCTGTCGAGAAAGAGACAGTGTTTTCCCCGGCAACTAAACCAACATCAACATACTCAAAATTTGAAGTAACACGACCAGTTGTCTTACCTTCATATACTTTATGATCATTTATTTTAACTGTAAGATACCCATTCCCCTCAACTTTATCAACGTAGAATTCAATCATTCCTTTTTTAAAGTTGATTATCTCATCCCTAGACACAGTGAACGTTTCTTTTTTTTCTAAGTTGCCGAAAAAGTCTATACCAAAATCAATCTTGTCAATCTTATAAATACTATCGGTCCAGAATTTCCAACCCGAGACAGATGTGCTAATTTCTATTACATTGTAATCGCGCAAAAGTTCTTTATCTACTGGTATTTTTAGTCTTCCTGGCAATACTTTTTGGTCATATATAACTTGATTGTTGAATTTCACGATTAGATTACCTTCGTTGTTCGTGTAGTACACATCTATTGTGATAAAACCATCTGTAACTAAACTCATATCTTTCTCGATTGTCGCACTCATACTTCCTTTATTGTCTTTATTGATTTCCACTCCAGTCTTACTTTTTATAACTTCTGACCCAGAGGCATAAGTTACTGTGAAATCACCAATCGAATGAGAACGTGACGTTTCTTCGACTCCACCTTCAACTTCACTAATTACAGTAACAGTCAGTGAAACAGTTGCCTTACCACCTTCAGTAGATTCTATTTCTATCGTGCCATAATAATCTCTTTCCTCTGTGCCATAAGGAACAGTTACAGTCACCTTAACCTTGGATAAACCAGCAGACCCAAAGTCATTGTTGCTGAACTTTATCCATTCACTTATAATCCCTTTGGCTTTCAACGTAACTGAATCTGAAGTAACATTTATATCGAGGAAAAAACTATCTGAACCACCTTTCTTTATAGTTAAAGCTTGAGAACTTGGTGAAACAGTGGGAATTTGCGTTTCTGTAGGTACACCCCACATCAAAAGCATGATGACTATTATTATCAATCCTGCAATTAGAACGAAAGCAAACTCGTCTATTTTTCCAGCTCCCTTCATCCTCTTCATAATCTTCTTTTGATTTGTGTACTAATATTTTTAATCACTCAATTTAAACTTCAAAAAAAATATAATTTTTAGCGATTTTTATGCAAATCATCAAATCTGATTTAAAAAAAGGTTTTGTATTTGTTAAAATTAACATAAACGATGACCTATGGTATCTAGAGAACATAATAGAACCAGGGGATTTGGTTAAAAGTAGAACTTTGAGAAGTTTATTTGTTGAGAGAGAAGGTAGAAAAATTAAAGCAGAAAAGAAACCGATGTTACTAAAACTTGAAGTAGAGAAGATCGAGTTTAATAAATTCGTAAATCAGTTGCGTCTGACTGGAAAAATCGTAGAAGGACCTGAAGATGTTCAATTAGGTTCTTATCACACGATAGAAGTCAAACTTGGCACATTATTAACAATCTACAAGAAAGAATGGAAACAGTATCAGATAGACAAATTGAATAAAGCTCAAGTAAAAGTTTCTGATGTCTTGATTTCTGTCGTAGATTCAAACCAATCAACTTTCGGTTTATTGAAGAGGAGTGGGGTAGAAATAGTATCTGAGTTAAGAAACCCGCATTCAATTCAAGAAGAAGACAAATTACCAGAATTTTACAAAAAAATTGCTTCTGAAATAAATAAGTTTTCTAGAGATGTTATCAGTATAGTTTTAGCTGGGCCAGGATTCACGAAAGAACATGTTCAGAAAATTATCCAAACAGATTATCCAGACATAAACAAAAAGTTAATAATAGATACGGCAACATCAGCAACAATGACAGGTATAAATGAAATACTGAAAAAAGGTACTTTGGATAAAGTAATAAAAGAGAGTGAAATAGTCAAAGAAAGTCAAATCATACAGGAATTCTTTACGCATTTGAATAAAGATGATGGTTTATCTGTATATGGCCTAGATCAAATAAAAGATGCTGATAGTGCCGGTGCTGTTAAAATTCTGTTAATTTCAGACGAAAACATAAGAAAGGAAGAATTTGACCAACTTGCAAAGCAAGTAGAACAAAAAAAAGGACAAATAGAGATTATATCGAAAACC
>Ga0315268_10007730_pt1 | contig 11290 bp, 17 predicted proteins | sample C1_top_MG_FD_204535 | JGI IMG/M metagenome (GOLD analysis project Ga0315268, IMG submission 204535) | Sediment microbial communities from Yellowstone Lake, YNP, Wyoming, USA - C1_top | ecosystem: Environmental > Aquatic > Freshwater > Lake > Sediment | place: USA: Wyoming | collected 2017-08-01 | reverse complement strand
AAAAGGCTACAGAACGCGAACGCTCCAGAGTATTCGAAAACGTTTTGAGCGAAGCTGGAAAATCCAGAGGATGTTGCGAATCATGCAATTATCGCGTTAAGCAACGCGGAGAATATCAACCATGTAAGTTGGGTCATCAAGACAGCGGATTGAACAAAGAATTTTGTGCTGATTGCTCCGAATCACGTTATCATCCAAAAAATCAATTTTAATTCTATTCAACGTACATCACTAGGAAGATGAAAACCTCTAGGGGCGCTGAAGTTACATGGAGAACCTAGCCCGAACTCGCGATGAGTTTGACTTCTCGAAAAATGGTGAAAAAGAAGAATTACACAGAACTTGGGCTTGCTTACAGCATCATCTTAATCGTGCGCGCTAACGTGTATACTTTCAAGATTGGGAGGTGATAAATTGCCTTCAGAACCTGCTAAAACTATACAAATAGAGAAAGTACCGGAAACTAATGAAGCAAAAGCATGGGCAGATTTCAATAAAAGAATAAACGATTTAGCGAACCAAGGATACAGAATAATACACACAACAGACACATACATTCTATTGAGAAAGGAACGCCCCGCAACGAGAAGGGAAGAATAACCACAACCCAGCTTATGTGAAAGATGCGAGACACCCTATAACGCCCCGCGCCTACTCAGGATTATTCCTATCGGATACCGAATGGTTCAGAATGCTCAGATTTCCAAAAAGAGCAAACCCTTTCACGAATAACATTGGCACCTCTCTCAAAGGAAGACAAACAACTCATAGCGCGCGTTTTGTGGTTTCAATCTCTGTGTTCGTGGGATTCTTCTTCAGACTCTTCTTCGTACTCTTCTTCTTCCTCGGCAGCTTCTTCTCCTGCCGCTCTCGCCTCATCTTCAGCTTCTCCTTTCTTGGGATAAGCCTCATCCAACCAAACTCTAAACTGCACTTTGCTTTCAACATCGGAAAAAGCCCACTCACACAGTTCTCTGACGACAGTGTTGAGATCAATTTCGTGATCGTCGGCCAAATGTTTCAGAAACTGTTCCCACTTTGCAGGCAGAGATACCGTAAGCCCAACCACCTTGCATTTTCACCACTGACTTATATCCTTCAAATCATATTTAAGCTTCAAACAAGTGCACGCGCATTCGGCTTATTTTAGTAATTTCATGCTTTCTTCGAGACTCATTGCTAATTTGATTTCGCTCGTGTTAAAAGCCATCCATTTTAGAAGTTCTGGTTCCATCGAGAATTTTTGCAGGGCTTCAGAACTTGGGGCTTCATACACCCAAACCAGCAGATGTTCTGGAACTACAGTCCATGCTCCAACCCTCTTAACTCCATGTTTATTCTCCAACCCGCCCAATTTGCCTGGTAATTCTAACGTCATAGCCTTCATTTTCTCATTGCTAAGCGGACAATTCTCTGGGGAATGCCTGGAAATTATCAAAAATGTGGGCATAATCGCACTCTCGAAAGAAAGAGTGTATGAAAGTCGGATAGAAATCATTTGTATGCGTAAACGCTATCGCACGCTTGGCTGATTATCTAGTAAAATTGCAACATATAATAATCTAATGTCCTGCTGTTATCACCAAAGGTTTTAAGGACAAAAATCGAAAGTATTACGGGGATAGTCATGGCAAAGTGTCCAAACTGCGGAAAAGAAACAACAAAGCTAGAAAAATCATGGAAATTCAGCCAGTTCGACGTTCAAGCCTTCTCTTGCAGCAACTGTGGCACACGATTCCGAGAATACTCACAAGATGGAATATACAGTTTCACCCTGAAACTAAGAAAGGGCTCGAAACAGGGCAGAAAAGTCTTTGTCAAAGCCTAACAAGGGCTCAGCCAAGCTCTTGCAAGGGTTTTAAATAACCCTTAAAAACAAAAGGGAAGATTATGGCAACTCAAGGAACTAGAATAAAGAACAAAGGATTGTTACTTATTGGAATAACTCTATTGGCAATAGGAGTGGTTCTTTCACTGTACAAGGAAGACCTTGGCATGAATGGCGGAGTCATGCGAACAGCGTATCCATATCAAACCGAAGGTATAATCTTGGCTATAATTGGAATCGTATTCAGCGTATTGGGATTCCTCTATTCACCGCACTACCTCATTACCGCTTTCCAGAGAAAGCGCGCCCAACAGAGCTCGAGATAAGAAATACACAGTTTGCTTAAACGCTATCTGAAGCAGTATACCTAAGGTTAATGCAAGCTTCCAACGTTATTTTCTAGGCATTCTAAAAGCAAGCTCTCGCCACTTTTCACGCCAGCTCTTCCACCCTGTCTTTACAAGGTTCTCCCTGTTTTTAGGCTCTTCCGCAACCCATTCAAGAAGCGCCCAGAAGCGCCTCTTATCTTCTAATCTTTCTGCTGGCACGCCTACTTCTTCACACCATCTTATGTAGCTCTTCTCAACCATCCCCTGAAGCTCACCTGTGATTTCTACTTCTTCCACATCGAACCCTTGTTCTCGTAAATATCCGCGAATACTGGAGAGAACGTACCCAGAGCACACCTTAAAACGGGTTTCCTTTTCAGGCTGCATCACCTTAACAATCTCCTCCGCAATCTTCACAGCATCATTCAGGTACTGCTTATTCTCAAAATTAGGCGGCTGAAAAGAAGAAACTGGAATCCTGCGCTCCATATACCTCCGATCTGGAAGCTTGAGAGCACCAATCACCACGCCTAGAATAAAGTCCCCCCACCCAGCATCATCAATCAAAATCTCCTTCCTAGTCGAAAACCGATCCAACCCCATAGCCTACTATCCCCAGAGTGACTCTTTCCAAGCGTTTATGTTTACCCGCAACCATATATGTAGCTTCCCCACAGCACGCCCACAGGCAACAACCGTGAAGCAAAAACAAGGCTACAAACACGGGTCATGTCAAGTTTTAACGACTATCCCGAAAAAACACAACACGGGCACGGTCATGTCAAATAGTGAGAAATTCCTGCGCTCGATCCAATATTTTAAGCAGGTTCTCACCCTTCTCAGTCGTTCTATAGTAAGTAATTTCGCTTTTCGAACCGTTAACTCTTATTATCAAACCCTTCTCAAGCAGCCTCTCAAAGTATCTGTTAGCTTGAAAGAAGCTCAAGTTCGTCTGGTACATGAGCCTTGTCCTGTTTCTCGGTTTCAACGCTTCCTCCAGAATATCCGCAATAATTTCCATTTCACTTCTTCGCGATTCCATTCTTAAGTGTCTCCTTGCCTCAATCTTCTAGGCAACTGTTCTAGTCTAAAAGAAGGTTTTAAAGGTGTGTGACTGTGGAGCAACAGCAACAGTTTTCCGCATCAACGAAGCACTAAACACCCAACGAATCCACCACATTCCCAACGACGCCCGCAGAAGCTTGAAAGAGTGATTTTTCCTTTTCATCCAGAGGCAGTTTGATGATTTCACGCACGCCTTGCCGATTGACTATCGCTGGCACGCTTAGGCAAATGTTGCTTATTCCATGATAGTCTTGCAGAAAACAAGAAACAGTCAAAACAGAGTTCTCATCACGCACTATACTTTCCACAATCTTAGTCATCCCCAACGCAACGGCATAGTACGTTCTCCCCTTTCGCCTGATTATTTCGATTCCCGCGTTTCTCACTTTCAAAAACAACTCGTTCAAACGCTCCAAATCGTAAGGCACATTACAAATGGGACAGTAATCCTTGAGATGCATGCCCGCAACATTTGCAAGGCTCCAGACAGGAACTTCACTATCTCCATGCTCGCCAATGATATACGCATGAACATTACGAGGATCAACCATCAGATATTCTCCGAGCAGATAGCGAAGCCGCGCCGTATCTAGGATAGTGCCAGAGCCTATGACTCTGTTCTTTGGAAAGCCAGAGAGTTTCAGGACAGCGTAAGTCATAACATCCAAAGGATTCGATACGACTAGTAATATGCAGTCCTTATTGTATTCAGTAATCTGGGGAACTATCTGCTTCATAATTTCGAAATTCCCCTCAGCCAACTCTAACCGTGACTGCTCAATCTTCTGCCCCTTATCCACCGCAATTACTATTATATCGGCACCCTTGCAGTCTGAATAGTCACCTGACCATATCTTTACAGGATAAGCAAAGGGCAACCCGTGGTTCAGATCCATGACTTCGCCCTCGGCTCTTTCCCTGTTGACATCTATTATCACTATCTGCGAAACCAATCCACGAATAATTAGCGAGTAAGCGAATGTTGTTCCAACAAACCCCGCTCCAACAATAACTACTTTTGGTCCCCCAATTTCGGTTTTAGACAAGCCAGATCACACAAAACTGGTTAATGACAGCGCAAACTTATGCTTTTTCATAACCTTGAGAGTGCCAAATTCTCTTCAGAAGCATCATGGCTTCTTGGTCAGAAACGTCATGCCAGTCTTTGTAAGCATCAGCCACCGCAAAAACTGGTCCACTTCTTATGTTCAAGGCTATTAGCAGGTTCACTTCTTTGGTCAAAAGTCCTGTGGCGCCCATAGGCGCTGTAGGAACCGCGATGATTATTTCTTTTGGTTTCTCTTTCTTAACCGCCTTAACTGCCGCAAGCATAGTAAAGCCAGACGCCAAACCGTCATCAGCTAGTATCACTTTTTTGTTTTGCAGGTCTGGGAGAGGTCGATTTTCTCTAAACTTTCTAACTCTCTCTTGTACATTGGTGCTGGCTTTGGAAATTGCGTGTTTGATCTGAGTTTCACTGAGGCCTAACTGCTCAATCATTGGACGATTTAGGATTACTTCACCTTTCCATGCTACGGCACCGAATCCAGCTTCTGGATCCCAAGGGAGTTGGACTTTTCTGACGACAATCACGTCGAAAGCAACACTCAGCCTTGTTGCTATCACGTAACCTACTGGAATTCCGCCCGCAGGAATGGCTAAAACTATTGTATCTGGATTGTCTGCATAGGGCTGAAGTTTTTCGGCTAGAATCTTAGCTGCGTGCAACCTGTCTCTAAACACGAATGTTTTGTCTCTGTAAGCGGGTTCCTCAGTCACGTTGGGAAACATGTTGCTGTTTCGCTTCTATGATGACTATCTTAACTCTTACTTCGTTAGCCTGACGCTTTGCATATGATATAACTTTGCGATTATTTGCTCGGTTTGAAGATTTGTTTCAGGTATTTTTTGTGAACCTCTCGCGTAGTTAGCGGGTAGATTTCTCTTTCGCTGTGGAAAAACAGCGGGTCTTCACCTATGATTCTTGACAGTTCTTCATCCGATTTCACGTTAACTACGAGCATGTTACCCTGATGGCCTATCAGGTGATAGGAGATTTCGATTCTTCCGTCTTTTTCCAGACCGTCCAAGTATTTGAAATGCGCGGGAAGCAGCTTTGCCCATGTTTCAACTGGAACCTGTCTTGTTCTTTGTATTATAAGAAATTTCATGGTCATCAAATTCAGTTAGAGCTATTAGCAATAAAAGGTTAATCCTAGCCGCCACCAACAGGTGGCACTATTATCAGAACGTCGCCGTCTCTCAACTTTGTTTTTAGCGTAGCACTCCTTTCATTTATGAGCAGTTGCAGATAACTTCGAACCTCGTTGGTTTTTGTATCGTAGACATAATCGGAGAACTCTCTCCCATGAAGCTTGGTCAACACTTTCAGCGCCTTCCCAACCGTAACACTTGCATCATCCGGGAACTCAAGCGTCTCCTCTTTTTTCCCAACTATCTCGCGCAGCGCGGCGAAGAAACGTACCGTTACTTTCAATAAGGAATGCTCTCCTGGAATGTTGAATTTGGACTTGTATTCCAATTGCTTTTTGGTAGCCCGGGAGAGATTCGAACTCTCGTCGAGGGCTCCAGAGGCCCCTATGCTTGACCGCTACACCACCGGGCTTCAAGGCAATGGACTAACATGTGTGCTGTTTCTTGCCTTTAATAAGTTTCTTGCTGCATCTTGTCTGAGAATATTTTTCTTTTTTGTCGCACTTCTGTGACAACTTGTTTCGCTGTGATTATTGTTTTTTCTGCCACTTTTTCTTCTGTGCTTTCGATGCCGAATACATTGGCGGCGTTTTTATAAATTGTCGAAGGATTTTGTTTTAGACCCTTGATAAAGCGAAGTAACGTTGTGTAGTCGAGTCTTGTGCCTTGTTCTGCTGCTTTCAGCCATGCATAGTTTTCCAGCATATCTGCGAGAGTGATTAGCAGATAATTTGCCGCTTCCTGATGTGCAGTTTCGTCGAGAAGTGCTTGTGACCGCAGAATCGTACCTTGAAGAAATGCAGGCGTTGTGTAGTAATTGAGTTTTGTTTTAATTTTGAAATGCATGGAATCCAGCAGTGAAACTTTGGTTTTCGTGAAGGTGGAAATTTCATCCCAAACTTGCTTGAAGTGGCTTAACTTTTCCGCGACTTGTGGAGGACTTAAGTCCTCTAGCCCGTTGACTGTTAAGTAGTTGGAAAGCAACGAGAGTTCGTCGAGTTGTTTTGTTGCCATTTTAAGTGTCTCTAGATAATGGCTGCAGATTAATGGGAGCTTTGCTGCTTCGATTACTGTTTTCAGTATCGTTTGTGCGCTAATCGTGGCAAATAACTGTGCGCTTTCGTGGTCTCCTCTGGCGTGGGCTGACGTTGCTCTGCTCAAGTAGATATCTGCGTCTAAGATGTAATTCTCGGTTCTGATTCTGTATCTTTCTGGAGTGTAAAACGAGTTCATCATGTGTTCTTTGGTGTTTGCCAGTTTCCATTCTCTGTCGTAGAGGATGTATGATTCGTGGATTTTTTGGTCGATTTCTGGTGGTGCGGTGTCGGTTATCCATTTTTGTGGAATGTGGTCAAGGTCGATGAGTGTGCCGTTTTGTTCGATTCGTTCTGTGTATTCGTATTCGAAGGGTTGATTGTCAACTATTAACAGGTCAACGTCGCTGGAGGATGGGTCGGCGTCGCCTCTGCTCCAGCTTCCGAAGAGGCTTATGCTGGACGTGTTTTCTCGTGTTTGAAGATTTTTGACGATTTTGTCTAAGGGGCGTCGTATTTTTTCGGGTAATTGCATCTCTGTTGTTCCTTCTATAGGGTTAGTTCTGGTCTTGTTTTTGGCTCTTTTGGTGGCGTCAATACCGCCAAGTTCTATTGGTAATCTTTTGTTGCGATTTGTATGGGAGAATCGATAGATTTATATATTAAGCCTTGTCAATAAGGTGGTTACAGCGGGCCAGATGAACGGTTTCTGATTCCTTCGTGTTGATGAAGAAACATTTGTTGTGAGTGGCTAGGCTCATTCGTGGGGTGCCTTGTTTGAGCAAAAGAAGGATTGTTCCTCAGCGTTTCGCTGATAAGTGTCCTGAGTGTGGTAGTGCGAATCTTGTGCATGATTATGACACGGGCGAGACGGTTTGTGGCGATTGTGGATTGGTTTTGCATGAGCAGATGATGGATAAAGGTCCTGAGTGGCGTGCTTTTACGCAGGAAGAGAAAGAATCTCGTAGCCGTGTTGGAATTCCGACTTCTTTCAGTGTGCATGACAAGGGTTTGTCAACTGCGATTGGGCGTGTTGACAGGGATGCCTTTGGGCGTAAGCTTCCGCTTCAGACGCGTTTGCAGATGTGGCGTTTGCGTAAATGGCAGATTCGTTCGCGTGTGCATAGTTCGGTTGACCGCAACTTGGCGCAGGCGATGGCTGAATTGGATAGGCTTAGTGATAAGTCGTACATTCCTCCGAGTGTGAAGGAAAAGGCTGCTGTTATTTACAGGAAAGCTTTGGACAAGGGTTTGGTGCGTGGCAGGAGTATTGCTGCGATTGCTGCTGCCTCGTTGTATGCTGCTTGCCGTGATACTGGGACGCCGCGTACTTTGCGGGAGATTGCTGAGGCGAGTTTGGTGGATAAGAAAGACGTTGCGCGGTGTTATAGGCTGTTATTGCGTGAGTTGGGTGTTCAAATGCCCATTGCTGATCCGTTGACGTATATTAGTAAGATTGCTGAGCGTACGGGGATCTCTGGTAAAACTCAGGGTTTGGCTATTCAGATTTTGAGCGATGCGAAGCGGCGTCGTGCTGCGGCTGGTAAAGATCCGATGGGTTTGGCTGCGGCGGCTTTGTATTTGGCTTGTTTGCAGAATAATGAGAAGAAGACGCAGAAGGACATTGCCGAAGCTGCGGGTGTTACTGAGGTTACTGTGCGGAATCGTTACAAGAGTCTTAAGCGTCAACTTGGCTTAGCCTTGCCAGATTAGCGCGTTTTTCCTTTTCTTCTTCAGTATTTATCCAACCAAGAGAACACTCTGGACCAGCGCAGCAATAACATTCCTTTTAGGGCTTTTCTGTTTGATAACTTCAGCGTTAGTGTTGCTCCTCACGGTTTAGCACGCGCTGGGGTGGAAACTGGAGTGGCGAGTTTCTCTATGGGTTGTAAGAGATGAAGGGAAAGGCGATAAGTTTTCAAACAGGTTTTTACGTGAAATTGTGCGGTTGTGGGCTAGCGTATGATTTTGCAGCGGTTTCTTAATGCTGGGTTGTCGAAGTAGCTTCTGGCTACTCTTACGAGGTTCTGGTCTTGCGTCAGGATGGCTGTTTCTTCAGCCCAGTTTGCCAAGGTTAAGAGCGTCTTCACGTCGGTGATGAGCATTCCAAGAGTATCGAGCTGGGTGAAATCTGGTTGACAACAGAGCACACCAACCTCACCAAACCCCGAAAAGCTTTCGTCCTCAACAACTTTACGCGTCACGGCAACGTTCAAACTGACCCTACGCTTTTCTCTTGCTCTGATCAAAGAATCTTTGATTTCTCCAAAAACTACAGGATACGAGAGGAAGAGGGCTATTTCTTTTCGTGCCGTTTCGATTAGGGCTTTCATTCGGTTTATGATGTTCTTCTGTCCACGGATGATGTAGGCAATTTCAAGCTCTTCTGACTTCTCTACGCTCTCATAAATCGGTGTCAGCAGGTCGGCGAGAACATCGGCCTCTTTAGTTTTCTCGTTGAATTCCACGGTTAGCTGTTCTTTCAGGTTGACGACAGCTTCCCTCGGCGGCACTGGCAGGTAAATGTTCGGATTACTCTTCTGAACTATTAGCATGCCTTTTTTGGAAAGCCCTTCCAAGGCGTAGTAGATTTTCGAGTCAGGAATGCCCGTTTCCTTGCAGAGCGTGCTCGCCGTCATGCTGGAATGCCTCAACAACGCAGCGTAGGCTAATGCCTCGTGAGAGGATAAGCCGAGTTCTCTGAGCCGCGAAACGATTCTGTCTCGCGCAAGTGTCTCTATATTGGTGGATATGGTGAGCTTCTTCCTTTTTCTAGTAAGTGACTGTCAGAGAGGCCTTAAATAGTTTTCTACTACCGCTAAGTAGTAGTTAAACATAAAAAGGAGGCTTGAAATGGAAGACAAAACAAAAATACTCATAGCCGTCGGAGCTGCAATCACGGCAAACTGCCAACCCTGCCTAAAAACCGCCATCGCACAGGCTCAACAAATAGGCGTAGAAAAAAAGGAAATCCAAGAGGCAATCGCGATAGGGAGACTCGTTAGAAAAGGCGCCATGGGCAAGATGGACAAATTCGCCTCAACCCTCGCAGGAAAGGACGTGAGCAGTTCAGACGATGAATGCCCATTCGGCTCGACAGAAAAAGATTATGAAGAATGGGTAGGACAAGAAGACAAATGCGGCTGCAGTTAACAAAAACGCCCATTTTTGCCTTTGGAACCTGCTAAAAAAGGAAGGTGAAAACATGAAAGAAGAAAACCAACACCACGGGCTATCTGAGGCTAAGCGATACAAACAGAGAGCACTCAATCAGCTGGCTGTAGGCTTCATCATCGCCCTGTGGGGCAGTCTGCTGGCACTAAAGCAAGTCGGAATAATACAAAAAGACATAAGCACATGGTCTTTCCCCTTCATAACCTTCGGCGTACTGCTCATCTTTGGTAGCATCTACAGACTACACACGAGAAAAATAGCGAATACTTGCGTGTCTTAGGCTTTGCCTTTTTCTTCTCTGCCATAGTATTTTGTCCATGGCAGTTTTCGCGGGTCTCGGTGAAGTTGCAAACTACTCTTTCGGCACTTACTAGAGCAGAACCACATGATAGTGCCGTCGTTTTTCACGTGCATCATGCCAGTGCCCTGCTGGAAGTCGTTGCCGCAGAAGGAACAATGTCTCTGTTTTGGCATTTGGTTTTCAACCTCGTCTAGCGGCGCATTTTTTTGGCTTCACGTTCCGTCTCTCTAAGCATTAGTATGTCATCGGTGCGCACGGGACCCTTAACGTTCCGCGAAATAATACGACCCTTATCCCTACCTTCCAAAACGCGCACACGCACCTGAGCAATCTCGCCCGTGACCCCAGCCTTACCAATCACTTGAATAACCTGCGCTGGAATAAGCGCGGCTTCTTCCTCTTTCGCTGAGGTGGTTTCTTTCTCGGGCTTTCTGCTCATTATTACGCTGCCTTCTTGGCACCTTCAAGCCTAGTGACGATTTCTTTTATGAGTCCTACGGCGTCGCCTGATTCAGTAATGCTTGCTGAAGCGGCGGGTACATCAATGCCCAAGGCTGAGCCGATTTTTTCTTTCTCAGACACGAACACATATGGGATTTTTCTTTCTTCACAGAGTATGGGCAGGTGCGCGACGACTTCTGGTGGTTCGACGTTTTCAGCTATGATGACAAGCTTTGCCTGTGCTCTCTCGATGGCTTTTGTGGTTTCGTTAGTGCCTCTTTTCACTTTGCCTGTTCTGGCCGCGATTTGCAGGGCTTCATAGGCTGCATCTTGCAATTCCTTAGGCGTCTCGGTTTTTACGTAGAATGGTTTGGACACTTTGCCTCACCCTTATTTTAATGCATTGCAGAGTTTATTCAACAGAACCCATTAATGAAGGTTTCGACTGTTTTCGAAGCGGCTGATACCTTATCGGTGGGCAAAGTAAGCCACTAAAACCTTACCCGCTGAGTCTATCCGTACAAAGCCGAAGCGCTCAAACTGAACGATATCACCTTGCCGCAGCTTCCTACATGCTTCTTCCGCTATGCCTTTGGTCGACGAGGCATCTGGCATAACCACCTCGCAAGATATCCCTACATCGACTGGAAGCCAATGGATAAGTGGCGCATTCAGTTTTCTCGCGTCTTCATAACGTTGACTCTGAAAAACCGCATCAATGCCTTTCTTGCTTGTTCTTGTCACCTTAACATTGAATAACTCCATCAATCGAACCATGCTGCTTTTCTTGAACAGTGCATAGTCACTGGCGGAAATGTTGAACGAAGCCTCTCCATTTTCTGGATTGACCGCGATTTCTCTGTAGCCTCTTTCAGGATGGTCTGGATGCAGAGAAAGCTTCGCC
>Ga0315268_10007729_pt1 | contig 11294 bp, 14 predicted proteins | sample C1_top_MG_FD_204535 | JGI IMG/M metagenome (GOLD analysis project Ga0315268, IMG submission 204535) | Sediment microbial communities from Yellowstone Lake, YNP, Wyoming, USA - C1_top | ecosystem: Environmental > Aquatic > Freshwater > Lake > Sediment | place: USA: Wyoming | collected 2017-08-01 | reverse complement strand
TTTTTATTTGGCGATCTTATCGATAAAATATCCCTTCAATTCTTCGATCTTGATCCTCTCCTGTTTCATCGTGTCGCGGTCGCGGACGGTGACGGCGTTGTCTTCCAGCGTGTCGAAATCCACCGTGACGCAGAATGGAGTGCCGACTTCGTCTTGGCGGCGGTAGCGTTTGCCGACATTGCCATTGTCGTCGAATTCGCACTTGAAGTCGCCTTTCAAATCAGTGAATATTTCTCGCGCCTTGGCGACCAATTCCGGCTTATTTTTCAACAGCGGGAAAATGGCAACTTTAGTCGGGGCCAGTTTGACCGGGAACTTTAAGACGATGCGGGTGTCGCCTTCGCCCAAATCTTCTTCCGTATAAGCGGCCGAGAGCGCGACTAAGACAGCGCGATCGACGCCGAAGGTCGGCTCAAGAACGTGCGGCAGATATCTTTGGCCGGTCGTCTGATCGAGATAAGTCAGATCGGTGCCGGAAAATTTCTGGTGCTGGGTCAGATCGAAATCACCGCGATGCGCCAGGCCGAACAATTCGGACATGCCGAAAGGAAAATTATATTCGATGTCCACGGTCTTTCTGGAATAATGCGACAGCTTGGCTTTCGGATGCTCGTAGCGTCTGATATCTTCCGGCTTGGCGCCCAGCTCTCGAGCAAACTCTTCTTGCAAATCTAACCACTTATCAAAAAGCGGTTCCCACTCTGTCTCAGGAGAAATAAAATACTCGATTTCCATCTGCTCGAATTCACGCACGCGGAAAATAAAGTTGCGCGCCACGATTTCGTTCCTGAAAGCCTTGCCGATCTGGCCGATGCCGAACGGCACTTTGACGCGGCAGGAATCGACCACATTCTTATAATCGACGAAGATGGCGCCGGCAGTTTCCGGGCGCAGATAGACCGGCCCTTCGATGCCGTTCATTTCCGTCTTGAACATCATATTAAAGAATCTCGCCTCGGTCCAATTCTTCTTGCCGCAACTCGGGCATTTGATCTGTTCTTGGATTGTCTTGCTCATCTCATCCAACTTGCCTTCCAAGTCCAGTCCCAAAGTCTCTTGGATCAAATTATCCGCGCGATAGCGCATTTGGCATTCCTTACAATCGATCATGGCGTCATTGAAGCCGCTCAAGTGGCCGGAGGCTTCCCATAATTTCGGATGCAATAAAATCGGTCCATCGAGCCCGACCATGTCCTCGCGTCCATCGATAAACTTATTCCACCACAGTTTCTTGATATTATTCTTCAGCTCGACGCCGTAAGGGCCGTAGGAATAAGCATTAGCGAAGCCGCCGTAGATTTCGCAAGCAGGAAAGACGAAGCCTTTGCGCTTGCAGAAAGAGACGATTTTTTCCATCAGATTCGGTTCATTTTTTGCCATAAATTTAATAATCAATAATCAAGATACAATAATCAACTTAATTTATTACCCTAATCTTAACGAAAATCGCAAATTTAGTCAAAAAACCTTAACCTCCCTCTAGCTCCCTCCTTCGTAAGGAGGGAGGATAATTCAGAGAGCCTTCCCTCTCCTTACGAAGGAGAGGGTCAGGGTGAGGTTAAGGTTAGATATTATCTGATATTGACTTCGTAAACTCCGGCGACCTGGCCGGGCGGATTCTTACCGGCTAAACGATAAAAGACATGCGTCAATCCCTCGTCATTGATCGGACCGGCAAAAGATATGCTGCGGGCATAATCGAGCGGCAGCCCGTAAACCCTGTAAGTGGCAGTCAAAAAAGCGGAGGCAATGGTCACGCGGTTCAATCCGACTCTGGCCAGCGGCAAAGTAAGGAAGGCGAAACTGATACTGACAAAGGCCAGAACAAAAACCGCGGCGACAGTCTGAAAGGCAAAAGAAAAAACAGGTTTGATTACGCCTAACGGAATGATTCTTTTGCGGGGCGCCAGCTGCCTGACCCAGCCTGGCCGCTGCAATCCGCCTCCGGTTTCAGCATCCAGCAATTGCCTAAGAGCGCCGCGAAAATCATGGAGCCATTTTTCCTCCATAAACCAATGCTCGCCGACTTTATAGGCTTTGATTTTTCCGCGTACAGCCAAGTCGGTCAGATATTTCTCAGTTACTTTCAATTTTTCCGCCGCCTCGGCAATATGAAGCAACGGACTGGAAGAATATTTTGCCAGCGATTCTTTAAATTGTAGCAATGCCTCATTCATTTCCATATGCAGGTATTATACCACAGCACAAATAACGTTGTCATTCCGACTGAAGTCTGGTAATCCAGACGAAATGGAGGAATCTACAAATAACGCCAGGTACTACTAGGTCTAAATCGATATGTATGTTAAATAATAGAAGTGGAATTAGAGCCTTTGCAGATCTCTCCACTACGTCATGAGTACATGGCTTCGGTCGAGATGACAACGGAAACAAAAAAACAGAGTCCGCCGCGGCGGACCCTGTCTGGAAATTTCAGTCTTATTTGGTAGCCGGAGCTGCAGCCTTCTGATCGCTGACATACTTAGAAATAGCCTGGACGACGCGAGAATCCTTTTTCAATACTTCCGTCAGAACGATCTGGTCCCGATTGATGATCATGCGATCGGTCGGGCCATGGATCTCATTGCCTAATTTGATCAAAGTCAATTCCTGCTGGCCGGATTGGTCCGGAGTGGCGGTCGCGCCCTGTTGAGTAGTCTGCAATGGCTTAGTCACCACCTGAAGATAATAAATATCGCTCAAGGCCAATGTTTTATTGCTCACTGAATTGACTTTGCCGAAATAAACTTGTCCGTTGACCAGGAAAATTGCCTGCCAGTTGCTGGCTGAAACGCTGGCGATAGGAGCTCCGGAAACCGCCTCATATCCGGTCCAGCAGACCTTAACGACGACCAGAACGATTGCCACGACGATAACCACCGCCACGATCATTTTAACGGCTTTAGCCGTATTGCCTCTTCGCATCGGCATAGAAGACATTTCATCACCCATAGAGTCCATGGGGTTTTGCATTTTGTTGATGGCCATAAAGTTAAATTCTCAATAATCAAGATACAATGATCAAGTTTAAGCCGCTATAATCCGCATGCTTATTGGTTATTGTATCTTGTTTCTTGGTTATTAATATTATTTATTTAAGGATAGCATAATTATACCACAAGGCGATTTAGTCTTCAACCGTTTTTGAGACTGTGGAAAACCCTGATTTGCGATGAGCCTGGATATCGGCTACGACTACGCTCAGGGCGGTAGTCACCGGAATGGCAATGATTATGCCAGGTATGCCGGCAATCTTGGCGCCGATCATCATGGCCGCAACGATAATAACGGGATTCAAGCCCACAGCCTTTTTCATGACTTGGGGCGTGATAAGATAATTCTCCGCCTGATGGATGATGACATACATCGCTATGACGCTTAAACCGAGAACCGGCGACTGAGTGAAGGCGATAAATACTGCCGGAATGCCGCCGATCAGCGGGCCAAAATACGGGATTATTTCCGTCACGCCCGAAAGCAGAGCCAAAACCCAGACATATTTCACCCCCAAGAGGCTCAAACCGATCAAGACTAATAAAAATATTATGAACGATAGCACTAATTGCCCTCTCAGCCACAAGCCGATTTTTTCCTGCATGCGATTGATCAGATGCGTCGAGTAGGCCTGATATTTTTCCGGCAGGTATGAGGCGATCTTACGCTTCATCTGCTTATCATAAACCGCCAGATAAAACGTCATGACCAAGACCACTACGACCGAAAAGGCTCCGCCGACAAAGGAGATCGCGCCGCCGAAAATATTAGTGGCCAGAGCCGTGACGGCTGTTTGGGCCGCTTTTATGCCGTCATAAACTTCCTGCTGCAAGCCGTGCGCTTGGGAAAAAGATTCGAAGGTTTGCCAGCCGTAGGATAATTTCTGGTAATAGGCCGGAAAATCATCGGATAAATTCTTAATTTCCGTGCCGATCGGCATAATCAAAAGAAGCAGTGAGAAAAAAATTACTCCTAATGCCGTGACATAAATAAACATCGTGCCCAAGGTGCGCGGCACTTTCCATTTCTGCAAAAAATTGACCCAAGGCCCTATGGCGGAAGCCAGAACCAGCGCGATAAAGATCACTAAGACAATGTCGCGGATAAAATACAAAAAAGCTAAAGCCAGAACAATGGCTAAAATTTTGAATAGTGTCGCGGTTGAAATATCAATAGTCGTTTTTTTGACAGTGGACATATGGCGAGCATTTCTTTATGATTATATTATACTACAAATATCAGACCTACACAAAATGGCGACTATCATAAAAAATAAAGAGGGCTTATACAGCTATGAGATCATCGACACCTGGCATGCAGGAATAGTCTTGTCCGGCCCGGAAGTTAAATCCGTCAAACTGGGACAGATGAGCCTTAAGGGGTCATTCGTCCAATTCGATGCCCGGCAGGAGCTTTGGCTGATGAATGCCTATATAGCGCCCTATAAACCCGCAAAAGGCGTCCAAACCGGCTACGATCCATACCAACGGCGCAAATTACTACTGAATAAGCGCGAAATTGATACGATTATCGGCAAAAAAGCCCAAAAAGGCTTGACAATTATCCCTATTTCAGTATATACTAAGAGGAGACTGGTCAAGGTTGAAATCGGCCTGGCTAGAGGAAAGTCGAAAATCGACAAGCGCGAATCCATCAAGAAGCGCGAAGTGGACCGAGAAATATCCAGAACGTTGAAAAAATAAGATAATGACCAAGAAACAAGATACAATAACCAAAAAATGCTGATTAATGCAGTTTTAAGTTTGATTATTGTTTCTTGATTATTGGTTATTCCCCTTGGGGATGCCTTGCTTTGATAAGAATAAATTTTTGCGTCGGCAAATCGAGGCTGAAGATACGCTCGTACTCCGATCTTCAAAGGTAGAAATGCCAACAATATTTTAGCTAAAGTACGATCCGCTTTCAGCGGCTTGTCTTTTGCTCCAGTCGCAGCTTAATCGCAGCGACCATCGCGCCGCCGATATCTGATAGGCGTCACGCGGTGTTATATTTTCAGGTTCGCTTTATGTCACGCTTGCGGGCATAACGGCTAAATCAGCAGGATTGGCTGGAAGTTTTTTGCCGCTTTATCGGCTTTCAGTCAACAAACCTAAAACGGCGAATGTTTGTAAACCGCCCAAAATATTTATTTTTAGACAGGGGCTCAATACCCCTCATCTCCAAAAGAATTTTTAATTATCAATTTTTAATTTTGTAAATAATTTATTAATATCTTAATTTTTAAACATTAGAAATTAGAATATTATTTAAAAATTACAAAATTACAAAATTACAAAATTACCCCAATGAGAAAGTCATTCAGAGGACATCACAAAAAAGTAGAAGGCCCGAAGGAATTCCGCATCAACGAGCGGGTTCTTTCGCCTGAGCTCATGATTATCGACGAGAACAATGATAATCTGGGCGTCATGAGCCGCGACCAAGCCCTCGCCGAGGCGAGAGCCCGCGAACTCGACTTGGTCGAAGTCTCGCCTAAAGCCGTTCCGCCCATCGCCAAATTCATGGATTACGGCTCTTTCAAATACCAGAAAGAAAAACAGGAAAGAAAGGCCAAAGCCAAGCAGAAGACGGTCGAGACCAAGACGGTCAAGATCAATTTCCGCATCGGCCAGCACGACCTGGAGATCCGCGCCAATCAAGCTGCCGACTTCCTCATGGACGGCGACAAGGTCAGGATCGAGACGCAGCTAAGAGGCCGCGAGAACCAGCACTCCGACATGGCCAAGGATAATATCCGCAAGATGGTCAGCCTGATCAAAGAAAAGATCGCGGCCGCCGGTAAAACCGAGCAGCCCAAGCCTGAAGGCGACATCACCCGCCAAGGCGGCAAGCTGGCGCTTAATATAACATTATAATAAATTTTTGAATTTTTAATTTTATAATTTTGTAAATAATTTTTAATGATTTAATTTTTAAACATTAACTATTACGGGACTTAATTCAAAAATTAAAAATTACAAAATTAAAAATTTCACCAATATATGCCTAAAGTAAAAACCAGGAAATCACTCACCAAGAGATTCAAGATCACCAAGAAGAAGAAAGTCATCAAGCGCTCGACCGGCCAGAACCATTTCAACGCCAGAGAGTCCGGCAAGCAGAAACGCAACAAGAAGTCCGACCGCTTCATGAGCGGCGCAGACGCCAAGACGATCAAGAAGTTGCTGCCTTATAATTAATTAGAATTTTTAAATTTTTAATTTTATAATTTTGTAAATAATTTTTAATGATTTAATTTTCAAACATTAACTATTACGGGACTTAATTCAAAAATTAAAAATTATAAAATTAAAAATTTACACAATATATGCCTAGAGTAAAACGAGGAGTAATGCACTCCAAGCGCCGCAAGAATATCCTCAAGACTACCAAAGGATTCGAGCGCGGACCGAAAAAATTGATCAAATTGGCTCAGACCGCCGCCATGAAAGCCGGCGCCAACGCCTTTCGCGACCGCCGCGCCAAGAAGCGCACTGCCCGCGCCTTGTGGCTGGTCCAGCTTAATGCCGCCGTCAGGGAGCATGGTTTGACTTACAGCAAGTTTATCAATGGCCTTAAGACCGCCAACATCGAGCTTGACCGCAAGGTCTTGGCCGAGCTGGCTCAGAAAGAGCCGAAGGCTTTTGCTAAGATTGTTGAGAAAATTAAAGCCTAATCTATCTATTTAAAAAGACAGCCGTGAGGCTGTTTTTTTGTACAAAATAAAACGCCGCCCAGAGAATCCGGGCGGACGATGAAGAACATATTACTAGCGACCTGTGAACATGGTCATCTGATGATGAGTGTGATGGTGCGCCGCATTGCGCCAACCCTCAGTCGAGTGAATTGTTACCCATGACGCGGCACTGCAGACAGCCATGAATACAATTACGCCAACCAGCGTTTTAAGGAACAAAAATCGGTTCATGCCATTCACTCCTTTCTCTTGGTTTAACTTCCTGATCTGTGATGTTTTATCTTAACATTTTAGCGAAATTTGTCAATCCGCCACGGCGGACTTATCCACTTTTCGCCATATTTTATCCAAATTTAGAGTAATTTACACTGCTATATTGACTTATTCCTACTATCTGCTATAATTAAGCCATTAAAACATAACCTTTCCCCATCCGTCCCAGACGGAGATCTTGAGCCAAATGGACTTAAGAAAAGGCTTCTACCACGATCTACATGATCCCCGGTTTTGGCCGAGGGATTTTTTGTTTTTAATGTCATCCCGACCGAAATCTCGTAATCGAGATGCAGTGGAGGGATCTACAAATAAAGCCAGGTACTATTAGGTCTAAATCGATAAGCATGTTAAATAATAGCAGTGAAATTAGAACCTTTGAAGCTCTCTCCACTTCGCCATGATTACATGGCTTCGGTCGAGATGACAATAATTAATTAACAATTACATAAATAAAAAACTTAACGTTTATGCAGAACTACGAATTGCTTTACATCATCCCCAACCAGTACACGGATGAGGAAGCGAAAAAAATCAAAGAGAAGGTCGACGCGATGCTCAAGGGCTTCGGCGCGATTATCGGCATCGAGGAAGACATGGGCAAGAAAAAATTGGCCTACCCGATCGGCCAAGTCGCCCACGGCTATTACTTCCTGAACGAGTTCGAACTGGAAGACGGCACCAAGCTGGCTGAGATCAATAATAATTTGAGACTGGACAAGGAAATTCTGCGCGCGCAAATCGTCGTCAAGCAGAAGCTGACTCCGGAACAGATCGAGAAAGCCAGGAAGCACGAAGCCGCGAGAGCTCGAATGATGAAGGAAGCGACCGAGAAAGAAGAGTCCGCCAAACCGTCAACCAAAGCTGAGGACAAGAAAGTGAACATTAAAAATCTGGACGAGAAGTTGGAAGAAATTTTAAAAAGCGACGATTTAGTGTAAACTATAATCAGTCAAATCTAAAAAATCACTAACTTAATACTAAAAGTATGAACCTCAATAAAGCCATCATCATCGGCAACCTGACGCAGAATCCGGAAGTCAGGAAGACTCCCAACGGCCAGTCCGTCGCCAACTTCGGTGTCGCCACCAACCGCGTCTGGACCAATCAACAGGGCGCCAAGCAGGAGCAAGTGGAATTCCACAACATCGTCGCCTTCGGCCGCTTGGCCGATATCGTCGGACAGTACTTGGCCAAGGGCAGACTGTGCATGGTTGAGGGCCGCATCCAAACCCGTAATTGGGTCGATAACGCCGGCGTCAAGCATTGGAAGACCGAGATCATCGCCGAAAACATCCAGCTCGGACCGAAGACTGTCGCCAGCCAAGGCAATTACAGCCAGAACAATAACAGCGGCTACCAAAGCAACCAGCCGGCTGCCGAATCCCAGGCTTACGAGACTGAACCGGTCATCAACGCTTCTGAAAATGAGGAAGAAATCAAGATCGAAGACATCCCATTCTAAATTTAATTTAATTAATAATTTGTATCTTGCTCCACTTCTTTTAAAGAAGTGGAAAAATAAAATCTTATGGCTTTCAATAACAACAACAGAAGCAGATCATCTTCCGTCTCGCAAGAGAAGAAGTATTGCCACTTCTGCGTCAATAACATCGACGACATCGACTACAAGAACGTCAACCTTTTAAGACGGTTCATTTCTTCGTATTCCAAAATCGTTTCCAGGAAGAGAAGCGGCGTCTGCTCGTTCCACCAGCGCAAATTGGCTAACGCCATCAAGCGCGCCAGGATCATGGCCTTATTGCCGTTCGTCACTAAGTAATCACGGCTATGGCAATCCTCTCAACGCTGAATGATATCAAAAAAGGCATCAACGTGCTTTACAATGGCGAGCCCTACGTCGTCATGACCGCGAACTTCGTCAAGATGCAGATGCGCAAGCCCGTGATGCAGACCAAGCTCAAGAATCTTTTGAACGGCAAGACCGTCGAAACCACTTTCCATCAGGGCGACCGCATCGAAGTGGCCGACATGGCCAGGAATAAAGTCGATTATCTCTATAACGACGGCCAGAAATACTTCTTCATGTCGCAGACCGATTTCGAGCAATTCGAGATCGACAAGGAAACGCTCGGCGACATCGCCGGCTACCTGCGCGAAGGCGACAAGGTGGACGCCTTGTACTTCAACGACAATCCCGTCTCGATCTCCGTCCAGCCCAAGGTGGAGCTGAAAGTCGTGTCCTCGCCAGAAGGCGTGCGCGGCGACAGCGCCCAGGGCCGCGTCACTAAAGTCGCAGAAATGGAAACCGGCCTCAAGATCAATGTGCCGCTTTTCGTCAAAGAAGGCGACGTCATCAGGATCAACACCGATACCGGAGAATACGTGGAAAGAGTCACTCAATAATTAATTCTGTGGATAAATACTTGACAAATTATTTTATAGTGCTATAATGCAAATAGGGTGATATGCCAGTTACATCAGCGGCAAATCTCACTTGTCAACAAAAGGATCTCCTTCGGGGGATTTTTTTGTTGACAAAAATATCTGATATAATAATTTATGAGTGGACTTGGGCCGGTGATGTAACTAGCAACATTTCACCCTTGACAAGTGAACTTCGGGGTGCAAGTCCCCGCCGGTCCACTCAAAAAATCCCTCAAGCTTCACGCTTGGGGGATTTTTGTATTTTCTATATTACTTATTACTTGTTACTTATTTCTTTCAATTTTCTTCCGGCAACGGCTCCCCGTCATCGCCATCGGGAATCGGCGCCGGGCCAGTGCCCTTTAAATCCTGATCCCTGGTGACTTTGACCAATTCCATAATCTGCTTCCTGATAATCGCCATCAGCTTGGGATTGGCCTTAAGGTAGGCTTTGGCATTCTCGCGTCCTGTGCCCAATTTCTCCTCGCCAAAAGTATAGGTGTTGCCGTTTTTCTTGATCACGCCCTTCTCAATGCCGACATCGAGCAAATCGCCGGATATGGAAATTCCCTCATTATACATGATGTCGAATTCGCAGGTCTGGAACGGCGCGGCTACCTTGTTCTTGACCACTTTTACCTTGACGCGGTTGCCGATATTTTTCTCGCCCTGCTTGATCTGAGCGGCGCGGCGCACTTCGATGCGCATCGAGGAATAGAACTTAAGAGCGTTGCCGCCGGTCGTCGTTTCGGGATTGCCAAAGAAGACGCCGATCTTCATGCGGATCTGGTTGATGAAAATCAAGACAGTATTGGATTTGGAAATGGCGCCGGTCAGCTTCCTCAAGGCCTGGCTCATCAGCCTGGCTTGCAAGCCCATATGAGAATCGCCCATATCGCCTTCGATTTCCGCCTTCGGCACCAAGGCCGCGACCGAGTCGACAACGACGACATCAACAGCATTGGAGCGCACTAGAGTCTCCACAATTTCAAGAGCCTGCTCGCCGGTATCCGGCTGGGAAATAAAGAGATCATTCACTTTGACGCCGATCTTTCTGGCATAGTCGGGATCCAAGGCATGCTCGGCATCGACGAACGCGGCCACGCCGCCCTGCTTCTGCACCTCAGCCACGATATGCTGGGCCAGAGTCGTCTTGCCTGAGGCTTCAGGCCCGAAGATCTCGATAATCCTGCCGCGCGGCACGCCGCCCACGCCCAAGGCGATATCGAGCGACAAACAGCCGGTCGGAACGGCCGGAATATCCATGGCGCGGGCTTCGCCGAATTTCATGATGGCGCCGTCCCCGAACCGCTCCTTAATCTGGCCGATGGCCGCATCTACGGCCTTGGATTTCTCACTGCTTTCATCTGCTGCTCGCTTTGCCATACTATATATGATTATTAGTTTATTCGTTGAATAGCACTCTAATTTCCGCTTCGCTGGTGCGACTATAACGTTTCTTTGCCGTAATCTTAATCAAATTCAAACCTTTTTGCAAGTCGACGGAAGTCGAGAAATTTCCCGCCTGATCCACGTAAACGGCCTGGTTATTAATGATGATTTCCGCCTCAGGCGAAGACACCCCTTTGACCTCCAATTGGCGGCTAGTCGTGATTAAGCCGTCTTCCGGCGAGAGAATTTTTAGATCCGGCGGCATGAAAATCGCATTGACTTTCAGCGCCAAAAAAATCACCATCATCATGACGATTATGATGATTGCCGCGCGTCCGAAGTATTCCGTCCAGGCGACCCTGGCCTGCTTCTTTAAATCTTTGGCCTGGCTGATGATTTCCGTCTTATTCTTCAGCGAATCTATTTCAGACGGATTTATTTTCAAATATTTAATATAGATCAATAAATAACGATCAAAATATTCAGGCCCCGGCATCAGTTTAGGTTGATTGTTTTCCAAGGCTTCCACATATTTGATAGGAATATTCAA
>Ga0315268_10007728_pt1 | contig 11294 bp, 5 predicted proteins | sample C1_top_MG_FD_204535 | JGI IMG/M metagenome (GOLD analysis project Ga0315268, IMG submission 204535) | Sediment microbial communities from Yellowstone Lake, YNP, Wyoming, USA - C1_top | ecosystem: Environmental > Aquatic > Freshwater > Lake > Sediment | place: USA: Wyoming | collected 2017-08-01 | reverse complement strand
TTTCTCGCCCAATAATTTTCCGCTGAACGGCCTGCAAGGTTTCGCCAAACCGGAAGTGCAGCAATGGTCGCAGGAGTTCCGGCTTGAGTCGCAAAACAGGGACGCCGCCCTCAAGTGGAACGCGGGTGCATACTGGTCGGAACTCACGACGGATTACGCTTCCGGTTACAATTACGGCCCGCTCGCGCCGATCGTCGTCAGCCCCAGCGCACCGTCATCCGGCACCGATCTCACGAGCGGACGCAATCGCAGTGACGATTACGCCGTGTTCGGCCAGGCGACTTACACGGTGGCCGAAAAGCTCGACCTCACAGCGGGATTACGTTTTGAATCCGTGGACGTGCGTGGCAACCGCAATCACACGTTCGACGGTTTTCCGATTGCCGCGCCCCGCTCGTATGGAGACACCTTCCGCTCGCTTCAACCGCGCGCCGGTCTCGCTTATCATTTTACGCCGGACGTGACGGCGTGGTTTAACTTCACCACTGGTTTTCAACCGGGTGGCTTCAGTTCGTCCTCGGACAACACCGGAGTTTCCGAGTATGACCCGGCAGAATCGCTGCATTACGAAATCGGTCTGAGCGCCAGACTGTTCGAGGGCAAACTCATTACCACCGCAACGGGCTTCTGGATTGATACGCACGATTATCAGGTCTATCGCCCGGTCGTCACCGGCAGCGTGGCCACCCCGCTTGATTTCTACATCTTGAACGCGAACCAGGCCCGGACGATAGGCGGCGAACTGGAACTGCGCGCGTTGCCGTGTGAGTTTTTTGAGTTTCGCATCGCCGCCGGCTATCAACACGCCGAATTTCGCAACTTCACCACACCGGGGCCGTTTGGCCAGAATTTCGATGGCAACGGGATTAATTTCGTCCCTGCGTTCACGCTGGATGTCAGCGCCACCGCGCGCACTAAAAGCGGCCTCTACGCCACCGTGGGCGTGACTGCCGTGGGCGATTACTGGTTCGATGAAGCGAACACGACCAAGCAAAATGCCTACGCGCTGCTAAACGCGCGTGTTGGCTGGCAGGGCAAGCATTTCGGCGTCGCGGTTTTTGGCCGCAACCTGACCGACGAACATTACTACGCGAACGCACTCGACCTCGGCCCGCGTGGCGGCCCGACCGACTTCTTCGTCGGCACGCCTGGCGACCCGCTGACGTTTGGCGGGGAGATTTCAGTGAGATTCTAAAGGCCGGGTGTGGGCAGCCTTCACGTGGTGAACGGTCAACAGTTACCAGAGCTGTTTCCGCTTGCCAGCAGAGGAAGTGATTTCTAACTTCGTCGCATGGAACAGTTGGAACAATACGTGGCGGTGTTGATGCTTTTCGCCCTGGCGGTGGTGGCGACAGGTGGGATGATCGCGTTTTCGATGTTGATCGGCAAACGCGGTGGGCGCTCCAAGATCAAGGACACCGCCTACGAGTGCGGCATGATTCCTGTGGGCGCGGGCAGCACGCGCATGTCCGTGAAATTCTATCTCGTGGCGATGCTGTTCATTCTTTTCGACATCGAAGTCGTGTTCATGTATCCGTGGGCAGTGGTTTACAAAACGATGCTGGCGGACGCGGCAACGCGAAACATGATTCTCGGCTCGATGGTTTCATTTCTCGGAATTCTGTTCGTTGGCTACATCTACGCCGTGAAGAAGCGGGCGTTTGATTGGAAAAGCTGACGTGTTGCGTGGTGCGTGTTTCGTCAAGCAACTCATGGCGCGCCCAACCACTTGACGCAACACGCAATACGCAAAACGATTTCCCATGATCAAATTCGGCACCAGCGGCTGGCGCGGCATCATCGCGCGGGATTTCACTTTCGATAACGTGCGGCTCGCCGCCCAGGGAATCGCGCAATACTTGCGGGCGGAACTGGCTAACCCGCATTCGCCGCTTTACGGACGCAAGCCGCTGGTGATTCTCGGCTACGATACGCGCTTTCTCGGACGCGAATTTTCACTCGCCGCCGCTGAAGTGCTCGCGAGCAATGGTCTTGAGCCGTTGCTCTGCAACCGGGACACGCCCACGCCGGTCATCGCCCACAACATCCGCGCGCGAAAGGCGATTGGCGGCATCAACATGACTGCCAGTCATAATCCCGCCGAGTATCAAGGGTTGAAATTTTCGACAAGCAACGGCGCGCCGGCGTCTCCCGAAGTCACAAAACGGATTGAGGCAAATTGCGCCAGTTTGATGGAGCGCCAGTGGGCGTTCAAAGGCGCGGTCATCGGCACATTTCAGTGTAAGGCTTTTGACCCGCAGCCGGCTTACTACAAACAACTCAATAAACTCGTGGATTTCGCGGTGATCAAAAAAGCCAGGATGAAGATTGCGGTCGAGTTGATGTATGGCACTGGTCACGGTTATCTCGACACGCTGCTCGAAAAGTCCGGCGCGAAGATCACGGTTTTTCACAACGAACGAAATCCGCTTTTCGGCGGGCATCATCCCGAGCCGGACGCGCATGGCATGGCCGAAGTCAGCCGATTTATCCGCAGCGGCCAGGCGCAACTTGGTCTCGGCCTCGACGGCGACGCGGATAGGTTCGGTATCGTGGACAAAGACGGCTCGTGGCTGACGCCAAATCAAATTCTTGCGCTGGCGCTCTATCACTTGAAGAAAAATCGTGGTTGGACGGGCGCGGTTGTCCGCACCGTGCCGACAAGCCATCAAGTGGACGCCGTGGCGGAAATGCTCGGCGTGAAAGTCCACGAGACGCCGGTCGGCTTCAAATACATCGGCGCGTTGATGGAAAGCGAACCGATCATTGTTGGCGGCGAGGAATCCGGTGGCTTGAGTGTGAAAGGCCACGTGCCGGAGAAGGACGGAATTCTCGCCTGTCTGCTCATGGCCGAACTCGTGGCGACCGAACACAAATCGCTGGGACAGATTTTGAAGGGCCTCGTCAAACAAATCGGCGCGTTTCACACCGAGCGCATCAACATCCCGATTCAGCCTGCGAGCAAGGACGCCATCATGGCAAAGCTGGGCGCGGGCTTGGAAAGTATCGGCCCGTTCAAAGTGGAAAAGTTCATCACCACCGATGGTTTCAAGTTTCTTTTGCCGAACCACGAATGGGTTGCGTTCCGCGCCAGCGGCACGGAGCCGTTGTTCCGTTGCTATATCGAGGCGAAGACGGTGGCGCACCTGAAACAACTCCGCGCCGCCTGCCGCGCGCTGCTCGCCAACTGAGCGGCCGCTTTTGGGCGCGCCCTTGCCGTGGACAAGAATTTGTTCCCGCGCAGTTGCTCCTCGCGCGCGTTTACGATTCCAGTCCTGCGGATTTTCGAGATCGCGCGGAGGCCGTGCGTTGGTATCGCAAGGCGGCGGGGCAGGGGATGCCGGAGGCGTTCTTCAACCTGAGTTTGATCTTGATCAACGGGCGGGGAACGCCACAGAACCGGCTCGAGGCTTACAAATGATTTGTCCTCGCAGCGCAGTGAGGCAGCGAAATAACTGCGATCAACCGTGACGCGGCCGGCAAAGTGTTGGCGCCGGAGCAAAATTCGGACGGCCAACGGCACGCGGAAGCGTTCTTGTCCAAGGTTGCGGCGCCAAACAAATAGACGCGGCGAGGCACCGCGAAAATAATTTCAAAATTGTTTGGGCCGTACGTTGTGTGTCACCGCGCGTGGTGTAATGTGCACCAATGAGCACCACAGAGATTGGCAGCAACTTTCAGTTATTCTGGGACAACCAACCCGGAATGGTGTTGCTGTTCGTACTGGCGGTCGGGCTCTTCTTCTACATCGTGGTAGATACTTGGCGGCTCAAACACAGCCACCGGCGTCTTCACTGATGTGCTCGAAGGGGAGTCGCCCGCGTCAATATATTTTCACTTCGTCCACGATTTTCCGTCCGCCTTCGTTCCACAGACGTTCACCTTGATGCCGAGCGCGCTGGCCATCGCGGCTTTGGCGAGCAGGCATTGGTCGGCGGCTTTCGCGTCGTTGGCATAAACGCATTGGATGTGGTTGGCCTTGTGCTTGGCCATCATCTGGTCGCGCGTGACGCCATAGGTGACTCCGTGCATGATGGGCCATTGCCAGGTAGTGGCCTTCCAGCGGCGCTCGGTTTCTGCGCGGGGCAGGGTGATGACCTTGGCGCGTCCGATGTCCATGTGCAGCCCACCGCCCGCCACGTAGATGCGCGACCAGACAATTTCGCCGGGCTTGGAAATGCCGCGCAGAGTGCTGCCGCCTTTCGGGAAGTACATCGGCGGTTGACGAAATCCTTCCGCGCCGGCCCAGCCTCCGGTGAAATGTGCAGGCGGTACTGAACCGCTGATTTCAAAGACCCAGACGTAATCTTTCGTGGTGCCGGACTGGTCCCAATCGCCCCAACGCAGATCATGCAGCGTGTTTTCGGGCGGTTGGCCCAGCGCTTCGTGGACCCGTTGCGTGAGGAGGCCATCCAAGCCGGCGCATTCGTCCACTTCGTTGAAGTGTGTGAGCGGCTTGCCGTCGTAGAGGACGCGCTTGCCGTCGCGGGATTTCACCGGCGGACGCTCGCCGTTGTTGAGCGTGCCTTCCACCAGGTCGCTGGCGGGCATGACATCTTTCAATCCTTGCTGGTATTGAATGCCCACGCAGTCGCAGCCGAAATCGTCGGCGATGCGCAGCGCGGCGATGTACATCGTGCATTGCCAGAGGATTTGCTGATCGGTCAGGTCGGTGGCGTCGTTCGGGCCGGTATGGAATTTCATGCCGCGCGCTTCCATCCACGCGCGGACGGCGCGCGCTTCCTCGTCGCTCACGCGCGTGCTCTCGAAGTAAAGCGCCGACTGGCTCAAGCGTTCCTTGAACACGCCGGTCGCGTGCAGCAAATCATCGGGAATGATGGCGTTGAACATGCCCATGCAACCTTCGTCAAAAATGCCCATGATGGCTTTGTCGCGCCGCAACTGCGCGGCCAGTGCCTCGCCGAGCTTGCGCGCGTCGCCCGGCACTTTGATTTTCGCGAGTGGTTTCACGTGGTCGATCTTGTGCGAACACTTGCCGGTCGTGAGCCATTGGCGGAGTTTTGATTTGAAGTAATCGTCCTTGAAATCCTCGCTCCACAGGGTGGAAAACTTCACGCCTTGCTTCGTAAGCGAGCCGTTCAAGTTCAACATGCCGACCAGTCCAGGCCACGTGCCGGACCAATTGGCCACGGTGAGAATCGGCCCGCGATGCGTCGTGAGTCCGGCGAGGACGTGATGCGAGTATTGCCAGACCGCTTCCGCCACGATGAGCGGCGCTTTCGGATCAATATTCTTGAAGACCTCCATACCCTTTCGCTGCGAGTCAATGAAGCCGTGCTTGGCGCCCGCGTCATAGGCGTGCGCACGGACGACTTCGTAACCTTCCGCCTTGATGGCGGCACACAATGCGTCCTCCATCTCCTTTTGCGCTGGCCAGCAAACCTGGTTGGCCGACAGGCGCAGGTCGCCGCTGGCGATCAATTGCACTTCGTTCTTCTTGAGTTTCGGAAACGCACGGACGGAGAGCTTTACATTCTTAGCCATAACATTTGATCCAGATAACTTGCCACGCGGCATCGTCATGACGCCATCCACGAGCACAGAATAGCTGTCTTCCCACCTCCAGACGCAACAGAAATAATTTCTTAAGCACGGTTTCAAACCAAGTCGGCGGCACTGCCTCCTCCAAGGGAACACTTGACGCCCTTCGCGGCTTTCGATACGGATTACGGTCAATCGTGTTTAGCTTCACTTTATCGCTGTCGCCGGCAGGCAACAGTGGTGCGATTACTCAGCACAACGCGCCTTTCGCGCGTGAAGAACAGCCGTGGCAACAATTGTTTAATGACGCAATGGCAGCCAATTTAATTCTCAGTCTCGTTCCCTAATGAACCCAAATGAGGCAACCCTGAATAAATATGTCACTCACTAAGTTACTGTTTTCACTCCAAGGCCGCATAGGGCGGGGGACATTTTGGGCCGCGTCAATCGGCGTCGGCGTTATAGCGACCATAGGTTGGCAGATATTGGTGTTAGCCGCTTGGCTAACGTCCGTTGGCGGTGACGGCTTGGTGGTGTCAGCCTTCCGTGCTTGCGCGGTGATACTATGCCTACTGTCTTTTTGGATTGGCTTGGCTATTCAGGTGAAGCGTTGGCATGACTTGGGGCGTTCGGGTTGGATGTACCTCATCAACTTCATCCCCGGCGTCGGAAGCTTGGTTTCATTTATCTGGCTTGGTTTTTTTAAGGGAACTGTAGGCCCGAACAAGTACGGCGAGGAGCCCGCCAGAGGTGACATGTTCATCCTGCCGGATGGAAGAAACGTCTTGTTCACCTTTTGCCTCGTCAGTTCGCTGTTCATGCTCTGGGGATTCTGCAACGGGATGATTGACGTGATGGACAAGCACTTTCAGATGGAGTTGAAGTTGACTTTGTCTCAATCGGCCTGGGTGCAGTTCGCGCACTGGATGGGCTATTTCCTCATGTCAATCCCCGCAGGCTGGCTGGCAACGCGGCTCGGTTACAAGGGCGGCATCATTGCCGGGCTGCTGCTGGTTGCGGTGGGCGGCTTGTGGTTCATTCCAGCTTCGAAGATCGCGGAGTTCTGGGCGTTTCTCCTCGGCGTGTGCGTCGTGGCGTCGGGCCTGACGTTTCTGGAAACGGTGGCCAATCCCTACACGACCGTGCTGGGTCCGCCGCGCTACGCGGCCGCGCGCATCAACACGGCCCAGTCGTGCAATGGCGTCGGATGGATTTTCGGTCCAATCGCTGGCGCTCAATTCTTCTACGCCACGGACGCCGCCGGTCGAAGCACAGGCTCCCAGACGCTTTGGATTCCTTACGCGGGGGTGGCGGTCGCGGTCCTCATTCTGGCCGTCATATTCTTCTTTGCTCCCGTCCCCGACATCAAGGCCGAAGACGATTACCACTTGGATGAGAAAGATAACACCGGCAAGGAGTCGCCCGCCCCGGCTGTGCGGCAAGTGAACCGGGGATTGTCGTATGCGTTGCTGCTCGGCAATGCGGCCGCGCTCATCGGCGTCTTTGTTTTCATTCTCTGGTTGACTTTCGATGGCCTCAAGCTCGGCCCGCGTCTGGTGGGGCTGGCTTCGGCCATTCCTCACCCGTCCAGTCTGGTCGTGAGCGCCGAGAATTCCGTCGGGGTGGTGCTGGCGGCCGGCGCGTGCCTGGCCTTGGCGACCGCCGCCATCGCACTTCTCGGAATCACCAAACGCCTCACCCACCACAGCGTCTGGTCGCACGAGCATTTCACCGGCGCCACGCTGGCCCAGTTCTTCTACGTCGCGGCCCAGTGCGGCATTTTCAGCTTCCTGATCAACTACATGACTTCCGAACCGCCCACACTGCCGTCTTCCTGGATGAAAGAGGGGCGCAAATGGATCGAGGTCAGAACGGCTTTCGCCGGCTCGGACTTCAAGGACGTGTCGGCCTTGGCCAAGAAACTAAGTGCGAAAGCCGATCCCGTGTCCGCCTTCCTGGTCACAAACCTTTCCAGTTCGACCGTGCAAACGCTGACCCACTTCAATGAGGGCACCGCCAGCGTCACTGCGGCCCGCATCGCCTTGGCGCAAGACCTGAACAGCCTGATTCTGAAGCAAGGCGTTTACAGTCCGGAACGCTTCAGCGGAATCATGTTGCAGGAAAAGACCAAGCAAATGCTTGCACAGGACGCCAACGGTCGGAACGAACCGCGGCTCAACCGGCTGCTGCTGACCGATGCCTACCCGCAGGAACTGGCTTTTCAAGACGGCATCTTTGGCGTGAGCAACCAGTTTGCCGCTACACTGGCGTCGGTGGGCTTCGTCTGTTTCCTTCTCGGCCGGGTCACCGGTGCGGCCATGCTGCGGCGAGTTTCCGCGCACAAGATGCTGGGGCTTTACAGCGTGATCAACGCCGTGCTGTGCTTCCTGATTTTCCTGAAACTCGGGTGGCTGTCAGTGCTGTGCGTCTTCCTGTGCTACTTTTTCATGTCCATCACCTTCCCAACCATCTTCGCCCTCGGCATCTTCGGGTTGGGCGACCGCGCCAAGCGCGCCTCGTCCTACATCGTCATGGCCATCGTTGGTGGCGCGCTGCTGCCCAAGCTCATGGGGGCCGTTGCCGATCACTACAACATGTCGCGCGGATTCATCGTGCCGCTGATCTGCTTCGTGTTCATCGCCTTCTATGGCTACGCCTGGCCCAAACTGAGCCGGGCGGAATCGTTGCACGGCGTCGGTACAACCAGCGGTCACTGATCTGTGAATTGCAGCGGGATGACCGAACTCTCATCAGATGAAGACGGCGTGACCAGCTATTGACGTTGACGAAGCGGGCGCTTTCCGGCTAGGTTGGAGGCGCCACAACTCAAAAACAAATCATGAAAATCATGCAAGCTATCGGTTCGGGAATATTGTTGGCGGCAGCGATGGAAACGGGCGCCTTCGGCGGCGCACCAGCCTTCAAAGAAACGGGCGCCTTCGGAGGCGCGCGATCCTTCAATTTCAGCCAGGACGTTCTCTTTCTGATGATGCACACCGAGGTCGTGCTGCTTTCGGACGAATCCGGCAACGCCCAAGTGGCCATCGCGCCGGCGTGGCAGGGCCGGGTCATGACCAGCACCGCCCAGGGTGACAAGGGCCAGAGTTTCGGCTGGATCAACCGCGAACTTATCCTCTCGCGAAAGCTGGTTCCACACATCAACGTTTTCGGCGGCGAGGATCGGTTCTGGCTCGGACCGGAGGGCGGCCAGTTTTCCATCTTCTTCGCCAAGGGCGCGGCGTTCGATCTGGAACATTGGTTCACGCCCGCCCCGATTGACACCGAACCGTTCAAGCTGGTGGGCAAGAGCGATTCGCAGGCGCTCTTTCAACGCACCTTCACGCTGACCAATTACTCCGGAACGGTGTTTCAAGTGAAGGTGAACCGCGCCATCCGGTTGCTGGACTACCAGACCGCCTGGCAGAAATTGGGATGCGCGCCCTCACTCACCTTGAGCATGGTGGCCTTTGAATCCGACAACGAGCTCATCAACGCCGGCAAGGAACCGTGGCGCAAGGATACCGGTCTGCTTTCGATCTGGATGCTTTGCATGTTCAACCCGTCACCGGCCACAACGGTTGTCGTTCCCATCAAGACCGGGCCCGAATCTGAACTGGGCAGGGAGGTGACCTCGGACTACTTCGGCAAAGTGCCGGCGGACCGGTTGGTCGTGAAGGATGGCGTGGTGTATTTCAGCGCCGACGGCAAATACCGCAGCAAAATCGGCATCAGCCCCAAACGCTGCAAGCCCATCCTCGGCAGTTACGATGCCGCCAACAAGGTGCTCACGCTGGCGCAATTCACGTTTCAGGATGGAGTCACCGACTACGTCAATTCGCAATGGAAAATCCAGGACAACCCGTATGGTGGCGACGCCGTCAATAGTTACAACGACGGACCGCCCAAGCCCGGCGCCAAACCGCTGGGACCGTTTTACGAATTGGAATCATCCTCGCCTGCCGCCGCCTTGATGCCCGGCCAGAGCCTGCACCACGTTCATCGCACGATCCACCTGTCTGGGGATGAAAAGGAACTGGACGCCGTCGCAAAAGCCACGCTGGGAGTCAGCCTCCAGCAAATTACGACGGCGCTCCCGGCCAAGTGAGCGGATTTGTAAGGTCGGGCGCGTCACTCCTGGGAAAGCACGGCTTCATGCAAAGGTAGGGCGGGCAGTCCTCTGCCCGCCGCGAGCGTGATGAGATACGTTCGCAACCCAACGACATCCGCACGAGCGGCGCGCACGGAGTGCGCGCCCTACCTTGCGGCTCATGGGCAGGGAGTCTGGTGCGTGTGTCGAGTTGCGCCTGATGAGCGCCAAAAGGCCGAAAAAGATTGACCTCGGGCCTTTTCTTCGTCACTCTCCAGCCGCACGTCGGGTGCGGTTCCTATGAAAAAATTGATTGGCCTCGGTTGCGGGCTGATGATTGTCGGTCGCATTTTCGCCGACGTTCAATCACCTTTGGTCACCACGCTGCCGGCGTCCGGCATGCTCAACGACACGGCCACGCTCAATGGCACGGTCAATCCGGAGGGAACGAACACCACCGCCTGGTTTGAGTGGGATTCCAGCCTTGCCTACGGAAACAGCACTTCGCCCCAGAGTGTGGGCAGTGACACGAATGACGTGTCGGTGAACGCCGCGTTGACCGGCCTGACTCCGGGGTTGATCTATCACTATCGGTGTGTGGGCAGCAACAGTCTGGGAGTGGTGCGCGGGACGAATCAAGCGTTCTGGTTGCCGGCCCTCACGCTCAACAGCCCAAATCCCATGACCAATGAATGTCACATGGCCTTCGTTGACCCCGGGGCAACTGTCAGCGGTCCGCCGCTCGCAATCGCGGCGGGCGCTTATCACAGTCTGGCGCTCAAGGCTGATCGCACGGTTGTCGGCTGGGGAAACAACGCCTACGGCCAGACCACCATTCCCGCCAGTGCGACCAACGTGGTAGCAATTGCAGCGGGCGGTTATCACAATCTGGCGCTCAAGGCGGACGGCTCGGTCGTTGGCTGGGGAACCAACAACTACGGCCAGATCACCATTCCCGCTAGTGCGACCAATGTGGTGGCGATTGCGGCGGGTGGCTTGCACAGTCTGGCGCTCAAGGCGGACGGCTCGGTCGTTGGCTGGGGAACCAACAACTACGGCCAGATCACCATTCCCGCCAGTGCGACCCACGTGGTGGCGATTGCGGCGGGCTGGGGTCACAGTCTGGCGCTCAAGGTCGGCGGCGCGGTCGTCGGTTGGGGATATAATTACTCCCGTCAGACCAACATTCCCGCCAGTGCGACCCACGTGGTGGCGATTGCGGCGGGAATGTTCCACAGTCTGGCGCTCAAGGCTGACGGCACGGTCGTCGGCTGGGGAGCGGGAGGACCGGGAACATCAGGGGCTCCCAATTACGGGCAGTCCATCATTCCCGCCAGTGCGACCAACGTGGTGGCGATTGCGGCAGGCGATTATCACAGTCTAGCGCTCAAAACCGACGGCACGATTGTTGGCTGGGGAGACAACAGTTCTGGCCAGACCAACATTCCCGCTGGTGTTTATCAGTTGAACCTGGCTCTATCAGTGAGTGGTACGGTGGATGTGAATACGCCGGGCACGTATCTGTTAAGCTACAGCACCACCAATGCGCTGGGGGCGGTGGCCATTATCACCCGCACTGTGATTGTTTCCCCAGTCACCACGCTGCCGGCGTCCAATATGGTCAATGACATAGCCACGCTCAACGGCACGGTCAATCCGATGGGAACAAACACCACCGCTTGGTTTGAATGGGGTTCCAACCTTG
>Ga0315268_10007727_pt1 | contig 11296 bp, 2 predicted proteins | sample C1_top_MG_FD_204535 | JGI IMG/M metagenome (GOLD analysis project Ga0315268, IMG submission 204535) | Sediment microbial communities from Yellowstone Lake, YNP, Wyoming, USA - C1_top | ecosystem: Environmental > Aquatic > Freshwater > Lake > Sediment | place: USA: Wyoming | collected 2017-08-01 | reverse complement strand
AAAACCCAGAATTTCTGACAGCTTATTGGCTGGCAGATTATCGGCTGGTTTGTCGCCTGGTGGGTGAGTTGGTGGCTGGTCAGTATTCTTGGTAGTATCCTTGCCCTGAGTAGTATCTTTGCCTTGGGCAGTATCCTTGCCTTGGGCAGTATCCTTGCCTTGGGCAGTATCCTTGTCCTGGGCAGTATCCTTGCCCAGGGCAGTATCCTTGCCCTTGAGCGTATTCTTCTCTTTGTCACCGGCAGTATCGATAAGAACAGCAGTATCGATAAGAACAAAGGTTCTGGATATCCCCTTAACGATATGTTGGCGAGCGATATTTTTCAGATAGTGATTGAGTTCATCAACACCGCAATCGAATCCTGATCTGTTGTGGTTTTGATTAAGCGTCTCTATCTTCAGCATCTTTCAGTATTTTCAGCATGTTCAGTATGCTCGGCATTTTCGGCATCTTCGGTATGTTCGGCATCTTTGGCATCTTTGGCATCTTCGGCATGATCTTCAGTATGGGGTTCAGTATGGGGGAACGAATCTCCAGCATCTGGGAACGAGTTTTTATACGCTTTCATTGCGGCTATTAACCTGGCCTGAGGAGGCGGTGGATTTTCAACGGCATCAAAAAATGTTTTTGCAGATTTCATGCTCATGCGAATAAGGTGTTCCTTTTCAATAACCGCCTGTGCCTTTTCAAGAGCCGACTGGATAAGAAACTGGTTGAGCGTAGCTCCTTCCAGTTCAGCAGCCTGGGTGAGCATATCATAAACATGGCCTGGAACGCGTGCCGTAACACGTTCATGAGCACGCTCACTTTCTTTTGATACCGGCATCGCAAGCTCCTTTCCCTGTGTAAGGTGAGGTTAAAATAATAAAAGTAACAGTAAAATAATAAATATATAAAATAGTAGACATGATAGCAATACCAGAGCAATACCACAGGAATAGCGAGGAATACTACGGAATTACTATAAGAGCACTCTATCCCAGAATATCTTCTCCCCCCCCCTTTTCTAAAGGGGGATGGGGGGATTTTTAGCACAAATCTCTATTTTGAGATAGACTCAACAATCCCTGATAACAATACCAAGGTAACAATATGGTGTCAAAATGTCAACTATTATTGAGGTGTCATGGTGCCAAAATGCCACAGGAGCATTGCCGCATGATTACGGGTTGATTATTATGGATTTTTTAAAAAACGACTGTCAGTCGCTTTCCTCTGACGCTGCAAGGTCAATGGGCTGAGGTAATTGCGGTGGGCACAGTATAAGGGAGATTTAAGGGGGGATTTAAATTATATGCCTTGCTCAGATGGGCAAGGTGAGAGGTTATGGGAAAGGTGTTAAAGGAAAAGATGGGGGTATATGATGAACAGAGCTAAAAGATGGTTTATACCGTTGCTGGCAATGGTTACTATAGCAATTGGGGTAGCTCCTATTCCAATTAATGCAGCACAACCGGTCCAATGGAAAAGAGAGGTTGGTGGAAATGGCCATTGGTATGCCGGTATAGTTTCAAGCTCCACATGGAATGAAGCTAAAGCGCAAGCTGAATCCCTTTCATATCTTGGTGTAAACGGTCATTTAGCAACCATTACGTCTCAAGGTGAAAATGATTTTATAATTAATACCCTTGGGGGGCCTGACGCACTTACTTATTACTGGTTAGGTGGATTCCAACCAGATGGAAGTCCTGAACCGAATGGAAACTGGCAATGGATAACTGATGAAACCTGGAATTATACAAATTGGAATGAGGGTGAGCCTAATAATGGTCTCGGTCAGGGGACTGAAGAAGCACTCCATTTTTGGTCCAATTCCAGATGGAATGATGTATCCCATATCGGATATCAGCCAGGTTTCATCGTAGAGTATGAACCAACTGCTCAACTAACTTTATACTTATCTGAGGATAACCTTATCTTTAACGGCGATTTTAGCCTTGGTAATATAGGATTTCAAACTGGTTATACGTATAGACGAGGGGATATTACACCTGCATGTACTTATGACATTGTTTCCAATCCTAAATTTTCTCATGGAGCAGCTACATCGTATGGTGATTGCAGTGGCGATGGTAAAATGATGGCTATTAACGGATGTGGAGTTGCTACTTCCATTTGGTCTCAGACGGTGAATGTTAGACATAACCAAGCCTATGCTCTATCCTTCTGCCTCTCTTCATGGACTTCTAGTAGTCCCGCTCGGTTGAGCATTAAAATTAATGGCATCAACATGTTATCTACTGTTGCGCCGACATCAACCGGTGTATGGGATAAGGTATCATTAGTATGGAACTCACAAAGCAGTTCTACAGCAACCATTGAGATCATTAGCACATCAGTTGAGAGTGGTGGAAATGATTTTGCCCTTGATGGGATTAGTATGGTGCGGCTCGGCAGTGGCAACCCTATATCCATTAAGCCACCTGTAAGTTGTATTGATCTATTCTTCGGTATGGCGATAGATCTGTCGTCTTTTAGCGTTGAGGATGTATCAATTACTGGGCCATCTGGAAATATTATACCCGATTCTGTAACCCCTTTACCCAAAACAGATGGAAAAGGTTTCAGGTTAACGATTCCAGCACAAGATGCCGAAGGGGATTATCAACTTATTGTCGGGCCGAACATCCTCGATCTCAATGGCAACCCTATGGATCAGGATAAAGATGGCGTTTCTGGGGAGTCTTATGATGATCGTTATATAGCCACCCTTACCATTGATAACACTGGCCCCAGGATCATCGCTTCCTCAATCTCCGGCATACAGAATGTTCCCGTTCAACAGATTGATCTTACCTTGAATGAGGCTATTGATCCGAACACCTTTACTTCCCAAGCGGTGAAATTAACTAGTCCGGCGGGAAGTGTCCCAGTGTCTAAGGTAACTAAGATTACGGCTGATAAATTTAGAATTCAGCTTCCTATTGCTCAGATGGGAATGGATGGAATTTATCATCTTGAGATTGCACCGATAGTTAAAGATATCGCAGGTAATGCCCTGGACCAGGACGAAGATGGTCAGCAGGGCGAGACTGTAGAGGATACGTATCAGTTTGACTTTGAGCAGAGGTTGCCGGATCTTGAGGTTACCAGCATATCGCATCCGCATGAGGCTAAATCGGCTGGCAAGATTGAGGTTAGCTGGACAGTAACCAATAAGGGCACAGGGCCAACAAGTGGTGAATGGTCTGACGCTATTTTCCTTTCAGAAGATGCAGCAATTGGCAATGATATCAGGCTCGGGCAAGCTCAGTACAGTCAGCCCCTTGATCCAGGTCAATCCTATACTCGATCTCTTACAGTTACTATTCCTGATGGAACCGTCGGCCAGCGATGGATTATTGTAAGGGCTGGTAGACAAGGGTCTCTAAATAATGGGTTGGTTGCCTATTATCCCTTTAATGGCAACGCAAATGATGAAAGCGGGAATGGGAATAATGGCACAGTGTATGGGGCTACTTTGATTCAGGATAGATTCGGGAATGCTAATAGTGCCTATAGCTTCAATGGAAATAATTACATAGATTGTGGCCATAATACCAGTTTGGATATGGATAGGGCTATTACCGTAGCAGCTTGGGTAAATCGAAATAGCGGAAGAACCGAATTTGTATTAGCTAAGGGTGGTTATGATTCCTATTCGATGTTGCTTCGTTCAGATTCTCTTGTAGCTCAATTTAATGGCTATGAGATTAGTGCACCTTATAGTAAATGGGGACAATGGCAGCATCTTGCATTTACATATGATATGACTCAAGGGAGAGTCATACATTATATCGATGGAATAAAGGTAAAAGAATCAAGTTATTCACAAATTATTCCTATAAATACTTCTAATTTACAAATAGGGAGAAGAATAGCCGCCTACTATTTTGCTGGCAGTATCGATGATATTCGTATTTACAATCGTGCACTTTCCGAATCCGAAATCCAACAGCTTTATAATTATATCGAGTATGAGAAGATAGTAGACTCCAACCCCGCCAACAACACCCTGGTAGCCACCCCGCCCTTATGGGTTACCAAGCGTCCCGCAGCGGACCTTCAGATAACCGCAGTGACCGCTCCTGAGACTCTGTCTGCCGGTGAGAAGGCGACCATTTCCTGGACAGTAAGAAACTTTGGCAATGCCGCCACCAGCGCCACGTACTGGCACGATAAGGTCTACCTCTCGCTTGACACTGCACTTGGCTCTGGAGATATCGAACTGGCCACGATCCGCAATCTGAATTTCCTGGCCCAGGGAGAATCGTATACCCAGACTCAGGATATCCAGATTCCTGCCTCAGTGCCAAAAGGTTCCTACTATGTCCTCGTCTACACCGATGCCGAAGACAGGGAAGAGGAGTTTGACCTTGAGAATAACAACACAGGGCAAAGCAAAGCAGCAGCGGGGCTAATAGTGCCAACTCCGGCCTTCCTGCATGTATCCCGTGTGGAGGTATCCCCTGCTCAGGCCAGCCCGGGCGATCCAGTAACCGTGACCTGGACCGTAGAGAACACCGGCGGCAGCACGGTTAACCTCCGTGTTGACCACGCTATCGTCTTCTCGAAGGATGATGTTTTCGAGCAAGGCACAGATACTGCACTCTGCTTCCATGTTGCCTCATGGAGCGGGCTGTATGCGCCAGGCGGGCACTATACGGTAAGTTATACGGTTACGATCCCGCAGGTCGCACCGGGCCAGTATTACCTCATTCCCTGGCCTGATCCGCCTCAGTGGACAGGGCTTGACAAGTACGTTCAGGCTGCCCCGATCAGCGTGGCCATACCCGACCCTTCTGACCTTCGCCCCTCTTCCCTCACCGCACCAGCCACCGGCTTTTCCGGCCAGAATATCACCTTAAGCTGGAGCGTAGAGAACATCGGTGCAGGCAGGACGCGAACCAGCACCTGGAACGATACCGTTTACCTTTCCGCAGATCAGACCCTCGATGGCAGTGATCAAAGGTTGGCTGATCCAAATAATCTATCAATCCCTCCCCTGCTAGGAACCCCCCATAGCAGTGATCAAAAATTGACCCAGATCACCCACAGCGGCGACTTGGCCCCTGGCCAGAAGTATGATGTGTCCGTATCTTCCACATCCTCAGCATCCTCCACATCCTCCACATCCTCTATCAGGCTGCCCGCAGGCATGGAGGGTACCTACTACATCCTGATCAAAACCGACAACGACAATGCCGTGTACGAATCGGATGAAGCCAACAACGCTAAGGCCAGCACAGCCCAGCTTGCCATCACGATAGCCAGAGCAGACCTTGTCATCCAGTCAGCCGCCGCTACTCCACCTTCAGGTCTGGCCGCAGCCCAGGCCGGGCAACCCGTAACCGTGAAGTGGACCGTGGCCAATACCGGCACTGACCCTACAGCCATAGGCGACTGGACAGACAAGGTGTATCTGTCCCAGGATGCCACCTTCTCTCCCCAGACGGACAAGCCCCTTGGATCGGTCCCCCACTCCGGTGCTGTCCTGGCTTCAGACGCCAGCTACAGCCAGAGCCTCGAGTGCAGGCTGCCGCAGCGGAGCGAAGGGGCATATTACCTGATCGTACTCACCGATGCCGATAACAGCCTCTATGAGCATGGGGCCGAAGATAATAATACCTATACCATCCCGCTCACCATAACTGATCCTGCCGCAGACCTCAGCCTGGACCGTTTCACTGCCCCTTCATCAGGCATCAGCGGCCAGCCCATCCAGGTGGACTGGAAGGTCACCAATACCGGCTCTGCCCCTGCTGGCTCTGCCTCCGGTGGTGCTGCCTCTGCTGGTACTGTCTCCGCTGGTACTGCCTCTGCTGGTACCACCTCTCCAGCCTCTACCTCTGCTAGTATCGCCTCCGCCGCTACCGCCTCTGCTGCCTCTACCTCTGCCGGTATCACCCCTCCTGCCTCTACCTCTGCTGGCTCTGCCTCCGCTGGTGCTGCCTCTGCTTCGGCCATCTGGAAGGACGCCATTTTCCTGTCCAGGGACAACACCCTCGATATGGCAGCGGATATTCTCCTGGCCACCTTCGATCATCAAGAGCCTCTGGCCGATGGAGCAAGCTACGGGCCGCAGACTCAAGCCCAGCAAGTCCTCATCCCCAGCCTGCCTGATCACCATGAAGGCACCTACTACCTTTTCTATGTGACTGACATGGATAACCGCATCTACGAGAAAGGGAATGAAGGAAATAACACCAGCACAGGCCAGTCCATCACCCTCACCGAGCAGGCACCGGACCTCTCTGTCCAGGCTGCCACTGCTCCGGCTCAAGGCATTGCGGGCGAGACTATCACCCTTGATTGGACTATAGCCAATCGAGGCGAGGCAGCGGCCACAGGCTGGGAAGATGCCATCTACCTTTCTGAAGACAACAAGTTCAATCCTCAGCAGGACCGCCTGTGCGCCACTTTCCAGCAGACCAAACCCCTCGATCCCGGAAAAACCACAGGACCATCAACGCCAGCGCCATCTACTGGGACATCAACGCCAGGACCATCCACAGGGCCATCTACCGGGCCATCAACCGGACCATCCGCGCCAGGGTCATCCACGCAGCCTGGACAGGTCAGGCTTCCTGCCCGGATTTCCGGCACGTATTATCTATTTGTGGTCACTGATAACAAAAACAGCGTATATGAGAAGGGCAGGGAGGAGAATAACATCTTCCTGATCGCGCAGCCTATCCAGATTCAGCTTCAGGCCGCAGATCTTCAGGTCAATGTGGTCAATGCAGCGCTCGCGGCCAAAGCGGGCGAAAGCATGACCATAGCCTGGACAGTCAAAAACAAGGGACCAAAGGCCACGGAGGAAACTTTCTGGCAGGATAGCGTGTATCTTTCTCCTGATGCCAAGCTCGATCCAGCCTCGGATATAAAACTTGGCCTGGTCAGCCATAGCGGTGCCCTGGCTTCCGGTGCCACCTATTCGAAGTCTGAAACCTTCACCCTGCCGCAGGACCTTATAGGCACCTACCGCATCTATGTGGTGACGGACGCACTCGGCCAGGTCTATGAGTACAATCAGGAAAACAACAACCTGACAGCCGCACCAGGCAGCATGGACATACCGCCGGTCAAGGTTGACCTTCAGGTAAGTTCACTCACTGCTCCTGCCAATGCCTTACAGGGTGCGTCCGTGGACATGAGCTGGACTGTAATCAATGCAGGCGCAAGTGCTACCCTGACCTCCTCCTGGGAGGATACGGTGTATCTGTCAGCCCGGAATGTGATCAGCAGCGAGTCGATACGGCTTGGCACCTTCAAGCATCAAGGGAGCCTCGATAGCGGTGCCCAGTATTCCGAGACACGGAAAGTCACCCTGCCTCAGAATAAGTCCGGGGATTTTTACCTGATCGTCAAGACCAACTCCGGTACATCGTTTAACACCTTCGGCCCGGTATTCGAATATGGAGCGCAGGACAATAATACAGCCTCGGCTCTGATCACCATTGGCCTCTCTCCTGTGCCGGATCTGCGCGTTACCAGTATGACGATTCCAGACACTGCCTGGTCAGGCCAGAGCGTGAAGGTCGAATGGACCATAACCAATGCGGGAAGTGTTGCTACAGCAGCCATCGCTACAGCAGCCACAGAAGGCTTCTGGGACGATGCTGTGTATCTGTCCCGCGATCCCTACCTTGACAAGGGAAGTGACACGAGCCTTGGCAGTCTGCGCCACAAAGGGGATCTGGCAGCAGGTGCATCCTATACCCAGAGCCTTATGGCCAGGATTCCGGCTGGCGTATCCGGGCCGTATTACCTGATTGTAGCGGCAGACAGCGGCACGCCCGATCATGTGTTCGAGCGCGAGGGCGAGAGCAATAATGTCAAGCCATCGGATAAAACCATAGCCATCAGCCTGACTCAGCCTGCGGATCTGGTTATTAGCGCGATTACTCCGCCTGAGCGGGGAACCTACGGCCAACTGGCCACCTGGAGCTACAAGGTGAAAAACCAGGGGAGCCTTGCTGCTCAAGGTGCCTGGTACGATACCCTGTACCTGTCCTCAGACCAGAAGTGGGATCTTGACGATGCACCGATTGCCTCCATCTATCATCAAGGAGATGTGGCACCGGCGAACACGGCAGGGGACACAGGGAATACAGGGGGCACTTCAGGGCACGCTCCAGCGAACACTCCAGGGAACACTTCAGGGACCGCTCCAGGTGACACTTCAGTAAACACTTCAGGGAACACGTCAGGGAATACTTCAGGGAACACTCTAGCGAACACGCCAGGGGATACGTCAGCGACCGTCCCAGCGAACACTTCGGCGAACACTCCAGCGAGCGCTTCAGAGAATGCTCCAGGGAACATTTCAGGGAACATTTCAGGGAATGCTCCAGCGAGCACCCCAGGGAATGCTCCAGCGAACACTCCGGCGAACACTCCAGCGAGCGCTTCAGAGAATAATGCTCCAGGGAACACTTCAGCGAGCACCCCAGGGAATACTTCAGCGACCACACCAGCGAACACCTACCAGGAGAGTGTCTCGGCCCGGATTCCGGCTGTTTTGCCAGGCAAATATTATGTGATTGCCGATACCGACATCCTGGACGATGTGCGCGAGACCGACAATACCAATAACCAGGCCGTGTCTGTCGGCCAGATACTGGTCGAGGGCAGGGCGCTGACCCTGGGCCAGGCCGAATCAGGCCAGATTGCCAGAGGTGAGGCTGTATATTACCAGATCACTATGGGCGAGGAAGACGCAGGCAAAGACCTTTTGATTACCTTAAGCGGTGCTGCCAAAGACACGGCTGAGCTGTATGTGGCCTGCGACCGGATTCCGACCAGGAGCGAGTACGAGGTGAAGGCAGGGAAGAATGCTGCAGGCAACGGGGAGAATGCAGCAGGCAACGGGAAGAATGCAGCAGGCAACGAGAAGGATGTTGCAGGCAACGAGAAGGATGTTGCAGGCAACCTTACAGCCCGCATCCTGGGTGCTCATGCCGCTACTTATTATATCATGATCTATGGATACACCTGCCCGGATGCTGGCTCGGCTTTTGAGCTTTCCGCCATCCTGCCTGAGCATTCCATTGCGGCCTTGAGTACGCTTGAGGCTGGCAATGCCGGACCGGCCACAGTGACCATCACCGGCTATGATTTCACACCAAAGACCACGGCCACGCTGAAGGATGCGGCTGGCAAGGTTGTGGCCGAAGGTGCAGTCAGTTTCCAGGATACCGGCACGCTGATGGCTACCTTTGACCTGGCCGGAAAGCCTGCTGGCAGCTATACCATTGAAGTGGCCAACCCAGATGGCTCAGTGGCCAGCAAGGAATTCAACGTGGTGAAAGGACAGGGGGGCGAGTTGTACTACCGGCTGAACATGCCCAATCTGGTGCGGCCTGGACGGGCCTACACCGCCACCCTGGAGTATGGGAATAGCGGTGATGCGGATATTGCGGCGCCGCTGTTTACAGTAAGTGCCGATACGGGGATTTCGCTACGGCGTTCATCTGCTGAAGAATTCCATAATGATCTAATCACGGTTCTCGGTATTGCTGAGGAAAATCCCCTGGATGTACTTCCGCCTGGGTCAAAGTATTCCTTTGAGCTGGAAGTCAAGACGACCTCTGGCGATATAGGCTTTGTCTATCTTGGTGCTCTGGAGAATTCTTCCCATGATCCTATCGATTGGGAAAGCATTAATGTCAAACCAGAGGGTATGAGCACTGACGAGTGGGAGCCTGTGTGGGCACAGTTCAAGACAATGGTTGGCCCTACCTGGGGTGATTATCTCAAGATGCTTCAAGAGAATGCCAGATACCTTGGCCACATGGGCGAGAAGGTATCCGATGCGCAGGAGCTTTTAGCCTTTGAGGTTTTGCAGGCTGCTGGCCTTGGTGAGCCGAAAATTCTGAGCGTGGCAGAGGATGCCTATTGCCCTGCTCCCGGCATTGATCTTGACTTCTACCGCTTCTTCCGTTCTTCAGTTGGGTATCGGCACCGTTTGGGGACATTGGGCAGAGGCTGGACGCATAACTATGACGTAACCTTAAGGCAGCGAACGAATGGGGGGATTATTATCAATGGGCCTGCCGGATTCGATCGTATCTTTGATTATAAGGGAGGAAAGTACACACCGCAGGTTGGAGACTATGGAACCCTGGCCAAACAAGGGGATGGCACCTTTGTACTGACCGAGAAGGGAGGGATAATCTATCAATTCAGCACTGAGGGAAAGCTTAAATCCATCCAGGACAGGAATAATAACCGCATAACCTTGAGCTACACATCAGGATTGTTGACCGAGATACGACGCTCGAATGGAGACTATTTCTCCATACAGTACAACCCACCAGGGCGGATAAGCAGTCTGGTTGACCAGGCTGGTCAGGTCACCGAATACCAGTATGACGATAGCGGCGAGCACTTGATGAAGATAGTCGCTCAGGGTAATCTTATCACTTCTTATGCCTATGAAACTACCGGGGATGAGATAGCCGGGAATATTTTGCTCAGGCATACCCTGAAGTCTATCTATTACGCTGATGGAACAGGGATTGAGTTTACCTATGACTCCCTTGGCCGGATACAGAGCAGGCAAGCGAGCGATGGCACAGAACGTATCGGGTACGCCTATGGCCCTGGCGTACAGTTAAGATTTCCGATGCATCAGGGACATCGACTGTGTTCTACGATCGAAATGGTTTCCCTGCCTGGATGCAGATGCCTTCAGGGAGAAAGATCAATCTCAAGGTTGACCCGGCAGTCGGGTTGACCGGGATAACCGGCCCAGCAGGCAATACTGCTCGTTTTAATTATGATAGGGCCGGTAATCTTACCCGTATCACTGATCCTCTGAATCAGAATATTACCCTTACCTATAACAGTGACTTGAATCTGCTGACCTCGGTTATTGATCCCCGTGGCCACGGAACCTATTTTGACCACGACCAAGCGGGGAATGTTAATTCAATCAGTTATGAGGATGGGAATGTGGAGGCATTCACCCATGATTCAGCCGGGATGATAAACTCTTATACTAATCGACGGGGCGATAAGATTGAGTATACAAGGAATGATCGGGGGCAGGTTGTGAGAAAGGACTACTACTCAGGAGGTACGATAACCAGAACCGATGCCTATAGATACGATGATAAGGGGAACCTCGTCTCCGCTTCCGATCTGCAGGGGGAAACTAAGTTTGAATATGACAGTCGCGGCCTCCTGACCAGGGTTACTTACCCACTAGGGAGATACCTTGCCTATACCTATGATACCGGTGGCAGGCGCACTCGCATGGTTGATCAGGATGGGTATGAAACAAACTATATCTATGATGAAGCGGGCCGG
>Ga0315268_10007726_pt1 | contig 11296 bp, 10 predicted proteins | sample C1_top_MG_FD_204535 | JGI IMG/M metagenome (GOLD analysis project Ga0315268, IMG submission 204535) | Sediment microbial communities from Yellowstone Lake, YNP, Wyoming, USA - C1_top | ecosystem: Environmental > Aquatic > Freshwater > Lake > Sediment | place: USA: Wyoming | collected 2017-08-01 | reverse complement strand
ACCCGCACGGGTTGAGCGACACCGATTTCGACGAGCTATTCACCAAGAACAAGCCGATCATCTTCGCATACCACGCCTACCCGTGGTTGATTCACCGGTTGACCTATCGCCGCACCAATCACGACAACATCCACGTCCGCGGCTACAAGGAAGAGGGTACCATCACCACGCCCTTCGACATGACGGTGCTAAACGATCTGGACCGCTTCCACCTCGTGATGGATACCATTGATCGCCTGCCCCAAACCGGCGACAAGGGCATCTACCTGAAGCAGCAACTCAAGGACAAGCTCGTCGAGCATAAGCAATACATTAATAAAAACGGCCAGGACCTGCCGGAGATCCGGAATTGGAAGTGGGAGAATTGCAAATGAACACGCAACAGCTTAACGATACCGCGCAGGCGCTGGTCGCCGACGACAAAGGATTGTTGGCGATGGACGAAAGTCATCCCACCTGCAACAAACGATTCGCGAAGCTGGGCATTCCGCAGACCGTGGAGGCCCGGCGCGCTTATCGGGAGTTGATTGTGACCACGCCCGGCCTCGGTGGGTCCATCAGTGGAGCGATCCTTTTCGACGAGACAATCCGCCAGCAGAAGAAAGACGGCACTTCCTTTCTCAAAGTCCTCACCGATGCGGGAATCATTCCCGGCATCAAAGTGGATACGGGTGCCAAAGACATGGCCGGTCATCCCGGAGAGAAAATCACCGAAGGTCTGGACGGATTGCGCGACCGGCTGAGAGAATACTTTCAAATGGGCGCGCTTTTTGCCAAGTGGCGCGCGGTGATTGCCATCGGGAATGGTCTTCCCAGTCGCAGTTGTCTTGAGGCCAACGCACACGCACTGGCGCGCTATGCCGCGTTGTCCCAGGAGGCGGGACTGGTTCCGATTGTCGAACCGGAAGTTCTCATGGACGGCGATCATACTTTGGAGCGATGCCGTGAAGTAATGGAGGAAGCGCTGCAAACGGTTTTCCACGAGCTATACCGGCAGGGAGTGATGCTGGAGGGAATCATTCTCAAACCCAACATGGTGCTGCCGGGACTGGCTTGTCCAAAGCAGGACACGGTGGACGAAGTGGCCGATGCCACGGTGAATTGCCTCTTGCGGGCCGTCCCCGCTGCCGTTCCGGGCATTGCGTTCCTGTCCGGTGGCCAATCTGCTGAACTGGCCTCGGCCCGCTTGAATGCCATGAACGTTCGATTCAAAACGCGCGCGCCCTGGGCGCTGGCGTTTTCGTTTGCCCGCGCCATTCAGCAGCCGGCTTTGGAAATTTGGCAAGGCAAGGACGCCAACGTGAAAGCGGCGCAACAAGCTTTGCTTCATCGTGCCCGATGCAACCACGCCGCGCGGCGTGGCGAATACACTGCCGCGATGGAAAGAACATAAGCATGACAACCAAGAGCCATGCCATAAATCAAGTCTCCCTCTATCCGCTGCGATTCGAACCCATCTATCAGTATCGGCTCTGGGGCGGGCGGCGATTGGCCAATCTGCTCTCCGCTCCGCTGCCCGGTGTTGGTCCGATCGGCGAAGCCTGGTTGTTGAGCGACCGTGATGACCATCCAAGTCACGTAGCCAATGGACCGCTCAAAGGACGGACCCTCGGGCAATTGCTTCATCAGTGGCCCGAGCAGTTGCTGGGAAAACTGGCCGGGCGTTTCCGCCGGTTCCCTCTGCTGCTGAAGTTCCTCGATGCGCGCGACACGCTCTCGGTTCAGGTGCATCCATCGGATCGGCAGGCCCAGTATATCCCCGCAGGCGAGACCGGAAAGACCGAAGCCTGGGTGGTGCTGGAGGCGGGGACAAAAAGCCGCATCTACGCGGGCCTCAAGCCCGCCGCCACGACAGACACGCTGCGGCAGGCGCTCGCGAACGAAACGGTGGCGGACCAACTCGCATCCTTCACTCCGAAGCCCGGCGACGGAATTTTTATACCGGCCGGAACCGTTCATTCGTTGGGCGACGTGGTGGTTTTTGAAGTGCAGGAAAACAGCGACGTGACGTTTCGTCTTTACGACTGGGGCCATGTTGATGCCAAGACTGGCCAACCCCGACCCCTGCAAGTCGAGCAGGCGATGGCCTGCATTGATTTTGCGCAAGGTGCGATAGGTCCGGTGGTGCCAATGGTGGACGAGGTAAAACCGGTGTTGCGAGAGCGGCTCTTTGATTGTGAACATTTCGAGTTGTGGCGGTTCGGCGCGGAATCGCCATTTGGAGTCGGCGCCGAAAGAACCCCGCGCGTGCTGGTGTGTCTCGCCGGCAATGGTCAGGTGGAGCACGGTGGCGCCAGTTACGCCATCGGCAAGGGGGATGTGCTGCTCTTGCCCGCCGTGGTTGGAGCGTGTTTGTGCCGACCGCGTGGCGCCATCAGCTTGTTGGAGATTTCACTTCCGGAAGGCACCTAATCCATGAAAAAACTCATTGTTTTCGATCTGGATGGCACGCTGGCCGAAAGCAAAGCATCGCTCGATGCCGAGATGGCCAAACTGCTTACCACGTTACTGGGAATTGTGAAGGTGGCGGTGATCTCCGGCGGCGACTGGCCGCAGTTTGAGAAACAAGTGCTCTCCAATCTACCCCACGATGAACACCTGAAGAACCTGTCCCTGCTTCCCACCTGTGGAACAAAGTTCTACCAATACGCAGGGGATTGGAAAAAGATCTATTCGGAAGATTTCACTATTGAGGAGAAACAGAAGATTATCAGTTCTTTGAAACAGGCGATTGGATCAGCGGGTTTCAAGGTCGAAAAGGTCTGGGGAGAAACCATCGAAGACCGAGGAAGCCAGATTACATTCTCGGCGTTAGGACAGCAGGCACCTATCGAAGAAAAGAAACAATGGGACCCCGACTTCACCAAGCGGAAGAAGATTAAGGCGCTCCTTGACAAGCTTATCCCCGAGTTTTCCGTGCGCCTCGGCGGCACGACATCCGTTGACGTCACCAAGCCGGGCATTGATAAAGCCTACGGGATTCGAAAACTCCGGGACATTTTGGGAATAGCAATCGAGGAGATGATTTTTATCGGCGATGCGTTGTTTCCGGGTGGGAACGACTATCCGGCCAAAGAAGCAGGCGCTCTGTCTATTCAGGTCAGGGATCCAAATGAAACGAAACGCGTGGTCGAAGCCATCGTCGCTTGTCTGGGTGGCGTTCAACCCACAAAACCTGGTGAAGGGGTGGCCTGATGAGTAGCTTTCAATTGCAGCGCTTGGGAATGTTAATGGAGCCGGAACCCGGCAATCCGCAGGAGATTGAAGGCGTGTTGAATCCAGCGGCCACTCGCGGCCCGGATGACAGGCTTTACCTGTTCCCACGGCTCGTCGCCAAGAACAACTATTCACGCATCGGCATCGCCCGCGTAAAATTCAACGAAGCCGGCGACCCGTCCGGAGTCGAACGGCTTGGCATTGCGCTTGAACCCGAAGCTGATTACGAGCGGCAATCTGACGGCAGCGGCGGCTGCGAGGATGCTCGCGTTACCTTTGTCGAGCCGCTCCAGCATTACGTAATGACGTACACGGCGCTTTCGCCGAGCGGACCACGAATTGCCCTGGCGATGTCCGAGGATTTGTTCCACTGGGAGCGGATCGGGTTGGCGACCTTCGAGCCCTTTCAAGGCATTGATTTCGTCAACGTGGACAACAAGGACGCCAGCATCTTCCCCGTCGCCATTCCCAATCACGCTGGGAAGATGCAGTTGGCCCTTCTCCATCGTCCGCTTTTTCCCGGCACCCGCCCCGAGGAAACCGCCTGCCAGGGCGAGTCCCGGATTGTGGATCGCGAACATGAAAGCATCTGGATTTCCTATTGTCCGATGCCGTCCGACGGCATGGCGCCGCATCGTCCCGGCCTGTTCAACTCGCATCACCGGCTCGCAACTCCAGTATCCCCCTGGGAGAAATTAAAAATTGGCGGCGGCACTCCGCCAATTCTAACTAAACACGGCTGGCTGATCCTTTACCACGGCGTGAGCAAAATGGCGGAGCCGGGCGGCGACGGACGCCAGCTATGCTACTCGGCCGGGGTGATGGTGCTTTCGAAGGAGCATCCGCGAAAGATTCAATATCGTTCGGTGAAGCCGGTATTGACGCCGGAGTTGCCGCAAGAACGCCACGGGACCATCGCCAACGTCGTGTTCCCCACTGGTATTGACCGGCGAGACGATCTCGGCAAGCCCGACCGCTTCGACGTTTATTACGGGATGGCCGACAACCGGATCGGCGTGGCCCGCCTTGACCTGCCGGAACACCTGCCCCCAGGAGCAGCCGCCGACCCACCGGGAGCAACGATCAACGCGCCCGATTTCGAATATTCAAAACCGTGAAAGGATACTTTTCATGAAAGCCAATGCCGACCCGCCCAAGGCGCCCGAACCAAAGGCGAGTGTATCCGCAGAATCGAAGCCCAAGGCGCCCGAATCGAAGCCGGGATCGAAGCGTGATGCCAAGCCCGGTGCGAAGGACGATTTGAAAACGCTACCGCTGGCGGAGGTGGAGAAACAATTGGAGTCGTCGCCGGATGGCCTCACTCAAGCCGAGGCGGAGAAACGGCTTACCCAATATAGGCCGAACGAACTCACGGAAAAAAAGACAAACCTGTTCCTGAAATTCCTCTCCTATTTTTGGGGACCCATTCCATGGATGATCGAAGTGGCGGTGATTCTGTCGGGCGTGGTTGGGCACTGGCCGGATTTTTTCATCATCATCCTTTTGCTGGTGGCCAACGCCGTGGTCGGATTCTGGGAGGAACGCGAGGCGGGCAACGCCATCGAGGCCCTCAAAGCCAAGCTGGCGATCAAGGCCCGGGTGAAACGGGACGGGAAGTGGATCAACCCGCCGGCGCGCGAGTTGGTGCCGGGCGATGTCATTCGCGTGCGGCTCGGCGACATTGTGCCGGCGGATGCGCGACTGCTGGACGGCGACCCGGTGGAGGTGGATCAGTCCGCGCTCACGGGCGAATCGTTGCCCGCCCAGCGCAAATCCGGCGAGGCGGTGTTCTCCGGTTCGATCATTCGGCAGGGAGAAATCGGCGCGCTGGTTTATGCCACAGGCGCGAACACTTACTTCGGCAAGACAGCGCAACTGGTGCAGGAGGCGCACACGGTCAGCCATTTTCAAAAGGCGGTTCTCAAAATCGGCAATTACCTGATCATTCTCGCGGTGGCGCTCGTGGCGTTGATCATTACCGTCGCGATTTTTCGCGGCGACCCGTTTCTCGCCACGCTGCAATTCGCGCTGGTGTTGACCGTGGCCGCAATTCCCGTTTCGATGCCGACGGTATTGTCGGTGACGATGGCGGTAGGCGCGCGCTTCCTGGCGAAGAAACAGGCGATTGTGAGCCGAATGGTGGCCATCGAGGAATTGGCGGGCGTGGACATATTGTGCGCGGACAAGACCGGCACATTGACGCAGAACAAACTGACGCTGGGCGATCCGTTCAGCGTGAACAATGTCCCCGCCGATCAAGTCATCCTCAACGGCGCGCTGGCTTCGCGCGCGGACAATGACGACACCATCGATCTGGCGGTGCTGGGCGGACTGAAGAACAAAGAGGCGTTGCAGGGTTTTCAGGTGATTCATTTCCAGCCGTTCGACCCGGTGCACAAACGCACCGAGGCCACGGTGAAGGGCGCAGACGGAAAAGAGTTCAAAGTGACGAAGGGTGCGCCACAGGTGATTTTGGATTTGTCCGCCAACGCCGGGCAGGTGAAGCCCGCCGTCGAGAAGGCCGTCAACGAATTCGCGGCACGCGGTTTTCGTTCGTTGGGCGTGGCGCGGGCCGACGGCGACGGGCAATGGCAGTTTCTCGGAGTGTTGCCCCTGTTCGATCCGCCGCGCGAAGATGCCCAGGCCACCATCGCAACTGCGCGCGAGATGGGCGTTAAAATCAAAATGGTGACGGGCGACGCCCTCGCCATCGCCCAGGAAACCGCCAAGAAGCTGGGAATGGGCGCGGACATTCTCGATGCGAGCAGTTTGGGTGACGCAAAAAAGCAGGAGACCGCATCTGCATCCGAGGCCATTGAGAAAGCCGATGGCTTTGCTCAGGTGTTTCCCGAACATAAATTTCACATTGTAGATGTTCTGCAAAAGCGCGGCCACATCGTCGGCATGACGGGCGACGGCGTGAACGACGCGCCCGCGTTGAAGAAAGCCGACTGTGGCATCGCCGTCTCCGGCGCGACCGATGCGGCGCGCGCGGCGGCGTCTATCGTGCTGATGACGCCCGGCTTGTCGGTGATCATTGACGCGATCAAGGAAAGCCGGCGGATTTTCCAGCGGATGAACAGTTACACGATTTACCGCATTGCCGAGACGCTGGGTGTGCTGATGTTCATGACGCTGGCGATCCTGATTTTTAATTTTTATCCGTTGACGGCGGTGATGATCGTGATGCTGGCGTTGCTCAACGACGGCGCGATCCTGTCCATCGCGTATGACAATGTTCACTACTCGAACAAGCCCGAGGGCTGGAACATGCGCCTGGTGATGGGGGTGGCCACGGTTGTGAGCGTCGTTGGGGTCATGGACTCGTTCGGCCTGTTTTATATTGGGGAACGTGTCTTTCACCTTGACCGTGCGCTCATTCAGACGCTGATGTATTTGAAACTGTCCGTGGCGGGACATTTCAAAATCTTCCTCACCCGCACGCGCGGCCCGTTCTGGTCCATTCGTCCTGCGCGGATTCTGCTGGTAATGGTGTTCGGCACGCAAATCGTCGCGACACTGATTGCAGTTTATGGATTATTCATGCCGCCGATTGGCTGGGGTTGGGCACTCATGGTGTGGGGCTACTCTCTGGCATGGTTTCTCGTGAATGACCGCGTTAAACTGCTCGCGTATCGGATTTTTGATCCGGTCAAAGCCAAAGCACCGTCCGATTTGACGCCACAGATCGCCAAACGAGCCTATGAACTGTATGAGCAGCGAGGCCGCCAGGACGGTCGCGCCGTTCAGGACTGGGGGCAGGCGGAGCAGGAGATTCGAAAAGACGCACCCCAAAAAAGACTATGACCAATAGAAAACCACGACAAGAACATGAACTTGGCATGATCGGTTTAGGCGTAATGGGGCGCAATCTCATGCTGAACATGGCCGACCACGCCTATGCGATGGTGGGTTACGACAAGGACCAAACCAAGGTTGAGGCGCTGCGGAAGGAATCGGCCGAACGCAATATTGGTTGCGCGGGGAACATTCTTGATTTCATTGCACTGCTACGTCAACCGCGCGCCATCATGATGCTGGTGCCCGCCGGCGCTCCGGTGGATTCGATCATCAAAGATTTGCTGCCGCACCTGAACAAGGGCGATCTCGTCATTGATGCCGGCAACTCCTATTTCAAAGACACGGATTTGCGCGCCCGCAATCTCGCGGCGAAAGGCATTCAATTCCTCGGAGTGGGAGTGTCGGGCGGCGAGGAAGGTGCGCGTCACGGACCAAGCATCATGCCCGGCGGGCCGAAAGAGGCGTACGAGCGCGTCCGTCCCGTCCTGGAAGCGGCGGCGGCGAAGGTCAACGGCGATCCGTGCGTGACCTGGCTCGGCCCGGGATCAGCCGGGCACTTCGTGAAGATGGTCCACAACGGCATCGAATACGGGGTCATGCAACTTCTCGCCGAGACCTACGATTTGATGAAACGCGGCCTGGGCTTGACCGACGACGAACTGCATGACGTGTTCAGCGCATGGAACAAGGGCGAACTCAATGGTTATCTGGTGGAGATCACCAGCCATATTTTCTCCAAGCAGGATGAGAAAACCGGCAAGCGGCTGATTGACGAAATCCTCGACGTGGCCAAACAGAAAGGCACCGGTATGTGGACCTCACAAAGCGCAATAGAACTGCAAGTGCCGATCCCGACCATTGACCTGGCGGTTGCGATGCGAGACTTGTCCGTGTTGGAGAAGGAACGGGAGCAGGCCGGCGCGATTTATCAACGATCCGTGCGGCGGTTTGCCGGCAACCGCGAGACGTTCCTCGCACAACTGGGCCGCGCGCTTTTTGCCGCGATGATCATCACCTATGCGCAGGGCATGGCGCTTTTGGCGGTTGCTTCGGAAAGATACAAGTATTGCCTTGATCTTGAAGCCGTGGCGCGCATCTGGCGGGGCGGCTGCATCATTCGCGCCGCGTTGCTCGAAGATATTTGTGCGGCGTTTCGCGCGAAGCACGATCTGCCGAATTTGCTGCTTGATTCCAATCTGTCGCGCACGCTCATGGAGCATCAGGAAGACTTGCGTTACATCGTGTGCCAGGCGGTCGAGTCGGGGGTGCCGACTCTGGGGTTGATGGTTTCGCTAGGTTATCTCGATGCCTATCGCAGCGCCTGGTTGCCGGCCAATCTCATCCAGGCCCAGCGCGATTATTTCGGCGCGCACACCTATGAGCGGAACGATGCCAAGGGCACGTTTCACACGGAATGGGAGAGCGAGGCAGAATCATGAAATCGAATGACAAGCTCGAACCAACCGTGTTCGTCATTTTCGGCGGAGCCGGTGACCTGACTTGGCGCAAACTCGTGCCGGCCTTGTTCGACCTCTCGCAGGACCGCAGTCTGCCCGCACAGTTTGCAATCATCGCGGTGGATCGCGCCAAGTCCAGCGACAATGTGTTGCGCCGTCGATTACACGATGGGGTATATCAATTCTCCCGTTTCGGGAAAGCCAAGACTGCGGCCTGGAACCAGTTCGCGAAACACATCCATTACCAGCCTGGCGATTTCAAGAAGCTGCAAACTTATACGGCCCTGGGCGCACAATGCGCGAAGCTGGAAAAGGAATGGGGCACCAAAGCGCATCGCATCTTTTACATGGCCACACCCCCGAGCATGTTTGGCGAAATTCCAAAATTTCTCGGCAAGGCCGGACTGGCGCGGGATCGCGAATGGTCGCGAATCGTAATCGAGAAACCAATCGGCTACGATTTGGAATCCGCCCGCGCCTTGAACGCCGTTCTCGCCGCCAGTTTTGACGAGTCCCAGATTTACCGCATTGATCATTATCTCGGCAAAGAGACGGTGCAGAACATTCTGGCGTTCCGCTTTGCCAATCCGCTCTTCGAGCCGCTCTGGAACCGACGCTACATTGATTATGTGACCATCACGGTCGCTGAAACGGTGGGGGTCGAGCATCGCGGCGGTTATTACGATCACGCCGGCGCACTCCGCGACATGGCGCAGAATCACCTGATGCAACTGCTTTGTCTCGTGGCGATGGAGCCGATGGTCTCCTTCGACGCCGACGAAATTCGCAACAAGAAGGTGGACGTGCTCCACGCGGCCCGGCCGATTCACCGCGACGCCGTCCCGCAAAGCGCGGTGCGCGGACAATATGGCTCGGGCAACCCCAATGGCAAAAAGATGCCTGGCTATCGTAAGGAAGACGACGTGGCGCGCGATTCCCAGACGGAGACGTTTGTGGCGTTGAAGCTGTTTATTGACAACTGGCGCTGGCAGGACGTGCCTTTTTACCTGCGCACCGGCAAACGCCTGCCGCAACAGGCATCGGAAATATCCATTCAATTTCGCGCGGTGCCGCATCAGTCCTTTCCGCCCGAAGCCTCCCTCGGCTGGCAACCATCCCGGTTGATCCTGTCGATCCAGCCCGAAGAAGGCATCGTGTTGGGCTTTCAGGCAAAATACCCCGGGCCAAAGATGCAACTGCGGCCCGTGGACCTGCGGTTCTATTATCGGGAGAGCTTCGACGCTCCTTCACCCGATGCGTATGAAACGCTGCTGTGGGACGTCATGAAAAGCGACGCCACGCTTTTCATGCGCGCCGATCAGGTGGAGGCCGCCTGGCAGTTGCTGATGCCAGTGCTTGAGGCATGGGGCACAACGCAACCCAGCGATTTTCCCAATTACGCCGCCGGCACCTGGGGGCCGGAAGATAATCAGAGATTGTTGGCTCCCAGTCATCGCTGGCCGTTGCCGACTGAATTGGCGGGACAGGGTAAGAAAAGAGGAAAAACTTCGCGACGCCACACAATATGAAAACTCCTATCGAATACATAATCGTCGCGGTGCCTTTTCATGCCGATGCCGCAACCCATGACGAGCTGGCGCGGAAAGTGAACGAAAAACTCAGCGGCGGATACGAACTATATGGCCCACCGTTTTTCAGCGAGGAAATGATGTATCAGGCCATGACGAAGCCGCTCCCGCCAAACTGACTGGCGGACAACCAAAGCAAAAACAAACACCTGTGAATTCTAGTCTTTGATGTCGGCGGCTCACGGAGTGCTGGAGTCCGCAATCCGCAGTTGGTGTCGTTCGAAATATGTCTGCCAATGGAGAAAAACACGATTGGTTAAATCCCGGCATGTTGCAGCCGCTCGATTGGTTGCTGCTGGCGGTGCCGGCGGCTTTCGCCATTCGTTATGTTCCGGCGTGGAAGAACGAAACCCTGCTTTTCATCATCAAAGGCCTCGCAATCATTCCGCTGGCCGGTTGGATGGGCAAAGCGACCGGGTATCTGAGCGCACGTGCTGGTCCTGGCATCGGCGGATTGCTCAACGCGACCTTCGGCAATGCCGCCGAGTTGATCATCGCGCTGATGGCTTTGTCCAAGGGATTGATCGGCGTGGTCAAAGCGTCCATCACTGGCTCAATCATCGGCAACATTCTCCTGGTGGTCGGTGCGTCCATGCTGGCCGGCGGAATGCGCTTCAACCGCCAGACGTTCAACAAAACAGGCGCACGCATCGCCGCCACATCGATCAGCCTCGCGGCCATCGGGCTGATCATTCCGACGATTTTCCATCTCTCGGCAGATCGGCAGCCCGGCGGCTGGTCGCCGCACGCCGAGCGCAGCCTTTCTCTCACCATCGCGGTCGTGCTTTTTGTCACCTAGCAGTTTGCTGAAAAACTCCCGGAGAGTTTGAATGTTGATGGAATGGAAGGGTCAGAGAAGGATGCGTGGAAAACCTCAAGCTCAACAGGAGTTTCTGACGACCATCAACCTGAACCAGCGCGTGCCCGCCGAACATCCGTTGCTCGGCATCAAGGATGCGGGTGGACAAAGTCTTGGTGAAGCTTTCGCCTTTGTTTGATGAGTTGTATGCCGACGAAGGCCGGCCTTCGTTTCCGCCGGAGCAATTGCGATGGCGTCAAGAGTTCTGTGTAAAAGCTGGGAGCGGGTGACGGGACCAATGGGGGTTCATCAGGTCAAAGACGCTAAAGAGGATGCGTTCACAGCTGCTGCGGGTGGTGAAGGCGCACATGGTGCGGATACGCCGGCGCACTTCCACAAAGAGTCGTTCGATCACTTTGGTGGTGCGGAGGCGT
>Ga0315268_10007725_pt1 | contig 11297 bp, 8 predicted proteins | sample C1_top_MG_FD_204535 | JGI IMG/M metagenome (GOLD analysis project Ga0315268, IMG submission 204535) | Sediment microbial communities from Yellowstone Lake, YNP, Wyoming, USA - C1_top | ecosystem: Environmental > Aquatic > Freshwater > Lake > Sediment | place: USA: Wyoming | collected 2017-08-01 | reverse complement strand
AAAAAGAGACATTGCAAAAATACCGCCTGCTTCCCAGAGACCCCAGTAACCGGGAGCGGAAGGAAGAGCTATAAAGAAACAAACAATAATCATAACTGCAGTAAGTTCCGTGAATGAGAGATTGATTCCCGGGCAGCCGAGTGCAAGCAGGTAATATGAAAGGGCGGTAAGAGCCCAGATTACAACGGTGTAGCATACTGATATCAATATGGATTTTGGACGTCTTATCAGCAAAAAGCCATTTGAGAAATTTTCCAGTATGCGCAGCGCAGGAAGAGAGATCTTATCTCCAATCTTCTTTTTGAAAGATGAACCTGCAAAGAAGAAGATAAGAGGCAATTTCATGATAATAAAACCTATAAATTTTCTGGTTTTACCAAAAAAAAGAAGAAAACTGCCTGCGACAAGTATTGCGCCCGTTCCGGCGAGATTCTTACCTGCGGTAATCAGATCCGCATTGTTCAGCCGGTAGCCCCCGAAATCAACAACATGATCAGGGTCAATTTTTATGCCTGCCATTATGGTTATAAAAAGAATGACCAGTAAAACGATATCGAATATTCGTTCGACGGCAACTGTGGCTAATCCTGTCGAAAACGGTATGTTTTCATTTTTCATCAGGATGACTGGCCTTGCCGCCTCTCCGATTCTTCCCGGGAGTATGCAGTTTAACATAAAGCCTGTCATGAGGGGATGAAAAGCATGTTTAAAGCTTATTTTCCGGACAGGTTCAAGTATTGACTGCCATCTTAATGCCCTTATGAGAAAAGTTGTAAGGCTCACCACGACAGCCGGGATTATCCAGAAATAGTTTATTGAAGAAAGGTAAACTAAAAGTTCATCAAGTGGAATATTTCTGAAGGCAAAGTATAATGCCGCAACAGAGATTGCGGTTCCAAGGAAAAGAGAGATGGTTGTATTTCTGTTCATTATATTTTTTACGGCTTACAGTGACAATATCATTCGCGCCTTATCAATATCTTTCTTTATCTGTTCAGAAAGCTGATCAATATCGGCAAATTTCAATTCATCCCTGATCCTGCTGATGAAATTTACCCTGATATTACGGCCATATATGTTTTCGTTGAAATCGAGAATATGAACTTCAACAGTAAAAATATTATCCTCAAATGTGGGGCTGTACCCGATATTGGCCACACCTTTATATCTGGATTCCACCCATTCAACGGTTACCGCATAAACTCCTGTTTTGGGACAAAGTTCATCCTGCAGTTTTATATTTGCAGTAGGAAATCCGAGAAGCCTGCCACCCCTGTTGCGTCCGGTCATGACAGTTCCTCTTACCTGGTAATAACGGCCGAGAAGCTGCTGTGCTTCAGCAACTTTTCCGTCGGTCACCAGTTCACGTATTTTTGTGCTGCTGATCCGCCCCTGAAGGTTGTTTGAAATCGGTATCCAGTCGGCTACTATTACTTCAAAGTCATATTCCTTTGCGCATCTTATTAAAAATTCGAGATTTCCTTCACGGTTTTTCCCGAAAGTGTAGTCTTTCCCGACAACAATTGCTTTCATTCCAATTTTTTTAACAAGAAGATCCCTTACAAAATCCCTTGCCGGTATTGATGCAAAATCAAGGGTAAAAGGAACGCAAATTAAAACGTCGATACCTGTCTTTTCAATAAGTTCTGTCTTTTGTTCGTGCACGGTTATAAGAGGTGGATGTCCATTTTGTTTTAACACTCTCACGGGATGAGGGTTAAATGTCATGGCTATCGAAGTTCCGTTTATGGCATCCGCCTTTTTAATAACTTCATGGAAAAGAGCCTGGTGCCCTATATGAACACCGTCAAAATTCCCTATCGTTATTACAGCATTATCAAATGGTTTCGTAATTGAATCAATATTATCAATAAGTTTCATTAGATAGTTTCCAAGTTCCAATAATAGACTTGACAAAGTAACAAAAAAAATTAATTATCCTAAATTCAAATTTTAAGCAATATTTTATTTGCGTGCCGAAGTGGCGGAACTGGTAGACGCGCTAGGTTCAGGGTCTAGTGGAGAGTTCTCCATCGGGGTTCAAGTCCCCGCTTCGGCACCACGTTTTTTCATTTGAACCGAAACAGCGAGCGCATTCCCCGCCGAAGGTCCCGCTAATTAGTGTGGCGGACGGACTTGCGGCGGGGAGCTTCAATTGATTACGAATTATATCAGGCGAGGAGCAGGAAACCAAAAAGATGGTAAACGCGACCGGATAATCACTGCTCCATGGCGGAGCGAACCATCTGCGCAAAGCTGACGTTTCCCAGTGTCACAAATTTCACTAATTTGTCTTTTTCATTTCCCAGAGCCTTTACGATGGCTTTTTCAGGGTATCCTTTGCTGCAAAGATCCTGCACTTTTCCGTAAATATCCTCTAAAAATGAAAGCTTATTGGCCAGTCTCTTTTTCCCATTTTTTTGCACCGGATTATGTGCGCAGAAAAGAGCGTCAAAATCGTATTCAAGGATCATTTTGATGGAATCTATCTGATCTTTGAATTTTTCATCAGAACGGAAATATTTTATCCTCTCTCCAAGATAAAGGTCGCCCGAGAAAAGCCATCCGTGATTTTCTTCCAGATAAACCGTATGGTCACTGCTGTGTCCCGGAGTATGAACCGGCCTCAGTTTGTACTTCCTGGTTTCAACCATTGAAGGCAGAGGCGAAACGGATACCTGTCCGGATTTTCCCCATGTGTAAAGCTGGTAATGGCGTATTTTAAAGGTTTTTTCCATTTTATCGGCGGTTATGCTGTGGCCGAATACCTTAACATTATAACATTTGCTTATGGCCGAAGCGTTTCCGCTGTGATCTTCATGATGGTGCGTAAGAAGAACTTTCTCTATTTTTTTTTCTTTCAGAGCCCCAATGACATATTTTCCCATATGACTCTGGGCGGTATCAATAACAAGGCCATCAAGATAATACAGGAAAACGGACATAAGCGGCGGGCCGAAAGGTCCGAAACCAAATTTGTAAGCCTCGACTTCTCCAAACAGATGTTTTTCCTTGATGTTCATGAATTGTCATTTACTCGTAGATTTTTTCATCAGCAGCATCTGACTCAGGTGCGTCTTTTTCACAGTCTCTTAATGTACCGGCTTTTCTGGAGATCATGTATTCCCGGTACCATTCATTTGCAATAATAAATGACATGACTTCATTTGTACCTGTCCATATGGAGGCAAGCCTTAAATCCCTTACTATGCGTTCAACCGGATAAATATTTGTATAGCCGATGCCTCCCATTACCTGCATAGAATTATGCGCAACTTTCTGGCAGGATTCTGTTACGAATTTCTTCGTTTCGGAAACCATCCTTCGTATAAGGTTTGATTCCTGATTCGTGTCAACGGCACGGCAGGTAGTATAAACCATTGATCTGGCCGCATCAAGCAGCATGGAAGCTTCCGCAATCTGGAAACTTACTCCCTGGAACTGATTTATGACCGTTCCGAAAGCCTTTCGCTTCATGGAATAGCCGGTTGCTATTTCAAGGGCAGGCCTTGCAGCGCCTATTGTCATTGCCGCTGTTCCAAGCCTTTCAGGTATCATCATCGTGTTGAATACAGCATAGGCCCCGTTCAGTTTTCCGACAATATTTTCTTTCGGAACCCTGACATCTTTAAAAACCAGCCTTCCAGCACCGCCGCCCCTGCAGCCCATCAGTCCGTAAAGATACTTTGTTTCAACCCCCGGGCTCCTGTCCACAATAAAGCATGTCAGGGATTCATGAGGCTTTGCGGCAGGATTGGTTTTGGCATAAACCAGAAAATAGTCGGCCCCCTCGGCGCCTACTATAAAGCGTTTCTGGCCGTTTATGAGGAAATAATCGCCTTTATCTACCGCCGTAGTAGTTGTTCCGAAAAAATCGGAGCCGCCTCTTGGTTCTGTGAGGCATTCAGCAGCAAACATCTCTCCTTTTAACAGCGGCGCGACATACTTTTCTTTTTGTTTGTCGGTGCCGTGCCGTATAATTGCATCGCAGACCAGTTCGGCTCCTACTCCGAAAACGCAGGCAAAAATATATCCGAGGGTTCCTATCTCTTCCGTCACCATTGCGGTTGTCGCCCAGTCCATTCCCCTTCCGCCCCATTTTTTCGGATAACGGCAGCCCATGAGATTCCGTTTTCCGGCTTCTGTCAGAAACTCTTTGGGAAACCGTATTTTGTCGGAATCCATATCGAGGACCATCTGGCGCGGGATCGATTTTACAAAATCCCGTATCTGGTCTCTTAGTTTTAAAGCCTCTTCAGTCAACAGATAGTCATACATGGCGCTTTTCCTTTTCATGCTGGTGATTATGCATATTTAACGGTTTCGCAAATAATAAAGATGAAAGAGTTTATCAGAAAAACTAAAGCTTACCCATTGCCGATAAGGTCTCTTTCCGCACAAGCCCTTTGGTTTGCGGAAGAAGGGCGTTTAAAGCCTTTTTGGCTTTTTGACCCCCGATGCGCCCAAGTGCCCAGGCAATCATGCCCAATACCCTTTCGTCGTCATTACTATTAAATTCTGTTAGAAGGTCCGGAATATATTCCTCGTCGCGGCTGTTTCCCATTGCCCTTGCAACATTCATCTTCCATCGCCATATATCGTTATCGGACATATAGAACATATGTGGCCATATTCTGGTGTTGAAATAAGGTTTATCCATATGCAGCAATTTATCGAGCCTGAAATCATCCGCCATGCCGGCCACTTTTTTGTTTACTGGAAGCTCTTTTTTCAACCACGGGGCATTTCTCGGGCATACATTCTGGCAATGATCGCAGCCGTATATCCATAATCCCATGGGTTCGCGCAGCTCTACAGGGGTGATTCCATCTCCGTAATAAGTAAGAAATGAAATGCATCTGGACGGATCTATTTTGCGGGGCCCTTGTAATGCGCCGGTTGGACAGGCAATGATGCATGAGTTTTTGCACCAGTCAGGGCACCCGATTTCAAGCGTAGGTTCATCAGGTGTAAATTCTTGGTCAACTACAACCGCTATCGGCAGAACCCAGGAACCTTTACGGACAGCCTTGTTTGAATAAAACAGGCAGTTCTTGCCGAAAGTCCCCATTCCGGCCCGTGCAGCCGCCAGCCTGTGCGGGAGATTGAAAGGGACCTTCGAATCGATGCCGCTGTCTTTCAGATAAGAGCGGAATGCCTTTATTTTTCTTGATAAACCGTCTTTTGTTACACGGTCATCGTCAAGATAACAGCGGCCAAAATAATTTTCCATTGATTTGGGAAATGCTTCTTTAAAATATACTTCCATTAAAACAATAATCGTTTTTGCCTCTGGAAGAACGGATTTCGGATCAGTACCTGCAATAAGGTCAATCCCAAGCTTAAAGAGCGGATCATAATATTTTTGTCTTTCCAGCAGGAGTTCCTTCTGGGAGTCAAAGGGTTCGGCAGAGGTAAAGCCGATATCCCCGAAACCGCATTCATAAGCCTTTTCAATAATTTCCTTTTTGCTCGTCATATTTTATCCTTATCATTGTCTAAGATTCTTCTCCCTCCACGTGGAGAACCTTACTTATAGCACATATGCCATCTATTTGACAATACAATCAATATATAGTAGTGCCTCATCAGTTATTATTCCGTTATACATACATAATTTTTTATAATCCGTGATTGGCGTTTGTCGATGATGAACAGAATAATCGTATTGATAATATATTCTCAATTACTGTTTGGTACAGTGCCCGACCATATTATTCATTTGCGTGATCTTGTTTCTCATATTCAGCCTGTTAACAATGAATATATTTCCAAGAGACAGAATATTGAATGGGGCGAAAAAGAATACAGTGCCCGCGTGGTGTGTTCCGGACTGTTTAAAGAAGTACTTGTTCATTCCTTTGGGTTAAGTGAAAGGGAAATTAAAAGGATATTTCATGAAAAGTGGCCTGAAACCGATGATATAGCCAAGGCAGTCGATCAGAATGATAAATTATTTCAGCAAATCAATTACGATAAAATGCAAATCGGTGATGTTATTCTGATAGATTACAAATCTGATGGAAAGATACCAACCGGTCATATTATGTTTGTAAACGAAAAGCCAGGACAAATAAAAATAAGAGAAAATGGTGAAATGGAATCAATTGTTGAAATAATTGATTCCACCCATAGTCCGCACGGGAAGAAGGATACGAGAGCAAAGGAACCAATATCAACCGGTGTCGGTATTGGCGAGATAGTTCTGTTTACACGTGATAATTCAATAACGGGTTATAAGTGGAGCACCGGTAAAGGGTCAAAAAGGATTGATACGTCAGATCATAAAATTGTGTTGTTCCGAATATCTATGTAAATTTCAAGCCGGCAAGCTTTCCCGTTGTCATAAACGAAGAACATCCATTTCTTTGCTTTTTTCGACTTTATCAAACTCAGGGTGATATAAAATGATTATCGGACGAAAATTTATAAGCCGGATATTTCTTGTATTATTATTTCTATCGTCAGCTTTTTTTCTGCTGAAATATAAGGGTAGCCATACCGATCCGCGCGGGATTTTATTAAAACATTACGAAGTTGCAGGAGGGCTGGAAAGGCTCAAACAAATCAAGTCGGGTTATCTCGAGGGAAAGACGACTTTTGACGGGCTTGAAGGCAGGTTCAGGACGTGGGAGGAGATCCCTCTTAAATACCGTCTTGAAGAAGATTACACGGTCATAAAACAGGTATTCGGAGATAACGGCAAGGCAAGCTGGTCTGTAGATCCGAACGGGAAAGTACAGATACACAGGGATGAGGAGACCATTAAAAGAAGGAAAGTGAAAGCGCTTCTTGAGGTCTATGATCATATGGAGCCCGGTACGAAAAACTTCATTTTTACATATGAAGGGAACAGGCAGGCAGGAAATGTTGAATGCCATGTGATTAAAATGGCCAACATTATTAATGACGATTACACATTGTTTTTTATTAATAAGGAGAACTATTACGCAGTTAAGGCAATAATCAAACAGCCTGATGTTGAGATCCATACGCTTTATTCGGACTTCCGCCGCATAGACGGCATCCTGATTCCTTTTCATGAGGAGACTGAAATTCTTCCGAGAGAGAAAAAAGAGACCGTCCAGCTTGAGAGGTATGATTTTAACGTGAAAGCCGACAGCGCTCTTTTTGAACCGCCCGTAAAAGATATAGAGGATTTTGAGTTTGCAAACACAGAGAACTCGGCAAATATACCTTTTACTTTTGTTGAGAACAACATTTACCTGCCTGTGACTATAAATGGCGAAACAAGATTCTGGTTGCTCGATAACGGAGCCAGCATGTCCATAATTGATGCGGATTATGCCAAAAAGCTGGGACTTAAACCCGAAGGAGAAATTAAGGGATTCGGGATTGCGAGTGTTTTTGATTTCTCTTTTGTCACCCTGCCCGGATACCAGGTTGGGGATATACATTTTAGTCCCCAGAAGATTTTTTCATTTAAGGGCCTTTCAGAGAGATTGTACGATTCCGATATCGTCGGAATCATGGGGCATGATTTTTTATCGAGATTTGTCGTCAAAATCGACTATGCAGAAAAAACTTTATCTTTTTATCATCCTGACCGGTTTGAATATAAAGGCGAGGGCAGGGTAATTGACGCGCCCCTGAGGAATAAATTATTCAGTCTGCCCGCAAATGTTGATGAGAAATATAAAGGCAGATGGGCTCTTGATATCGGCGCTTTTGATGTCTCTTTTCATTACCCTTACGCAAAAGAGAATGGTCTGCTGAGCTTGAAAGGAGTTGAGAGAATAAGCGCCGATCTGGGAGGGCAGCACGGCGAGAGGACCATCAGGTTCAAGACGATGGAGCTTGGCGGTTATAAGGTTTTAAATCCTCTGATAAACATACCTTTGAACATGGGGAAGGGCTCGAATGTAAGCAAAGAGATTATCGGGAATATCGGAAATACCCTGCTTCGCCATTTTACCGTGTATCTCGATTACAAAAGACAACAGGTGATTATTGAAAAAGGGAAAGATTTTAATCGTAAATTCCCGGAAGATAAAAGCGGCATGCTGATCGGTAAAACAGGAGACGGTCTTCCTGAAATCGTCTTTGTAGCACCCGGGACTCCTGCAGATAAAGCAGGTTTTCTGAAAGGAGATATAATACGGAAAATTAACGGCATGGATGCCGCCTCTTTCGGCGGAATCATCGGAGTGCGGAACCTCTTTCTTGAAGAAGCGGGCAGAGAATACAATATCGAGGTGATAAGGGCAGGATCAAAACATGATCTGAAGCTGATACTGGAAGATCTTTTCAGGTGAATATAATTCGAAAATCATTTAGCCGGGAATTAAGCGTTAATTTTATCCAGTTTAAGTTTAAATTAACGGTATTTTGACAAAATTCCGTTAATCAGATATATTTAATTCATGACAACAACAAGTCCTGTAAAAACCAAAATCAAAAACCTTAAGGCCGAATACGACCGGTTTGCCAGAGGTAGGGAATCTTTACTTAAAATCATTGATGAATCCGAGCTTCCTGAAAGTGTATTCAATTCAAACGCCATTGAAAATTCAACACTTACACTTAAAGAGACGGAACGCATTCTGCTTGAGATGGAAGTATCCCGCAATGTCTCAGTGCGGGAAGTTTTTGAAGCAAAAAATCTCGCACGGGTGATGGAATATACACGAAACAAAGCACATGAATCGGAACTTTCCATCGAGATGATTCTGCTTTTGCACAAAATGCTGATCGGCAATATCAACGATGCGATTGCCGGTCGTTTTCGCACAACCGGCGAATATGTTCGCGTTGGGACACATATCGCACCGGCCCCTGAGCAGGTCGAACAAATGATTGATACAATTCTGCTGGAGTTTTCCTCAGATCAGAATCTTTACTTTGTAGACAAGATTGCAAAATTCCATCTTGATTTCGAAACGATCCATCCGTTTTGCGACGGTAACGGCAGAATGGGTCGCGTAATCATGAATTTCCAGCTCATGCGATTTGGTTTTCCCTGCATCATCGTTAGGGATAAAGAAAAAAGAATTTATTATGCATCGTTTAATGAATATCGCAATTCAAGAAATGCAAAAACAATGGAGAAGATTGTAGTACTATCTTTGATGGAATCGCTTCACAAAAGAATAGCCTATCTTAGAGGCGAAAAGATAATCACGCTTGCGGATTTCGCAAAAGAGTGCAGGAAATCGATCAATACGCTTCTAAACGCTGCCCGACGGCAAACGATTCCGGCTTTCCGGGAAAGAGGCGTTTGGAAAATCGGAGATTTAGTTTTGATCTAAACCCTCCACCTCTGGTGGAGGACCCGGAGAGGTTCTACCGATCCGGCGCAAAACGATATAGGCTCACCCCCCAGGAAAGTCTCGAAAGAGCAAATCGGAGGATGAACCTATGCATGATTGGGAGAGTTTATCGCATGTTCGATGGGATTGCAAATACCATGTGGTATTTGTCCAGAAATACAGGCAAAAGAAGCTGTATGGTAAATTTCGGAGAAAAGTTAGAGATATTTTTCGAGATTTATGACATCAACGCAATATAGAATTTTTGGAAGGGCACCTGATGTCGGAACATGTGTGCATGTGGTTAAACTGCTGAAACCGCCCCCCTCTGGGGGGCTACCTGAGGCCACCCGCTCTGCGGGTGGAGTATCACTATTGACATCACCGCATCAATGGCATTAGACAGGGCGAATAGGGGGACATATCAGGGACGGGTGAATTCAAGTTGCAAGTGCACCACTTGAATTTACCCATTATTTGGAATTATAGGTGCCTTCCCACATACCAACATGTGAGGCGTCAGCCATGAGCTCTCAGCGGGATATTTTGTGCGGCCCAAAACGGGTTGCATCAACCCGATTCATAACACCCACCAGTGGCAACCGTCTGATCTTTCGTTCATCGGTCAGGGGGATATTGTCCGACGACCAGCCATTTTGCCGCGCGATATCAAATGAGGGCACAAACCAGGCTTTCCCATCCCGCACGAGGAAGGCACTAGAGTGGTTTTCATCCTTCCGGAAGGCTACTAAACCTTCTATCTGGTCGGACAAGAAGGGTTGAACCGTAACCGCTAGTGTGCGGGCGATAATTCTATATCCTGCTTCTATCGGATGGCCGTTGTTATTTTCAGGATATAAGGGAGTTGCCTGTTTGGCGGCTTCCTGTAACGGAGTGACCACATCCACGAAGATCGTTCCCGGAACCTTGCCCAGTTCATCCGCCAGCCATCGGATGTTGTCATGTTCATCGGTAACTAGTGCCTGATAATCCGCCGGTGGGATGATACCGTCCTGCGCCACTTTTACGGTGTATACCAATTCCTTGGTCGGGATGATGGTGAACACCAATTTCACCTGATGATTCCTCCGGGCCATTTGTCCCATCATGCGCCCTGCTTCCGCCATTCCCGCATAACCCGCCCGTACAGCTGGATGTTGCTGATTGGAGGAATGCCGCAGTTTGGGGGTGAAAATGGTCGACACTCTGTCCTTAAACTGCACCCGCCACCATTCCGACTCGGGTGCCGGGTAGACCACCTTGGGCATGTCGCTACTTTTCAATGTCTGATCCAGCTTTAGAAAAGCGTAACGCTTGTTTCCATAAGCCTGCTGAAAGGTTTCCAGTGCATCATTGCCGGAATAGAACGCGATCACGATAACCTCCGGCTGGAACAGCAACGCCTTGTCGAACATCGCCAGATATTCGGCCGCTCCCCAACCGCCGACCGCCATGTTGTAAACGGTTGTTCGTCCGTTCCCCAGCATTGCCTGCATTTGGCTGGGCCAATTACCCGCAAGCAGGGCATTGTTCCCATATGTCATACTATCGCCGATGGTTACCACATCCGCCAAGTTCGGGATTGCCCGGTTGCGAAATCCGAGAATGTCATGCGGCCCCATCCCATATTCTTCCTGAAAGAACAATGGCTTGGCCCGCTTGACATATGGGTCCTGAATGGCGATTTCCAGACTCTCGTAGTCTTGTTTTCGGAACACATTGTCGAAGAACGGCGGCACCTCCTTGCTGGCCTGAACCAGTTGTAAATCCCTGCCACCACCTATCAGTTGCGGCGCGTAAAGCCGAATCAGGCCTATCACAACCACGACCGTCAGCACTGTAATACCAATTGATAACAACCACTCTTTCTTCAAGCGGACATCCCCTCTAGAACAATGTGTAGATGAACGGCGCTAGTGTCGAGGTCTGCGCCAGGACCAGGAGCATCCCCAGCAACACCAGCACCACGATAATCGGCAACAGCCAGAACTTCTTGCGTTCTCGCATGAACGCCCACAAATCGCGCCA
>Ga0315268_10007724_pt1 | contig 11298 bp, 10 predicted proteins | sample C1_top_MG_FD_204535 | JGI IMG/M metagenome (GOLD analysis project Ga0315268, IMG submission 204535) | Sediment microbial communities from Yellowstone Lake, YNP, Wyoming, USA - C1_top | ecosystem: Environmental > Aquatic > Freshwater > Lake > Sediment | place: USA: Wyoming | collected 2017-08-01 | reverse complement strand
CGAAATCGACGAGATCGTCTTGCGTTTCAAAGCCGCCCTCGCGGCGACACTGGAGGCCCTTCATGTCCAGCCTTAACGCCGCCCCGTCGAAGATCACCTACACGTCCGCCAACGCGGATATGACCGAGTTCCACAAGTCGTTCGACGAAGCGCTGAAGGCCGTGCGCGCCAAGGCCGGCGCGGAGCATCCGCTCTGGATCGACGGCAAGGCGGTGAAGTCGGACTCGCCCCTGCTGGTGGACCTGTCGCCGATCGACACGTCGTTCGTGCTGGGAAAGTTCAACGCCGCGACGGCGGAGCACGTGGACCTGGCCGTGAAGGCCGCGCGCCGACTGCAGAAGCAGTGGGGCGCGTTGCCCTGGCAGGAGCGCGTGCAGACCATGCGCAAGGCCGCGCACTTCATTCGCCAGCGCAAGTACGAGATCGCCGCGGTGATGAGCCTGGAAGTGGGCAAGAGCCGCATGGAGGCCATGGGCGACGCCGAGGAGTCGGCCGACCTGATCGACTATTACGCGCAGATGGTGACGGACAACGACGGCTACGTGAAGCCGCTGGGCAAGCTGCTCCCCAATGAAAATACCAGGTCCGTGCTGCGCCCGTTCGGCGTGTTCGTCTGCATCGCGCCGTACAACTTCCCGATGGCGCTCTCGACGGGCATGTCCGCCGCGGCGCTGCTGGCCGGCAACGCGGTGGTCTACAAGCCCGCGCAGGACACGCCGTGGACGGGACTGATGCTCTACGAGTGCTACAAGGCCGCGGGCATCCCCGGCGGGCTGTTCAACTTCGTGACGGGCCTGGGCTCGGTGATCGGCGACGCGCTGTGGAAGAACCCGGGCGTGGACGGCATCGTGTTCACCGGCTCGAAGGAAGTGGGCATGCGCATGGTCAAGGAGTTCTCCGCCGCGTACCCGAAGCCGGCGCTGATGGAGCTGGGCGGCAAGAATCCGACGTACGTGTCCGAAACGGCGAACCTGGACGACGCGGCCTCGGGCGTGATGAAGTCGGCGTTCGGACTGCAGGGTCAGAAGTGCTCGGCGTGCTCGCGCGTGTACGTGCACGAGAAAGTCTACGACGCGTTCGTCTCGAAGCTCGTCGAGAAGTCGAAGGCGATCGTCTGCGGCGACCCCACGCAGAAGGACGTGTACTTCGGGCCGGTGATCAACGCCAAGGCGGTCAAGACCTTCGACGGGGCGATCGAGTCCGCCAAGAAGGGCGGCAAGGTCCTCCTCGGCGGCGAGCGCCTGAAGGGCGGCCTGTTCGACAAGGGCCACTTCTGCGCGCCGACGATCGTGGAACTGCCGCTCGACCACGAGATCTTCATGCGCGAGTTGTTCGTCCCGATCCTGGCCGTGGGCAAAGTCGATTCGATCGATCAAGCGATCCGTGAATCGAATCGGGCGGAGTACGGCCTGACCGCGGGCATCTTCACGGCTAAAAAAGAAGAGATCCAGAAGTACTTCGACGAGATCGAGGCCGGCGTCTGCTACGCCAACCGCCCCACCGGCGCCACCACCGGCGCCTGGCCCGGCGTGCAGTCCTTCTGCGGCTGGAAAGGCTCGGGCTCGACGGGCAAGGGCGGCTGCGGCCCGTACTACGTCACGCAGTTCATGCGCGAACAGAGCCGCACGATCATGGAATAAGGGAACCGAGGAACATCACATGGCCATCAAAACCGCCCCCGCGAAAGCCGCCGCCGCGTACCCGCGCATCGTTACGCCTCCGCCCGGCCCCAAGGCGAAGGCCGTGATCGAGAAGGACAAGGCCTACGCGTCGCCGTCCTATATAAAGGAATACCCGCTGGTGATCGCGGGCGGCCAAGGGGCGATGGTCGAGGACGTCGACGGCAACCGCTACATCGACTGGATGGCGGGCATCGCGGTCTCGTCCACGGGCTACAACCACCCGAAGGTGGTGAAGGCGATCCAGGACGCGGCCGGGAAGTTCCTCCACATCTGCGGCACGGACTTCTACTACGAGGCCTTCTCGAACCTGTGCGAGAAGCTCTCCAACTCGGTGACGGGCAAGGAGAAGCGCCGGGTGTTCCTGACGAACTCCGGCACCGAGGCCGTCGAGGGCGCGGTCAAGCTGGCGCGCCACCACACCAAGCGCCACGCGCTGATCTCGTTCCACAGCGCGTTCCACGGCCGCTCCTACGCGGCCATGTCGCTGTCCAGCTCCAAGGTCAAGTACCGCAAGAACTTCGGGCCCATGCTGCCGGGCGTGTACCACCTGCCGTTCCACAACCCGTACCGCAACACCCTGGAAGAGTGCATCAAGGCCGCGCACCAGCTCTTCGAGACGCAGATCTCCCCCGAGGAGGTCGCCGCCGTGATCATGGAGCCCATGCAGGGCGAGGGCGGCTACGTCCTGCCGTCGAAGGCGTTCCTGCTGTTCTGGCGCGCGCTGTGCGACGAGCACGGGATCGTGCTGATCTACGACGAGATCCAGACCGGCGCGGGCCGCACCGGCAAGATGTGGGCGGCCGACGTGCACGGCGTCGAGCCCGACGTGATCCTGAGCGCGAAGGGGCTGGGCTCCGGCATGCCCATCGGCGCGATCATCGCCAAGGAATCCGTGATGACCTGGCCGCGCGGCTCCCACGGCTCCACCTACGGCGGCAATCCCGTGGCCTGCGCCAGCGCCTTGGCCACGCTCGACCTGATCGAGGACGAGCTCGCCGACAACGCCGCCAAGATGGGCGCGCGCCTGCTGGCGGGCCTCAAGAAGCTGCAGGCCAAGCACGAGATCATCGGCGACGTGCGCGGCGTAGGCCTGTTCATCGGCGTGGAGTTCGTGCTCGACCGCAAGACCAAGGAGCCCGCCGACGAGTTCGTGGGCAAGCTGGAGCAGCTGGCCTTCTCCAAGGGCCTGCTCCTGCTCGGCTGCGGCAAGTCCGTCATCCGCATCGCCCCCCCGCTCGTGATGAACGAGTATGACGTCGACAAGGGCCTCGAGATCCTGGACGCCTGCCTGACCGAACTGGGCTGATGGCGCTCGCGGCGGACCTCCTCGTCGGCGCGGTGGCGCTCGCTCACGTCGCGTTCGCGTGGCTCGAGATGTTCCTGTGGAGCACCCCGCGCGGCCTCAAGATCTTCGGCATGACCGCCGCGCAGGCGCAGGCCTCCGCCGTGCTGGCCGCCAACCAGGGCCTGTACAACGGCGTGCTGGCGGCGGGGCTGGCCGCGAGCTTCTTCGTCGCGCCGCCGGCGGCGCGGACGCTGAGGATCTACATCCTGGCCGCGATCGTCGTCGTCGGCCTGTACGGCGCGTGGACGGTCAAGCCGCGCGTGTTCTTTCTCCAGCCGCTGCCGGCCCTGCTCGCCCTGGCCGCGGTTCTGGCCGCGCGCTGACGTCCGAACTTGCTCCGGAGCAAGTTCTTCTTAGTGCGCTGACGCGGTCTGCGCCGCCGCGTCGAGCAGGCGCTGGGCGTCCCACATCTTCGCGTAGACGCCGCCCTTCGCCATCAGCTCGGCGTGAGTGCCGGCCTCCGCGACCTGGCCGTCGGCGAACACCACGATCTTGTCGGCGCGCTGGACGTTGCTGAGGCGGTGCGCGATGACGATCTGCGTGGTCTTGCCGCGGCGGGCGGCGATCTGGTCCTCGATCAGCGCCTGGGTGCGGCCGTCCAGGGCCGAGGTCGGCTCGTCGTAGATCATCACGCCGAACGGGTTCTCCGGCTGGATGAAGATCTGCGCCAGCATCAGGCGCTGCTTCTGGCCGCCCGAAAGGTTCAAGCCGCGCTCGCCCACGCGCGTGCGGTAGCCCAGGCGCGCGACGTCGTCGAGGACGTCCTGGGACAAGGCGCTCAGATCGCCTTTGGCGGCGTCCAGGTGGGGCTTGATTCGAGCGATCAAGGCCGCCTCCTCGCCGTCCGCGCCCGCGGGGTTCTGAACGCGGTCGGCGCCGAAGCGCAGGACCTGGTCGTGCAGGCCGGACGCCTTCGCGGCCTCCCACACCTCCGCCTCGCTCGCGCCCGGGCGCAGGTAGGCGATGTTGTCGCGCACCGAGGCCGCGAACGGGATCGAGTCCTGCAGGCTCACGCCCACTTCGCGGCGGAACTCGCGCAGGTTCAGCTCGGTCAGCGGCACGCCGTCGACCAGGATCTCGCCGGACTCGAGCGGGTACATCCCCAGCACGGTCATCGCGGTCGTGGTCTTGCCGCCGCCGGTCATACCCACGAAGCCCACCATCGAGCCGGGCGCGATGTCCAGGTCCACGCCCTTGAGGACGGGAGCGCCGTCGCCGGTGTAGCGGAACTTCACGCCGCGCATCTGTATCCGCCGGCCGTGCGCGGTGGGCGGCAGGACCTTGCCGTCCAGGTGCAGGTCCTCGGCGGCCTGCTTCATCGTCGCGTCGTAGCGCGACGCCGCGCCGCGCATCGACTTCAGCGACACCCACAGGCCGGTCAGCGCCTGCATCGCCTCGCGGAAGTAGTTCGACAGGAAGATGTAGGTGACCGCGGCCGACAGAGGCATCACGCCCAGGACCACGCCCAGGATCGCCGCGGCCATCACGATCACGCGCGCGACGTCCGTCAGGCCGCCGGCCAGCGCGCGCTGCGGCGCCGCCACGTCGGCGATCTCGCCGCCGCCCACGATGTAGGTCTGGCGGCTGTGCTCGCGCATCTTGTCCAGCTCGCGGCCCTCCAGGCCCGCGGCCTTGACCTTGAGCATGTTGACGACGATCTCCTGCAGCGCGGAGGCGAACTTCGGCTTCTTCATCGCGAAGAAGGAGCGGTACGCGTCCTGCACGCGCTTGCCGTACACCGTCGACGGGATCGACAGCGCGAAGATCAGGAACGGGATCGCGAACAGCGACACCTTCCAGCTGACGAACGCCATCACCCCGCCCGCGATCAGCGCCACCGCCCCGTTGCGCACCAGGTCCACGATCATCGCCGACGCCGTGCTCTGCAAAGTGTAGATCGCGTCGGTGGCCGTGGACACCACGTCGCCCACGTTGCGCGAGTTCTGCCAGCGCATGTCGAGGCTGAGCACCTTGGCCACGTACAGGTCGCTGACGCCCTTCATCAGCTTGTTGCCCAGCGCGTACATCGTGTGGCTCTGGAACTTGGACAAGTACGCCGACAGGGAGTGCGCGACGATCAGCGCCCCGCTGAGGGCCGCGAAGGTCTGCAGGGCCGGCACCTGGTACCACGCGAGCCCCGTCGACGCCGCCAGCCCCTGCAGGTCGTGCAGGTGCTGGGCCATCTGGCCGTACAGCCACGACGGCGCCAGCGAAACGGCGGCGATGACCAGCGCCATGACCGAGGCCGTGCGCAGTTCCTTGCTCACGTCCACGCCCTCGGCGCGCAGTCCGGACCAGAAGCCGCGCACCCACTCCGCGTTTTCCTTTATTGTCGCGGCCGCGGCGCGCGTCTTCGTCCACGCGGCGACGGCGGGAGACGCGGCCAGGCGGAGGGGCGCCTTCAAGACCCGCGCCAATCGGCTCGACGGGGGCGCGGCTTTTTCGGAGGCCGAAACGGCGGAGCCGTTCTCGGGGGCCGAAGCGGCGGGAAGCGCCGGCAGTTCGGGCCCGCGAGGCGCGGAGCCGTCGAAGCGCGCGGCGTCGGACGCGGCCGCGGCGGGCGCGTCGGCGGAGCGCTCGGCGAAGGCGCGCGCGGACGCGGGAGCGGCGGCGCGGGGGCCGGAGGCGGCGGCCGGGAGGACCGCGGCGAGCGCCGGCGCGGCGGCGGGAACGAAGGCCCGGGGCAAAGCCGCCGCCGGGGCCGCGGCGAGCGCCGCGGCGGGAACGGCGGACGCTGCCGGTGAGGCGAAGGCGGACGGAGCGGCGAGCGCTTCCAGCGGCGCGGCCGTCAGCGGTGACGCGGTCAAGCCCGGCGCGAAGCCCGTCGCCTGCGGTATGACGACGCGCACGGCGGCGCCGCGCGAGGACCCGGCGCCGAACGCCGCGCCGGACACGAACTGGGCGGCGGCGGGGACGGCGGCCTGCAGGGAGGTCAAAACGAGGGCGAGGGATAAGACGACGCGGAGCGGGCGGAGGGTGGGCTCGTTCATGAGGACATTCTACGCGCCTTCCCCCTCCGGGCGTATGAGCCGCTCGGGTCCCAAACCCCGGTCCGGTGGGCCCAGCCCGGCCGGGCCGGGCGTCTGGGACCCGCGCCGGAGAATGGAGTAGAATAGCGCCATGAAGAACAAGGTCATGACGATGAAGGACGCCGTCTCCCGCTTCGTCCACGACGGGGACACGGTCGTCATCGAGGGCTTCACCCATCTCATCAGCTTCGCCGCGGGCCACGAGATCATTCGCCAGAAGAAAAAAAATCTCACGCTCGCGCGCCTGACCCCCGACCTGATCTACGACCAGATGATCCAGGCCGGCGTGGCCAAGAAGCTGGTCTTCTCCTGGGCGGGCAACCCCGGCGTGGGCTCACTGCACGCGTTCCGGCGCGCGGTGGAGTCCAAGCCGCCCACGCTCGAGATCGAGGAGTACTCTCACTTCGGCATGGTCGCGCGGCTGTCGGCGGGAGCGGCGAACCTCCCCTTCTGGCCGCTGCGCAACTACGCGGACACGGATATTCCCAAATCGAATCCCCGCATCAAGTCCGTGGCTTGCCCCTACACCGGCGAAACTCTCGCCACGGTCCCCGCCCTCCGTCCCGACGTGACGGTCGTCCACGCCCAGCGCGCCGACGCGGGCGGCAACACCCAGGTCTGGGGGCTGATGGGCGTGCAGAAGGAAGCGGCCTTCGCCTCCAAGAAGGTGATCGTGGTGGTCGAGGAGCTGCTGGACGAGTCCGTGATCCGGCAGGACCCGAACCGGACCTTGATTCCCGGCCTGCAGGTGGACGCCGTGGTGGTGGAGCCCTGGGGCGCGCATCCGTCGTACGCGCAGGGATATTACGACCGGGACAACGACTTCTACGTGGCCTGGGACAAGATCGCGCGCGACGAGGCGACGTTCAATAAATATCTCGACGAATACGTTTACGGGGTCAAGGACCGCGCCGAGTACATGAAGAAAAATCCGGGGCTGGCGGAGCGACTGAAGGCCAAGCCGATGATCTCCACCGGGGTCAATTACGGCTACTAAACCGCGCTATCTGTCCGCGGCGGTACGGCATCTCAAGAAGACCGACCCCGTACTAGCGAAGGTGATCGCGCGCGTCGGCCCGTGCGAATTGCGGGCCCACGACCAGGACACCTTCGAGGCCCTGCTCCAGTCCATCGTCTACCAGCAGCTCAACGGCAAGGCCGCGGCGACTATCCTCGGCCGCGTGCTCAAGGTCCTGGGCGGCAAGCCCACGCCGGAGCGGCTGAGGAAGGCCTCCGACGCGGACCTGCGCGGCGCGGGACTGTCGGGCAACAAGCTGCTGGCCCTGCGCGACTTGGCCGCGAAGTGCCTGTCGGGCGAGGCGCCGCCGCGCAAGCACCTGGAAACGCTCTCGGACGACGAGATCGTCGCTAAGCTGACCGAGGTGCGCGGCATCGGCGCGTGGACCGTTCACATGTTTCTCATGTTCCGGCTGGGTCGTCCCGACGTGCTTCCCTCAGGGGACTTCGCCATCCGCAAGGCGTTCGGGCAACTCTACCGCAAGAACGGCAAAATGCCGCCGCCGTCGGCGGTGGAGAAGCATGGGAAGCTCTGGGCGCCGTACCGGACCGTCGCCAGCTGGTACCTCTGGCGCACGCTGGACTCGGCCGGCGGGGCTTAGTTCGCCAGCGCCGCGCGGATCGCGGCGTCCACGCTCGCGGCGTCCGCGCCGGGAATGACCGCGGCGATGTTGCCGGCCTTGTCCACCACCACCGCCAGGGGCAGGCCCTGGCCGCCGTACGCGGCGAACACGGACTGGTCGGTGTCCAGCAGGATCGTCTCGTTGCCGGCCGGGGCCGCGGCGGCCGCGAAGGCCGAGGCTCCGGCGGCGCTCTCCCCCACGCCGATGTCCAGCATGGCGACTCCGTTTCCGGCCCAGCGGCGGGCCAAGGCGGCGCGCGCCGGCGCCCCGGTCTTGGAGGGGCCGGACCAGCTCGCCCAGAACTCGATCACGACCACGCGGCCGCTGAAATCGGAGAGCCCGCGCGATCCGCCCGCCGGGGTGTTCAGGTTGAAGTCCGGGGCCGGAGAGCCGGCCTCGGACGCGCCGTTCGAGGACGCCGTCGCCGCGGCCAGGCGCGCCTCGGCGGCCGCGCGCGCCATCTGCGCGCGGGAGGCCGCCATCTGGGACGACAGGCCGGAGTAGGCCGAGGAGAGGGTCTGCGCGGAGGCCGGGACCGTGAGGGCGAGGGCGGCGGCGGCGATCAAGTTCCTCATGTTCCAAAGATAGCCGGAACGCCGCGCCCTTGACAGAACCGAGGGACCTATTGACGTCTGGGCCCAAAGGCCTAGATGGCATCCGGCGCCCGGGCGCCTTTCGCCTCCCGGTCGAAAAAGCTAGAATCACGGCATGACCGCAACCGTCGAGACGGCGACCGAGTACACGCTCAACGAGCTGATGTGCGTGCTGGCGGCGCGCGAGATCAAGGACGGGGACGTGGTGTTCGTCGGCATCGGCTTGCCGAACCTGGCCTGCAACCTCGCGCGCGCGACGCACGCGCCGAACATGACGCTCATCTACGAGTCGGGCGCCGTCGGGGCCATTCCCGAGCGCGTGCCCCCCTCCATCGGCGACCCCGCTTTGGTCACGGGCTCCTTGATGGTCACCTCGATGGCCGATATTTTCCAGAGCTTCCTGCAGAACGGCAAGATCCAGGTCGGCTTCCTGGGCGGCGCGCAGGTGGACAAGCGCGGCAACATCAACACCACTGTCGTGGGGCCTTATACGGCGCCCAAGGTGCGCCTGCCCGGCTCCGGCGGCGCGTCCGAGATCGCCGCGCACGCCCAGCGCGTGCTGATCGTGACCAAGCTCGACAAGCGCGCCTTCCCGGAGAAAGTGGACTTCGTGACCTCCAACGGCAAGCGCGTGAAGAAGATCATCACCAACATGGGAATTTTAGAGCCCGACGCGACCGGCGAGATGATCCTGACCGCACTGTACCCCGGCGTGAGCGCCGAGCAGGTCCAGGAGAACGTCGGCTGGAAGCTCAAGAAGGCGGACGCCCTGTACGCCGTCGCCCTGCCGACGAAGCGGGAGATCGACCTGCTCCGCAACACGCTGGACCCCAAGCGCCTGCACATCAAGTGACGCCCGACTACGGCATCGACGCGCCCGGGGTGATCCGCAACTTCGTCCTCGGGGCCGGCGCCCTGCTCGCGCTCGCGATCGTTCTACCCCCGACTCCCGCGTCCATGGCCCGCTGGACCGCCTCGATCTTCCTGCTGGAGGGAGGAGCGATGCTGGCCTACGCCCTGTTCGGCAAGTTCCGCCACCGCGACCGTCTGCTCGCGATGCACGCCTGGCGCGGCGACGAGCGCGTGCTGGACGTGGGCACCGGCCGCGGCCTGCTCATGATCGGCGCGGCCAAGCGGCTCGCAACCGGCAAGGCGACCGGCATCGACATCTGGAACGCCGAGGACCTGACGGGCAACGCCGCCGCCGCGACGCTCGTGAACGCCCGCCTCGAGGGCGTGGAGGCCCGGACCGAGCTCAAGACCGAGGACGCGCGCACGATGAGCTTCGCCGACGCCACCTTCGACGTGGTCGTCTCCAACCTCGCCTTGCACAACATCGGCGACGTCGAGGGCCGCGCCCAGGCGTGCCGCGAGATCGCGCGCGTCCTGCGCCCCGGCGGCCGCGCCTTGATCTCCGACTTCCGGCATACCGCCGCATACGCCGAGGAGTTCCGCGCCGCCGGCCTCAAGGCCGAGGCGCGCGGACCCTATCTGCTCGACACCTTTCCACCTCTGCGGATCGTAACGGTCGAAAAAATAGCCGCCTGACGGAACGCGAACCTTGACGCCCGCCGGGCCGGGGTTATACTGTCGCATGCGCGACCGCACAGGGCCGGGACTCGTCGCCGCCTTTGCGCTTCTGAGCCTTGCGGCGTCGCCCCGTTCGGACGACTCCCCGCGGTATCAGGTCCTGGCGACCATCCCGCTCGGCGCCAAAATCCGCGAAGCCACCTTCAGCGCCGACTTTCGCCATTGCGCGTATCTCCTCTTGAAATCGAAGACGGACAAGCGGGCGATCGTGGACGGCAAGCCGGGCCCCGCGTTCGATTTCATCGGCGGAGTCACGTTCAGCTCCGACGGGACGCGCTGGGCGCATGCCGGCATCAGAGGCTCGAAGCAGTGGATGGTCGTGGATGGGCGGGAGCAGGAGGCCTTCGACCGCGTCGGCACCGACGTCCACTTCAGCCCGGATGGACGTCACGTCTCCTACTACGCGAAGAAAGGCGCCGATCAGTTCATCGTGACGGATGGGAAACGCGGCCCCGCTTTCGACGATATCCGAGGCTCGGACGCGCAGGCCGACTATTCGATCAGCGCGGACGGACGCCGGTACGCCTACTCCGCCCGCAAAGGCAAGAGCTGGTTCACGGTGATCGACGGCGTTCCAGGCGAGCCCTACGATGAGGTCAGCCAGTTCGCCGGCTTCAGCCCCGACGGGCGTCACGCGGCATCGCTCGGCCGACGCGGCTCTAAGCGCTGGATCGTCCTCGACGGCAAGGCCCGGGAGATCGGCGTTTATGACATCGCGGCTTGGCCCGCGGTCAGTTCCGACGGCCGGCATGTCGCCTTCTTCGCGAAGAAGAACGGCCAAGTCTTCGTCGTGGCCGACGGAATGGAAACGCCGGTCTCCGGCGACGCCTACGCCATCCAGTTCGCGCCGGACGACCAACGATTGATCTACTTGAAAATCGTAGGGGGCCAGCGCTCGGTCGTCGAAGGGGGCCGGGCCGGGCCGCTGTTCAGCGGCGCGGACTATCCCCACGTCGGCCCGCGGGGACGGATTCTCGCGTACGTCGCGGAGGACGGCCGGCGGGCCTATCCCATCGTGAACGGCCGCCACGGAGCGGATTTCGATCTTGGCCGGATCGGCCCACCGGGGTTCAGCCCGGACGGCGCGCATGTCGCCTTCATCGCGCAGCGGTACGGGCGCTGGCTGCTCGTCGTCGACGGGCGCGAAATCCCGCTGCCGGGCCCGCCCGTAGGCTGGGCCTGGAAGCCCCTGTTCTCCTTCAACCCGAAGAGCGACGCAATCTCGCTGGCTTTGCGGATCGGCCGCGACTTCGTGCGCGCGACATTCCCGGTCCCGCAGTCCTAGTCCGCGAATCGGCGCGCCCGTCCCGGCGGCGATTTTTGATAAAATCATCCGCCGCACAGAGGACTCCATGGCCACCACCACCGACACCAAACAGATCATCTATTCCCTCATCGACGTGGGCCGCATCCACCCGC
>Ga0315268_10007723_pt1 | contig 11298 bp, 20 predicted proteins | sample C1_top_MG_FD_204535 | JGI IMG/M metagenome (GOLD analysis project Ga0315268, IMG submission 204535) | Sediment microbial communities from Yellowstone Lake, YNP, Wyoming, USA - C1_top | ecosystem: Environmental > Aquatic > Freshwater > Lake > Sediment | place: USA: Wyoming | collected 2017-08-01 | reverse complement strand
TCTTTTCAAGCGGTCTCGCGGGAAGTAACATGGTATGGGAGCGGCCGGAAGCGAAAACGGAACGGCCTTCCGTTGACTGTCTCCGGAACTACGACCTTACCCGATACTGGGCCCCCGAGTGCCCCGGGGCCCCCCCCAGGGCCCCGCATGGGAGCTTACCTGGCCGCGGGGCGGCGCCCGGTACCGGCGAATGGGGAGAATGGTCCGAAGACTGGGCCGGCCCTTACCCGGCAACAGATCGGGAATACAGTGATTTCATCGGGTGCGCCGGCGGTTACGCTTATACGCGACGGTGCGGGGGGAAACCGCGCGGCGCTCCGGGTGAGTCGGGAACGCCACAAGAGCCGGGGCCCGTGGAACAAGATCCTACCGCGGCGCGGGGGTCTCTTCCCGGGCCCTTGGCCACGTTTGGAGCTGGGGCCCCGACGGGTAACCTGTGGCCTATTGCCCTTTTAACTGTGGCGGTCCTCGCGGCCGCTTGGCTCTTGACGGAGGAGTAACAATGGATCGTGAAGCATTGGGCTCAAATCTCGAAGCTCGTTTCGTTCTGGATGTCTCCCGATGGGCGCATGGGCACAAGTGCCCGGAGTGCCCCATGCCGGGGTTTCAGGCGGCGCCGATGACCATTCCGCCCGAAGTGCTCAAGTGTATCAAGGGGGCGGTGGTTTGCATCCTCTCCGCCGTTTTCGGAAGCGGTGCATCTCCAGCCGCAGACCCGAAGGGGGCGGAGCCGAAGAAAGCGAAGTAACTAGATGGACCCGGTTGAAAACGTAAACCAGATTGCCGATCTTATGTGCCACTTGCGAGAATCGACGGTTCGCTGGATGAACGGCCTACCGGAGGAATCCAAGGCAAGGATGCGGAGCATGGCAAAAGACGAAGACCGGGCCTATCATTCCTCCCTGGCGGTCGCCCTGGCGCTCGCCGATTGTTCCGCGCGTGTCGTTCGGGCGGTCTTCGGACCGGACCCGTCTTCCTCGCTCTAACCCTTTACAACAGTCAGCCCCGGACCTTCCGGCCCGGGGTCTGCACGGCGAAGACCGCGGCCGAAAACGGGGGGATACCCGAAGTAAGGGCCGGTCCGGAATATCGCAACCCTGGCAATCCTCGCAAGGATTTTCGGCGGTTTCGGGGCCCCGGCCGGCCAAGCAAAGAAAAACCCCGGGATGGAGTGGCCCGGGGTCAACCGCCGGAGAGGCGGGTCTTGCTTGACATCCGGCTTGACGCCGTACTATCATGCAAGCTGGGGAAAAAAACAAATGGATTCTAACACCTTCCATCGAGAATCGCAAGGAAGGCGAGGAGCCTTGCCCCGCGGCCGGCCTAGTCGGTATTGCCCCGGCCACGGTCCTTGTCAACGTTGCGGCCGGCCGATGTCCGCTATCGACCTTTCCCTTTTCCCTTGGCCCGCGTGGCCTGTCATGCTCGATACGGCCGCGGGGCTCATCCTTCAATGGGTCAAGAGTGAATGCCCCTATTGTACGCATGGCGCGCCTTATCTCTGCGCGCGTTGCCTTGCCCGCAAGGGAACGGAGGCGCCCAATGCCGGGGCTTGAAGGATTGCCGGATTGCTTCCCTTACCCCGGTGCCGTCGAACGGCCCGCGATTCCCGACAACATTGAAGCCCTCTCTCCGGAGCTTTTCGAGCTTTGGTGCGATTCGCATGGCGTCTATATTTCGCGCGAGCCTTCCCCTTGGCCGGCCACGGACCCCCATTCCCCGGAACGCAGGGATGCTCTTGTCCGGGCCCTGTGGGATGCGGGGGAGCGCAGGCTTGCACGCAGGCTAGACGAGTGCGGCCGAACCTATCGGATGTTGCGGTGTCAAGCGGACCCTGCCCATCAATTCGCCGCGCCTTGCAAGTGCCGGTCCCCCTATTGCCCCGATTGCGGACCCGATGAGCAAAGCCGGTTGCTTGACCGCTACACGGGCCCCATTGCCGTGACCATGGCCACGAAACGACCCGATGAGCGAGCATGGATTATCACGCTTACGCAACCGGAAGGGGTCTCCCGGGAGAAGGCGCGCGGGATCTGGAAAGCCTTTAATCGTGTCCGGCGGCGCAAGGCTTGGCCGCAGTTCCGGGCAGAGCTTGTCGTCTCCGAAGTCGCGCACGGAAAGGACGGCAAAGGACCGCGCGGCGGTCAGCAAGCGATCCATCTTCACGTTCTTGCAATCGGACCGCGAAGACTCGCTTACGCGGCCATGCGGAAGGAATGGGAAGCGGTCAACCCTGGGGCTCGATGGATTCATTGCGATCCGCTTGACGACGGCAAGGACGTTTACCAGACCGCGCGGCATATGGTCGTTTATCTCTCTCAACGATGGAGAATGGAACCGGAGCAAGCGGCCGCGTGGTATCACGCAACGCGGGGCATGCGGTTGCTCCGAAGTTATGGGGAATGGTACAACGTGGCCAAGAAGGAAGAGACTGAGCCCCGGCCGGCGGTCTGCCCCTATTGCGGTGCCCCGTGCAAGCTCGATTTGGAAGTGCGATGGTTGGAAGCGGGGGAAGACATGCCATGGACTATCGATGAAGTCGGGGTTATGCGGGCGGAGACCGCCGCATAAGCCGGGCCCCGGCCCGGCAAAAACAGGCAAAACCGCCGCGCGTCTGTGGACGAATCGGCGGTTTCTGCTCGTACGAAAGGCCGGACAGAAGATGAGTACCAATCACGAACATACTATGGGTTGTGGAGGCTCGGAAACCGGCCGCTATGGGTTGCGGTCCAGGTCCGGCTATGCTCGATTGACCGGATCAGGATAAGTCAACAGAAGGGGGAAGCATGGGCAAGAAACGCAAGAGGTTAAAGACATGCAGCGCCGGTTTCGGACCGGACAAAACGAAACGGGAATGGGCGGTTCTTTATGAAACGGTCGAAAGGGTCTTGGTGGTCTTAGGCGACGACCTATGCCCGATCTGCACGTACGCGGTCCTCTACGAAGTCTTGGCCCGCAAGGAAGAGGAATGGTCAGAAGAAGGGACAAGGACCTAGCGGCGCTCCGGGCCCTCGCCGGCCGGTCTGCGGGTCTGTTGAAGACGCACCTTGAAGATCCGCTTTTCGAGCCTGTATTCAAGGCCGCAAGTCGGTATCTTGCCGGCCGTGTCTTGCGGGCTAAAGTGGTCAGAGCTTACCCGGTGAAGCTCCATGGCCGGAAGACCCTTGGCGAGGATATGCGCCGATGGGCCGATGAGGTTGTCAAAGGAACGGCGGATTACTTCCTTACTGCACTCCGCACGGCCGCGGCCCGGGTCAGCTCGGAGTCGGAAGCGGGCCCGCGGACCGGCCGCAACAAACAAACCGAAGGATTGACCCGACAGTAGGAGCGTAACACGAATGGAAAAAGAGGAAAGGGAAGAATTAATCCGGGAAGTCGCAAGACAGGCAATTCGCCGTACTGTGGCGTCCGAACGGGAGTTAATCCGTTTGGTTGCTCGGAAACGGTTCGGCGAATCCCCCTATGATGTTGCCGATATTGACCGCTTCATGGAGTGGCTCGATAGTGCGGTTGAGGAGGCCGAGGAGGAGGTAAGGAAAGGGAGACGGTTATGAAGTTTTTACGGGTAGAGTATCGAAAGCCGGTTCAAGAATGGATTGCGGCCGATGTATGGCGGAACCGCCCGCTTTTTGAAGTCACAGGAAACGGCGCCTTGCGTGTTTCGGAGGCAAACGAGCAGGGCTGTTATGAACCGACGGCGGTTTACTCTCCGCGCGTTTGGATACGCGCGGTCTTCTTGGAAGATGACTGCCCGGACGATATGAAGACGGAAAACGGGGTTGAGCCTCATCTTGATAAGCGTGTTGCGTGTCCGGCTTGCGGGGCAGAAGGATGGATGATTCGTGTGGACGGCGGAACAAAGCCGGACGGTTCGGCCCTCTTGCTTTGGTTTCGGTGTCCGTCATGCGGTTGGCAGTTTTGGCGGTAGCGCCAAGGAAAGGGGGATAAATGACATGATGTCAAGACCGCCCGGGTCATGTTTGGGAACGCTCGGCATGGAGAGGAGAGCGATCCGGGCGGTCTTTTTTCAACCGTCGAAAGGGGGTCTTTATGGAGATTGACACGGTTTTTGATACCCGGAGAGGATGCGGTTTCCGGAAACCCGGAGGCTTTTATCTTGTCTCTGAGCCCTGGAAGCCGGAACCTTGCGGCCGGCTTCCTTTACTGTTAGAAGCCTGTCCGGTCTGTGGCGCCGGAACGAAGCCGGCTAGGGGATGGACGTGGATTAATCTGGAACGTCTAGCATCTGAATGGCCGTGCGCGGTCGCAAGAGACGAAGACTGCCGGTTGAGTTGCACGATGAGGAAGCCTCCAGCTCGCGCGGGGCTCTTGTGGATCGGCGAGCGGTTTTATAAGACTGTGGGCGCCTTCTTGGAGGAAGCGGCGGAGCAAGGCGTATCAAGGCGGATCGGAGGGATTCCGCGGGATTTTCTTCCTGGGGTAACTTGGATCGCTTTGGCCCATCGGAAGGGGATATGTGTCGTAAGCGGTCCGGCTTTCGCCGAATCCACGGAGAAGCCGGCGATTTTCGCTCTATGGCGGCCGCGACAAATCGAGTATGTCGTGAAGGGAACGGAGACAGACGCGGAACTTGGCCGTCTGGTCTTGCGTGGTATCATCCCAGTTAAGGTCGAAAGGAAAGGGGAAGCATAATGGATCGGTCTTGTGGAACATGTAACTGGTACGTGCAGACATCGCAAGTTCCGGGGATGCGCTTTGCGAGCGAGGCGGCCGAAGACTTCGAACAAGATGTATGCCGGTTGAATCCTCCGGTCTTCGGGAATAAAATTGAACAGGGCTTGACGGGGCCGCAGATCGTCGTTGTGGTACGGGGCTTGTCAATTCCGAACCGCTCTTACTGGTGTTCTCACTGGGAGCCGTCTTCGTAGTGACTGCCCGGGCTACCGAACCGCATGTAGCGCGGCGCGTGCTGGCGGGGGATGGCCTCCGGACCGCGGCAAGGATGCCCGGGTAGTTTTTCTGGAAGCGGGATAGTGGGTCCGGGGAACCGGGCCCTCTTTTTTTGGCCGCTTGACAACAGGTTGTGTTCCGCCGTATGATAACCACAACAGGTTGTGGTATCCGATGAAAGGTCCAAACCAAGGGAGTCGGTTTTCATGAAGCGGACCCGAATTGTCAGAGAAGAGGAAGAGGTTCCGGCGGCCACAGACGTTGACCCATGGGATTTCTACGCGCAAGAAGGGGTCACTTACCGGGTTTACAAGGGGGAAGATGTATCCGGGCCCTTCTGCGGATCGCTTGTCGGTCCGTGCGACCCGGAGGAAATAGGCCGGCGATGGGGCGGGGGGGCCTACTACGTTGAAGGATGGGAGGGTTCCGGGAAGACACGGAAGCGGGCCGGTTGCCGGCGGATTAACATTGTCGGTTCCGTGCCGGAACCGTCGGCGGAGTATGCGCCAGATCCGCGGCCAATCGACGTTCAAGCGGTAGCGACTCTGCAAGCCCTCGCCGCAAAGCTAGACCAGATCGGTGCAAGCGTTCAAGGGCTTGGCGCCGGCGGTGTTGACGTGAAGGGGCTTTTTACCGCGGCCCTTCAATTCTTCGGGGCTCAGCAAGCGGCGGTTGGCCGCGCCTATGCCGGCGGTCACAGAGAGGCTCTTGACTTTGTCCGGTCTGTCGTTCCGGCCTTGACCGGCGCCGGTCAAGAGGAAAAACCGGCGCCCAATGCCCTCCATGACATCTTGGAAGATCCATCCAGAATCCTTGAACACCCCGAACTTTTGCAGACCATTCGAGACTTGCTCGGAGGCGCCGGCGCCCCTGAAAAGGGATAACGATGTCCGGAATCTTGTATCGAGAGTTCGATGGGCCCGCGGCGGGGGCGGATCGTCTCCAATGGGCCCTTGAAACAATCGAGGATCTTGGGGTCGTGTACGCGGCCGATCCGGTTGTCCGGGCCGCGGCCCTGGAAGCAACCGCGGGCCTTCCTCCGAACCCCTGTTATCTCGGCCTTGCAATCGAACAATGGATTGTCCGGAACGTGGCATACCGCCGCGACCCGGACCGCGTTGAATGGATTCAAACGCCCGGCTTGACGTTGCAGCAAGCGGCCGGCGATTGTGATTGCATGGCGGCGCTCACTTACGCGATGGGCGCGTCTCTGGGGTTGGAACCGCAAATCATGCTAGGCCCGCGGCCGGACCGGCCTTCTCATGTTTGGGTCCGGATCGGGTTATGCGATGTTGACCCGGCTGCGGAAATTCTCGGATGGAACCGCGAGGGTTTGGGGCAGCCTATGCCGTTTCGCCGTGCCGTGGTCTTGGCAGATCCGGATGGCCTTGGCTTTGATTGGAGCTTTCTCGTTGACTGGCTCAAGGATCTATGGGGCAAGCTCAAGGGCCCGCTTGGCCAAGCGTTGAGCGAGGCGACAAAGAACTTACTCGCGGATCTTTTCGGAGACCGAACGGAAATTGTCGTTACGCAGGCATGCCCGGGTCAGCAATACGATGTCCGGTTACGGTTGAACCAAAGCACCAAGAAGCTCGATATCGTTTCCTCGCAACCTTGCGGCGGGTCCGCTCAGAGCCCTTGCAAGGGAGAGCGGCCGTCTGATAAGCACGCGGCCGCGGTCCGGGAGGTTTGGGCGTGTCCCGCCGCGGGCCCGGGGCCCTCGCCGGGGCCCTCGCCGGGGCCCTCGCCGGGGCCCTCGCCGGGGCCCTCGCCGGCGAGGAATTGGGCGCCGATCCTTTTGGTGGGCGCCGCGGCGTTGGCGGCCATTGTGGCGTTTTCCGGTGAGGCTGGAAGCAAGCCGGCGCCGAAGACTGGGGGAAAGCGATGAGCCCCTGCCATTTTCTCGCCGGTCCGTTTGAGGAACTTGACTTGTCCGGCGCCAATGCTGTGACCATGCGGAACTGTGGCAAGGATCTTGACTGCCGGACTCTGGCTTATGCGGCCGAACGATCTAAGGGCGCCCGGGCCCTTTTCGAGCGGTGTTGTGAAGGGAAGCCGGATGCAGGAATGGGATCGGAGGGTGCTGATACCGATGTATGGCTGTCCCGCGTTTACGATCTGGTCTTGCCCGATGAAATCGAGCGTCAGCTTGACCAGTTAGCCCCGGACAATCCGGTCCTGTGGTACGATCGGCGGATCGGCGGCGTTCCGGTTTGGGCGCTGGGCGCCGGTCTTGGGGTCTTAGTGCTCATCGGTATCAGGGGGCGGTAACATGCCGCGCGAACCGAAGGAATGGGCGTATCTCGGCGAAGTCAACGAGATACGATATGTTCGAGACGGTCAAGAATGGGTCCATCGGTTTACGGACCCGGGCCGGTTAATCGGGGCGGATCATAGCCTCGTTATCCGGGGCAACTTCACGATTAAGGAGGGTTTCATTCATGAAGAAAAAGACGCATAAGCGGGGCCCCGGCGGCCGCTTCCTGCCGGTGCGCGCTCGGACAAACGACCCGCTTTTAGCGGCGCTTGTCAACAAGCCCAAGAAGCGAACCGCAAAGGTGCGCGCGGCGGTTGCGCGCGTCCGGCGCTCCGGGCCCATGAAGTCTATCGGCGGTCAATTCAGCATGGCGGGTCCGGTGCTCATCGGTCTGTCCGTGCCAAGGCTCATCACAAAGGCCGTGCTCGGAGAGAAGGATACCGGGGCGGTTGGTCCGGCGGTGCAAGCAGGGATCTCCGTTCTGCTCGGACTCGGAGCGGATCGCGTGCTCCGCCCGGATTGGGCAGAAGTCGCGGGCGCCGCGGGTCTCGCTTCGGCGGTCCTGCGGTTCGCGCAATCGCGGTATCCTTCCATCGGGCAAGCCCTCGCGGGCCCGGAGGATCGGGCCGCGCGCCGCGAGGCTATGCGGCGCATCCTCGCGGAGACCCGGCCGGCGCTTCCGGAGCTGTCCGGGTATACCACGATGTCCCCGGGCGGCTACCCGGCAACGATGCCGGTCCGGGAGATCGTCATGCACGGCGGTGGCGATCTGGATGCCGAAGACACGCTGAACGGGTACTATCAGGGGGAACCGATTTCAACCCATCATGGGAACTTCTAGGCCCCCCGCTTCGGGCTTCCTGTCGATTGGTCGGCGGTAGGCCGAAAGGAGCAAACAATGTCCACTCCTTACAACATCCGGAATCTTGGACCGCAAACGGCGGTCAACCTTCCCCGGCCGGGCGCTTCCTCTTCGGTCTCGCCGCAACCGCGGGTTGGGACGGTCAACATGCCCCGCGAGACGGGAGGCGAGCCGGTCTACGGCGATTTCGCAAGGGGGATGATTGAGTACAAGACTCAGCCTCTTTGGCACTTCCAGCAAGTGCCGGCCGCGTTGACCGGGAACCTTCAATACTTCAACGTGGCCGTCGGGGCTAATCGTTGGGTAACGAACATGAAGCAAGCGGCCCAGCTCCCCGGCGGAATCGCGTACACGGTCCGGAGGGTCGCGGTCTTCTACGGCCCGGAATGCACCCCGGCCGATGTTCTGCTCATCGCCAACAATGGCATCCTCGTCATGCAAGTGGCGGGGCTCGAGGTCTTCGAGGCGCCGCTTACCATGCTCCCGGGCGGGGGCGGAGTAAACTTCTTCTCGGACGGAGCGGCCGCGGCCGTTGACATCATCAACAACGGCGGGCTTTCGTCCGATGGGCAGTTCAGGCTCGCCTTTCCCATCGGAATCGCGGGCGGTCAGAACTTTGGCGTTACGGTGTTCTTCGGCGCCGCGGGTATCACGGTCGGCGCCGCAACGTGGCTCGGGATCTTCCTCATCGGGGAGATGTACACCCCGCGGCCCGCGTGACGAATGTTCGGATGGGGCCCGCGGCGCAATGCCGGCCGCGGGCCCTGATTCCAAGAAGGGGGAACAATGTATCTCGGACGTTTTATGCCGGTTCCGGGGCAAGGCCGGCCAAGCGCGCGCCCAATGGGCGTACCGTTCGGGGCGGGGGAAGGATCGGACTTGCTTGAAGAGGTCATGCGCCGCGGGCCATACCGCCGCGTTCTGTCGAGGCTTCCTCGGGCGGACCGGGCGGAGTTCGATTCCTTTGTCCGTGTTGCACGTGAAGCCTTTCAGCCCCGGGTTTGGACGTTCCAGATCGTGTTGCTCGCCGGCGGCGCGGCGGGTGCTCAAGCCCTTCAAGTCGGTCTTGACAACTGGTACGTTCTGGACTCTCTTACGTCCCAGTCAACCGGCGCCTATGTCCTACAGCTCACCGAAGTCGAATCCGGTCAGCAACTCTTTCCGCAAGCGGCGCCCAATATCGCGGTCATCGGAAACGCAAACGTTGCCGGTCCGTGGTATCTCCCGATTCCGTGGATCGTCACAGGGACGCTACAACTCCAGGTAACCGACACGTCCGGCGCCGCTAACACTATCAACTTTTCCATGGGCGGGTATCATATCTACCCTGGAAGGTTGCCGGCGCCGCGCGAGTAACGCGCACGGGGGATGTAAGTCATGGAGCGAGAGGATCTAGTTCTCATCGTGCAAGAGGCGCTTCACGCCTTCATCCCGCGTCGGGGAATGGGGAAGTATGTTGACCAGATCATAACGGTTGCCTCTCCGGGAGTCGGCATTCAGATCCCGATCCAAATCGCCCTCCAGGCGGGGGAAGGGCTCCTCTTGGATGCGTTTGGTTGGTTGGTCTCGGCCGGCGCAATGACGACGGCGTTTCTGAGCCTCCAAATGAACCGTCAAGCGGTTCCGGGCTATGACCGCATGACGCAGGCGCTTTCTCCGCAAGGGATTTCGTGGGCCTTCCTTACGCCGATAGACTTATGGTGTCCCCCTGGCTCTGTTGTGCGCGTGGTCTTACAGAACTTGGGCGGCGTTGCGGTTACAGTTCAGGTTCGGTTGCGCGGTCGGTTCGTTTCGCCGACGTTCGGGACACGATGAAGATCGGGACCTTGTTTCTTCGGCGCCGCATTGTGGCGTTTTGGGCTGCGGTCGGCATGGCGGCTACAACGCATGCGCTCTTATGGGCGATTGCTAACCGGGGCCCCGGCGCGCCCCTTGCTTTGGCCGCGGCCCTTGTCGGTTCCGCTCCGGGATGGGTCGGTCTCTCCCGGGGCGGTTCGCTTCGGACGTGGCAGGAACGGGTCGCCGAAGCGGTAGCGTGGTCGATTGGCGGTCTGTACGGGTCTTTACTTGGAGGAGTCTGATATGGCGGGAATGCCCGCGGTTGAGCAATGGCGGTCTCTTGTGGCGGGTTTCCTGGTCGGGCGGGAATGGGCGGTTCCTTGGGTTATGGGAATCATTCATGTTGAATCCGGCGGAGCGGAGAGCGCGATAGGTGCAGCCGGCGAGGTCGGTTTGATGCAAGTGCGGCCCGAGCTGCACGGTCAGACCGCCGCGGCCCTTTTGGACCCGAAGACAAATCTCCGGACCGGAATCGGGTTTTTCGAGCAGAACGTCTCCGCGATGTACAGTTATTTCGGGGGCCCCGTCGGCATTGGACCGGATACGGCCATTTTCCACAAGGCGGTTACGTGGGGTATCGAAGCCTACAATCGGGGTCTGACCGGAGCGAAAAACCTTTACAAGGCGGGTATTTCTCCGTTCTACTACCCGAAGGTGAAAGCGGCCGCGGCCGCTTACGTGCCGGTCGGGGAAAAGCTCGCGGTCGGTCCTCCGGAGACGGAGGCGCCGGCGCCTTCCCCGGGCCCTTCCCCGGCGCCTTCCCCGGGCCCCAAACCAGATGATGACGAATGGCCGGAAGTGCCCCGATGGGCATGGCTGCTAGTCGGCGCCGGCCTTCTAGCGATTGTCCTTTAAGGGAGGATTGGTCATGGCCAAAACGTACAACATGGGCGGGTATTCATGGGTCGGGATTCCTGCCCGCTGCATTAAGCCCCCATGGTGCCCGACGGGGTATATGGCTTGGACGGTCAACAATCCGGGAGCGTACGCCAAGGATGAGACCGAAGCCAAGCCGATCCTGCTTTACAATCAAGCCCTCTCCAAGTATGTCCTCGCCACGGATGCGGGACAGCAACCGAGCTTGACCACGGAAGAACAGGCGGAGCTTGAACGATGGGCGGGGGAACAATGCTCTAAGCATCCTTGCACGGCCGGCGCGACGACGGGCTCCGCGGGCGGTGACGGCGGGGCGATCGCCCCGGCGAATGGCGGGATGCCTGTGCCGTGGTACAAGAACGAGCCGATACCGGGGCTCCCGACATGGGCCCTCATCGCGGCCGGCGGCGTTCTGGTCTTGGCGTTTCTTTTCAAGCGGTCTCGCGGGAAGTAACATGGTATGGGAGCGGCCGGAAGCGAAAACGGAACGGCCTTCCGTTGACTGTCTCCGGAACTACGACCTTACCCGATACTGGGCCCCCGAGTGCCCCGG
>Ga0315268_10007722_pt1 | contig 11300 bp, 8 predicted proteins | sample C1_top_MG_FD_204535 | JGI IMG/M metagenome (GOLD analysis project Ga0315268, IMG submission 204535) | Sediment microbial communities from Yellowstone Lake, YNP, Wyoming, USA - C1_top | ecosystem: Environmental > Aquatic > Freshwater > Lake > Sediment | place: USA: Wyoming | collected 2017-08-01 | reverse complement strand
GTCCGGTTGCCACAAGGAAATAACCGTACGCGTCACTCCAGCCGCGGCAAAAGAAGCATTCCTTGTGTAATTGTTCGAATACATCCAGTCGTTTGCGCGTGCGAAATCCGGACCAGCTGGTAAAGGTAAAGACCGCATCCTTCAAATTGCCGACCTCCGAGACGTGCACTCTCCGGCCGTTATTCCAGGCGCCCAATCCATCCGCCGCATACAGGAGTTCGTCCAGGGCCGGGAAACATACGGCGCTGGCGCGCACCACACCCTCGACTTCCAAGGCGATCAAAACAGAATACATTGGGACCCCGCGTATAAAGGATTTGGTCCCATCGATCGGATCGACGATCCAGCGGAACGGATTGCCGGTCCCGGCCTTTTCGCCGAACTCCTCCCCCACGATCGCATGGTTCGGATAATTCTTGCCGATCTCGCCGCGGATGAATTCCTCGGCGGCCCGGTCTGCGGCGGTGACGGGTGAATCATCCGCCTTGCGGTCGGCTTGAATGCCCTTGTTGAAATAACTGAGCGTAATGCGTCCGGCACGGTAGGCAACTTGTTTTGCGAAATTAAGATAGGGCTGATAATCCATATTTATTTTACAACCAGGTTGGTTTTCCTCTTCGAGAGATTAATGGTGGCAGTGGTTCCTGCATTGAACACCAGAAAATCCGCCTCCACACCATCACTAAATATCACGCCGCCTTCAGGCATCTCAGAGCTTATCACCATCGGTGATTTTTGTGTGATAAAACCACAAACAATACCCGCTCCACTTGTTTTACTTACAAAAGGTTCACGCACAACAAAGACCAGCCGGTCCGCACTCCAATCGAGATGGTAGCCGGCGCTGATCTTATGGCTGTCCGCATCCTCCCTGAAACCCGCGACCAGTCCATTTGCCATGTTAAACAGGCTGCTAAGCCAGCCGGTCGACCCCGCCCCGGTGGAAATGATGATCCCGCTCGATGAATGGTGCTCTGATCTGCCGTTGACTTGTATGGAATATCGGGCCGACACGTGGCTTTTTACTCCAACAAACAGGTCATTAAATGCCAGCAATGTTTGTCCATCATTGAGTGTGGCCTCGGCCATGCTGACAGGTCGAATATTGTACTGGTTTCCAAGAACATTGCGCACTTCCACCCCCGCATCCTGAACATTAAATGGCATAAGCACCCCGTCAATATGTTCCGGATCAGGGTTAACAGCGATCAATGGCTGTCCATTTAGATATTTGGCCGTATTGACGACCAGCCCATCAATACCAATTGTTACAACAATATCACTTTCGGCAAAAAGAAAATTCGGAAGAAATGCCCGCTCAAATTCCTGGAATTTTCCAAGTGTGGTCAATTCCGCTCGAAGCCGGTTGACAGATTCGTAATAAATCTCATGCTCATGTAAATAAAGTTGAAAATCCCCTCCGCCATGTTCCAGGTAGAATTTGGCCTGACCGATTGTATTAAATCTTTCGATCAGGCCCTCCAGGCGGGTCTTGCGCGTGACAAGAACGATTTTCTCGAAGTCCAAACTAGACTCCGGGTTTCTTTTCTTCCCGGCGCGGTTGAACGGGTTTTTCCTGCATGAGCAGGGTCATCAATTCCGGGGAAATATTCAAATTGCCGATCTTGGCGGCGTTTTGAGCAAGTTCCTTGAGTGCCATGCTGATCATCAGGCGTGGATCTGTGTTTTGAACGGCTAGCATTTGCAGGACAGCCGGTTCCATGTCGTGGAACGATCGGAGCGAGGCCTCGATCGCATATGCCTGAACATCTGCCTCGAGGCGCGCATTCTCGGAATGGATCGAAACCAGTTCCTTGCGGTCCTTTTCCAGGTTGATCTGGCCATTTAGTTGCAGCTTGCGGACTTCCTGCTCCTTGCCTTCAACCGCAAGATCGGCTTCAACTTTTGTTTCCCGGATTTGCCGTTTTTTCTCCTCCACGGCAATCTCAGTGTTCAATTCATTTTCCTTGATGCGCCGCTCCTGCTCAACAGATGCATTCCGGCGGTCATAGATCGCCTGATCAGCCCGGCGCATTAGATCCTCGCGCGCCTCGGATTCCAAGGCACGGGCCACTTCCGGCACGGGCTTGATCCCTTGAATGGCAAGCGCCATCACTTCAACTCCGAGGGCTTTCAAAGCCTCGTTTACCACAAATTTTTCACGAACAGCGGTCGCAATGGTTTGTGAAGCGTGGATCACACTTTTCAAGGGCAGCACCTGGACCTCCGCCCTGACTAAAACCTGCAGTAAATTTATAAGACGCTGGGCCAATTTCTGCGGATCATCGGAAATATATCGATTCAAAGCGCCATCGACTGTGTAATTGAGAAGCGAGGCAACCAGTTCGGGGTCGTGAATTCGATATGTCAGCTCCCCCTGAACAGTCAAAGGCTGGAAATCCTGGCTAAGTTCATTGAAAATGAAAGGTGCGTCTGTGCTTCCAATTGGAACCACAACGACCGATGAGGAGGGCCGATAGTAGAACAGGGACAGACCTGCGCCCGCGCGTCTCTTCCGTCCACCGCTGAAGTGAATTAAATAATTTGTAGGATTGACCTTGATGTAGTGTATTCCAAACATGGCAGCATCTCCTCCATTGGAATAAAAAGATAAATAATTTTACCTCAACCTTTGAATGGTCTGGGCCTTTCTCAGGATCTCTTCAAGATGGGCTTTTTCCTCGTTCCCGCTGCCCACCAACCCATCCAGCCACGCAGCGCGCAAACCCGAAAGTATCTCATGATATTTAGGTCCAGGCTCGATGCCAAGTTCTTTCAAGTCATTACCGGTGGTCTTCGGCTTGACATGTCTCCACTCGGATAAATATTTTTCCAGACTCTGCCGGGACTGCCCCTGTGCAACAAGCGTCACAACAGAAACTGCGGAAAGCGGCAAATTTTCGAGACGCTCGACACATTGGCTGGGCTTCAGGTCCGCGAAGGCGGACAGGGTTGTAAAGATTTTGGATGAACCATACAGGGATTTCAACCGTGAAGCCGTGAATTTTAAGCGCTCGTTCAAGGATTTGATCTCAGGTTCGGTGAGGGACATCAGCCACAGGAGCCAGCGCGCTTCTCCGGTATCGACCTTATGCTGCAGGCGCGCCCAGGTCGTGACGTCCCACGTCAGGGCGGGATGGATGGGGTTCAACAGGTCCAGGTCGCCCAGCCTCGCCAGCATGAACTCGGCATTCGGTTCATCCAGAATCAAGTCCAACTCGTGACGTACACGCTGTGCGGAGAGTTTGGCGATCAACGGCCGCGCCTCCGGTACGAGGGCCAGCGTTTGCGGCTCGATCTTGAGATCATAACGCTTCTCGTACCGTACTGCCCGGAACATGCGGGTGGGATCGTCCATAAAAGAGCGCGGATGCAAAACGCGTACCAGGCCATTATGCAGATCGTCCATTCCGCCCAATTCGTCGCGCAGTTCACCAAAATGCGCTCCGTCCAACCGCACCGCCAGCGCGTTGATGGTGAAATCACGCCGCCTAATATCATCCGCCATTATTCCCGGTTTAACAGTGGGCAAGGCGGCGGGGTGTTTATAGGCCTCAGAGCGGGCTGAGATCAGGTCAATAAAATCCGGCAGGCCGGGTTGTTGCAGGGTGTCACCGCCGGGGAACCATTTTGCGGTGCCGAACCTGGTATGCACGGTAAGTTTCCCGCCAAATTTGGTTGCCAGGGCACGTCCCAACACCATGGCATCCCCCTCCAGGACAAGATCGAAGTCGAGAACTGGACGGCCCAGCACGAGGTCCCGCACGGAGCCGCCGACAATATAAATGGGGAATCCGAGCACGACAGCCTGGTCTGCAATTTTGTGGAGCAGATCAAGTTGCGGGTCTGGCAATGATGCGAAAAGGTCGGGTGAGTGGTCTGTCACAAAATTACTTTTGCTGCTCCAATAATTCGAGCACCAACTGGTCCGGCACCTGCACGGCCACCAGTTCACCGCGCACTGTGACCAGGCCGTTGGCGTTGATCCACTCTTCAATGACCACCTTGCGGCCCTTGACCTCCCTGACCCTGCCGCGCACTTCAAGCATTACACCGAGCGGTGTGGGTTTGAGATAATCCACGTGCAGGGAGGCGGTCAGATAACGCAGGGCAGGTTCGGTATCCATGCTGCGCGACTCAGCGCGATAGCCCGCTGCAGCGGCCGTGCCCGTACCATGACAATCGATCAGTGAAGCCAGCAATCCGCCATAAACATAGCCTGGAATGGAGATGTAGTGCGCGCCCGGCTGAAAATGGCATACAGATTCTTCGCCTTCCCAATAGCTTTTTATTTGATGACCGAATTCATTCAAGCGCCCGCAGCCGTAACAGTGCGCCATGTGGTCTGGATAATGATCCTGGAAGGATGGTTCGGTCATGGTCATGGAGTCCTTGTCGGGGCTGGGGTCCTGGTTGGGGATGGTGTAACACTGGGCTTCGGGGTCGCAGTGGAGGTCAGGGTGGCTGAAGGGACCGGTGTTTTCGATGAGGTCGGGGTTAAGCTCGGTCTGGGCGTCACCGAAGGGGTCAGAGTCGGTGTCGGAACTTTAGTCATGGTTGGGGTGAGAGTCGGGGCGGCAGTCGGTGGCGTCCCCTGCACAAGGAAGCGCCCAACCACTTTCCAATCTTCACCTACAAAAATCTGAACTTCATAGACACCAGGAATCCATCGATCAGGCGGAGGATTCCAATCCGTGAGGCCAAAGCCACCAGTCCCGCAATTCGAACAATCCCAAGGTTTGGTTTCGTGGTTTACCATTTGTCCATCTCGGTACCAAATCGCGGTCCACTGAGATCCAATCGCCATCTTGTCGTACGAAAAAACCGCATACATATGTCCGACTGGATTTTGGAAGACTGTCTGCGGATTATTGACTGGGAAATCGCCCCCCTTAGTCGTGAATAAAAGTGGTGAGAAAACTGTATCAGGATTGGGGGTAACCGAGCTGTTAAACACTGCCACAATGGCTAACGGTAGTGAAGGTGTAGGTGTGATCGTGGGAGTGTCGGTCACATTGGGAGTATCGGTGATCGTGGGGGTTAAAGTGATCGTGGGCGAAAGTGTGATGGTCGGGACGATGGTGACAGTTGGGGTTAGAGACGGCGTCGGTGAAGGCGGGAAATATTGATATGCAATAGGCTCGCCAAAAAAGGGCAGCCAAAAGGCCAACCCGATCAGGACAACCGCCAACCCCAGCAGCCGCCAACCGCCGGCTTCGCGTTGGCGGCGCAGGCGGTAAAAGGTCATCCTGCGCGCCGATTGAAACGTGACAATACCGCGCCACAGGCTGATCATGGCGATCAGCACCGCCAGGGCTATAATGGCGATCATGCCTGAATGGATATCCATACGCGGGATTATAGCATGTACAAGTTCAAGGTTACGGCGAAAAGACCGAAAGTTTTATGGTAAAACATAGGAATGGAAGAATTAACGTTTCTGAAATTAGGCGGATCTTTGATCACAGACAAGACCAGGCCCTACACGGTACGGCCGGACAAACTGTCTGCCCTGGCCGGCGAGCTCAATTTGGCTCTTTTGCGGAACCCGGGCCTGCGCCTCGTCCTGGGACATGGCTCGGGCTCCTTCGGCCACTTTGCCGTTAAAGAGCACATGACACAGCCTTATTCACCGGAGGGGGCGGGTATTGGATATTGGCGCGGATTTGCCGAAGTCTGGTATCGCGCTTCACAGCTGAACCGCCATGTGATCGAGGCTCTGCACGAGGCCCAGGTACCGGCAATTTCGATCCCAGCTTCGGCGTTGGTCGGCACCCTGGACGGCAATATTACGCATTGGGATCTGACATCCATCAGAGCCGCCCTCAGCTCAGGGTTGGTCCCGGTCATCTATGGCGATGTGGTTTTCGATACTGCCAACGGCGGTAAAGTGTTATCCACCGAGACATTGATGTTCTACCTGGCCCACCACATCACGCCGCGGCGCATTCTGCTGGCCGGGCTGGAGGCGGCGGTCTGGGCGGATTTCCCGGAACGCACCCAACGGGTTGAAAAGGTGACGCGCGGAACGTACGATGCCATCTCCGGCAAGGTGGGTGGATCACACGGTGCGGACGTGACCGGCGGGATGAAATCCAAGGTTGAGGAAATGTTACGTCTGGTGCAGGAATTTCCCCGGATGACTGTACAAATCTTTTCCGGCGAAGCTTCCGGAAACCTGGAAAAAGTCCTGCTTGGCGAACATTTGGGCACGCTTATTACGAGTGATTAAAAGCAAGAAACTGGGGATGGAAATCTATTGCCTAAATATTGAAAATAGCCGAAAATTAATCGGCATCTTTACTACAACAAGGAGATGAAATGGCAACCAAAAAGTCCTCGCAGAAGAAAGCAAAAACCAGAAGCTCCACAAAAGGCGGGAAAGCCGCCGCAAAAAAAGTTGTGAAGAAATCGGTTGTGAAAAAGGCTGTGATCGCCAAAAAGAAGGCGGTCGTCAGAAAGGCTGCCAGTGGTTTTATCGCAACCAAATTGAAATTGCTGCGCCCCGTCCCGTCCGACATCGACATCGCACAAGCCGCAAAGCTGAAACCGATCCTGCAAGTGGCTGCCGAACTCGGCATTCGCGAGAATGAACTCGAGTTGTATGGGCCATACAAGGCCAAAGTTAAACTTGAAATTCTGGAACGGCTGAAGAATCGCCCCAATGGCAAATATGTCGATGTGACCGCCATCACACCCACCCCGCTGGGCGAAGGCAAGACCACCACCACCGTTGGCCTTTCCCAGGCTTTGGGCGCCTACCTCGGCAAAAAGGTCATCACGGCCATTCGCCAGCCGTCGCAAGGCCCGACCTTTGGCATCAAAGGCGGGGCGGCAGGCGGCGGATATTCGCAGGTCATCCCGATGGAGGATTTCAATCTGCATCTGACAGGCGACATACACGCCATCACGGCCGCACACAACCTGACGGCCGCGGCGCTGGACGCACGAGTAATGCACGAGTCGCAGGAAACCGATGAGCAGCTCTTCAACGCGTTATGCCCCGCGGACAAAAAGGGCGGTCGCAAATTCTCCCCCACCATGCTGCGCCGCTTGAAAAAACTCGGCATCAACAAAACCGACCCCAACCAACTCACACCTGAAGAACGCACCCGCTTTGCGCGTCTCGACATCGACCCTGCCACCATCACCTGGCGGCGTGTGATCGATATTAATGACCGCATGCTGCGCCAGGTCCAGGTCGGCCTCGGCCCCGATGAAAAAGGCTTCGAGCATATGTCCGGTTACGACATCACGGTCGCGTCCGAGATCATGGCGGTACTGGCATTGACCACCGGCATCGAAGATATGCGCGAACGTTTCGGCAATATGGTCGTCGCCACGAATAAACGCGGCGAGGCGGTTACCGCCGAGGACCTCGGCGTGGCGGGCGCAGTCACAGTTCTGATGAAGGATGCCATCAAACCGAACCTGATGCAGACACTCGAAGGCACCGCCGCTTTCGTGCACGCAGGCCCCTTCGCCAATATCGCTCACGGAAACAGCTCGATCCTGGCCGACAAAATCGCCCTCAAGCTGGCAGATTATGTCATAACCGAGTCCGGCTTCGGCGCGGACATCGGCATGGAAAAATTCTTTGATATCAAATGCCGTTACAGCGGCTTAATTCCACAAGTGGTCGTGATGGTTGCCACCGTGCGTGCTCTCAAGATGCATGGCGGCGGGCCGAAGGTCGTGGCCGGCAAGCCGCTCGCCTCTGAATATACCGAAGAAAATCTCGACCTGCTTCGCAAGGGTCTGCCGAACCTTAAACGCCATATCGAGAACGCGTTGAAATACGGCGTCAACGTGGTTGTGGCGGTCAATTCCTTCGCAACGGACACGCCCGCCGAAGTGGAATTGATCCGCAAGTCCGCGCTCGAATTCGGCGCAATGGATGCGGTCGTCTCCACTCATTGGGCCGATGGCGGCAAAGGCGCCCGGAAGCTGGCCGAGGCCGTGGTCAAGGCTGCTGAAAAGAAGAGCAATTTCAAGTTCCTGTATCCGCTCGACAGGTCGATCAAGGAAAAGATCGAAACGATCGCCACGCAGATCTATCGAGCCGACGGTGTGGATTACAGCCCCGAGGCCGAAGAGCAGATCACGCGCTACACCCGGCTCGGCTTCGACAAACTGCCCATCTGCATGGCAAAGACTCATCTTTCCTTTACGACTGACGTCAACGTCAAGGGCGCACCGACCGGTTTCCGCATTATGGTGCGCGAAGTGCGCGCTTCGGTCGGCGCCGGATTCCTTTATCCGCTGCTCGGAAAAATGAGCACCATGCCCGGTCTGCCAACGCGGCCTGTTTTTTATGATGTAGATCTGGATTTGAAGACAGGCAAAGTGGTCGGCTTGTTCTAAAGTTGATCAATAAATAAAATAAAAAGTTGGAAGGGTTCCTCCTTCCAACTTTTTATTTTCGCCAATTCCGAAAACGAACCATCTGCTATTACGGTGATTTCATTTGAATGTAGTAGATCTCACCCGTATTGTCCTGATAGAGTAATTTCAATCTGGCGATCTCCGCCAATTCATCCGGCGCGGCAATATGGTGGTATTGGTTGGGCTTGAACCAGATGATGTACCCGCTTTGCGCAGGCCAGTCCGGGTAATTCACAGGCAGGGAGGCGATCTGCCGGTCACGAGGCAGGCCCGCGTCCACGAAGGGCAGCGTTGTGACCGGCCTCTGGTAAATGAACCAGACAATGTTCAGGTAGTTGCTGTAAAGGGCGGCCGAGGGGTTGGCATCCAATATGGTTTGCGCCGCTTTAACCACGCCCATCTCGCGAAAATAGGCCGAGTTGGCTATGTTGTAATTGCTTGGCTCGCCCTGAACCAGCGCAAGGCGCAGATACCCCTGCATGGCGTAAAGCGGATAAATAAACCACAATCCTGCAAGGACGGCCACCGCATACCAGGCCCCTCTGTTGTTGAAATTGACGTGACTGAACACCAATTTTTCGAGCGTGATGAAAAGAAGTGCCAGGACAACCGGAAGAATAATGACATAATAGCGGTCCGATGTCAGGTCGAGATGATCGGCAGTGATCACTGTAAAGGCCAGAGCAAGGAAATACACAATGGAGAATATTAATGCGGGCCACAAATAAACATTCCGGATCGACCTGAACCAGTCAAGCCAGTTGTCTTTTTTGTTAATGGCGAGCAGGAACAGGAGGATGGGCACAAATATGATCCACGGGCGCAGGAGCACCGGTTCCAGTACGGGAAGACGCGGGATGAACCACCACAGGATCTTTGTCAGCGCCAGACTGATATTCTCAAGCGGGAACATATCACCGAACGCCCGCGGGCCAAAAGGCGCGCCGCTGATCGGAATATTGTGGAACAAAGCCCATATGCTGATGGGCAGGATGGAAATGAGTACCGGCGGGATCGACCGCCACACGCCGCGCCAGTTTTCCTTGTAAAGTACCACCAGTCCGCCCACGCCAAAGAATACAATACCGAGATATCGTTGAAAGGTCGCCAGCCCGGCCATAACGAACATCATCCACAGGGACCGCCTTGAATTGTCCTGCAAATATTGGGCCGCAGCCAGGAAGAAGATCAACATAAAGATCACGAACAGCGGTTCCGAGGCGACGTTGGCGTAAATGCGCAGGGTTGAACGGGATAGCAATATCACCAGCGCGCCAACCCAGGCATAAACCGGCCTCTCCTTAAAGATCAAATACAACAGCCAGCCGCTCAACCAGATATTCAAGGCATATAACGCCACATTCAAATACCATGCCGATTGGAACACGCTCCACTTTGTCAGCAGGCTCAATCCCGCCATGACGAGCGGATAAAGCGGCGGCCAAAGCACAAAAGGATCCCCGGCAAAATCAATGAAGCCCCTGCCTTTCAACAGGTTATCGGCAGTGGAAAGATTCCTTCCGGCATCCGAAGAAACCCCGGCGCCATACTTCGCGGTGGCCAGCAGGATTAACACCAGCCCTGCCAGTGCAAGCAAGGTCAAATAGATCTGAAACTTTTTTTTCGCCGAAAGACTCCTGAACATAGACAGCCATTATAATGGAAAGTATGACCGAGCCAAATTTTCTCACGATTTATGAAGCCATCCGACTCATCAAGGACCGGAAACTCCCGCCAAATTCCCCGATCGAGGCCTGCTCCCGTCAAATCGAGCGGCTCAACCCCTCTCTGAACGCCTTCGTAACGGTGACCCAACCGGCGGTAGTTGACGACCGGACACCCGCCGGAGAATTGACGGGCATTCCGATCGCGGTCAAGGATCTCTTCGAAACAAAGGATGTCAGGACAACGGCAGGATCGTTATTCTTCAAGGATTATGTTCCAACCAAAGACGCAGCAGCCGTGCAAAAGATCAGGGATGCAGGCGCCGTCATCATGGGCAAGACCAACACACATGAGATCGCACTCGGTGTAACGACGGTCAACCCGCATTACGGCATCACGCGCAATCCATGGGATAAAACGCGCATCCCCGGCGGCTCATCAGGCGGATCGGCGGTGGCCGTTGCAGCCGGCATGTCTCTGGCCGCCCTCGGTTCTGACACAGGCGGGTCGATCCGCATTCCGGCTTCCCTGTGCGGCGTGGTGGGACTCAAACCAACTTTTGGGAGGGTAAGTACACGCGGGGTATTTCCCCTTTCGTGGAACCTGGATCATATCGGCCCATTGACCCGTTCGGTCAGGGATGCGGGGCTGATCCTGCAGGTGATCGCGGGATATGATGCGGAGGATCCATTCTGCGTCAACCGGCCGGTGGATAATTACCTGGCACACATCGATGATGACATCGAGGGCCTGCGCATTGCGCTGGCAGTCGGGAGTTTTATTGAAGAAGCCGATATCGAGGTCCTGGAAGCCGTCCGGCAGGCGGGCAAAATATTCGAAAAGTTGGGGGCAAAGGTCGGGCTGGAAGATGTGTCTTTCCTGCGCCAGGCTGCCCAGGCCAACGGACTCATGACTCCCGCCGATGGCGCGGCCTATCACCGTGAGCGGTTGACCGAAGCCCCTGAAAAATTCGGTGCAGACGTACGTCTGCGTCTGGAGACCGGTCGCGACTTCACGTCCACCGAATACATCCTGGCGAGGCGGACCCAAACCGAAATGAAACGCCGCATGGAAATATTCTTCGAGCGTTACGATCTTTTAGTCCTGCCATCCACGCCCATCACCGCCCCACTGATCGAGGGCAACGATGCCGTGGAACAAGCCCGGCGGCTTACACGGTTCACGGCACCCTTCAATTTGACCGGCCTGCCCGCTCTCTCCATTCCATGCGGGATCAACAAGGAGGGGTT
>Ga0315268_10007721_pt1 | contig 11301 bp, 13 predicted proteins | sample C1_top_MG_FD_204535 | JGI IMG/M metagenome (GOLD analysis project Ga0315268, IMG submission 204535) | Sediment microbial communities from Yellowstone Lake, YNP, Wyoming, USA - C1_top | ecosystem: Environmental > Aquatic > Freshwater > Lake > Sediment | place: USA: Wyoming | collected 2017-08-01 | reverse complement strand
TCAGGACGGCCAGTTGACGGTGGTGGCCCCCAACTCGCTGCTGGGGGACGTGCTGCGCGCCATCAGCGCTCAAACCGGCGCCCAGCTCGATCTGCCGCCTGCCGCCGCCACCCAGCGCGTGGTGGACTCCATCGGGCCCGGCACCCCGCAGCAGGTCGTGAGCGAGTTGCTCGACGGATCGAAGTTCGATTACGTGATCGTGGGTTCGGCGAGCCGTCCCGGGCAGATCGACAAGATCCTCCTCACCCAGGCCGGCAGTGCGCCCCCGCCCGCCACCGCCGCCGCCAACCTCCCGCGTACCGCTCCCCCGGTCCCGCCCCCCGCGGAAGCGGAGGACAATACGCCTCCCGGGGAGGAAACCACGCCGGAGCCTCCCGAACCGCCGGCTGCTCAAGAACAGCAGTCCCCCGAGAGCCCGGAGGAACCGGCGCAGCCCGCGCCGCCGCAACCTATGCCCCCTCAGCCCCAGGCTCAGCCGGAGCAGCCCAATCCGCAGCAGCCCAGGACTCCGGAGCAGTTGCTGCAGGAGCTGCAGCGCATGCAGCAGCAACAGCAGCAGCAGCCGAAATAGAAAGAAGTTGCTGGTTTCTAGTTTCTAGAACGACCGGATCCCCCGCTGCGCTCGGGATGACAATCCTGAACAGGACTCCTGGCGCTCAGTCGCCGGTGGCGGGGAGGTGGAGCACGGTGGGGGAGCCGTCCTCGCGCTGCCGGCGGCGCCCAAAGCTCCCGAGAAACGCCGCGATCAGGAGATAGCCCCCGCCGATGCCCACGGCCATGGCGGCGAAGCTGGTCAGCGCGAAGATGATCAGGGCGAAGATGTGCACGGTTCGGTCCGCCTTTCTTGGATGATAACAGGAGCGGTTTTGTTGTCAGAACAGCCCCGTCGTCCCTGTCCTTCAGTAACCCTTCTTCTTCTCCGCGTTCCAGATGGTCCGCGAGATCGCGCGCCCGCAGAAAGGGCAGAAGTTGATCGGATAGACGTTCGGCCGGTCGTCCGCCGAACGCACGGCATAGTCGGAATCCACGTCGTTGAGGAGGCGGCCTTCCATTTGCAGCCGCGGCTGGTTGACGATCGCCTCGCCCTCCACCGCCTGTTGCAGGAGCTCGCAGCAATGTTCCGTCATAGTCCTCAATTGCCGCCAAGACCCGCGGATCCAGGCGCCGCCACGATAGTAGCCGCGTTGACCCGCCGCGGTGTTAACAACTAAGATACGGGAGTAGCGTTGCGGCCCATCGTTCCCGAACCCTCCAGAGGGGCCGCACTCTGTTCTAAGGTCCATTCCGGGATGCTCACCAAGATCACGGTCCGCGGGGCGCGGCAGCACAACCTGAAGAACATCGACGTCGAGATCCCGCGCTGCTCGCTGACGGTCGTCACCGGCCTCAGCGGCTCGGGCAAGTCGTCGCTCGCCTTCGACACCATCTACGCCGAGGGGCAGCGGCGCTACGTGGAGACGCTCTCCGCCTACGCGCGCCAGTTCCTCGACCAGATGGAGCGCCCGGATGTGGACTCGATTGACGGCCTGAGCCCCGCCATCTCCATCGAACAGAAGACCACCTCGCGCAGCCCCCGCTCCACCGTGGGGACCATCACCGAGATTTACGATTACCTGCGCCTGCTGTACTCGTCGGTGGGCGTCCCGCACTGCCCCAAGTGCGGACGGGCGATCTCGCGCCAGTCGGCGGAGCAGATCGTGCAGGGCGTGATGGCGCTCGCCCAGGGCGAGGGCGAGAAGCGCGTCATGGTCCTGTCCCCCTTCGTGCGCGGGCGCAAAGGCGAGTTCAAGAAGGAGCTGGAGAAGCTGGCGCAGCACGGCTTTACGCGGGCGCGCATCGACGGTGAGCTGCTCAGCCTGGACGAAGAAACCGCGCTCGACAAGCGCAAGAACCACACCATCGAAGTGGTGATCGACCGCCTGCTGGTGAAGCCCGGGATCGAGAAGCGCCTGGAGCAGTCGGTGGCGGTGGCAATGAAGCTGGCGGACGGCCTGGTGCAGGTGGCGGTCGTCGGCGGCGAAGAGCGGCTCTACTCGGAGCGGCTCGCCTGCCCCGACTGCGGCATCAACGTGCCGCAACTCGAGCCGCGCTCCTTCTCCTTCAACAGCGTGTACGGCGCCTGCCCCGAGTGCCACGGCCTGGGATCGAAGTACGACTTCGACCCGGCCAAGGTGATCGTGGACTGGTCGAAACCCTTGCTGGACGGCGGCCTGGGCCCGGGGTCGGGATCGAGTTACCTGGGCAGGATGGTGGAGATCGCCGCCGCCGCCTATGGCATCGATCTGAAGACGCCCTTCGACCAATTGTCCGCCCGGCAGCAGAACCTGCTGCTCTACGGCCCGGAGGCGGGCGAGCGCCGCATCGGCTTTGACGGAATCTTCGCCTTCCTGCGGCAGAACCTGGAGGACGCCACCTCGGAGAGCTACCGCGAGTGGCTGCTGAACTTCATGTCGGCCACCGACTGCCCCGCGTGCGGCGGGCGGCGGCTGCGCCCTGAGAGCCTGGCGGTGAAGGTCAACGGGATGTCGATCGCCGACTTCACCGCGCTGCCCGTGTCGCGCGCCAGGGAGGCGATCCAGAAGGTGCAGCTCTCGCCGCGCGAGCTGCTCATCGCGGGACGCATCGTGAGCGAAGTGCGCGAGCGCTTGCAGTTCCTCTACTCTGTCGGGCTGGGCTACATCTCGCTCGATCGCAGCGCGGCCACGCTCTCCGGCGGCGAAGGACAGCGCATCCGCCTGGCCACGCAGATCGGCTCGCGGCTGCGCGGTGTGCTCTACGTCCTCGACGAGCCCTCCATCGGCCTGCACCACCGCGACAACGACCGCTTGCTGGCCTCGCTCGAAGCCCTGCGCGACCTCGGCAACACCGTGCTCGTGGTGGAGCACGACGAGGAGACCATCCGCCGCGCCGATTACGTCATCGACCTCGGCCCCGGCGCGGGACGCGAGGGCGGCTTCCTGGTGGCGCGCGGCACCCCCCAGGAGATCGCCGCCTCGCCCGCCTCGCTCACCGGCCGCTACATCGCGGGCGCGCTTCGCATCCCCATGCTGGAGCAGCGGCGCCACGTCAACTCCAAGCGGCTGCGCGTCCTCGGCGCCCATGAGAACAATCTGAAGAACCTTGACGTCGAGTTTCCCCTGGGCGTGATGACGGTGGTGACCGGTGTTTCCGGCTCGGGCAAGTCCACCCTGGTGAACGACATCCTCTACCGTGCCTTGGCGGCACGCCTCTACCGCTCGCGCGAGGAGCCGGGAAAGCACCACGGCCTGGAGGGCACGGAAAACGTCGACAAGGTGGTCCGTATCGACCAGTCGCCGATCGGGCGCACGCCGCGCTCCAACCCCGCGACCTACACCGGCGTCTTCACCCAGATCCGCGACCTCTACGCCATGCTGCCGGAGTCGCGCGAGCGCGGTTACAAGGCGGGGCGCTTCTCCTTCAACGTCTCCGGCGGGCGCTGCGAGGCCTGCCAGGGCGAGGGCCAGCGCCGCATCGAGATGAACTTTCTGCCCGACGTGTACGTGGTCTGCGAGGTGTGCGGCGGCAAACGCTACAACCAGGGGACGCTGGCGGTGAAGTTCAAGGGCTGCTCCATCGCCGACCTGCTGGAAACCACCGCCGCCGACGCGCTGCCCATCCTGGAGAACATCCCCGGCGTGCGCCAAAAGCTGCAGACCCTGGTGGACGTGGGACTCGGCTACATCCACCTCGGGCAGTCGGCGACCACGCTCTCCGGCGGCGAGGCGCAGCGCATGAAGCTCGCCAAGGAGCTGTCGAAGCGCCAAACCGGCCGCACCCTCTACCTGCTGGACGAGCCCACCACGGGCCTGCACTTCGATGACGTCAAGAAGCTGCTCGACGTGCTGCACCGCCTCACCGATCTCGGCAACACGATTGTCATCATCGAGCACAACCTCGACGTCATCCGCAACGCCGACTGGATCATTGACCTTGGCCCCGAAGGCGGCGAGGACGGCGGCCGCATCGTCGCCCAGGGCACGCCCGAGCAGGTGGCGAAGGTGAAAAAGTCCTACACCGGGCAGGCGCTGGCGGAGTATTTCGGCAGGAACGGCAAGCCCGCGCGCGCGAATTGAATCCTTGCTCCTCCCGGGATGACAGTTCCGCGAACTTTGGAGATACTGCAAGCATGGTGACGACGCCCAACCCCGCGCCCGGCGACCCGCGCCTCTCCGCGGAGACGGCGGAGCTTGTCGTGCCGCCGGCGCGGCGCGAGGATCCCGTCTGGGACGGCTGGGACGTGGCGGGACTCTTCGTGGTGGCGGTGCTGGCGCTGGTCCTTGCCTCCCTGGCGGCGCTCGTCGTGGCGCGGCACCTCGGCGCCTTCCACGGCGAGAAGATCTCCGCCCTCCTGCGCAACCCGCGTGTCGCCCTTCCCGGCCAGGCGCTGGGTTATGCCGTCATCGTGGCCTTCATGTACAGCATCGTGCGGCGCTCCGGAGCGCGCTTCTGGAGGGCGCTGAAGTGGAACTGGCCGCGGATGTGGGTGGCTTACCTGGTGCTGGGCGTCGGTGTCGCTCTCGGGCTGCAGTTGCTTGCCGCGAAGCTGCCGATTCCGAAGAAGCTGCCCATCGACGAGCTCTTTCGCGACGCTGCCTCGGCCTACCTCATGGCGTTCTTCGGCGTGCTGGTGGCGCCGCTGATCGAGGAGCTCTTCTTCCGCGGCTTTCTCTACCCGGTGCTGCTGCGCGCCTGCGAACGCCTGGCGGCGGGCGGCGTGGCCATGGGAATGGCGGTCGCGCTCACCGCGCTGCCTTTCGCCCTGATGCACGCCGGCCAGTTGGCGGTCTCCTGGGCGCCGCTGCTGGTGCTGTTCCTGGTGGGCGTAGCGCTGACGCTGGTGCGCGCCAGGACGCAGTCGCTCGCCGCCAGCGTCCTCACCCACGCCGGCTACAACCTCACGCTCTTCGTCATGATCTGGCTCGCCAGCGACCACTTCCGGCACCTCGAAAGGCTGGCGCGATGAGTCCGTCGTTCGTCTTACGTCGTCCGTCGTCCGGAACCGGCTGCTAAACTGGAGAACTTATGTCGGCGCGTTCGGAATTGTTGCGGTTGCTGGCGGAGCGATCCTTCCGCCTGGGACAGTTCAAGCTGTCTTCGGGCGGCACCAGCGACTACTACGTCGATTGCCGGACGACCACCCTGCACGCCCAGGGCGCGCTGCTCACGGGGCGCGTGTTTCTCGAGGAAATCCTGCGGCGCGGCTGGAAGCCGCAAGCCATCGGCGGCTTGACCATGGGCGCCGATCCCATCGTCTCGGCGGTGGCCGTTTTCAGCGCCACCACCGACACGCCCCTCAACGGTTTCCTGGTGCGCAAGGCGGAGAAGGCGCACGGCACCGGCCAGCGCATCGAGGGCTTCCGCGAGAAGCCGGCGCGCGTGGTGATCGTGGACGACGTTTGCACCACCGGCGCTTCGACCATCTCCGCCGTCGAAGCGGCGCGCGCGTACGGCTTCGAGATCGCGGGCGTGATGTGCCTGGTGGAGCGCGAGGAGGCGGGCGGCCGCCCCAACGTCGAGAAGGCCGCCGCGCCCGCGCCGTTCATATCAATCTTCACCGCGAACGACGTGCGCGCGGAGCACTTGCGGATTAGGCGAGAGGACAAGGTTGATAATCAGTAGTTAGTAGTTAGTAATTAGTACTTAGCACGCAGGATCAGGAGCGTGCTTAAACCCACAATTTGCGACCTAACTACTAATTACTAACTACTAATTACTCCTTCAAGACTTATGATAAAGACCGTCGAATGGACCGAAGCCGGCGTTCGCCTCATCGACCAAACGAAGCTGCCGACCGAAGAGCTGTACGTCACCTGCGCGACCTATGAAGAAGTCGCGCAAGCGATCAAGACGATGATCGTGCGCGGCGCGCCTGCCATCGGCGTCACGGCCGCCATGGGCATCGCGCTCGGCCTCCGTGACGCCGAGGGCGACCACGTGGCCGAGCTGCGGCGCGAGTTCGACCAGATCTGCGAGACCATGGGCGAGACCCGTCCCACCGCCGTCAACCTCTTCTGGGCCATCGAGCGCATGCGGGAGAAGTTCGCCGCCGTCTCCGAGTTGCCGGTGCCGCAGATCAGGCAGGCATTGATCGCCGAGGCGCAGCGCATCTACCTCGAAGACCTGGCCATGAACGAGGCCATTGCGAAGCACGGCGCCGCCCTGCTGCCCGCTTCCGGGGCGGTGCTGACGCACTGCAACGCCGGCGCGCTGGCCACCGCGGGCGGCTACGGCACGGCGCTGGGCGTCATCCGCGGCGCCATCGAGAGCGGCAAGAAGCTCAGCGTCTACGCCGACGAAACCCGCCCCTTCCTGCAGGGCGCCCGCCTCACCGCGTGGGAGCTGATGAAGGACGGCATCCCCACCACCGTCATCTCCGACAACATGGCGGGCTACATGATGGCCCAGGGTAAGATCGGCGCCGTCGTCGTGGGCGCCGACCGCATCTGCTCCAACGGCGATTTCGCCAACAAGATCGGCACCTACACCGTCGCCGTGCTGGCGAAGGAGCACGCCATCCCCTTCTACGTCGCCGCGCCCTTCAGTTCCATTGACATGGCGATGCCCGACGGCTCCCGGATCCCCATCGAGCAGCGGCCGGCGCGCGAGGTGACACACGTCGGCGACAAGCAGCTCACGCCCCCCGGGGTGAAGATCGAGAACCCGGCCTTCGACGTCACGCCCGCCCGCTACGTCACCGCCATCGTCACCGATCGCGGCGTCGCCCTGCCCCCCTTCACCGAGTCGCTGAAGCTCCTGGCGGCCGCACTGTAGAGACGCAGCATGCTGCGTCTCTACTGGCTCGCCAGTGGGACTCCTCTGCCCCGGGCGGCCCGGCGGAATTTCCCGGAACTCCTGCACGCCGCGCCGCGTACCATTGAGGGAGCGGAGGTGTGCGATGGTGAAATTTCTCCTGTGGTGCATCCTGCTGGTGTTGTGCTGGCCGCTGGCGCTGCTCGCGCTGGTGCTCTATCCCTTTGTGTGGCTGCTGCTCCTGCCCTTCCGCCTGCTGGGGATCGCGGTGGACGGCGTGCTCGAACTGGTGCGCGCCCTCTTCATGTGGCCGGTGTGGGTGCTGCGCCGCGCCTAGCCCTACACCTGCATCGTCTTCAGCGTCGGGCTGACCGTCAGCTTAGGCTCGGTGGCTTTCTGCACGTCCTCGGCGCTGAGGCCGGGGGCGACTTCCTCCAGCACCAGGCCCTCCGGCGTCACCTTGATGACCGCCATCTCCGTGATGATGGTGTCCACCACCTTCACCCCGGTCAGCGGCAGGCTGCATTTCTTGAGGATCTTGGGCTGGCCGTCCTTGGTCGTGTGCTCCATGGTGATGACTACCCGCTTGGCGCTCGCCACCAGGTCCATCCCGCCTCCCGGGCCCTTCACCATCTTGCCGGGGATCATCCAGTTGGCGAGGTTCCCCTGCTCGTCCACTTCCATGGCGCCCAGCACGCTGAGGTCGATGTGCCCGCCGCGGATCATGGCGAACGACTCGGCGCTGGAGAAGTACGCGGTGCCGGGGATCTCCGTCACCGTCTCCTTGCCGGCGTTGATCAGGTCGGGGTCCTCCTGTCCCTCGATGGGGTAGGGGCCGATGCCCAGCATGCCGTTCTCGCTCTGCAGGATGACCTCCATTCCGGGAGGGACTGAGTTGGCGATCAGCGTCGGCATGCCGATGCCGAGGTTGACGTAGAAGCCGTCGCGCAGCTCCTGCGCCGCGCGGCGCACGATCAGGTCGCGCTTGCTGGTGTCTTTCGCGGGCTTGGCTGCTGGCGTGGTGCTCATGTCGGATCTCCTAAGCTTCCCAGGCGGCGTCGCTGCGCCGGAACCGGGTCATGGCCTGCTCGAAGTCGAAGGGACCGGAGCTGGCGTAGCGTGTGGCGGCGCCCAGCAGCGGGGCGTAGTGGTCCTCGATCCCGCCGATGGCGTGCTCGTACGGCAGCGCCATCACCGCCAGTTCGGCGGCGAGGTCGCCCATCGTGATCTGCCCTTCCTCGTACAGCCGCAGGTAGCGCAGCACGCTGGCGCGGACCTCCTCGATGGTGCTGTCCGGCGCCGGCATCAGGCGCTCGCCTTGCGCACCGTGCGCCGCTCGATGCGCTTTTCGTATTTCTCGCCCTGCACGATCCGCTTCACGTAAATGCTCGGCGTGTGGATGCCGTCGGGATCGAGCTCCCCGACCTCCACCAGGTGTTCCACTTCGGCGATCGTCACCCGCGCAGCGGTGGCGATCATGGGGCTGAAGTTGCGCGCCGTCTTGCGGTACACCAGGTTCCCCCACTTGTCGCCCTTCCACGCCTTGATGAGCGCGAAGTCGGCCTTCAGCCAGCGTTCCATCACGTACGGCCGCCCGTCGAACTCGCGCGTCTCCTTGCCCTCGGCCAGCGGCGTGCCGTATCCGGTCGGCGTGTAGAACGCGGGAATGCCCGCTCCGCCCGCGCGCAGCCGCTCCGCGAACGTTCCTTGCGGCACCAGGTCGAGCTTGAGCTGCCCGCTCAGCACCAGGTCTTCGAAGAGCTTGTTCTCGCCGACGTAGGTGCCGATGTGGCGCGCGATCTGCCGCGTCTGCAGCAGCTTCCCCAGGCCGAAATCGTCCACCCCGGCGTTGTTGGAGATGGTGGTCAGGTTCTTGACGCCCTTGCGGATCAGCGCCTCGATGAGGTTTTCGGGAATGCCGCACAGGCCGAAACCGCCCACCATGACGGTTGCGCCGTCGGGAATATCGGCCACCGCTTCGTCGGCGCTGGCATACACCTTGTTCATGATTGCCCTCGTATGCGAACGGAGGATTGTACGAGCCTTGGTCGGCGCGATGCAATCGGAGATGGGGCCGTCGTCAGTCGTCCGTCGTTCGGAAGACGTTGCTGGTTGCGGGTTGCGAGCAAGAGCGAACCAGCAAGGAGCAACCAGGAACCAGCAACTCTTGCTATTTCCAGAAGCGGTTACCGCGCTCGAATTCGGCGCGCAGTTCGGGAGTGCGCAGGTTCTCGCGCAGGTGCGCCAGGCGTTGCTCCAGGCGTTGCAGCGCCTCAGCGATGTTCTCGGAGTTCGTCAGGGCGATGTCGCGCCACATCGAATAGGGGCTGGCGGCGATGCGCGTCATCTCCCGCAGTGCCCGGCCGCCGATGGCGCGCAGTTCGGGATCGTCGCCGAACTCCTCTTCCAGCGCCGCGGCCAGCGCCGTGGAGACCATCTGCGGCAGGTGGCTGGTCCACGCGCACAGCCGGTCGTGGCGCTCGGCGTCGATCTCCACCGCACTCGCGCCGATGAATTCGACCAGCGCGACGAATTCCCCCACACGGCCCGCGCTCAGCTCCTGGCCTTCGGCCGGCGTGAACAGCCACACCGAGCCGCGGAATAGGTCCGCATCGGCTTCCTCGATGCCGCTCCGCTCCTTCCCCGCGATGGGATGCCCGCCGAGAAAACGCTGCGCGACGTTCCCGCCGAAGACGGCGCGCGCCTCCGTCATGATCTCCGCCTTGGTGCTCCCGGCGTCGGTGACACTCACATTCGGCCCCAGCCGCGGGCCGACGCGCTTAAGGAAATCGAGGATGGCGCCTACCGGCGTGGCCAGTAGCACCAGATCGCTGCCCGCGACCGCCTCGCCCGGGTCGGACGAGCCGCCGTCAATCGCGCCCATCTCGCGGGCGCGCGCCAGCACTTCCTCGCGATCGCATCCCACGATGCGTCCTCTGAATCCGGCCTTCCGCGCCGCCAGCGCGAACGACCCGCCGATCAGCCCGGTGCCGACGATCGTTATCTGGGAAAAAGTCATCGCGTGACGCCCTGGATCGGCTCCCCGCCCGCTGCTTCCCGCAGCGCGACGGTCATCCCTCCGTCGGCTTCAGTCCGCTCTGCGCAGCGCTGCCGTCCCTCGTCTGCGCCGGCCTGATGTCTTCCGTCTGGATCCTGCGCATGACGTCGATGATGCGCTCGTAAACGTACTCCAGGTCGCGGTCCGGCAGCGGCCCGCGATTGGCGGCGCGCACGTTCTCGAAGATCACCCGCTCCCGCTCCGGCTCGTAGATGGGAATGCTGGTGTCGCGCTTCAGCAACCCGATCTGCTGCGCCGCTTTGGCGCGCTCGTTCAGCAGCTCCACCAGCCTGCGGTCGAGCTCGTCGATCTTCTTCCGCCACTCCGGGATGTCCATGCGCCCTTCGCCCTCGATCGGAATCCGGCTATTTTACCTTTGCGCCGGGATGCGGGGCCGCTGTGGCGCCGCGCAGCTCTCGGACCAGCGCCGCCACCGCTTCCGCCGCGCCTTCCCTGCCCGCGTGCTCGATCGCCTGCACGATGGCGCTGCCCACCACCGCCGCGTCCGCGAATTCTCCCACCGCGGCGAACTGCGCGGCGGTGGAGACGCCAAAACCGACCGCGATCGGCAGCCTGGTGTAGCGCCGGATCCGGCGGACGAGGTCCCGCGCGTCCTCCGGCAGTTCCGCGCGCGCCCCGGTGACGCCCGTGCGCGACACCGCGTACACGAACCCGCTCGAAGCCGCCGCGATCGCCTTTAGCCGTTCGTCCGTGCTCGTCGGCGCGGCGAGAAACACGGCCGCCAGCTTCGACGCCTGCATCCATCGCCGGTACAGCTCCGCTTCTTCCACCGGGAGGTCGGTGATGAGCGCGCCGTCCAGCCCCGCGCGCGCCGCATCCTTACAGAGCTTCTCGAGACCGTACCGTAGCACCGGGTTGTAATACGAAAACAGGACCAGTCCCGCCTCCGGCGCCTTCTGCCGCACCTGGCGCCCGACTTCCAGCACGTCGTGCAGGCTGGTGCGCCGCAGCAGCGCGCGCTCCGTGGCGCGCTGGATCACCGGCCCGTCCGCCACCGGATCGCTGAACGGCACGCCCAGCTCGATGACGTCGGCGCCGGCGCCGATCGCCGCCAGCGCAACCTCCCGCGTCGTCTCCAGGTCGGGATCGCCGCAAGTAAGGTAGACAACCAGTCCGGGCCGCGAGTTGAAAATGATCGCCATTGGAATTTCTGAGTTGCCGACTTGCCGATTAACTCCCCCGAGCGGTCTTTCGTGCCGCCGCGAAAATTGCTACCAGCTCATCCGCCTCCTTCGTGACTGGCGCCAGCCGTCCGCTCGGCATCACTTGCGCTTCGGAGAGCAGTTCGGGCCAGAAAAGGGACTCGTCCGCTTCCTCCAACACGATTGACATCTTGGACACGAACTCCGCGTGCGTACGGCACCTGCACACAGCTCGGTAATTGGCCCCGACGGAAGTCGCCGAGCGAAGCAATTGATTACCGATTACCTGTGCTTCGCCGAACTTCGGCA
>Ga0315268_10007720_pt1 | contig 11301 bp, 12 predicted proteins | sample C1_top_MG_FD_204535 | JGI IMG/M metagenome (GOLD analysis project Ga0315268, IMG submission 204535) | Sediment microbial communities from Yellowstone Lake, YNP, Wyoming, USA - C1_top | ecosystem: Environmental > Aquatic > Freshwater > Lake > Sediment | place: USA: Wyoming | collected 2017-08-01 | reverse complement strand
AAGATTTCTACTGTAGCGCAGCTGTCAGTAGTAAGCAGGAGGAATTTTTGTCGTTTCAGCTTCAATTGTGCCACTGGTTTAGTGGCGCAAGGATGACGGCTGAGTGTCTAAAGTTGAGTTTATATAAGCAAAATCCTTATTTTTATATGTTTTTGTAACATAACAACACCTCTCTGCCGACTTCTGCTGTTCAAATATCGTCGCGCCCTTTCGCACGCCCCAATATTCCCGTCAAGATACGCGCGATGCCGTAGCTGATACGCATCAGCAGCCATAAAAATACATTCCACTCGCGCCAGCCGGTGCGGAAAATCCGGCGCGAATGATGCTCTATCTGCATTAATAAATCCTCGCGCAAACTGGCAGCGAAGCCCGCATCGTGTACCGCCAGATTTGCCTCCCGGGCAAGCCAGAGGCTGAAGGGATCGATGTTGGAGGAGCCCACCGTAGCCCATGCGCCATCCGTCACCGCCACTTTGGCGTGCATAAAGCTGTCTTGATACTCGTATATTTCCACGCCTGCGCGCAAAAATTCATCATACATGGACAACGTTGCATAGTGCTGCAGCCGGTACTCCACCCTGCCCTGCAACAGCAATACCACTCGCACGCCCGCTCGTGCCCTGTCGAGCAAGGCGCGACGAAAGCGCCGTCCGGGCAGGAAATAGGCATTGGCAATAATGATCTCGTGTCGCGCATCCGCAATGGCTTTGAGATAGGCGTGCTCAATCTCGCGGCGGTGGCGGAAATTATCGCGCACCAGAAAAATAACTTTATGTTGTATGGAGTCTCGTGCAGGCAGCCGAATTTTTTTTCGCATGCCGCGCTTGTGGAAGTTTGTCCATGAGATCAGTGTCCACAAGCGCTGCATGGCAGCGTGAATATCACGTACCACTTCACCTTCTATCTGGACGGCATAATCCAGCCTTGGGGCGTTTATTCGAGCAGGATTATCCTTGATGATGTTGATTCCACCCACAAAAGCGATACGGCCATCGATCAACGCAAGCTTGCGATGCAATCTGCGCAGATGGTAGCGGTGAAAACTGAAACGCCCCACTTCCTTGCGAAACCACATCACGGCTACACCCTCGGCCTGCAGTTCCTCCTCCCATGCTCGCGGCAACTCAGCCGAACCGAAGCCATCCAGCAATAGACGCACCTGCACACCTCGCCTGGCCGCCCGCTTTAATGCCGCGGAGATCATCTGCCCGCTGGCATCTGCTGCATAGATATAGGTTTCCAGATATATCGAGTGAGTCGCATCATCCAGTGCGGCAATGAGGCGGGGAAAATATTCCTCGCCATTGCGCAGCAAAGTGAGCGTGTGCCCGGCGATTTTATGCGAACTGTTCATGATGGCAGCCCGGTCATGATGAATGAAGTCTCACTACGATGGAAAAACCAGAAGCGCCGACAGTGCGGCATGGTCGGATATTTTATTCCACGGATAGTGCGCATGCACCTCCGCCTGTTGCACGCTCAAACCGCGCACATAGATGCGGTCCATGCGCAGCAGCGGCATGCCGCAGGGATAGCTGCGCGCCAGCTGGCCGGACTTGGCTTCGAAGGCCTCTTGCAAATGCAAATGCTGCGCCAGCAAATGGCTCGCGTGATTGCGCCAGTCGTTAAAGTCACCGGCAATAATCAGCGGCGCATCAGGCGGCACTACACGCTGCACACGCTTGACCAGTTCCTCCATTTGCTGGCCGCGGCCATGCGAGAACAGACCCAGATGAACGCATAAACAATGCAATACTTTCCCGCCCCCCGGCATTTCCATTTCGCAATGCAGCACGCCGCGGCTCTCGAAACGGTGTGCAGAAATATCCTGATTATCCCATTTCAATATGGGATAACGGCTGAGTATCGCGTTGCCGTGGTGTCCGGAGTCATACACGGAATTTTTTCCGTAGGCGTGATGCAACCAGCTTTCGTGTGCCAGAAATTCATGCTGCGGATGCGCGCCGTCAACATGATGGCGCGGCCTGGATCGCCTGTCGGCACCCTGCACTTCCTGCAAGAACACGATATCCGCATTCAGCTCGCGCAGCCGCTCGCGCAATGCGTGCAGCACAAAGCGCCGCTTGAATTGCGAATAACCCTTGTGAATATTGTAAGTCGCTATTTTGATTGTAGACATGCCGGATTTATGACCTTCAGTGACTCTTGCTGCAGATTGGTTGCACACGACTCTATATTACCTTACCTTGGGCGTAGTCATGCAACTACAAGGGCTGTTAGACTGGAGCCGGACAATTATCAAACCAACAATCTTTCCGAGAGAAAATAACATGCGTGTAGGTGTCCCCAGGGAAATAAAAGATCGCGAATTTCGCATCGGCCTCACACCGCAAGGGGTGCGCGCCCTGTGTGAAGCCGGGCACGCAGTATGCGTGGAAACCCGCGCCGGTTCTGCCATAGGTTTTCACGACACGCATTACCGCGAGGCGGGTGCCGCCATAGTAGCGTCGCCGCAGGAAATCTATGCCTGCGATCTGGTGATCAAGGTAAAGGAACCTCAGCCCGGCGAAGTGCCGCTGCTGCACGCGGGACTGGTATTGTTCTGCTACCTGCACCTGGCCGCATCGCGCGAACTGGCCGAACAGTTGATCGGGAGCAAAGCAGTCTGCATCGCCTATGAAACTGTGCTCGATACGCAGGGCAGCCTGCCGCTGCTCACGCCGATGTCGGCCGTGGCCGGACGCCTTGCGATCCAGATGGGTGCATGGGCATTGACCATGGCCAACGGCGGTAGCGGCGTGCTGCTTTCCGGGGTACCCGGTGTAGCCCCGGGCCGCGTGGCCATCCTCGGCGGCGGCATAGTTGGCGCCAATGCGGCACGCATCGCGCTGGGGATGGGTGCGGATGTCACAATACTCGAACGCGAGCCGGCGCGGCTGCGCCATCTGGAAGAGGTGTTCGGCGCACAACTGAAAACGCGCTATTCCGAAGCGGATGCCATCGAAAGCTGTGTACGCAATGCCGACCTCGTCGTCGGCGCCGTATTGCTGCCGGGCAAACATGCGCCCAAACTGATCAGCCGCGCACTGGTCCAGGCTATGCGCCCCGGCTCGGTGCTGGTGGATGTGGCGATCGACCAGGGCGGCTGTGCGGAAACCTCACGCCCCACCACTCACAGCAATCCTTTGTATATTGAAGAAGGCGTGGTGCATTACTGCGTCACCAACATGCCTGCTGCTACTGCTCGCACCTCAACCCTTGCTTTGACGCAAGCAACCTTGCCTTACGCGCTGCAATTGGCCAACCTTGGGGTGAAGCAGGCGATGTTGGGTAATGCGGGATTGCTGGCGGGGTTGAATGTTTGTGCGGGAAAAATTACTTATGCGGATTTGGCAGTGGACTTAGAATTGCCTTATAGTGCCGCAGAGGGCACCCTTAAAAATTCAATATAATCATATAATTACATAATAATCAAGGAATTGAAAAACAACACCGTCGGGGGTAGCCCGACAGCTAGTCACTTTCTTTTGCTTCGCCAAAAGAAAGTAACGAAAGAAAAGGCGACCCTGCCGTATCGCCCTTCGGGTTCCTTCGGTCAGGCAACAAAATTGGGCGGCTGCGGAACTCGCACGATCTGCTACGCATCCACGTGCTCAAACAGTCCTCGCCTTCTCCCCAATTTTATCGCCCGCCCTCAGCGATACAGAAGGGAATGAAAAGTCAAAGTCAAAATCAAACCCCAAATCAAAACCTCAAACCCGGAGTGCGCATAGCGCACCCCGAAATCTAAAAACAAAAGCGTGAGGGCGCAACGTGCCCTCACTCGAATTTGCTTTTGGTTTTGGCTGTTGACTTACCTTCCCCATATCCGCCACTGAGTAGCGCAGGCGAGTCAGGGAATTCTGACGAATATGTTTGAGCACGTGGACGCGCAGCGGATCGTGCGAGTTTATGAGGAAGCCTGACTTGCCGAGCAACGCAAGGAATCCCGAAGGGATGGCGGAACTGGGGTCGCCTTCTTTGGGTTACTTTTCTTGGCGAAGCAAGAAAAGTGACCAGCTGCCGGGCTGCCCCCGGCGAAGTTGAAGTTGAAGCTGAAGTTAATGTTGAGGTTAGATTTATTAGCAAAAAACTCCACCTCTAAGCATTCCCCAAATTCTTCCCCGGCAAATTAATCTGCTTCGCAAAATCCAGCATGCGCTGAATAGAAACCTTAGCCCGCTCCCCCAAAGCCCGCTCCACATGAATTTCGTTATTGCCCTTTTCCAGCACTTCCGCCAGATTGATCAAGCCGTTCATCGCCATCCACGGGCAGTGGTTGCAACTGATGCAGGTGGCGCCATAGCCGCGCGTAGGCGCTTCCAGAAACAGTTTGTGCGGCGACAGCGTGCGCATTTTATGCAAAATGCCGTTGTCGGTGGCGACAATAAATTCCTGCGCATCGAGTTTTTGCGAGGCATTGATCAGCTGCGTGGTGGAGCCCACCACATCGGCCAGCGCCACGATGGAACGCGGCGATTCCGGATGCACCAGCACCTTGGCGGTGGGGTGTTTGGCCATCAATTCTTCGAGCGCATTCATCCTGAATTCGTCGTGCACCACACAGGAGCCATTCCACAACAGCATGTCGGCACCGGTCTGCTCCTGTATATAACGGCCCAGATGACGATCCGGCGCCCACAGGATTTTCTTGCCTTGCTCCTTGAGGTGCTTGACGATGGGGAGCGCGATGGAGCTGGTGACCATCCAGTCGGCGCGCGCCTTGACCGCGGCACTGGTGTTGGCATACACCACCACGGTGCGTTCGGGATGCGCATCGCAGAATGCGGAAAACTCATCTGCCGGACAGCCCAGGTCGAGCGAGCAATTGGCATCCAGATCGGGCATCAGCACGCGCTTTTCCGGATTGAGAATTTTTGCAGTCTCGCCCATGAAACGCACCCCGGCAACGATCAGTGTGGTGGCCGGATGTTCATTGCCAAACTTGGCCATGTCGAGTGAGTCGGACACATAGCCGCCGGTGGCTTCGGCCAGATCCTGCAGGTCCGCATTCACATAATAGTGCGCGACCAGCACCGCATCCTGTTCGCGCAGCATCTGCTTGATGCGTGCAATCAGTGCAGGTTTTTCTTCCGGCTTGGGGTCGCGCGGCAGCCTGGCCCAGGCCTGAGCGGTGCCGCACACGCTCTGGTTACCGGCGCCGGGATGATCGTAGGGGATGGAAATGGCATGGTCTTGCATAGTATTTTATTGAATATATTCAGTATGTTATATATTTAATGGCCAGTACGCGTCACAAAAGAATCGAAGTCAGCGCATCGCTCTTTGCGGCAACTGCAATATCGCCGCCCGGTTACTCGGGGAAAATACTTTGTCGGCGGCTTCCTGCCACGGCAGCCAGATGTAATTCGAATGTTCACGCGGCGAAAGTTTGACCGCTTGTACTTCGGGTAACTCCAGACCGAATACATGTTCGGTGTTCTGCGTCACACCCGGCGCGTAACGATGACGCCAGACCGGATAAATTTCGTAAACATTCTGGTAATGCCAATCGCTCAGCCTGAAACGCCCGGCATCCAGCCCGGTCTCTTCAAACGCCTCGCGCGCGGCAGTCTGGCTGAGCGGCTCGTCATCGTCGCGGCTGCCGGTGACGGATTGCCAGTAGCCGGGATGATCGGCACGCTCAAGCAGCAGGACTTCCAGGGCTGTTGTATAAATCACCACCAGTGCGGATAGAGGCTGCTTGTAGACCATGACTTTTTAGCAAAAAAATGCCCAGAATGGCTTGCCTTGCTGTTTCCAGAAACTCACCGTGCCATCCAGAATGTCGCGTGCGATTTCATGATCGCTTACGCTCAAACTAAGCGTTTCTCCGCCGTTGCGCAGTACCAGCACATAGCCTCGTGAAGGCTGCCACGACAGGTCACCCAGCGCATCTGCCAAGGCGTCCCAGTTTTTGCCCAGCCATGCCGGAGCCGAGATGGCCTGGGCGACTGCCGCGAGAAACTCACCTTTACCCTGCACATTGGCGAGATCGGCGTCGAATACCGTAAAGTTCGCTTCGCTCGCCGCTTTGCGCAGCTCGCTGAGATCGCAGGTGACGTTATAGACCCCCGCCTCGTCGATATTTTGCAAACGCACTGCAAGATCATTCATCGATTACTCCCTGATTCGCTTGAAGGTTTCGTAATGGTCGTCGCTGTAGTAACAGTCTGCGGATTGCCCGCATACAATGCGGCGCGCGCCGCGACTGCGCACACCGGGCGTTTTCACCGTGTATTCGCGATAGTAACCGCGCTGCCTGTTGGGCAGGCGTTTTTCGAAGTTGCCAAACACGACCCCGTCACGCGAGTGAGGAAATGGGCCGCCCTGTTTGATCAGGCGCAGCGTTTCTTTTGCCTCCGCCGGCAAGCTGGACACCGCAACTTCCTGCACCCCGGGCTTATTGTACGCATGCTTGCTGTAGGCAAAAGCTGGCGCTGTTGCTGTGGCCAGCGTCGCCGCCAGCAAAAACAGCGGCAAAGCCACGCGGAAGGTGCCTAACCATGTCAATTTCATTGTATTTCCCTCAAACAAGAATTGCTGCGTGACAGACGCCGTTACTAATTTGCAGGCCGGCGATACTTAACCTTTCGGCGTTTCTGCTGCAGGCTGGCGCAAGCGGATATGCAGTTCGCGCAATTGCTTTTCATCCACCGGGCTTGGCGCGTGTGTCAACAAACATTGCGCACGCTGGGTTTTAGGGAAGGCAATCACATCGCGTATGGATTCTGCGCCGGTCATCATCGTGACGATGCGGTCGAGGCCAAAGGCCAAACCACCGTGGGGTGGAGCGCCATACTGCAAGGCATCCAGCAGGAATCCGAACTTGAGCTGTGCTTCTTCGGCATCGATATTAAGTGCGCGAAACACTTGGCTCTGCACTTCTTCCTTGTGGATACGCACCGAGCCGCCGCCGATTTCCCAGCCATTGAGGGCCAGGTCATAGGCCTTGGCCAGGCACTTGCCCGGCTCTGTTGCCAGAAACTGCAGATGCTCGTCCTTGGGCGCGGTGAACGGGTGGTGGCAGGCATTCCAGCGCTTGGCTTCGTCGTCGTACTCAAACATCGGGAAGTCGACTACCCACAAAGGTTTCCAGGCCTCGCCGGAGACATGGCCCTTTTCATGCCCGACCTTGTTGCGCAGCGCGCCAAGCGCATCGTTCACAACCTTTTCCTTGTCTGCACCAAAGAAAATCAAGTCGCCGTTTTGTGCGCCGGTGCGCTGCATGATAACTTTCAATGCATCCGCACTGAGGTTTTTGACGATGGGAGACTGCAGGCCGGTTTCGTTAAGCTGTGCCACATCGTTGACCTTGATGTAAGCCAGACCCTTGGCACCGTAAATGCCAACAAACTTGGTGTATTCGTCGATCTCGCCACGGGTAAATGCCGCGCCATTGGGAATGCGCAACGCGGCCACACGGCCATTCGGCTGGTTCGCCACGGTGGAAAAGACCTTGAATGACACTTCTTTCACTGCCTCGGTGACGTCCGTTATTTCCAGCGTCACGCGCATATCCGGCTTGTCCGAACCGAAGCGCGCCATGGCTTCCTGATAACTCATACGCGGGAATGGCACGGGCAACTGCACCTCCATCACCTCCTTGAATACGGTGCGGATCATTTCTTCTGTGAGCTCCATGATCTGATTCTCGGTCATGAACGATGTCTCGATATCCACCTGGGTGAATTCAGGCTGGCGGTCAGCGCGCAAATCTTCGTCGCGGAAGCATTTTGTAATTTGGTAATAGCGGTCAAAACCGGCCACCATCAGCAGCTGCTTGAACAACTGCGGCGATTGCGGCAACGCGAAAAATTCCCCCGCATGCACGCGGGACGGCACCAGGTAATCACGCGCGCCTTCGGGTGTGGACTTGGTCAGCATCGGCGTTTCGATGTCGATAAAACCGCGGTCATCAAGGAAGCGGCGGAAGGCGCGTGCAGTCCTGTAGCGCAGCATCATGTTCTTCTGCATATGCGGACGGCGCAGATCAATCACGCGGTGGGTCAGGCGCACGTTTTCAGAAAGATTCTCATCATCCAGCTGGAACGGCGGGGTAACAGATACATTAAGCACTTCAATTTCCTGGCATACGACTTCAATTTCACCGCTGAACAAATTGGTATTGTTCGAACCTTCCGGGCGACGGCGTACCTTGCCGGTGATGCGCAAAACATACTCATTGCGGACGGATTCGGCCAGCTTAAACATCTCGGCCGGCTCAGGATTGCATACCACCTGTGCCAATCCTTCACGATCGCGCAGGTCGATAAAGATCACCCCGCCGTGGTCACGGCGACGATGGGCCCAGCCACACAGGGTAATGGTTTTGCCAAGGTGGTTGGTATTTAATTGCCCGCAATAATGTGTACGCATATCTGTTCTTAAGGTTATTAATAATTGAAAATTTTCAGGATTGAGGGGGAAGATTGCTTACCGTTTTTTCGGGAGAGGCAACCACACCCATGGAGATGATTGATTTAAAAGCAACATCCACGCTGATATCCAGCTCTATGGTTTCTGCCTTGCGCACGAAGAAATAGAAACCGTTTACCGGGCTGGGTGTTGTAGGAATAAAAACACCCACGTAGTCCTCACCCAGTTGCCTGATTACGCCGCCGGGCACAGTCGTCTGGAATGCCAGCGACCACGCCGCCTCATGCGGATATCGCACCAGCAAGACCTTGCCAAAAGCCTTGTTGTCACCTGACAGCAAGGTGTCACTGACTTGCTTCACGCTGTTGTAAATGGCGTTTACAAACGGAATGTGACGCAGCAGGCCTTCCCAGTAAAGCAACAATTGCTGGCCCAGCACATTGCGCACAACCAGACCCGTACCAAGCAGTACCAGTACGGTCATGATCACCCCCAGTCCGGGGATATGTATTCTCAGTACTGTGTCCGGACGCCATTGTATGGGCAACAGCAGCAGGCTTTGATCCAGCATGCCGATGGTAACGCTCAACACCCAGACCGTAATGCCAAGCGGCACCCAGACCAACAGCCCGGTCAACAGGTATTTTTTCACTTGCTGCTCGCGGCTTCGGGTTTGCTGCCCGAATTCTTAAAATCGGTGACGTAATAACCGTCACCCTTGAGCTGAAAACCCGCTGCAGAAACTTGCTTGGCGTAAGTTTCCTTGCCGCACACGGGGCAGGTAGTGAGCGGTGCATCGCTCATTTTTTGCATGACGTCATCGTGTGCACCACAACTATTGCAACGATATTCATAAATAGGCATAAGGTTCTCCTAAACAAAGCTATAACTAAAGGGGGCGTATTATACCCTACACTCTCTTGACAGGTCGCATAGGGCAAGACCCTACGACCCTACGCCCTACTATCTAACGCACGGGGAAAGCCCTGACATCTTCCAGGCCAATTGAAAGAAAACAGCTTATCATCGCTTGGCGGAGGCAGATGAAACCGTCATTTTCCTGGAGAAAAGGCCTGCATCGACGTCTGCTTCCCGCCAATGGCCTGTTGCCAACTCATCCAGCGTCCACTCGCCTATACGGTAACGAATTAAACGCAAGGTTGGCAAACCTGCGGCAGCGGTCATGCGCCGCACTTGACGGTTTTTGCCTTCGCGGATGACGATTTGCAACCAACTGGTAGGAATAGCTTTGCGTTCGCGTATCGGTGGGTTGCGCGGCCACAATTCGACCGGCTCGGCCATGCGCTGCACCTTCGCCGGCTGGGTGACGAAATCCTTCAAGTCGATGCCGCTGCGCAACTTGTCCAGCGCGGCTCCATCCGGCACGCCTTCCACCTGTACCCAATATGTCTTCGCCAGCTTATGGCGCGGATCAGTGATCAGGTGTTGCAGGCGTCCGTCATCGGTAAGCAGCAGCAGACCCTCGCTGTCGGTATCCAGCCGCCCCGCAGGATAAAAATCAGGAAGCGCGATATAATCCGCCAGCGTCGAATGCACGTCGTCACGTCTGAATTGGCAAATGACCCCATACGGTTTATTGAACAGCAGAATCCGGCTCATAGACTTAGCCCCAGGTAGCAAACGCAATATGTTACCGCATCCCCAACTCAGGAGAATTTAATGTATCAACATATCAAAGTGCCCGGCAAAGGCCAAAAAATTACCGTAAATTCGGATAACAGCTTAAATATTCCTGATCAGCCCATTATTCCCTTCATCGAAGGCGACGGTACCGGTGTCGATATCACACCTCCCATGATGCGCGTGGTGGATGCCGCAGTTGCCAAGGCTTACAACGGCAAGCGCAAAATCGAATGGATGGAAGTCTATGCCGGCGAAAAGGCTGTCAAGGTCTACGGCAATGACTCTTGGCTACCCGATGAAACGGTACAGGCGGTACGCGACTATGTAGTGTCCATCAAGGGCCCGCTGACCACGCCGATTTCAGGCGGCATCCGTTCGCTTAACGTGGCCCTGCGCCAGATGCTTGATCTGTATGTTTGCCTGCGCCCGGTACGCTGGTTTAAAGGCGTGCCCACGCCGGTGAAAGAACCCAACAAGGTAGACATGGTTATTTTCCGCGAAAATACCGAGGATATCTATGCGGGTATCGAGTGGGCTGCCGGCTCTCCCGAGGCCAAAAAAATTATCAAATTCCTGCAGGAAGAAATGGGTGTAAAGAAGATCCGTTTCCCCGAGACCTCCGCTATCGGCATCAAGCCTGTATCCAGCGAGGGCAGTGAACGCCTGATACGCCGTGCCATCCAGTATGCGATCGACAACAAGCGCAGTTCGGTTACTCTGGTACACAAGGGTAATATCATGAAATTTACCGAAGGCGGATTCAAGAACTGGGGCTATGAACTGGCCAAGCGCGAATTCGGTGGCGTGGAAATCGATGGCGGGCCCTGGCTGAAACTCCCCAACGGCATCATCATCAAGGACGTAATCGCCGACGCCTTCCTGCAGCAGATTCTGTTGCGTCCTGCAGAATACGACGTGATCGCCACGCTTAATTTGAACGGCGACTACATCTCCGATGCGCTGGCCGCAGAAGTGGGCGGCATCGGCATCGCTCCGGGAGCAAACCTGTCTGATAGCGTTGCCATGTTCGAGGCAACTCATGGCACTGCGCCAAAATACGCGGGCAAGGATTATGTCAACCCGGGTTCATTGATACTTTCAGCGGAAATGATGCTGCGTCACATGGGCTGGGTGGAAGCCGCCGACCTGATCATCAAGGGCATGAATGGAGCGATTGGAGAGAAAACGGTCACCTATGACTTTGCACGTTTAATGCAAGGCGCAAAACAAGTGCCTTGTTCAGCATTCGCCGAAGCGATGATCGCAAAGATGTAA
>Ga0315268_10007718_pt1 | contig 11303 bp, 4 predicted proteins | sample C1_top_MG_FD_204535 | JGI IMG/M metagenome (GOLD analysis project Ga0315268, IMG submission 204535) | Sediment microbial communities from Yellowstone Lake, YNP, Wyoming, USA - C1_top | ecosystem: Environmental > Aquatic > Freshwater > Lake > Sediment | place: USA: Wyoming | collected 2017-08-01 | reverse complement strand
AGGACCTCGACCACGATTTCCTGTGGCGCTGCATGAAGTGCCTGCCGCAGCGCGGGCGCATCGGCATCTTCAATCGCAGCTACTACGAGGAGACGCTCGTCGTCCGCGTGCACCCGGAGTTTCTGGCGAAGCAGACGCTCCCGCCCGAGCTCGTCACTAAGGACATCTGGAAGGATCGCTTTCAGGACATTCGCAGCTTCGAGCGCTACCTGGCGCGCAACGGCGTCGTCATTCGCAAGTTCTTCCTCCATGTGTCAAAGGCAGAACAGAAGAAGCGCTTCCTCGAACGGCTCGAGAACCCGGAGAAGAACTGGAAGTTCTCGGCCAATGACATCAAGGAGCGCGCCTTCTGGAACGACTACATGACGGCCTACGAGGACGTGATTCGCCACACCGCTACTAAGCACGCACCGTGGTACGTCGTGCCCGCCGACAACAAGTGGTTCACCCGCGTCGTCGTCGCCGCCGCGATGGTCGAGATGCTAGGCTCACTGGGTCTCGCGTATCCGAAGGTTTCCAAGGAGAAGCTGAAGGAGCTTGCCGCGGCGAAACGAGTGTTGCTCGGCGGTAAGTAACGGTCGCGTCAGAGGGTTGCGCATGTCATCCGCCTCGGGACCGCCGGATGCAGCCGCCGCAACCGGGGTGACCGTGCCGGAGCTGTCGAGCCGGGACGTCCCGGCTCCCCACGCCTGTCTGCTTTCCAACGGGCGCTACACGGCGCTCCTCGCCGGCAGCGGCGCGGGCGTTTCCACCTGCGCCGGGTACGCGCTCACGTCGTGGAGCGCCGACCGCACGGAAGACGGTGATGGGCTGGTACTCTACCTCCGCGACCTCGAGACCGGCGTTGTCTGGTCGGCCGGGCGCCAGCCGGTGGGCGGGACCGCCGCGTCGTACGCGGCCCGTTACGAGTGTGGCCGGATGTGGATCGAGCGTTGCGACGACGGCATCGAGACGCGGCTCGAGGTCTGCGTCGCCCCCGACGCGGACGTCGAGATCCGGCGGCTCCGTCTGCGCAACGGCTGCGAGCGGCCGCGCCGCATCGAGGTCACGAGCTACGCCGAGGTCGTCCTGCTCGACCCCGCAGCGCACGCGGCGCACCCAGCGTTCGCGAAGCTCTTCGTCCAGACGGCGTACGTGCCCGAGCACGAGGTGCTGCTTGCCTGGCGGCGGCCGCGCAGCCAGGGTGAGCAGCATCCGTGGCTGATGCACGCGCTGCGCGGCGCCGGCCCGCTCGCGTGGGAGACCGACCGGGTACGGTTTCTCGGTCGCGGCCGCACGCGCCAGGCGCCGCTCGCGCTTGCATCCACGGCAGCGCTCTCCGGCACCACCGGCAGCGTCCTCGACCCCGTCTTCAGCCTGCGGCGCGTCGCGCACCTCGCGCCGGGCGAGAGCGCGGATCTCACCCTGCTGCTCGGGGTGGCGCCGACGCGTGAGGCGGCGCTCGAGCTGGCGGCGCGCTACGCCACTGCCGGCGCGTTTGACGAGGTGTGTGCGCAGGCAACGGAGCACGAGCGGGCCTGCCGGGAGCGGCTCGGCATCAGCGGCGCCCAAGCCGAGTCGTACCAGGCCTTGGCAGGGGCGCTGCGCTACGGGCACCCGGCATTGCGGGCGCCGGCCGAGATCGTCGCGCGCGCCGACGGTGGGCTCGACACGCTGTGGCGATACGGGATCGGAGACGGCCTCGTCGCCGTCGTACGTGTCGAGCGGAACGAGGATCGCGCCCTGCTAGCCGAGTTGTTGCGCGCCAACGCCTACTGGCGGAGCAAAGCACTGGGTGTGAAGCTCGTCCTGCTCTGCGGCGCGCCGCTGGCCGACGAGGCGCAGGCGATGCTGCAAGGGCAGGGCGGTGGCGTGACCGTGGACGCGGTCGTGCTGCGCCTCGACGAGATCCCGGCGGCCCACGTCGACCTCGCCCAAGCGCGGGCCAATCTGGTCGTGACGGGCACGTTCCCCGCGCTCGGCTCGGGCGGCGCTGGCCGCGCGTTGGGCAAGGACGCTGCGCCTTTTCGGCCCGCGACCGCTGAGCAGTTGGCGGGCGCGCCGGCGCTCGATGACATCGCTCTCCCCAATGGCTTCGGTGGTTTTGGCCCTGACGGAAGCGAGTACGTCGTACGGGTCGAGACCGACGCGTCGGGCGCGGCGCGCCGCCCGCCGATGCCCTGGATCAACGTGGTCGCGAACGAGCGTAGCGGTTTCCTGGTGAGCGAGAGTGGTGCCGGCTACACCTGGAGCCGCAACAGCCGCGAGAATCGCCTCACGCCCTGGCACAACGATCCCATTCGCGACCCGCACGGCGAGGCGCTGTATGTGCGCGACGAGGATGCGGGCGTCTTCTGGTCGCCGCTACCCGGGCCGGTGCCGCCGCCCGCGGCGTTCGAGGTGCGGCACGGCTACGGGTACACCTCGTGGCGCCACCGCAGCCACGATCTCGAGCAGGCGGTCACGATGTTCGTCCCGCAGCGTCCGCCGGACCCGCTCAAGATCACACGCGTCACGCTCACTAACCTGAACGACCGGCCGCGGCGGCTGTCGCTCTTCTCGTATTCCCGCCTGGTTCTCGGGGTTATGCCGGAGAGCAGCGGCCGGTTCGTCGTCACGGAGCGCGATCCCGAGTCGGGTGCCATCCTGGGGCGCAACCGCACCAACTTCGAGTTCCGCGACGGGGTGATGTTCGCGGCTGCGGTTACGCCGCAAGGTGCGGCGGTGCACTGCTCGGCCGACCGCGAGACGTTCATCGGTCGCGAGGGCTCACCCGCGGCGCCCGCGGCCCTCTGCCGGGCGTCAGTTTTGGACGGCAGGACGGGGGCCGGACTCGACCCGTGTGTCGCGCTGCAGGTGAGCGTCGAGGTGCCGCCGCGCGGCACCGTGGAGTGCGCGTTTCTCTTTGGCGAGGTGATCGACCCCACGCAGGCGCGCGCGCTCATCGCGCGCTACCGGAGCCCGGGGGCGCTCGAGGAGGCGCTTCTCGGGGCCCGCAGCTTCTGGACGGAGCTGGTGTCGGCCGTGCATATCGAGACGCCCGTACCGGCGATCGATCTCATGGTGAACGGCTGGCTCGGGTATCAGGCGCTCTCGTGCCGCATCTGGGGTCGCAGCGCCTTCTACCAGTCGGGTGGTGCCTTCGGCTTCCGTGACCAGCTGCAGGATGCCGCTGCCCTCGTGCACCTCCGGCCGAGCCTCACCCGGGCGCAGATCGTGCTCCACGCCACGCATCAGTTCGTCGAGGGTGACGTGCTGCACTGGTGGCACCCGCCCACCGGTCGCGGCATCCGCACGCGCTTTTCCGACGATCTGTTGTGGCTGCCGTTCCTCACCGCCTTCTATGTACGCACAACGGGCGACTGGGGCGTGCTCGACGAGTCCGTCGGCTTCTTGAAGACTCGCGCGCTCGAGCCCGGCGAGGATGAGGCGTACCTCGTGCCGGAGTTCTCCGCCGAGCAGGCGGACGTGTACGTGCACTGCTGTCGCGCGCTCGACCGTGGGCTCACCCGCGGCCAGCACGGCCTCCCGCTCATGGGCACGGGCGATTGGAACGACGGCATGAACCGCGTCGGACGCGAAGGACGAGGCGAGAGCGTGTGGATGGGTTTCTTCCTCTTCCGCATCATCGACGACTTCGTGCCGCTGTGCGAGCGGCGGGACGACGGCGAACGGGTCGGGCGCTACCGCGCCTACCAGGCCGAGCTGCGCGCCGCGCTCGAGGACGCGGGCTGGGACGGTGCCTGGTACCGGCGCGCGTACTACGACGACGGCACGCCGCTCGGCTCGGCGTCGAACGAGGAATGCCGCATCGACGCGCTGGCGCAGTCGTGGGCTGTGCTGTCGAAGGCCGCGCCTGCCGAGCGTGCCGCCCAGGCCATGGACGCGGCGATGAATCTTCTCGTCTCGCCGCAGGACGGGATCATCCGTTTGCTCACGCCGCCGTTCGATCGCGACCCGCACGATCCCGGGTATATTAAAGGATACGTCCCCGGCATTCGCGAAAACGGCGGCCAGTATACCCACGGCGCGCTGTGGGTCGTGCAGGCGCTGGCGGAGCTGGGGCGACGCGACTGCGCCGCGGCGCTGCTGGCCATGCTGAGCCCGGTGCAGCGCGCGGCCACGGCGGAGAACGTCGCGGTCTACCAGGTGGAACCGTACGTGGTTGCCGCAGACGTGTACGGCATGCCACCGCACGTCGGTCGTGGCGGCTGGACCTGGTACACGGGGGCAGCCGGCTGGATGCTCCGTGTCGCGCTCGAGTCGGTGCTCGGTCTGCGCGTCGAGGGTGGCGACACGCTGTGGGTTCGCCCCTGCGTCCCCGACGAGTGGCCCCGCTTCGCGGCTCGCCTGCGGCTGCCAGACGGTGCGACCATCTACGAGGTGACGGTCCGGAACCCGACGGGTTGCGCGGCGGCGGTGGCCGCGGTCCGCGTCGATGGTCGTCCGGGCACGGTCGAGCAGGGAGCGGCTCGCGTGCCCCTGCAGCGGGACGGTATGACTCACCGGGTCGAGATCACGTTAGCGGCGGGTGCGAGCTGAGAGGGCGTCCGTGCCGCGTTCCGATCAGCAGCCGGTCTTCGAGTGCGGTGGCAGGTGGCAAAGGACGTGATGACCATGCGTGACGAGATCGTGCTCTGGGACGCTGCGGCGGGGGCGCGGACCGAGTGGAGATCGGCTGCCGCGGAGGGATCGACCATCGCGTTGTGCGCTGAGCCCGGCCCGCGCGGCGCAGCGCTGCGCATCGATTTCACCCTCGCCGGATCCGCGAGCTGGGCCATCGCACGCCGCGAGTGTGCGGCCGTGCTTCCCGAGCACTACGTCGTCGTGCTCAGGCTGTGCGGTGACTGCCCACCCAACGAGCTGCAGATCAAGCTCGTCGACCCGAGCGGCGCCAACGTGTGGTGGTGGCGGCGGCGCGCGTTCGAGTTCCCTCGTGACGCCACGGTGCTCGTGTTTCGCAAGGCGAGTCTCGAGTTTGCCTGGGGTCCGGCGAGCGGCGGCGACCCCGAACGTATCGGAGCGGTGGAGATCGCGCTGGCAGCCGGGCAGGGCGGGTCGGGCACGGTATGGATCGAGGATATACACATCGAGCCGCGTGAGCCCGCGGCCGCACGGCCGCAGACTCGCGCAGTCCGCGCCTCGAGCTGTACCCCCGGTCACGAGCCCGAGCACGTCCTCGATGGCGACGAGCACGTTACCTGGTGCCCCGACCCCGCCGACGCGCAGCCGTGGATCCAGGTCGATTTCGGAAGCAGCTGCGAGTTGGGTGGCCTCGTCGTCGACTTCGCGGGCACGGCCGGAGCCCCGCCGTGTCGCTTGCTCGCTTCGGACGACGGCGATCGCTGGACGCCTCTGACCGAGGCCGCCGGCGACGCCGGGAGTCGCCAGTGGCTGCGGACGTCGGAGGGCGAGGGACGCTTCGCGCGTGTCGAGCTGCCGTCCGGCGCCGCTTGTGGCGTCGTGCGCGTTGCAGTGGTGCCCCTCGAGCTGGCCGTGTCGCCGGCGCGCTACGTCGCCGCGCTGGCCCGCCAGGAGCGGCGCGGACTCTTCCCGCGCCACTTGCTGGGTGAGCAGGCGTACTGGGCCGTGGTCGGTGCCGACGGCGACGAGCACAAGGGGCTCCTCAGCGAGGACGGTGCGCTCGAGGTCGACGCCGAGTCGTTCTCGATCGAGCCCTTTCTTTGGGTCGACGGACGTCTGGTGACCTGGGCCGACGTCGAGCGGCGCGTCACGCTCGCCGACGGCTTCCTGCCGGTGCCGTCGGTGGAGTGGGAGACGGCGGGCGTCCGTCTGCGCGTCACGGCCTTTGCTGCCGGTGCGCCCGGACAGAGCACACTGGTGGGTCGTTACGAGATCGAGAACGCGGGCGCCGCCTCTCGAGAGCTGCGCCTGTTTCTCGCGCTGCGCCCCTTCCAGGTGAATCCCGCTTGGCAGAGCCTGAACCTCGTGGGCGGCGTCGCGCCGGTGGTGCGGATCGAGCGCGCGGGCCACGCCGTACGCGTGAACCAGACGCGCACGGTTGCCGCCGTGACGCGGCCCGACGCCTTCGGGGCGGCGCGCTCCGAAGATGGCCTGCATGCGCTGACCGAAGGGCGTACTCCTGCGTGCGCGCGGGTCGATGATCCAGTCGGCTTCGCGGAGGGTGTGCTGGCCTTCGACATGCGGCTCGCAGCCGGGGCCCGTGGCACGGTGGCCGTCGCGGTGCCGCTACACGCAGACGCAGCCGCGCCTCCCTCCGGGCTCGGCTGGGCCGAAGCCACGGCGTGGGCCGACGAGCGCCTGGCCGAGACCATCGCTCACTGGCGCGCGCGCCTCGTCCGTGTACCGATCGAGCTGCCGCGATCGGCTACACCCTTTGCACAGAGCCTGCGCGCGTCGCTTGCCTGGATCCTCGTCAACCGGGAAGGCCCGCGAATCCAGCCCGGGCCGCGCTGCTATCGGCGCTCGTGGATCCGCGACGGGACACTCACCGGGACGGCGCTCGCCGAGATGGGCTTCGCGGACGAGCCGCGCGCGTTTCTGCGCTGGTATGCTCCCTACCAGCTCGACGACGGGCGCGTTCCCTGTGCCGTCGACCGCCGTGGCATCGATCTCGTGGCCGAGCACGACAGCCACGGACAGCTCATCTGGGGGGTGGTGGAGGTCTATCGTCTGACGGGGGATCGCGCGTTTCTTCTCGAGCTGTGGCCGCACGTGCTGCGCGCCGTCGATGCGATCGAGGCGCTGCGGGCGGAGCGCACCGCGGACGCGTTTCGTGGCCAGGCGTGCTTCGGCCTGCTCCCGGAATCGATCAGTCACGAGGGCTACTCGTCGCGCCCCGTGCACGCGTACTGGGACGACTTCTTCGCCGTGCGCGGGCTGGGCGACGCGGCCGAGGCCGCTGCCGTGGTAGGCGACCGCGCGGTGAGCACACGCATGCGTGCGCTGCGAGACGCGATGCGGGGCGACCTGCACGCCTCGATCGTGCGCACCATCGCGGACCACGGGATCGACTTCCTACCCGGCTCGGTCGAGCTCGGCGACTTCGATCCGACATCGAGCGCGATTGCGCTCGACCCCGGTGGCGAAGGTGCGCGCCTTCCACCGGCGGCGCTGGCGCGCACTTTCGAACGCTACTGGGAGGAGTTCGACGTCCGCCGCCGCGGAGAGACCGCGGCGGACGCCTACACGGCGTACGAGGTGCGCAACGCCCCCGCACTCGTGCTGCTCGGGCAGAAGCGGCGAGCCTTCGAGCTGCTCCAGTGGCTGATCGACGATCAGCGACCACCGCCCTGGCGCCAGTGGCCGGAGGTGTCGACCCGCGACCCGCGCGCGCCGCGCTTCCTCGGGGATCTTCCGCACGGGTGGATTGCGTCGAGCTTCGTCCGCGCCGTGCGCCGCATGCTCGCGTACGAGCGAGTCGACGACGAGGCGCTCGTGCTCGCCGCTGGTGTCCCCGAGGCGTGGGTGCGGGAGGTCCCCGGGGTGCGCGTCCGCGCTCTCCCGACGCATTTCGGGCCGCTCGACTACACTATGTGCGCCGAGGGGGTCGACCGCGTCCGGGTCACGCTGGGTGGAGGCGTTCGCTATCCGGCGGGAGGAATCGTGGTGGAGTCGCCGTTCGACCGGCCGCTGCGTGGCGTCGTGGTCGACGGGTGTGCGCAGCCGGCCGTCGACGCTGAGCGGGTCACCCTGCGCTCGCTGGCGCGCGAGCTGATCCTCGACTACTGACGGGCATGGAATACGGGGAGTGGGGGTCGATGTTTCCGCCAGCGCAGTGGCTGCGCGCATACCAGGCGCGATGGCTCGGCAGGGACCTGGTCGCCGGCATCACGCTGGCGGCCTATGCCATCCCTGTCTCGCTGGCGTACGCCGCACTCGCCGGATTGCCGCCACAGGTCGGGCTGTACGGTTATCTGCTGGGCGGGGTAGGGTACGCGCTCTTCGGCTCGTCACGGCATCTCGCGGTGGGACCGACGTCGGCGATCTCGTTGATGGTCGGCGGCACGGTGGCCGAGATGGCCGGCGGCGACGTGCTGCGCTATGGCCAGATCGCGACGCTCGCCGGGTTTGTCGTGGCGTGGCTGAGCGTTCTGGCTTGGGTGCTGCGACTGAGCACACTCACGAGCTTCATCAGCGAGACCATTCTGCTCGGGTTCAAGGCTGGTGCCGCTCTCAGCATTGCCTCGACGCAGTTGGCCGCGCTGTTCGGTGTGCCGGGTGGCGGCGATCACTTCTTCATGCGCGTGCTCAGAGTGTGCACCCAGCTCGGGGACCTGAGCCCGGCAACCACGGCCGTTGGTCTCGTCGCCCTCGCCCTTCTGCTTGTCGGCGAAGCGGTCCTGCCCAGGAAGCCGGTGGCGCTGATGGTGGTCGCGTTGTCCATCGTGGCCGTCTCGAGCACGCCGCTCGATCAGGCTGGCTTGACGCTCGTGGGCAACGTCCCCAGCGGGTTGCCACACCTCGGCTTGCCAGGGCTCCGACTGAGCGATGTGGACGGTGTGATTCCCCTGGCGTTGGCGTGTCTGCTGCTCGCGTACATCGAGGGCGTGTCGGCCGCGCGGACCTTCGCGGTGAAGCACCGCTACCCGCTCGACGTGCGCCAAGAGCTGCTGGGTCTTGGCGGCGCAAACCTGCTGGTCGCGTTCGGCGGTGGCTACCCGGTGGCCGGCGGCTTGTCGCAGTCGGCGGTGAACGACAAGGCTGGGGCCAAGACGCCGCTGGCGCTGCTGTTCGCCTCGGCGACGCTCGGCCTCTGCCTGGTCTTCCTGACCGGCCTCGTGCAGGACCTGCCCAAGGCCGTGCTCGCGGCCATCGTTCTCGTGGCCGTGAAGGGCCTGATCGACTTCCCTGAGATGGGGCGGTTGCGGCGTGTGAGCCGCTTCGAGTTCACCGTGGCCATGGTGGCGTTCGGGGGTGTGCTGCTGCTGGGCATCTTGAAGGGCGTGCTGCTGGCGGCGGTGGCGTCGGTCCTCATGCTGCTCCGGCGCGCGGCGGACCCGCACGTGGCCTTCCTCGGCCGCATCCCCGGCACGCGACGGTTCTCGGACCTTGCGCGGCATCCCGACAACGAGCTCATCGAGGGCGTGCTGGCCTTCCGCGTCGAATCGTCCTTGTTGTACTTCAATGCGGAGAATGTACTCAGAGCCGTTCTTGGGCGCCTGCGCACCGAAAGCAGATCCATCCGCCTGGTGGTCTGTGATCTGTCCGCCTCTCCTTACGTGGACTTGGCCGGAGCACGCATGCTCGCGAGTTTGACTGACGAGTTGGTCAACCATCATGCCTCCCTGCGCCTTGCAGAAACCCTCGCCGAGCCGCGGGACCTGCTCCGCGCCGAGGGCTTGGAAGCCAAGGTGGGTACCATCGACCGCTTCACGTCCATCGCCGACGTGGTGGAGCACTTCCAGCAGGAGGCGGGGTGCCGCTGAAAGTGGAGGGAAGAGCATGCAAGCCAACCGGTCGCCGGACCTCGCCCGTATCACTCTTCAGCTCCTCGCGCTCGGCGCGCTGATTGCCAGTAGCGTCTGGATCCTGCGGCCGTTTCTGGTTGCATTGACCTGGGCGACCATGATCGCCGTCGCCACCTGGCCGCTCTTGCTGCACGTGCAGGCGTGGCTGGGCGGCAAGCGATCGCTCGCCGTTGCCGTGATGACGATCGCGCTGCTGCTGACGCTGGTGGTGCCGCTCTACTTCGGCATCTCGACCATCGTGGGGAATGCTGAACGGATCGCGGGTTGGGCGGAATCGCTGGCGACGCTCACCATCCCGCACCCCCCCGCCTGGGCGGGAGGGCTCCCGGTGGTGGGCTCGCAGCTCGCCGCACGGTGGGAGCAGCTCGCGGCCGCAGGTCCCGAGCAGCTGTCTGCGCACCTTGTGCCGGTTGCCAAGACGCTCGTCCCCTGGTTCGCGGGCCAGGTGGGCAGTATCGGGATGCTACTCGTCCAGTTCCTGCTCACGGTCATCATCGCCGCGATTCTGTACGCGAACGGTGAGACGGCGGCTCGCGGTGCGGACCGTTTCGCTCGGCGGCTCGCGGGGCCGAGGGGCGAGAACGCCGTGCATCTCGCTGCGCAAGCGGTGCGAGCCGTGGCGCTGGGGGTGGTCGTCACGGCCATCGTCCAGTCCGCGCTTGGTGGGATTGGCCTCGCGATCGCCGGCGTGCCATTCGCGACGGTCCTGACCGCGGCCATCTTCGTCCTGGCGATCGCGCAGGTGGGGGCCGCGCCTGTGCTGATCCCGGCGGTGATTTGGGTCTACGCGAGGAGCGGCGCCGTGTGGGGTACCGGCTTCCTGGTATGGGCGATCTTCTGCATGACATTCGACAACGTCCTGCGTCCGCTGCTGATCAAGCTGGGTGCCGACCTGCCGTTGCTGCTGATCTTCACGGGGGTGATCGGGGGACTCATCGCCTTCGGCATCGTCGGGCTCTTCATCGGGCCGGTCGTGCTGGCAGTGGCGTATACACTGCTCGTCGACTGGGTGTCCGAGAGCACTTCATCCGAGAAGGAAAGCGGGCATTACCCCCGCAACGGAACTTGATCGCGGGGACGTGACCCTACGATCACGACGGGCAGGCCAAGGCCCTCGCCAAGTACTTCGGCACGGTTCGCGACTTCGACGTCGAAGTGAACATCCTCGAGATGAGCGGCGACGGCGAGCACCGCGACGCGAGCCCGGCCCGGCCTCCGCCGGCGACACACTCGCCTTCGACTTTCCCGGCTGACCGCCGGCCGCTCGCTGCCCATCGATCCCGCCCGCATGGCGCGTCATCTGCCCGCCGCGCCATGCCGGCGCGACGGCGCGGTGCGCCTTGATTTCGGAAACCGAGGCGTGCTACTCGTCCGTCGTTCATGTCACTCTTGACCCGGTCTCACAGTGAAGATCAGTTTTGCCGTCAATCCGTTTGCGAGGGAGGAGTGTGATCTCCATGAAGCCAAAACCGTTCACGAGCCTTCTGCGGAGCGCCGTTGCTATGCTCTGCGCGGCACTACTCGTGCCCGCAGGCTCGTTGCCGTACCCCCGGAGTGCGCGAGCCGCCTCCTCCGATGAAGAGGCTGCCAAGATCCCCGACGATCAATTGGACTCTCTCGTCGCGCCGATCGCGCTCTATCCCGATCCCCTCCTCAGCCAGGTGCTGGTCGCGTCCACGTACCCGTTGGAGATCATCCAGCTCCAACAGTGGCTGGAGAAAAACCAAGACCTGAAGGGCAAAGCGCTGGTGGACGCGGTATCGAAACAGCCGTGGGACCCGAGCATCCAGGGAATGGCCGCCCTGCCCGACGTGGTAAAACGGCTCGCCGACGACATTCAGTGGACGACCGACCTGGGCAACGCTTTTCTCG
>Ga0315268_10007717_pt1 | contig 11303 bp, 6 predicted proteins | sample C1_top_MG_FD_204535 | JGI IMG/M metagenome (GOLD analysis project Ga0315268, IMG submission 204535) | Sediment microbial communities from Yellowstone Lake, YNP, Wyoming, USA - C1_top | ecosystem: Environmental > Aquatic > Freshwater > Lake > Sediment | place: USA: Wyoming | collected 2017-08-01 | reverse complement strand
CCCAAAATCTGGCGGTGTACATAAAATCTCCTCGGGGCTGGTCTAATTTATAAATATAACCCAAGGGATACCGATGTAAAGGAGTTTCAAGGTCCCGGCAAATCCGGGCAGGCAGGCGGGCCAGGGCAGGGGCGGGGTGCGGGAATCCGGCATACTACAAGCCATTTCAAATCCTCATTTTCTAAGGAGTGTCATTCCGAGAGAAGTGAAGAATCTTTTCAAATAACTAGACCCTTCGCTGCGCTCAGGGTGACAAAAAAAGCGGCTTTGAAATGGCTTCCAGGCATTTTTCCCGACCCGCCAGCGCGCCCTTGTCAGAAGGAGTTAGGTGTGTTACAAAATAAAAGATGGTGGGCGTAGCTCAGCTGGTTAGAGCACCGGGTTGTGGCCCCGGAGGCCGCGGGTTCAAATCCCGTCGCTCACCCCAAGAACATCAATGGGTTAGGCAGAATGGCCTAACCTTTTATTTTTATTTTCCAACCTCATTTCCAAATTATGCCGGAAATATGGGGATAAAATAGCTGGATTTGTGGGCTTGTACCTCATAGCGTAAACCACACCAGGGCCGTATATCCTAAAAGCAGGTTTCACTGTGAGGAGAAGACAAATACCCTGTCATGTAGGACGCGATCTCGGGGCAGAATTTCTAGGCCTCCTGCAAACATGTCCCCGTCAGTCGAAGCGTACCATCGCCAAAGAAGTCCGCAGACCTTGGGCCTCAGCCGGGTTTGGGGTACCTTGCGCCGCATGATTTCTTTGTATTGTTTCTGCCGTCCCTCCGAAATGCTCAGGGCAAGAAAAAAGCCTGGAATCTTCCAGGCTTTTCCAAAGAAATAACTCTAGGTTTTATCGATCACTTATTCTTGGCGGGGGGGGAAGGCGGAGGCGGTTCCTTAACTTTCAGGCTCGGTTTTGCTGGCGGCTTATAATCGCTGACAGGTTGTCCCACCGGACTGGGCTTAGTCGTGGTAGATACTTGCGGAGGGTCTGCCTGGCGTATGTTATCCACGGTCCCCTTAGGTTTACTGAGATCGGCTGCCCAGACAGAACCGCCAACCAGACAGACCATAATCCCCAAGATGAGCAGCAGTCGAAGCACCTTCATCCAGCACCTCCAAAATGATTTACCTGCTCTCCCTTAACAGAGAGGGAATCTGGGCCATTGTAGCAGAATTAAGAGTTCATCCTGGACTAAATTTTTTTCCGCTCAAAAAAGCCATTTGCGAAATTGGGAAAATTGCCGACAGACACTATTCATGTGAAAGAGCACCTGGATATTTACGGCCACCCGGGGAAACTTGGCAAATGTAAGTTACTTAAGTTTTTGAAATCACTATTTTATCAGAAAATTCAAACCCCGTCGCTCACCCCGATAAGCTCGCTCATTTTCGGGCCAGGCAGCAGAGCTGCATGGCCTTTTGGGGGGCCGCAGACTGGAAAGTACAGGGAAATAAAGCTAAAATACCTTACCAAATTCTGCCGCAGCGAAGTGAGACAGGACAGCCCGGCGCCGGGGAACAACGGCCGCCGCCGGATTAGTCTAAATTCTTTGAGGTGACCAATCCATGGAGCCAGAATCGGACGCCTTATCCTACCGCCGCCGCTACCGGGGCCTCATCGGCGTCAAGAGCAAGATGCCCATCCGGGACATGTCGGTGCTGAGCCGCATCTACACCCCCGGGGTGGGCGCGGTGTGCCGGGCCATCGACCAGAATCCCGCCGCCTCTTACCAATACACCTGCCGGGGCAATTCCATCGCCCTCATCACCGACGGCAGCCAGGTGTATGAATACGGCAATATCGGCGCCCTGGCCGCGCTGCCCAAGCTGGAGGCCAAGAGCGTCGTCTACAAGACTTTCGCCAACGTGGATGCGGTGCCCATCGCCCTGAAGACCCAGGACCCCGATGAAATCGTGGAAATCGTCCGCAACCTGGCCCCCACCTTCGGGGGCATCTGCCTGGAGTCCATCGCCGCGCCCAAGTGCTTCACCATCGAGAACCGCATCCGCAAGGCGGTGCGGGTCTCGGTGCTGCACCACGAAAACCACGCGGCCGGCATCATCGTGCTGGCCGCCCTCTACAATGCCCTCAAGGTGGTGGGGAAAAGCCTCCCGGAGGTGCGCATCGTCATCAACGGCGCGGGCGTGGCCGGCATCGGGGTGGCCAAGGGGCTGCTGGTGGCCGGGGCGAAGAATATTGTCATCTGCGACCGGCACGGGGCCCTGCGGGTTTACCGGCCGGTGGGGATGAACTGGGCCAAATCGGAGATTGCCCGCCTGCTGGGCCAGGAGGTCCGGGGCGAACTTCCCGAGGTCATCCAGGGCGCCGACGTCTTCATCGGCCTGTCCGCCCAGGGGGTGGTGAGCCGGGAGATGGTGGCCGCCATGGCCAAGGACCCCATCGTCTTCGCCCTGGCGCTGCCGGAGCCGGAGATCAGCGAGGCCGAAGCCAGGGCCGGCGGGGCCGCGGTGGTGGCCACCGGCCAGGCCTCCAGTGACAACCAGATCCGTTCCTCCCTGGTCACCCCGGGATTTTTCCGGGGCTGCCTGGACGTGGGGGCCAACCGGGCCAACATCCAGATGTACCTGGCCGCGGCCCGGGCCCTGGCGGACCTGGTGCCAGAGGAGAAACTCTCCCCCGGGAACATCATCCCCCGGCAGATGGACCTGCGCATCTCTCCGGCCCTGGCCCAGGCCGTGGCCCAGGCGGCCCAGGAAACGGGGGTGGCCCATTTCTCCTCCCGGGAAGTGCCCCCCCAATGGGTGCGGGACCGCACCGAGCGCTACATTTACGAAGGGGAGCTGGCCTGGCTGCCCTCGGAAGGCCAGGATTACGGCAAACTGAGCGTCAACGAGGAGGCCCTGGAGCTCCACCGCCGCTACCAGGGCTGCGTGGAGGTTTACGCCAAGGTCCCCATCAAGGACGACATCATCTACAAGCGCCTCTACTCCCCGGAAGCCGTGGCCGAGGTCTGCCAGAAGATCCTGGGCGAAGACATGGCCGCCTATGATTACACCTGCAAGAACAACCTGGTGGCCATCGTCACCGACGGCAGCGCGGTCCTGGGGCTGGGCAACATCGGGGCCCGGGCGGCCCTGCCGGTCATGGAAGGCAAAGCCGTGCTCTTCAAGACCTTCGGCGGGGTGGAAGCCTTCCCCATCTGCATCGGCACCCAGGAACCCGACATGGTGATCCGGCTGGTGCAGAACCTCGCCCCCTCCTTCGGCGGCATCAACCTGGAGGACATCTCCTCGCCCCGCTGCTTCGAAATCGAGAAAACCCTATGCGAGACCCTGGAGATTCCGGTGTTCCACGACGACCAGCACGGCACCGCGGTGGTGGCCCTGGCGGGAATCCTCAATGCCCTGAAACTGGTGGACAAAAAGATCAAAGAGGTGAAAATCGTCTTCAACGGCGCCGGCGCCTCCGCCATCGCGGTGGCCAAGATCCTGCTCCTGGCCGGGGCCAGAAACATCATCGTCTGCGATACCAAGGGCATCGTCTACCGCGGCCGGCCCCAGGGCATGAATTTCATCAAAAATGAACTGGCCGAGATCACCAATCCCGACCGTCTGCAAGGCACCCTGGCCGATGCTCTCAAGGGCGCGGAGGTTTTCATCGGGTTATCCGGCCCCGACGTGCTGACCCCGGAGATGGTGAAGTCCATGGCCCCGGACCCCGTGGTCTTCGCCCTGGCCAACCCCGACCCGGAAATTCATCCCGACGCCGCCCGGGCGGCCGGCGCCGCGGTGGTGGCCACGGGCCGGTCGGATTTCCCCAACCAGGTGAACAACTGCCTGGCCTTCCCCGGCATCTTTCGGGGCGCCCTGGACATCCGGGCCCGGACCATCAATGATGCCATGAACGTCGCCGCGGCCCACGCCATCGCCTCCCTGGTGGGCGATAAACTCAGCCCTGGCTACATCTTGCCGGGGGCCATGGATTTCCGGGTTCCCCCCGCGGTGGCCGAGGCCGTGGCCCGGGCCGGCATGGAGACCGGGGCCGCCCGGATCCGCATCGAGCCCGAACGCGTGGCCCGCCACACCCGGGAATTCATCTACGACGAAAGGCTGTCGCTGCTTTAGGACCACCCGATCCGGGACTGAGCCGAGTATGGAAGCCAAACCGGTGCAACTGGGAAAAGTCGCCCACTTCCTGATCTGGGCTGTGGTCCTCCTGGGACTCTATTTCTCCAGCCATTACAGTTACCTCCTGTTCCACAGCCTGGCGGAGATGTTCAGCGTGGTGATCGCCGTGGGCGTTTTCGCCATCGCCTGGAACTCCCGCCGCTTCATGGAGAACAACTATCTCCTGTTCCTGGGCATCGCCTACCTGTTCGTGGGTATTCTGGACCTGGTGCATGCCCTGGCCTACAAAGGCATGGGGGTCTTCCCGGGGTTTGGCCCCAACCTGCCCACCCAACTCTGGGTGGCAGCCCGCTATCTGGAAGCCGTCTCCCTGCTCCTGGCGCCGTGGTTCTTCCACCGCCGCCTCCAGGCCGGCGCCGTGTTCAACGCCTACGCTCTGGTCTTCACCTTATTGCTCCTGGCGATCTTTTCCGGGGGTTTCCCGGTCTGCTTTGTGGAAGGAGTGGGGCTCACCGCCTTCAAAAAGTCCAGCGAGTACCTCATCTGCCTTATTTTGCTGGCCGCCCTGGCCAACCTGTGGCGGGTCCGGCAGGAGTTCGACGAGGCCGTTCTCCGTCTGATCATCTGGTCCATTGTCCTCACCATGGGCTCCGAACTGGCCTTCACCTTCTACGTAGGCGTTTATGACCTGTCCAATTTCGTGGGCCATGTCCTCAAGATCCTCTCCTTTTATCTGATTTACAAGGCCCTCATCGAAACCGGCCTGGTTAAACCCTACAACCTGCTGTTCCGCAACCTGAAGCGGAGCGAAGAGGCCTTGCAGCAGCTCAACCAGGAGTTGGAGTTGAAAATCCGGGAAGTCAACGAGCGCCGGGCGGAGATGGAAGTGGTCAACCAGGAATTGGAAAGCTTCAGCTACTCAGTCTCCCACGACCTGCGGGCGCCACTCCGCAGCATCCGCGGGTTTTGCCGCATCCTGGAGGAAGATTTCAGCGGCAGCCTCGCTCCCCGGGCCCTGGACCACCTGCACACGGTACAAAATTCCGCCCGCCAGATGGAGGAGCTCATCGAGGCCCTGTTGACCCTCTCGCGCCTCAGGCAGGCCCCCATGCGGCGGATAAAGACGGATCTGAGCGCCCTGGCCCGGGACATCGCCGGTAACCTGCAAAGGTCGGACCCGGACCGCCAGGTGGATTTTATTATCGGACCCGGCCTCCTCATCCGCGGCGACCCCGCCATGCTGAGGGTCCTGCTGGCCAACCTCCTGGGCAATGCCTGGAAATTTACCGGCAGGGTCCCCCAGGCCAGGATCGAATTTGGGGCCCTGCCCCGGGAGGACGGGGACCGGGCTTTTTTTGTGCGGGACAACGGCGCAGGCTTCGAAATGGACTACGCCCACAAACTCTTCGGTCCTTTCCAGCGTCTGCACAGCACCCGGGAGTTCCCGGGAAGCGGCATCGGCCTGGCCACCGTGCAGCGCATCGTGCGGCGCCACGGCGGCCAGGTCTGGGCCGAAGGCGCGCCGAACCAGGGGGCCACTTTCTACTTCACCCTTGAGGACCAGGCTGAAGATGATATAAGTTAGAAATTAGAAAGCTATCCCTTATAATTGCTTTAACAGACATGGCCTACGGATTGCGGTTCCGGTGAATTAAATCCCCGCTATCCCCCCTTTTCCCCAGGGGGGGACTTGAACTCAACAGCTTCAAGTCCCGCTTTGAAAAAGGGGATTCAGGGGGATTTCCAAAGGAACGTTAACCACAAAAAGCATTTTTTTGGCAGAGCCTCTGGGGTTAATGATGCGCCTGAGCCAACGGTAAGGATTAATGGAGATGCTCCCAAACTTCTATCTCATCCCGGCCGCGGCCTTTGCCGCCGGCCTCCTCCTGGGCCTCCTGCTCATGTGGCTCATCGCCCGGGCCGGCAAAGGGCGGCTCCAGGCGGAAGTCCAGCGGATTCCCCACCTGGAGGAACAGCTTGCCGCCCTCCAGGACGACAGGGTGCAGCTGCACGAGAAGCTCGCGGCCCTGGAGACTTCCCGCCAGGCCCTGGCCCAGGCCCAGGAAACCATGCGGGACGCCTTCCAGTCCCTGGCCGGCCAGGCTCTCAAAGACAACACCGAGCAGTTTCTGGCCCGGGCCCGGGATTCCCTGGATGGGTTTCTCAAGCAGGTCAGCGGCGGCTGGGAGACTCACAAGGCGGAACTCCAGACCCGGCTGCAGCCCCTGGACCAGGCCTTGAAGGTCATGGACGAGCATCTCAAAGTAATTGAAGCCAAACGGGAAGGCGCTTATGGCGAATTGCGGCAAAACCTCAGCCAGCTCCAAAATCTAAACCAGCAACTGCAGGCGGAGACCGGCAAGCTCAGCCATGCCTTGCGGGCCGGGGTGCAGCAGCGGGGGCGCTGGGCGGAGATTCAACTCCAGCGCCTGGTGGAGCTGGCGGGCATGAAAGAGCATGTGGACTTTGATACCCAATTCACCGTGGGGGATGGCCGGCCGGACATGGTGGTCCGACTCCCCCAGGAAGGCTCCATCGTGGTGGACGCCAAGGCCCCCATGACCCACTACCTGGAGGCCCTGGACAGCCCCAGCGAGGAGTCCCGGGCGAAGAAACTGGAAGAGCACGCCAAGAGGGTAAAGCAGCACGTGATCCACCTCAGCAGCAAAGATTACACCCGTCATCTGCCGGAGGGTTCCTTTGTGGTCATGTACATCCCCAGCGAGGCCTGTTTGAGCGCCGCCCTGGACTCGGACCGCCGCCTCCTGGAATATGCCTTTGAAAAAAACATCATCCTGGCCACACCCACCATTATCTTTGCCTTGCTGAAAACCGTGGCCACCGGCTGGCAGCAGTACCATATCGATAAATATGCCAAAAAAATCCTGGAGCACGGGCAGGAGTTGTACCGCCGGCTGCAAAAATTCAGCGAGCATCTGGCGGGCATCGGCAGGGGGCTCAACACCGCGGTGGTTAAATACAATGAAGCGGTGGGCTCATACAAGGAGCGATTGCTGCCGGGAGCCCAACGCTTCCAGGAACTGCGCGGCGCCTCCGGGGATGCCTTGCCTGAAGTCCAGGCCGTGGACACCCGGCCCCGGCAGTTGCAGCCGCCCGAGGCCCCGGACGAACCCGACTCCGATTAATAGCAGCCAGGTCTAATTCCCTGCAAAGGACTTGTTTGATGGCCGCTAAAGACACGACGGCCAAAATCGCCGCCCTGGGCCGGCTGTGCGGCATCTCCTACGGCTACCGGGATAATTTCGGGCATCGCCACCGCACCTCCCAGGCCACCTACCGGGCCCTGCTCAGTGCCATGGGGGTCCCCTGGGAAGACCCGGAATCACTGGAAGAGGAGCTGGCCCGGCGGCTGCTGCCCTGCCAGTACCTGCTCCCCCCGGTCTCGTTGACCAGGGAGGCCTCCCGGCCCGGCTGGGTGCAGCTTTACGCCTGGACTCCCTCCCCGGAACTGCGGCAAAAGACTGCCTGTCGCTGCCTCCTGCGGGACGAAGCCGGCCAGGAACTCTCCTGGGAGGCCGAGCTCCCGGCTCCGGACCAGGGGCCGAGCTTCCCGGTGGAGGGCGGCTATCGCCTGCGGCTGGAGCTGCCGCTGCCGGCCCCTCTGCCTCTGGGTTATTATGAGCTCCAGGTGGCAGCGGCGTCCGGCTCCCGGGAGGAAACCGGCCAAACCCTGCTCGTGGTGGCCCCCAAACGGGCTTACCTGCCGGAGCAGCTGGCTTCGGGCCAGCGCCTCTGGGGCCTCAATGTGCCCCTTTACGCCCTGAAAAGCCGGCGCAACTGGGGCATGGGGGACTTCACGGACCTGGCGGCCCTCACCGACTGGGCCTCCTCCCTGGGGGCCGCCTTTGTGGGCATCAACCCGCTGCACGCCCCGTCGCCCCTGATTAAAGGCGTCCCCAGCCCTTATTCCCCTACCAGCCGCCGGTTTTTGAGTTTCCTCTACCTGGACCTGGAAGCCGTCCCCGAAATGGCGGCCTGCCCCGAGGCCCAGGCCCTGGTGAACAGCCCGGAATTCCGCCGCCAGGTGGCCCGGCTGCGGCAGGCTCCCCTGGTCTCCTACGCGGGCATCCGGAGTCTGAAGCGCCGGGTCCTGGAGCTCCTGTGCCGGGCCTTTCTGGACCGGCATGGCCCCCCGGAAGCCCCCCGCACTTCCCGGGGGGAGGATTTCGCCCGCTACCTGACCGCCCGCGGCCCCTCCCTGGCCTCTTTCGGGGCTTATGAAGCCCTGGCGGATTATTTGGGAAAATCCGACTGGCGCCGTTGGCCCAGGAACCTGCAAGACCCCGGCAGCCCCGCGGTGGCCGAATTTTGTCGGCAGCACCCCGGGGACGTCCACCTGCACCAGTACATGCAGTGGCTGACGGCTACTCAGCTTCGCCAGGTCTGCTCCCGGGCCCGGAGCCAGGGGCTTCCCTTCACCCTCTACCTGGACCTGGCCCTGGCCGCGGCCTCGGGCGGTTACGATACCTGGGGCCAGCGGGAACTGTTCGCCCTGGGGGCGGAGATCGGGGCCCCGGGGGACGCCTTCAATCCCAAGGGACAGCTCTGGGGCATCCCCCCTCTAATCCCCTGGCGCCTCCGGGAAACCGGGCACCGCTTCTTCGTGGAAGTCCTGCGGGCCAATTCACCCCCCGGCGGGATGCTGCGCCTGGACCACGTCATGGGGCTCTTCCGCCTTTTCTGGATTCCCCGGGGAGCCCCGGCCTCCCAGGGGGCCTACGTCTACTACCCGGCCCGGGAGCTCCTGGCCGTCCTGGCCCTGGAAAGCGCCCGGCGGCGCACCCTGGTCATCGGCGAGGACCTGGGTACGGTGCCCGCCGTTGTGCGCCGGGAACTGGAACGGCTCAGGGTGTTCTCTTACCGGGTATTCTACTTTGAAAGGGACTTCCAGTGCCAGTTTCGCGCCCCCGAGGACTATCCCCGCCAGGCCATGGCCGCGGTCACCACCCATGATTTGCCCACCCTGACCGGCTACTGGCAGGGGCGGGACCTGGCGCTGAAACGGGACCTGAACCTCTATCCCGACCCCCGGATGGCGGCGGCGGACGAAGCCGGGCGGGAAGAGGACCGGCACCGCCTGGTGGCGGCCCTGGACCGCAGGCACCTGCTGCCCCCCGGCTCCTGTGCCGACCCCGGGGCCGCGTCCTGCCAGGAGGACTTGAAGACCGCGGTGGTGGAGTACCTGGCCCAGAGCCGGGCCGCCCTGCTGGAGCTGCGGTTGGAGGAGATCTTTAACTTTCCGGAGCAGCAAAATCTGCCGGGCACGGTCAAGACCCACGCCAACTGGAATCTCAAGCTGCCGCTCTCCCTGGAGGAGATGCAGGCCGACCCCGAGGCGGCCCGCCTGGCGGCATTGCTGAACCGCCACCGGGGACGGGAGGATAAAGAGGAGAAATAATTGGGGCATTAATTGGGGGGCGGGCCTCCGTGCCCCTCACTCCATGACCCACAGGAAATAAAATTTTCCGCAAAAAATCCTTGTTAACCGCAGGATGGCACCCTAGATTAAAATCACTTCCGATTTTTTCACCCGAAACTAAAATCGCAACTGAAGGATCTCTATGTCTGAACCCGCCTTGATTTACAACCTGTTTCCGCCCCTGGCGGGCGCCATCCCCCGGTGGGAAAAGCACCTGGACCGCATCGCCGCCATGGGCTTCACCTGGATTTTCCTGAACCCCATCCACACCCCGGGGCTCTCCGGCAGCCTGTACGCAGTGAAAGATTACTTCGGCATCAATCCCCTCTTCCACCCCGGACGCGGCCGGGACCCTGAAGCCGCGCTGGCGCACTTCGTTAAAGAAGCGGGCCGCCGGGGCCTCAAGGTGATGCTGGACCTGGTGATCAACCATACCGCCATCGACTCCCCCCTGGTCACGGAGCACCCGGAGTGGTACGCCAAGGACGAAAACGGCGAGATCAAGCACCCCGGGGCCATCGACCCGGCTGATGCGCGCAAGGTGACGGTCTGGGGCGACCTGGCGGAGCTGGAATACTGGCCGCCCCCAGACCCCGAGGGCCTGCTCCATTATTGGGACGCGGTCATCAGCAAGTACCTGGGCCTGGGATTCCTGGGCTTCCGGGCCGACGCGGCCTACAAGGTCCCCGGGGATTTCTGGCGACGTCTCATCTCCGAGGCCCGGAACCTGGAGCCTAAGGTGCAGTTCTTCGCCGAAACCCTGGGCTGCCGCCTGGAGCAATGCGAACAACTGGCCGATTCCTTCGACTTTATTTACAACAGCTCCAAGTGGTGGGACTTCCAGGAAGACTGGTGCCTGGAGCAATACCGGATGTTCCGGAAGCTGGCCCCCTCCGTCAGCTTCCCGGAAAGCCACGACACCGAACGGCTGGCCGCGGTTTCCGGCGGCGCCCCGGAGGTGGCCCGCCAGCGGTATCTTTTTGCCGCCACGTTCTCCGCCGGGGTCATGATCACCATGGGTTACGAGTACGGCTTCCAGAAGCGTCTCAACGTGGTGAAAACCCGGCCCCAGGACTGGGAGACCCCGACCTACGACCTCACCTCCTACATCGCCGGCGTGAACCGCCTGAAAAAGGGCTGCCCGGTGCTTTTGGAAGAAGGGCCCCAGGTGCGGGTGAGCCCCCGGGGGGAGCCGGTGGTCTTGCTGCTCCGCTCCCGGGACCGGGCCAAGGGCCGGGTACTCTCAGTGATCAACACCACCCTGGAAGACCAGGAGGTGCATATTCCCAACCTGGGCGAACTCCTGGGCAAGCCCCTGAAGGCCTGCCAGGATCTGACCCCGGACACCATCCCCTTGAAGCTCAAGGGCGACCTGTGCTTTACCCTGCCGCCGGCCCGGATGCGGGTCCTGTACAACCCCCAGGGTCCGCCTCTGCCTGCGGAGGAAGATCGAGTCGATCCGTAGGGCGGGCGCTGCCCGCCATTATTACTGCTCACTGAAGACCCCATGACCCAGGCCCTGGCCGCGTTTGATGAGCATGGCATTGTGCTGGCCACCGACAGCCGGGCCACCCGGTTCGCCCCGGGCGGCTCTTCTCCGGAGGTCTTCAGCGTCAAAAAGCTTTTTCCCCTGAATAACTGTTGTGCCATCCTGAGCGGCGGCGCCGGGGTGAGCGCCTCCCTGTCCCTGTCCCTGCGCCGGATGCTGGCGCGGCACCGGGGGCCCCTGGACCTGGAGGAAATCGCCCCCTTCGCCCTGGACTTTCTTTCCCGGG
>Ga0315268_10007716_pt1 | contig 11304 bp, 4 predicted proteins | sample C1_top_MG_FD_204535 | JGI IMG/M metagenome (GOLD analysis project Ga0315268, IMG submission 204535) | Sediment microbial communities from Yellowstone Lake, YNP, Wyoming, USA - C1_top | ecosystem: Environmental > Aquatic > Freshwater > Lake > Sediment | place: USA: Wyoming | collected 2017-08-01 | reverse complement strand
CGCTGCTGGCATTTTCATTGACTATCGTGAGCGGCCTGACTATGCTCCAACACGGGGACTCGGGTTTCCATTGGCATGTGGTTCACCATGCAAGCGCGCTGCTCATGCTCTTGACGGTGACTCTTCATCTTGCTCTGAATTGGAAATGGATAGTGTCCAACGTCCGGCGCTATTTGGGGCCTGAGTGCGGTGAAGGGCAACCACAGTGGAAAGCTCAAGGGGAGCGGTGAGATGAGAGTCCATTTCCCAATTCCGCGCCACGATAAGACGAGGTTCATACGGCTCAAGACCAACCTATGCAAAGCGTGTTGGATGTGCGTTCAAGCGTGTCCCAACGATGTTTTCGGCCAAGTTGATTTGCCGGTCCATAAACATGCTCACATCAACCAAGCTGAGAAATGCAGAGGATGCCAAAAGTGTGTCAGGGCATGCCCGAACGGGTAGTCCGACAGTTGACGTGGGATAATTCACGCTGACACGCCACAACGCCCCTGTCCCCACATCACTCCAGTACCCCGGACCGCGACTGGACAGGTGAAGATGGCGCTGGTATTCTTGCTTCCCATTCCAAGCAGCTTACCGGGGGGCAGGATGTTGGTTGAGAATCTCGCGTGGTTCACGGTGCTGTGGGTCAGCGTTCTGGTCACGCGCCAGAGATGGCGCGCCGCTCATCCACCCGTCCCCGCTTCCGTCTCGTCACCCAAGCGCAAAACGCCACGTCCCCTCAAGCCGCGCACGCCGCACGATTGCCTGGTGTGCGGGCGGCCGCATCCCACGCCAGGCCGGCGTGCTCCCCTGGCGTGAATGCCAAAGTCCGCGCGGTCGGTGCAAGACAATTTGCACAGCGGGCCATGCGTGCCTCAATCCAGACTGTGATTATTACGCGAACACCGATTCTACCTTCCACGCCTTTGTCGGGGATGGCAAACGAGGTGTGGATGGCATTCAACAGTGGCTGTGCTGTCAAGCGTGTGGTCAACGCTTTTCCAGCCGGCGCGGCGCGGCTCTGTATCGCCTGTGCACGCCTGCCGCTCAGGTCGCGCAAGTCGTGTTGGCCATCCACTTGGGTTTGACTCTTGCGGATACTGCTCTGCTCGTTCACGACTCCGAGGTGACCATTCGCCTGTGGCGTACGCGTGCCGGGCAGCACGCTGAACGGGTCCACGCACACTGCTTCCACCCCCTATCCCTCGGCCATGTCCAATTGGATGAGTTGCCCTAGGACCACTTTTCGCCACAAGGCTGACGACCTGTGGGTGTGGACCGTCTTTGATCCAGCCCCTCAACTCATCCCCGCCCTCCAGATCGGCCCACGCAGCCTGGAGAGGGCGTATGCCGTGCTCCAGGCGGTCACGCTCGTCCTGGCTCCAGGCTGTCTGCCGGTCTTTACCAGCGATGGTCTCGACTTCTACTTCTATGCCCTCACCGCCCATTTCGGTCAGTGGGTCACGGATGGGGCTTCGGGCAAACTCCGTTGCCGCCCAGGAAACGATCACCAGTTTCCTCCAGCGTGGCAATCAAGCCGGTTCTGGACGTGGCGCTGCCAGCCAGCAGCCGAATGATGCCATAGATCACCGCGAACGTGCCGAGGCCGACCGCCGGCACGCCCCAGCCTACGGACGCGCTCAAGAATTGCCAAAAACGACTCTATTCCGCCAGGCAGGAACAGAGTAACAAGCACCGGGATGCCGAATAGCACAGCAAAAAACAGAAAGAGGACACCCCACAGTTGCGCTGCCAGTCCAGAGTATTCCTCGTAGTAACCACGACCCGGGCGGCTAAAGCTAGCCTGCCTGGTGATGAGCATGCGCAACCCCACCACCAGGCAGGCCAGCCCAATACACATCACGACCAGATTCGCGGCGAAGGGTATGGACAGCCATTTGCCGATCAGGCCCAACGCCGCGATCAGCAGAAAGACGATTACCTGCGGAGGCAATGATCTGCCTTTCATCGCGCGATTCCTCTTTACCGCCTCACCAGCGGCAAGTAGAGATCAAACTCTTGCGGCGGAAGCACGTCGAGCGCCACTTCGAGGGTGGCCTGATCCGACGTGCTCGCCGGCGCGAGCGCCGCGCTGGCACTCGTACTGGTGAATGTGATGACGCCGGTATAGTGGCCGACGGCCAGGCCGGTCGCATCAGCGCCGATCAACACGTTCGACGGCCCGCTGCCGCGCGAGGCGCTCAACGTGATCCATGGGGCGGACGTGTCTACCGTCCAATCCATCTGCCCGCTGCCGAAATCCGTGATCGTCATCAACTGCGGGTTCGGTTTGGGCTTGTTCACGAATGACGTAAACTTCCACAGGCTCGACGAAACCAGCGCGGGCCTGGATCGGGCGTGGTACGGCGGCGACTCGGGCCCACACGGGTCGAGACCAAAGCCGGCCGCTTCGCCGTCGCTAAAGCCATCGCCGTTGCTGTCGTATTGATTCGGGAACGAGCCAAGCTCATACTCGCGCAGATTGATCAGGCCGTCGTGATCGGGATCGGACGTAGTCAGCACGTCCGTGCTGCTCAATCCAAACACGTCGGCCCACTGGTCGGGGATACCGTCATGGTTCGCGTCGTCCAGGCTGCTAAAGAACATGGCTTGCGTGCTCGTGACCGGGCCGACGTAGCCTTCGGGTGAAACCGCGCTCACGTCAAAGTGATACATCTGCGCGGACGTGAGGCCGGTGAGCGTGTACGTCGTCACGTTGCCAATGTACACTGGCGGCGTTCTCTGATCGGCGACGACAGTGGCATTGGGCAGCTTGCAGGCGGCAAGACGCCAATCCACCAGGTAACCGGCCGGCGTGCTGGCGTGCGGCGGACGCCAGTTGAGTTCGATGCCGGAGGCGGCGCGGCCAACTACCCGTTGCGCTATCAATCCTTCCACCGGCGCCAGGCGCGGATCACTGCTCACAGGCGCAACGCGCGTATAGTACAGCGTGCAATCGCTGACGTTGCCGCTCGCGTCATACGCGCGCACGCAAATAGTCGTAGACGTGCCGCCCAGCAAACCGCCCAGCCGCGCGCGTTCGAGCGGCGGCATGAACGGTATCTTGAGCAGCACGCTCTCCGGCGATGGGTTGAGCCGCCGGATGCGCGTGAGCGGCGGCGCGTTCACGTCCCAGCTTGGGATGGTGTACGAGATGATATAGCCCGCCAGGTCGGGTGTAGTCAGGTCGGCCTGCCAGCCGATGATGAGGGCATCTTTGAGTGTGAGGAACGACGTGAACACCAACGTCGGCGCGGGCGGCGGCGTGGTGTCGCTGATGATCACGTGACCGGGCGCCCACGCGACGACCGCGCCGTTGCCGTTCAGGTGATCGTCAATCCGCGCGCCGATGGAATACTTGCCCGAAGCCAATCCGCGCGTGTCCCATGGATATGTGCCGAGCGTCGCCGTGTAGCGGTTGGTGAGCAGCGTTCCGGCAAATGCCGTGGGCGTGATGGGTTGTTGATCGAACGGAACGTAGAACAACTCGATCTTGGTTGCCTCGGTGAGCGGCTTGCCGGGCCGAACGGCCTGCCATTGCAGGTTTACAATGCCGCTCACGTCCGGCGTGACGTCGCCCAGCGGCGATTGCCACACAATCGTCGGCGCGGCGGGATCGGACACAAACATCAGGCGATAGTTGTTCGGCAGGTTCAGGCACGTCGGACAGGACGGAGTGATGTTGTTCAAGCGCAGCTTCCATACGCCACTCGGAATGGTCGCGCCCGCTGCCGCGTGAACTGCGTAGGTCAACTGCTTGAGACTGGGCGAATACACCTGCGTGACCGAGACGCCGTTTGTTGTTGCATTGCCCGGAGTGATGATGGTTCCATCCGGTTTGATGAGCGCGACATCCAGCGAGCCATTTTGCCACGAGGTGACAAACATCGCGCGGCCTGCGCCTGCCGTCACAGTAAAGGGACAGGTGTGCGTCAACCCATTGATCTGACAGCCTGCGCTCTGCGCCGACAGCTGCGTCCAGCCCGTGACGGGCGTCTTCCACGGCTTGGGCAGGAATTTAAGCCAATTGCCGATCACCAGATCGGGCTGATTAGGCGAGAGCGCGGAGTTGAAACTCTGCGCTGCAACACTACGCTGGCTGGATCCGGCCAAGCCCCATTTATGGGGCGTTGTTTCGTAGACCGGCGATTCATCGCCGGTCGAACTGACGCTTTCCACGCCCACTTCATCGGCAGGTGCGACCGCGCCGGTCGTTTGATCCATCGCCAATGCGCCGCCGGCCTCGTCAATCAATTCGTGATCGTTCGAGCCGAGAAAGAGCGACGGCCCGCCCGAATCCACGTACACGCCCACGTCGTACCCAAACACCTCGACGGCGGCGGACATGCCCCACGCATAACCCGAGCAGGCCCCATTGGCGCAAAACTCACCGAATGCCATCTCGACGCCATAGCCCACCTGGAAAGGCGGCAGGACAAACGGCCAATCGTCCACGACGTAACCTGTGGGGACTCGCAACTGGGCGTTGACGCTGCCGGTAAAATGCTGGTCGCCGTTGTCCGGCAGCCACTTGTACTTGTGCTGCCAGCCTTGCCCGATCCAGGCGTGCAGCTTGATCCCGCCGTTGATGAGATCGTCGCAGCAACTCATGTCACCCGCCAGCAGCACGTCGAGCGGGTTCCACGCGACGGCCAGCTTGAAATCCGCGTCAAAGTACGAGACGACCTGCGCCGAGCCGTCAATCTGAAAAAACCCGCCCGTGTCGATCGTGATCGTGCCCGTGCCTTTGTTGAGCGGGTAACTGCCCACCGAACGAAAGCCCACTTGCAGTGTGATCTCGGTGTTGGCCTGGTCAATCACTTGCACCTGGCCGGAGAGCAGATACACTTCGAGGCCCGTCGAGCCGACCGGGATGCCAGGCAGGTTGGCCTTGGACGCATCGAACGACAGCAGCGCCGATCTCAGTGCGGTCTTGCACAGCGAAAAGTTGACGTCAATCGGTTTGTCGCCGCTGCCGCCATCATTGCCCAGCATCGGGAGTGCGATCTTGCCCGTGCCTTCGATGATGGTCGTCTCGGTTCCGTTGCACATGCCCTGCCGCACGGTCACGACCGCATCCCACGTGTCAAAGCTGAACGGCACGCTCACGTCGCTGGTCGAGTTAGGCTTATTGCCAAAGACGTTGAGCCGGCCCGCCTGGCTGAACATGACCGTGCTGGCCTGGCTGTTGATGTGCACGTCGGGCAATTCCCACATCTGCAGATTGTTCTCGCCCTGGCCGCCCTGCCAAGTGTAATCGTCGCGGCGCAGGTCAATGCAACTGCGCGCTGCGCCGCAACTCTGGTTCGATTTGTCAAGCTTGCGCACTTTGCCGGGCGGTTGGACGACGACCTGCACATTCTTGCTCGCGCCGCCCAGCGAATCGTCGAGCGTGATTTTGGCCGTCGCCGCGTGAAAGAACTCGACATCGGGGCCGGTCTCGGTTTTCCAAAAGTCGGTCGTTTCGGCCGCCCCGTATTTTGCGCCGAGGATGCGGACCTGCGCAGTCGAGACGGTGATGGGCAGTGTGAACGTCGGTGATTGTGAGGCAACCGGCGCAAAGACGTAAGGCAGGTCAGGTGGCGATGTCGGCGCGGGATAGAGCGACCAGCCGACCGTCCACGTGGTCGTCATCGCGTCCGCGCTCGTATCGGCCATGACCGGCACGTTGACCTGGCTAAAGCCCGCCGCTTCCATGCCCGTCATATCAATGTAATCAAGTAGTGAAATGTGACTGTCTTGCCATTGCACGAATGGTTGCAACGTGCGCCGTGTGTCCGCGCCGGGCGCGAGGGTAATGTCGCCGAAAAACGCTGACCGCGTCACGACGCCGGTCGGGTTGCCGATGGGCACGGGCGAAAGCGCCGTATCGCCATAGATAAAGCCGGGCATGAATTGGCCTTTGACATCGGTGATCGGCACGCCGGTCTGGATTGTCAAAAAGAGGCCGCTGTCGGTTGTCGTCGTAAGTATGCTGCCGTTGAGGCAGATTGAGCCTTGGCCGACGGCGACCCAGCGCCCACTCACGCCTGGCCCGATGATGGGCGTACCTTGTCCCTCGTTGCGCGTACACCACCGCGTCGAATTGGTCACTGCAAAGCCGCCCTCGCTGTAGATGTTGAGGCCGAGCGCAGTCGTCATGGGTGTAGTAGTAGTGTGCGGTGGATAAACTGACGTGCGCGGCAGGATCACTGGCTGGCAGCCCCATTTCATAGTTGGGATCGCGCCTTCGGGGCAGCGCAGGATGCTGTAGGTCACGGTGATGAACTGGCCGGTGCCGCGCGGCGTGAGCGGGCCGAGCGGACGTCGCTCGTTGATGAACGCCAGCCCCCAGTTGCCGCCCACGCTCGCCGGAAATGTGAGCGAACTGATCTTGGTCGTCCCGCTGATCGCCTCACTCTTGGGAGAAAGCAAGCCGTCCTTGTTGTTTTCGGGACTCCGCACGGCTTGATCGAGTCCGCCGCTCGTGGGCCGTGCCAGCGCAAAGCTGATGGATTGAGTGAACGGTTCGGGCACCTGGATGGTGATCTGGGTATTATCGCCCTGAACCAATGCCAGTTCCTTGAGTTGCAGCAGATCGGTCGAAGGGATGAACAGCTTGCCCGTCACGGTGACGCCATAGCTGGTTGGAATCGCGCTGGCTTGTTCGTATTGAATCCGATAGTTGCGATTGCCGTCGTTGGCAAAATCATTCTCCGCTGATGGCTGAACCTGCGCATGCAGGCTGGCGTTCAACGCGGTGCTATTGTGCGCGTCAATCAGCGCGAACAGCGTCTGATCTTTATCCGTCCCGCCGTCGCTGGCGAGCGACTGATTGTTCGGGCCGTACAGGTCGAGCGAGAGGTGCGCGGGCAAGGCGGGCGTGATCGCGTGATTCGAGCGGACGGCCACGCCAAGCCAGCTCGGCGAAGGAGGACTGCCCAGATCATATTCGTGATAGGTCGTGTCGTTGTCAAAAGCAGCATCGCTGCTGGGGATGCCGGGCGCGTTGAGCCAGTTATTGCCAAGCGGCAAGGTGGGTGACGTGTACTGGATGCGGAGACGAACGCCAGTGGGCTGGATGTTTACGCGCGTGCACTGGCCCACGCCCAGATAGAGATACAACCACGTGGCGTAAGGCGACTGGAGGACATAGTTCGGATTGAGCTTGCTCACATCGCCAGCATAGCCGCTGGCGAGTCGGATGTTCATTCGATTGCTGTCTGGATAGCCCGCGTTGATGGTACAGTTGCTGTCTATCACCAGCATGAACATCGGCCCATCGGCGGGGCGCGGCTTGTGCAGGTTCCACGCGCGGATCGCATCCGTCACGTCCCAACTCGTCGTTTGACCAGTGCCGCCCTTGCTGTCCGGCGCTTTGACAGCCAACACTTTCGAGCTACCCGGCGCTGCGTTCATCTCCGTCATGACGGAATTGGATGGGTTGGGGCTGGTGCTCCACGTAAAGGACGGTTGCCCGCCTGCGAGCGAAAAACCATTGCATTGACCGGGACACTGGCCCATCGCGTACACATGAGCGGGCCACTGCATGTTTTGCTTCTTCCAGTCGGTGGGCGAGTCATCATAGCCGGGCCGCAAACGGCTGGCCGGCGTCACATCGAGGTACGCTGCCGAGACGGAGATGGGCGCGTTCGTCAGGAGGTATGGGATGCTGTTGAACTGCACATAGCCACGATAGGCCGTCGTCGTGTAGAACGATCCAAGCACCAGCTCATCAAAATGCAGGTTCTGGTCTTTCGCATCGTCGGCGACAATGTTCGGACTGCCGTTGGCGACCCATGCCATGCCCGTGCCAAAGCCCGTGCTCTGCAAGACGACCATCTCGGGGTCAATCACAGCGGGATACTGCCGCGCCGGATCGGCCCACCATGCCCAGGGCGTCCGCACGCCTACGATCCACTCGCCAGATTTGTCGCCTGGCTGTGCGACGTACTCGCCAGCCACGGCCATGTTCTCACTCGCTTCCTGATACGCACGGGCGGGCTTGAGCACAAGCTGTGCGCGTCCGGTTTCATCGTGAATTTCCAGCGTGCCCAAAGTACGAAACGCGCCGGTCTGTTGCCGGCTATCAGCCCACAACGAGCTGCCTTTGTTTAGCTTGAGCGTCGCGCGCAGCTCGAGGTATTGCGGCGAGGCGGACTCGGACAGATCAGGTCGTCGGGACAGCACAGTGAGGTGCTCGATGCTGTTTGGCGCGCTGGCCAGCTCTTCGGCAATAGCGGCGCTTGTCCAGCCGCCGGTGTAACGCAAGCGGTGGTTGTCGTCACGCAGTTCAGTTGTGGCATTTTGTGCGACACGGGCGAATGGCGTGAATATTCCATCTGCGTCTGCTAAGCCGAGTTCGGTCGCCTGCCAGTTGAGGGCAGCCTCGCCTGCGCCCACCGCTAGCCACGCGGCTTGACCGCCCGCACGGCTCCGAAGGCCGTTGCGCTGCACAGTAAAACCGTCGCTCGATGCTTCAAAGGCCGGGTCAATCGGCTGCCAGTTGCCCTGCGCGTCTTGATAGTGCAGCGGGCTGGCGTCAATGATGGACGTCCAACTGCCATCGGGAATGCGAAAGGTCACGCTGTTGGCGGTACGGGCGTGTTGGATTTCATTGCCCAGGTCGGAAGGCAGTTGACGCGGATCGGTTTTGACTTGAGGCGGTGAAGAAGGCGGTTCGGCGGAAACTGTCTCGCCAGTCGTGCTCACTGGCGACAGTGCGCTGGTGGGTACATCAGGCTGAGACGACGTGGCGGCAACGTTGCCCAGTAACGCGGCGACTAGACCCACGATGGCCAACAAACTGATCGAGATCTTGCGGCGCATAGACAACTTTCCTTTCCCTTGGACTGGATGCGAAGAGGCATCCTATCTGCATGGCGCGTGGAGAGGGCGCCGTAAAAACGAGCCTCGCCAATCTTCCGCATGGCACGGCGGGATTGGCGAGGATGCTAAGAACTATAGCACCGGAAACAACTGGTGTCAAGCGAGCGAGGGCACGGCACGGCGAAGAAAACAACTGCGGAGTCAGGTTTCACCGCCATGCAATCGCCCTGGCCGTTTTTTGCTCCCCCCAACGAGGTTGGTCAATTCGATCGTGTCTCGAAGTGGCTCACTTTGTCTCAGGGTATGCTGTATGGGCGAAAAAACGGAATTACTCAGAACGCACTTGGAAGCAATGAGTGTGTGATACGACTCGACATCGGCTGTCAAGTCGTGAAAAACAGATCACCTGCACTAATGGCCAAGTGACCTCATGTCAGCAGACGGCGACACCAACATTTGATGGACTCCAGGTGCCAGATACTGTCCAAACGGCATCTCAAGAGTGCCCTCTATTCCCGGCTGAAGCTCGAGCGCGAATTCTCCCAGCTTGATCTGCACGACAGCCTGGGTGCCGTTGATCACTTTCAACCGCTGCTCGCTGGTGACCCTTAGGCAGCGGGGGGAGGGCGTATCGGGCGTAATCTTCACGGTGGCCCACTCGCCCTCGGCTTCGGCGCAGATGCCCGCGACAGGCCCGTCGGAGTCGGCTGGAACCAACGTGGCGGTAGCCACCACTGGCGGTATGGTCGAAGTCGCTGCTGCGATGGTAGGCGGGATTAGCGTTGCTGTTGTCTATCCGACCACCTGTCGTGCTTCGCCCTGTGAACGGCTTTCCCATTCTCCCTGGTGCGGCGTGACTCGCACGACTACTATCACGACTCCGTCACCTTGGGACTTGCGTCCTGTAGGCCATCCCGTGTTCCGTCACCGAGGAACGTATCGAGAGCGACGTAGGCTTCCCATGACGGGGACCAACCGACGCCGAGCTTCTCCCTTTTATCTGTATTGGCGAACCTGTGCTCAACCGGTGAATCAAGTTGAATTTGCCGATACCACCAAGTTAAAGGTTTTGGCTTGATTGATACTATAATTGGCTTATTCGGCCACACGTGGAAAATTAGCCAATAAACCTCCTACAGAAGGGGGGGTGATGCGCCTTCCGTGACCTTTGCTCCTGCATGGCACAACCGCTGGTGTGAGTGATGCGTAAAACATCAAACATGAAATGCCCCAAATTCAAAACAGGAAAGGAATCACAAATGAACACCCAAAGGGTTATTATTGGTCTGGTTACTCTTACGGCTCTGCTGGTCTTGACGGTTGGACTCGGCCAGGCTCAAGCTCCCGATCCGCAACGCTCCCTTGCTTCGCAGACATCTCTCGATACGAGCGATTCAACTTTGCTTAGCACGAGCTTTACATACCAAGGTCAACTCAAAAAGGCCAGCCAACTCATCAGCGACGATTGCGATCTGGCCTTTCGCTTATACGACGACGCCAACGCAGGCAACCAGGTTGGCAACCCTATCACAACAACGGTAACAATCTCCAAGGGCCTTTTCACTGTGGGTCTCGACTTTGGGGCAAGTGCCTTCACTGGCGACGCACGCTGGTTAGGCATTGCCGTGAAATGCAGCGGTGAAAGTGCCTACACCCCGCTTGACCGCCAGGCAATCACTGCCGCGCCTTATGCAGTGTATGTCGCCAATGCGCCGTGGGGAGGCTTGTCTGGCGCGCCAGCGGGTTTTGCCGACGGCGTGGATGACACCGGTTTGACCAGCGTCACCTGGACAGACATTCTCAGCCGCCCACCTGGTCTGGACGTCGGCGACGACAATACCACCTACACAACCGGGGCTGGGCTGGTGATGACGGGCACCCAGTTGAGCGTTGACTATACCACCGTGGCGCCCCTGGCCCACACCCATACCTTCACCTGCCCAGACGCGCTCAAGTACTTTGAGGAGGAATGGTCCATCCCTACCAATGGCGCTTACGACTGGGAGTTTTTTACTATCGGCAGCGACGCCTACCTGGCCATGGCAAACTACTATGACGGCTCTACCCACAACATTGACTCCAAGATCTATCGCTGGAACGAGACAGTCTTCAGCGTGACCCAATCCATCTCCACCAGTGGCGCTTTCGACCGGGAGTTCTTTACCATTGGCAGCGACGCTTACCTGACCGTGGCAAATAACCATAACGACGCCACTCCCAACATTGATTCCAAGATCTATCGCTGGAACGGGACGAGCTTTGTCGAATTCCAATCCATCCCCACCAATGGCGCTACAGACTGGGAGTTCTTTACCATCGGCAGCGACGCCTACCTGGCCGTAGCGAATCAATATAATGGCTCTACCGGAAACATTGGCTCCAAGATCTATCGCTGGAATGGAACAAGCTTTGTCGAATTCCAATCCATCCCGACCCATGGCGCTCGTGACTGGCAATTCTTTACCATCGGCAGCGACGCCTACCTGGCCATGGCGAACAACTATAACGACT
>Ga0315268_10007715_pt1 | contig 11304 bp, 12 predicted proteins | sample C1_top_MG_FD_204535 | JGI IMG/M metagenome (GOLD analysis project Ga0315268, IMG submission 204535) | Sediment microbial communities from Yellowstone Lake, YNP, Wyoming, USA - C1_top | ecosystem: Environmental > Aquatic > Freshwater > Lake > Sediment | place: USA: Wyoming | collected 2017-08-01 | reverse complement strand
AGTACGGCTGGACTGTTGGGACCAGAATAGTGGTTAAGGGTCACCAACTGGAGATCGTGGGAGTTTTGGACACGAGGCTAGCTGTGTTGAACCGCTGTATAATGATGCCGCTGGAACTTTCGCAGGAAGTCTACAATTACCCTGGAAGTGTCAACATAGTCGCCGTCAAGCCTTCTCAAGGATACTCTCAGGAAAGCCTCGCTGGCTGGATAAACGGCAACGTCACCTACGCTAACGCCTTGACGGAAAATGAAAGAAACGACATCATCCAACCTATCTTGTCTCAGATGGAAACATGGAATCTTGGTTTGGAAACCGCAATATTCTCCCTGAGCTTGATACTTGTGATGACCGTCACAACGATGAGCGTCTCGGAACGACGAAGGGACTTCGCAACGCTAGACGCTATCGGTGCCCCTTTGAGCTACGTGCTCAAACTCGTAATCACAGAAACGTCGTTGATCGGCGTTCTGAGCGGCGCATTGGGCCTGGTCTTCGGTTCATTCGGCGCACTTATTCTGGCGAGCCTTTACACCAATATCCCCCTTGCCCAGTTCTTTCCGAGCATATTCGAAATCGTCCCGCCGCTTTACATGATTGAAATGTTTGCGGCCGTAGTCCTTGTCTGTTGCCTCGGCGGAATAGTCCCAGCGATCAACGCTGCAAGAACGCGGATAGCCGAAGTATTGAGAGCTGAATATTGATGAAGATCAAGGCCGAAGAATTGACAAGAAAATTCCGCGTGGGTTCATCTGAAATTGCGGCAGTAGACAGAGTCAGTTTCGAAATAAGCGAGCCGAAGTTCATCGCGATAGTTGGTCGTTCAGGCTCCGGCAAATCTACGCTTCTGAATTTGATAGGGTTAAACGACCGTCCGACTTCAGGAAGAATCCTTGTCGACGATGCAGATGCTACGCTCTTCTCAAGCAACAGATGCAGAAAAACTAGGCTTTTGCAGATGGGTTTCGTCTTTCAGACTTTTAACTTATTCCCGACTCTCAGCGCCTTGGAAAACGTGGAACTGCCGTTGTCGCTAGCTGGAAAGCCTCGGGAACTGCAGAGAGAGAAGGCCAAAACTCTTCTGGAAGCCATTGGTTTGGGCAAAAGACTTCAGCACAGACCCAAACAGCTGAGCATGGGCGAAATGCAGCGAGTAGCCGTCGCAAGGGCGATGGCAAACAACCCGGAGATCATAATCGCGGATGAACCCACAGGTGAGCTGGATTCAGGAACTGCCCAAGAGATAATCACTTTGCTTCATAACGTCAACAAAAGAGATAGGAAGACGGTGATCGTGGCGACGCATGATGAAAAGATAATTGATGTAGCCGATACAGTTTATATGATTCAGGACGGAAGGATGAAGCTTGAAAGTTAAAGGGCAGATTCTTACAAAAGTGCGAAGCTTGTGGATTTGACTTTTCCTTTAGTGTCAACGACGACTTCGAATTTCTCAGCCCAAGGGTGTCCATCAAGGTCTATCGGACACGTGCCTCGAATAGTCCAGATCTCAGCGTCCTTTTCAACCGCGGAAACATCCACCCTATCGGTGCACTTCCTCTTCTTAAGGAAGTCAACTGCTATCTGTTGAATTGATTCTTTGGTGAGGATGTTGTCCTTCATTGTACTTCCTTCGGCATGTGCCTCTAGTTTTTCGCAAGAGGCATTAAGAGTTATGAACGGGGAATCTTAACTCGAAGTAAGCACAATCCAAGGGGCATCCTGACATTTTCTTAGCATGTTCGGTAGATTCAAATTCGCAAACATCATTCTTACAAACAAGGCAGCTGATATATGGGAAAAAGAAAGCCATGAGCGACAAAAAGAGGATAATATTCCATTTGGACATGGATCACTTCTTCACAGCTGTTGAGGAGAGAGAACGTCCTGAGCTTAAGGGTAAGCCGGTCATTGTGGGCGCCGACCCGAAGAATGGAAGCGGCAGAGGAGTCGTAAGCACCGCCAACTATGAAGCCAGAAAATTCGGCATCAGATCAGCCATGCCAATCTCAAAGGCGTGGAAGCTCTCTCCAGAAGCTGTCTATTTACCAGTCAACTATAGGCTTTACACGACAGCCTCAAACGAAATAATGGACATACTGAGAAAATATCCTGACAAATTTGAGCAATGGGGTATAGATGAAGCCTTTCTAGACGTGACCTCAAGGGCCAAGGACTATTCTGAAGCTGAAGCACTGGCTCTGCAGATAAAGCGAGAAATTCGTGAAAGGGAAAAGCTGACTTGCTCGATAGGCATAAGCTCAAACAAGCTTGTCGCAAAAATAGCCAGCGACTTCCAAAAGCCCGATGGCTTAACGATTGTCAAGGAAGAAGAGACTGCAAAGTTCTTGACCACGTTGCCCGTGCGCAAGCTGCTATGGGTGGGACGCAAGACAGGACAGAAACTCGAGGCTATGGGCATAAAGACCATAGGCGATCTGGCCAGCTTTGATCCAGTAGTCCTGACTGAAGCTTTCGGAATGATGGGCACGCAGCTTTACCTCATGGCCCATGGAATCGACAGGAGCGAGGTTCAAGAAAGAGGTGAAGTCAAATCTATCAGTCGTGAGGTGACTTTTCAAGAAGATACGGCAGATCCCGATTTTGTCTTCAAGACACTGCAAATGCTTTCAGAAGAAGTGCACAAGGACATCTTGGAACAACGATTCTACTTCAAGACCGTCACCATCAGAGTGCGCTATGAGAATTTTGAGACTCACACCCACAGTAAGACATTACCTTTCCTCACGGATCGCCTCCAAGATCTGAGTAAAACGGCGACTCAGCTGGTGCAGTCTTATTTCAAGCCAGATAGGAAAATAAGGCTTGTTGGCGTAAGGGTTTCGAATTTGATTCCCGGCGGGAAGCAAAAGACGTTGGCATGATCAGACTTCCGCATAAGGCCAACCATAGTTTTTTATAAGCCAAACAAAAGAAGTTGTTGCGTTTAGACAAAAAGGGAAAATGAGATGGCAAACAATCCGGGCGTAAGAGTGGTGCTGACGGCATCGGCCACTGAAATGAGTGATTTCGCCAACAATCCTTTCGTAGCGTTTGTTGGTGGATTCGCCAAAGGACCTTTCCCGCTTTGGCTTTTGAGAAGAGTTCTTTACCCGCCAGTGGAACGGAGACATGACAACGGAAGGGCTAAGTACGCGCCCTACGGCCTGAGAAAAGTGGAAGCATTGCTCTTGGAAAGCGGTTTCAAGGAGTCAGAGGTGGCTGTCGTTCATCCCCGCGATCTCGACACCTTCATTGGACCGGACACGAAGGTCGTTGGAATATCTTCGATGGATCCTACAGGGATGGGATATGTCAGTAAAACCTATTCTTCGATTTTTGGCGGTGGGGAACCGATGAACGCCGTTGAGTTCAGGGAACTGGTGATGAACAGGAGTATTCGAACCTATAAGCCCAAAGTGATTGTTGGCGGTTTTGGCGCTTGGCAGTTAGAACGGAGAAGAGTAGCTGACAACTACGGGGTGGACTGCGTCATAATCGGAGAGGGAGAAGAAATGGTTCCAAAGATCTTCAACAAAGCAGTGAAAGGTGAGGCGCTCCCCCGCGTTATTCGCGTCGAGAAAAGTGCTGGCAGTGAGCAAGTGCCTGTCATCAGACACGCTGCAATTCATGGCTGTGTCGAGATTTCCAGAGGATGCGGTCGCAACTGCCAGTTCTGCACACCTACGATGCAGAAGAAGCGTGATGCGCGATTGGAGAAGATTCTGCGAGAGGTTAAGACAACTGTTGATGAAGGATGCTCGCAAATCACGCTGGTAACTGAAGATCTTTTTTTGTATGGTACCAAGAAGGAGAGGTTTATTCCAGATAAAGAGGCAGTTCTAAATCTTGTCAAAAGCGTAGCATCAGTTCCAGGGGTCAAGTCCATACAGCCCTCGCACACGTCGTTGGCCCCTGTCGTTGCCGATCCAAGCATGCTCGAAGAAGTTGCCGAAATTCTGCTGGAGCACAACTGGTATTATCATGGAGGCAAGCCCATCGTAACTTCTGAGACGGGGATCGAAACCGGTAGTGTCAGGCTTATGCGGAAATACATGTCTGGCAAGATGCTTCCCTTCAGACCTGAAGAATGGAAACACGTCGTCAGCGAGTCTTTCGGTATAATGAATGATAACGATTGGTACCCGCTCGCCACACTGATAATAGGTCTTCCTGATGAAAAGGAAGAAGATGTTTCAGAGACGCTCGAGTTAATGGATGATTTGAGGGATTACCAAGCTTTCTATGTGCCTCTGCTCTTCGTGCCGCTGGAAAACTGTATGCTTATGGATAAACGTGGAGCGGAGCTTGATGCTCTTTCAAAGGCCAGATGGCAGCTGCTTATGCGATGCTGGGAATACAATATTAGGATATGGAGGGACACGTTCCTGAAAAACAGAATTCCTAATCCTTTGCTCTTCCATTTTGCAAAAAAGATAGTGATTCCCTATGCGGGCAAGGTAGCTGGGTTTTACTATAGAATGAAACACGGGGAAGAAATGGAGCAGGCTATCTGGAGAATGGTAAACGCTTGATGCCGCCTCTAGGCTAGACTATTTTTTGGGTTTTTTTACGCGGCGAATTTCAAATACTACGGGGTTTTCACCGTCGGGGCAGGCGTTGAAAATTACGTCTTTGTCTTCGGCCCATGGAAAAACTGCGCCGAACCGCATCGCATAGACCTTTGGCATCAGGACCATCAGTGCGCTGTAGCAGATGTCTCCTTTCACTGTTTTCCCGTCGAAGACGATTTTGTCACCTACCTTGTGTCCGAAGGAGCATTTTCCTTTCTGACTTTTTACAACGGCTTCAACGACTGACATTGCCTTTCACATTTACTGTTTTTTCACGCTGGGGTATTTTTCTTTTATCTTTTCATCAGCTATTTTGGCGATCATGGCACTGGAGATCAGCACGTATTTGACTCCTGTTAGTTCAGCGAGGTCTGCCGGCTTCTGATCTTGAGTTATGAGCAGCAGATTATTGTTTCTTGCGTATTCCACGATGTCTTTGTCTTTTGCGGCTTTCAAGCCGACGTCTTGGGCGGTGAGCGCATTCCACCCTAGGGTTTCGAAGTATTCTTTCAAGCCTGCATACATTTCGTCAAGCAGGAGCTTCAACAATGTCACCTTGACTGATTTTAACTGTAGACTGTTCGCCTATTTAGCCGCTTCCTTGCACGCCTGTGGATGGGTTTGATGGATCTTGCGTGGGTCCACAAGGGGAAAGAATCGATCGATCCAACATTGTTGGATGACCTCGAAAGAGCTTCTCCCATCTAAAGACTTTCGACAGCGTAGGTCCAACAATTATTTATGCATGGAACGTGTAGGAAAAACGGGGACATACCTTACTAGGTGATCAAATTGCTGAAAGGCAATTGGCAAATTGTTCCAACGTGGTGGGATAACTCTGTACTGTCCTAAATGCGGCGCGCAGCTTCCGGATGATGGGAGCTTCTGCATGAAATGCGGAACTAACCTTGCCGTTCCGCAGCCGAAGCAGGCGACAGCCTCAACAGGACCGATTCTGGCTCCTTCAGGCGCAACGGCACTAAAGTGCCCCAGCTGCGGTGCACCCATACACCCGAAATTCGGCGAGATGATCATAACCTGCGAGTATTGTGGAAGCGGAATAACGCTGGAAAACGACGGGTGGAAGGGACTACAGAAAGAGACAATGCTGCCCCTGAAGTTTCCAGAAAAGAACCAGATCATGGCCAAGATGCACGACCTCATGGATAGAGGGCTGCTGCACAGACACATTCAGGAGAATTCAACGCTCGAGGAAATGAACCTGAGCTTTATCCCATACTGGATTGTTTCCGCCTCAGCAAGGACTTCGGTCATAGCGAGTGACATGGCAGTTCAGGCGGGAGAGATCGCTACCACCGCAGCCCTGGCCGGCGTGATGGGATCCGCGATGGGCGGCAGGCGAGGTGGAGGTTTCGCTGGACCTCTTCTTGCGGGAGCGGTACTAGGTACGGTGATGGGGTCTGGTCAAGGCGGCGCAAAGAAGACTTACGAGATGGACAACAACTACAATTTCCCAATAGTAGCCCTCAAAGCTCTCACAGAACACCAACCCAGAAGCTACCAGTTCAACCTCGGCGATAGAGCCCTCTTCGACGTCTCCAAAGTCCCAAAGGGCATAAAGACACTGAACGGCGATGTCGGAGAAGAAGCAGCCAAATATCAGGCCAAGACGCTCGTAGACCAGCTGCAATCTGAAAAGGCACACGCACAGTACCACATGATCCAGCAGCTACACACTGATGTGGATGTCGCAGACTCAGAACTGCTCTACGCGCCAATATGGTTTGCCCAGTACGACCACAAAGGGCACAAGATAATCCTAGTCATTGATGGCAACTCAGGCGGCGTGATCAACAGCATCGGTCTCTAAAAGCCACGAGAGAATTCTAGCAGCTGCCTGTGAATCACAAGGATGCCAGAAAGCGACATGAAGTGATTGCGAAGAACTGGACTAGACGGCACACTTCCCAATTTAGACCGAAGAGCTTTGTCATAAGAGGTTATAGTCCACAGAAGAAGCATCTACGAGTCGTATGCAGGTTCTCGAGAATAAGGTGAACGTTGCTGAAGCAGAGAAAAGGGTACAGACGCAGAATGGACAGGTGAAGAAGTTTCTTCAGACGCGTAGGTTTGTGTTGGACTCTCTGGAACGGCTCAAGAATGAGAAGCGCGCACTTTTCACTGCGGATTGTCGCCTAATGAGGTGGTACTTTTGTCTTCTTGAGGCGTTGATTAGAGTTGGCGGAGGGGCTGTCTCCATGTTAGGTCGCTTTTTGTTTAAGATATACATTTGAACGTTAGTGAATGGTGGAATAGAAGCAGTTTTGATGGTTGAGAGAATCTAAGATGAGGAAAGTCAGCGCGTGCGTTTTTGTTTCCTTACGGCCTGACAGAGGTCTTGAATGGTTTTTTGAAAGATCTCCCTTTCCTTGGTGAGGATTTCGATGGAATCGGTGAGTCCCTGTCTTTGGATGTGAAGAGTGTTCGTCTCTTCCTGAAGTCGACGGGTCCTTTCTTTGGAGGCCGTCATGTCCTTTTTCAACTCTGCAACTTCTTTTCGAAGCGTTCCCATCTCGGCGGTCAGGACATTCATGTACGCCTTTAGCTCGTCTCTCTGCTTCTCCAATTCAACGTATTTGGACTTTCGGGTAAGACCGAAGACCATGGTGCGCTCCTCAGAGGTAGACGGACAGGGCATGATATAAAAATACCGCGTCGGACTCTCTGTTTCTCATATTCCTCTTTCAACTTGATTAGAGCCTTTTCTATACCGTTCGTACTTGGTCTTTGAGCACCTTTATTGTTAACCCTCAACAAGCCGAAGCGGGTTACTCGTTGCAGTGTAGCCTTCTAATGTGTAAACTTTGAGTGTTCAAGTGTCACGCAGTAGTCCATCCAGATATAGGAAGGTTCAAGACATTATTCTGGTGGTCGAGCTTTCTTTCTACTTCGCTTTGCCAGGTAGACCGCAGCAGGTATGGATGTAGTATGCCAGCAATGATATATTTCACGCAGGCTAAGATGTTTAGATGTTATGGCGATGTCTTGGAAGAGTCGGATGAAGTTGTGATGGACTCCAGCATGAGGAATAAAGGAGCCATAGCATTGCGCGTACCAGGAGCATGAGCGCTTACCGTAAAGGAGAATAGGAATGTTATTTAGGATAAAACGTTGGAGTTGAGGGCATGTCTGGGACTGAAACGTTGCTTCCTTATCTGAAAGAGAAGAGGGACGAAGAGCAACCGACGATTATTGTTGACACTCGTGAGGCAAGCTCAGCAGCGAAAATTGTTAAGGGACTCAAGGAACGCGGTGTAAACGTCAAGACTGATACTCTGGAGAAAGGAGACTATGTTCTGTCTGATGTTTGTGCTGTTGAGAGAAAAACTGTGCATGACTTTGTTTACACGCTGACCCGTCGCTATCTTTTCGAACAGTTGTTCAAGCTGAAAGAGGTTTATCCGAAATCATTGATTCTGTTGGAGGGTTACCTGCCGATAATCTACAAGTACAGCAGAATCCAGCCGGCTTCCGTTTGGGGAGCAATGTTCAACTTGGCCAAAAACGGCATCGCAATGATAAACACGACGTCATACAAGGAAACTATCGACTTCCTCTACGTGGCCGCACGTCAAGAGCAAATTGTTGAAAAACGCGCGCCCACAGTGCATCCTTTCAAGAGAGTGGACACCATAACCGACGCTCAACTGTATTTCATGGCAAGCCTGCCCAACGTCGGAAGAGAAAAAGCCCTTTCGATCCTCAAATCTTACCAGACCCCGTTGAACGCTCTAATAAATGTCGACGATTGGCCCGAAACAGTCCATGGACTCGGACCTAAAATCAGCAGCAAGGCAAAAGAGGTCCTGAACACTCCCTTCAGAGAGTGAATTCCCGTACCGCGAGCCAAAACCTAAAAAAGAGAGAGAAGGTTTTTCAATCTTACCTCTTGATGCTTCTAACGTCAAAAGATCAAGCACACAGTGGAAAGTGAAATAAAATGGATGTTCAAATCACGCCGACAAACAAGATCAGTGTTCTAGGTTTAGACAATCGCTCTGTCAATAACGTTGCATGGTGCGCTGCAACCTACGGCACAAACCGACTCTACTGGATCAATGGATACTTACTCTGCCTAGAAGTCTACGAGAAGTCTTTTGAACACGAGTTGAAGAATAAGGAGTTCCCAATCAGTCAAGTCTGCTATACAAAGTTTCCAAAATATGAGAAAATCTACGAGATCGACAAAAGCTTCCAAATCCCAGTCGTCGACGTCTCAGACATGAAATTGTTCCAAAGCATATTGAAAGCAATTCTGGAACATGAGAAAAAGTGATCCTGCCAGCCTAATATAAGGCAGCTAAATTTTCTTGTATACTTTTTTCACGCTGCCGTAGCCAAGTTTGAACGCTTTGACATTTGCATCTACGTGTTTTTGTGGAACCAATTCCTTCAAAGCTTGCATGAGAGTCTCCGTTTTCACCGGGAGTTTTTCAGTACCCGCAAGAGCACCTATCAGGACGCTGTTCTGCGTCAAGCTGCTTCCAGCTTCTTCGGCCAAACGCGAGGCTTCCATGAGAATTATGTTTTCAGAGAAGCGTTTGATCTTCTCGACAATTTCCCCGACACATGGATACCTGATGCCTTTGAGCGCGAGTTCCGCGGGTGGAACCCGTTCGTCGCTCATTATCACAAGTGTCCTTTCTGACGCATATTTCAAGTTCCGAATCGTCTCCAAGGGCTCAAAACCTAATAGCACATCCGCTCGCCCCTCCAGCACCGTTGATGCCAACACCCTTTCACCTATCCTCACGTTGGAAACGACGGCTCCGCCACGCTGAGCCATTCCGTGAATCTCGCTGACCCGCACGTTCAGTCCGTCTTGTACAGCCGCCGATCCGATGATCTCGGCCGCCAACAGAGTCCCTTGTCCACCCACGCCAGCTAAAACGATGTTGAATTCATTCATTCTTCGCAGCTCCCTTCTATCACGTTGTATGGACAGACTGAGGCGCATAGTCCGCATGCCGTGCACAGGGTTTCGGCTATTCGCACTTTCCCTTCTTCAACGACTATAGCCGGACACCCTAGCATTTTGATGCACGCCAGGCAGTTCGTGCACTTGTCGGTTATCTTATATGCCTCCACCCTGATGCCTTTGAGCCTTTTTTCTCGGACAGACTCGAGAACACAAGGCGCCCGAAAGACTACAACCGAAGGACTGGGCTGCTGCAGAGCTTCTTTCAGAACAGCAGTCGCCTCTTTGACTTTGAAGGGATTGACGACCTTGACGTAATTCACTCCGCATCCTTCGGCCACTCTTTCAATCAATATTCGCTCAGAAGGCGCGTGCATACCCGTCACACCAGTTCCCGGATGCGGTTGGTGACCTGTCATCGCTGTTGTTAGGTTGTCCAGAACAGCCACGACGATTCTGTGATTGTTGTACACTGCGTTTATGAGCCCGGGGATTCCCGCATGGAAGAATGTCGAGTCTCCGATTATGGCGATCGTCTCTTTCCCAGTGGCTAGGGACATTCCCTCTGCGGTTCCCACGCTTGCTCCCATGCATGTCATAATGTCGCCAATGTGCAACGGTGGAGCGATGCCTAGAGCGTAGCAGCCTATGTCTGTTGAATAGATGGCCTTGTCTCCGGCGATCCTTCTCATCACATAGAAAGATGCTCGATGTGGGCACCCAGCGCACAATATTGGCGGTCTCGAAGGCAGGTTGCGAGCGACCTCAGCGTACTTTTCGTTTATCTTTCCGAAATCTATCGGCAATCGCTTGCCCGCTATTCTGGCCAAGCCTGTTGCAACCAGCCGTGTTGACAACTCGCCTGCATACGGAAAGTATTGTTCACTCATTTTTCCGTACACTTCAACGTCAGGCGCGCAGTCCTCAGCCATGGCTTTGATCTGCATCTCCAAGTATGGTTCCAGTTCCTCAACAATGACGATCTTCCTGTGATCCGTCAGGAATTCCTTGATTATTGTCTGTGGAAGCGGATGTGTCATGCCGAGCTTCAGCACGCTCGCGTCCAAGCCCAGAAGGTCCGCCGCTTCAACTGCATAGTTGTAGGCCGAACCCGACGAAATTATGCCCAATTCTCGGTTCTTTCCCTGACGGACGACTCGGTTGTATGGAGACGCGTTGCTGATTCCCTTGGCCTCCTCCACTCTTCTGAGCAGCACATCGTGTTTCGGCCTTGAGTTTGCCGGAACCATCACTAGACGCCTCACATCCTTGACGAATTCGCCTCTCATTTTCGGCTTTCTGAGACCAGCAAAAACTACGGGTCCACGAGTGTGGCTGACTCTGGTCGTGGTCCTCAGCAGCACAGGCAGTTCCAGCCTCTCAGAAATCTCGATTGCCGAAACCGTCATGTCCTTCGCTTCCTGGGAAGCTGAAGGCTCGAGGCAAGGCAGATTTGACAGCAAAGCGTAGAAACGGTTGTCCTGCTCGTTCTGCGAACTGTAGCACTCCGGATCATCTGCCGTTACGATAACGTAGCCACTCCTCACACCTGCGTAAGCCAGCGTCATAAGCATGTCGGAGGCTACGTTCAGCCCGACATGCTTCATCGCCGTCAAAGCCCTGACTCCGCTGTTCGCAGCTCCAGACGCAACCTCTACAGCCACGATCTCATTTATGGAATACTCCATGAACAGATCAGTTTGAGATACGATCGCCGATATGGAATCAGCAATCTCCGAAGCCGGCGTACCAGGATAAGTCGTCACAACACCGACGCCAGATTCTAATATG
>Ga0315268_10007714_pt1 | contig 11305 bp, 9 predicted proteins | sample C1_top_MG_FD_204535 | JGI IMG/M metagenome (GOLD analysis project Ga0315268, IMG submission 204535) | Sediment microbial communities from Yellowstone Lake, YNP, Wyoming, USA - C1_top | ecosystem: Environmental > Aquatic > Freshwater > Lake > Sediment | place: USA: Wyoming | collected 2017-08-01 | reverse complement strand
CGCGGTTGAGGAACCGGGCGCCCGGGCCGACCGGGCTGAGGTGTTGTCGGCGCAGGTCCGGGACGGCGTGCTGCAGGTACTGTTCGGGCTGGCCGAGCCCGGGCCGGCAACGCTCGGCCTTTACGGGCTCGACGGCCGGCGGTTGAAGAACCTCGCTGCCGGCTCATGGACAGCCGGCAGCCACAGCTTGAGCACACCGGTCGCAGACCTTGCGTCAGGGACTTGGATTCTGGGCCTGCAATCCCGTTCCCGGTTTCAGGCGGTCAAAGTCATTCAGTGCCGTTGAACCACAGAGAACACCCCAAAGGCAAATCCCAAACCCCAAGTCCGAAACCCGAAGTTCGGATTTCGAGCTTCGCCATTCGGGTTTCCCCCAGGCTAACCCTGGCGCTGCTTATGCCTGGGGTCGCGTTTGCAGATGACCCTCACTACGCCCCGGCGCTTGACGACCTTACAGTGCATACAGCGTTTCTTTACCGACGGTTTGACTTTCATGTCGTAATAATAGCCAAGACCAGCTCAGGCGTCAAGTGAGCGGGAAGAAAAGAAACCGCCGATGAACGCCGAGGCGAAATCCAGGCCCCAGGGGAGCAGGAAGCGCAGCGTGCCAGCAGGCACAACGCGGAAAATGCGCCCCGGCTATTTGAACCGGTAGATAATCCGCCCGCGCGTAAGGTCGTAGGGCGAGAATTCCACGGTCACCCGGTCGCCCGGCAGGATTTTGATGAAGTGCATCCGCATCCGACCCGAGACATGGGCAAAGACCTTGTGACCATTGTCCAGTTCCACCCGGAAGGTTGCGTTGGGCAGGCATTCAGTGATAGCGCCTTCCAACTGAATCAAGTCCTTCTTGGGCTTGCGGGGTTCGGGCGTTTCGTAACGACGTCTTACGTTTCTCATAAACCTCCGTATCCTATTGCTGCGACCCGCCGACCGCTTGCCCGCGGTCCGCAAAGCGCGGAAGGCGGCAGGCGAAAGGCGGATAGCGTCTTCATTGTGTCAGTATCTCGGCCGGACCGTCAGTGACCAGAATCGTGTGTTCAAAGTGCGCCGAGGGCCTACCGTCACGGGTCTTCACGGTCCAGCCGTTGTCCTCGGTGCATACTTCAAGATTACCCAAATTAATCATCGGTTCAATAGCCAGCGTCATACCGGCCCGCAGTTTCACGCCGGAGCCAGCGCGACCGAAATTGGGAATCGAAGGTCCCTCGTGCAGCTTGCGTCCGACGCCGTGGCCGCTCAAAGCCCTAACCACCGAAAAACCCTGGCGCTCGACATGAGTCTGAATTGCGTGCGAAATGTCATGAAGGTGGTTGCCGGCACGGGCCTGCTCGATGCCCTTGTACAAAGCCTGTTCAGTTGTCACAACCAGTTCCCGGCTACGGGCCGGTATCGCACCAACCACGTAGGTCGCCGCCGCGTCGGCAATCATACCATCCAGGGTCACGCCGACATCCAGTTTGACCAGGTCTGCATCGGCAATCCGCCGTTCGCTCGGTATGCCGTGCACGACTTCATCGTTGACGCTGATGCAGACCGCAGCCGGGAATCCCTGATAACCCAGGAATGACGGCATCCCGCCCTGTTCGAGAATAGACCGGTGGCACCAGCGCTCCAACTCGAGCAAAGTAACGCCCGGGCGAATCTGCCCGCTCGCTTCCTCAAGTACGCGCCGGACAATCGCACCGGCCCGGCGCATGATTGACACCTCTTGGGCGTCCTTGAGATAGACTCCGGTGGAGTCCCGGTCATTCGGGCTCACGCCAGTCCGGCCGCGATGGCCATGATTTCAGTATGCAGCCGTTCCTTGCCGATGGCGCCGTCGAGCACTACGAGCTTGCCCTGCCGCTGATAATAGTCCTTTAGGCCCGAGGTTTCCCGGACATAGACGCTCAGGCGGTCTCGGATCGTCGCCTCCCGGTCATCGTCACGCTGATAGAGCGCGCCGCCGCACAGGTCGCAGACCCCGACCCGGCGCGGCGGTTTGAACTCAAGATTGTAGATGGCCCGGCAGTTCTGGCAGGTGCGCCGGCTGGTCAGGCGCCGGACGACGATGTCGTCGGCCAAGTCAATGAAAATCGCACGGTCAACCTGAGTATTGAGACGTCTGAGAATCTGGTCCAGGCCTTCGGCCTGCGGAATTGTTCGCGGGAAACCGTCGAACAGAATACCATTGGGCCTGGGGATTTCCAGAAATTCCCGCGCCACCTCCAGCACCGTGGCGTCGGGCACGAGCCGACCGGCACCCAGATATTCCTTGACCTTCTGGCCGACCGGGGTTTGGCGCTTGACAAGGTCGCGGAAGACATCGCCGGTGGAGTAGTGCGTTATACCGGTTTTGGCAATCAACAGCTCCGCCTGCGTGCCCTTGCCGCAGCCGGGCGGGCCGGACAGTACGATTTTCATGGCGCATTATACAACAGCGAATTGCAGATGGCAATTAGAACCACAAGACCAAAGGAGCACAAGCAAGCAACACAGGGAACCAAGCGCACAAGCAAGCCTTGTTGGGGCAGACTCCCATGCCTGCCCGGGCGGCCACTCGGGGCCGCCCCGACGGCTCTTGTGCTCTTGCAGGCTTGTACGCCTTCTCTAGTAGAGCTTGACTTTGCCCGGGCGCGGCATTAAATTGCGCTATGACCCTTCCGCGCGCGCCGCGTGTCCGGCTTGCCGCCTGCCGAATGATACTTGCCTGCGCCTGTTGCCTGCTTGCCTGTAGCCGCCCGGCGCACCACGGAAGACCAACCGCGCGCAAAGAGCTGAACAAAGACATCGTCCTGCTAGACGTAGCCCTGGCGTTCAAGGTCGGTACCAGCGAGAACCGCCTGGCGGATGATGCGCCCAAGCAGGTACTGATGGGCGAAACGGTCTGGGTCTATCCGGTGGTCCGGCTCCAGGTGCCGGACACCGGAAGCCTGAAGGATACCGTGTATCTTGCCAATACGCTGCATCTCGGCCGAATCGGCCGGAACGGCGATACCCTGGCTCCGAGCTGGCTGCTGCCCGCTAACCGCAAACTCTGGAGCAAGTACAAGAACGATGTCAGTATCGAGTGGTTCCTGGTTGAGCCGACCCGGCGCTATTTCCGCAAGGCCGAGAAGGCGCGCTATCATCTAAAGACGCTCGACACGTGCTCGTGGTGCCTGGAGCTTACCGGCCCGACAGGTACCCGGCGCCTGGTGGCGCTTGCCCGTTACGGCACCCAGGCCGCGTTCAGCGGCAACATCGCCTCTGAGGACGCGGTCAGCCGGCTGCCCTGGGTCAGTTTCCTCCCTGATACCACGAACCTTGGCTGGTCGAGCGCCATGCTCGGATTGATACCGTATCGCGACGCGTGCACGCAGGCCGAAGCGCTGAGACTCACCGGCTGCGACGACAAGGGCCTGCTGGCCTACGGCCTGTGTCACACCGGCTACCGGCTTGGGGAAGACGCGAAGCTCGACTCCGCCGGCCAGCTCGTCTTCCAGGGCTACATCAAGCTGGGTAGGCTCTACGACACTCTGGGCCGACCCGCGCATCTGGCGCTTGGCCGGGACGTGAAGCAAGGCGACGCAATCCATTTCCTGAGTCTAAGGCGTTACGGCCTGGTTGTTGATGTCCGGCCCAGGACAGGCTTGAACTATGGCGGTCTGCCCTACCGCCTGCCGGTACTGAGCGCATACCGGGATTTCCCGCGCATCCAGCCGCTCTATCAGGTACTGTTCTCGTGGCGCACGCTGTTCACCCGGTCCGCAATCAAAGTCCTGCGCTATCCGCCGGTAATCCCGAAGGCCGTCATCCGGCGCCCGCGCCGCTGAATCATTAGGCGCAGTTTGTCCGGCGCTTGACTTGCAGCTTTTTTGGGCTAGATTTATGCGCTGTCGCAGCCGGGGAGCGATAGCCGATAGACCGATAGCCGCGAAAGCGATAGCCGATAGCCGTGAGCCGATAGCCGGCTATCTGCTATCTCCTATCTGCGGCGCAAGTCCGCCGAACGTAACCGTTGGATAGGTCAGATATTATAGAAAAGGAGTATTTAGATGTCGCAGATATTGCCCGAAGCAACGCAATTCGAGACAACCGCGCTGTTCATCGTTCTGAGTATTGCGGTTATCGGCCTGCTCTATGCCCTATTCCTCAGGCGCCAGGTAATGCGCGAGGACAAAGGCACCGACCGGATGCAGCAGGTCTGGAATGCCATCCGCGAAGGCGCGGACGCCTATCTGGGTCGCCAGCTCAAGACCATCCTACCCCTGATTGTCATCCTCACCGTCCTGTTGTTCCTCAGTGTCTATGTCGTCAGCCCGAGCTATGAAGCGCTCCAGCGCTTTGTCCCCGACTCGCTGATGGCGTTCTTCGGCAACCCTTCGGAACTTCCCAGGACGATGAGCCATGACCAGATGCTGCAATTCGCCCAGCAGTATCCCGACCCCATGCTCCACGTTCGCATCATCGTCGGCCTCGCCCGGGCAATCGCCTTCATCATGGGTTCCTTCTTCTCCCTGATGGTCGGCCAATTCGGCATGCGCATGGCAATCCAGGGCAACGTCCGCGTTGCCAGCGCCGCCCGCACCAGCTTCGACCGCGCCGTCAAGATTGCCTATCGCTCCGGCACCATCACCGGCATGCTCACCGACGGCCTGGGATTGTTCGGCGGCACAATCATCTTCCTCATCATGGGCAAAGCTGCGCCTGATGCCCTGCTCGGCTTCGGGTTCGGCGGCACCCTGCTCGCCCTCTTCATGCGCGTCGGCGGCGGCATCTTCACCAAGGCCGCCGACGTCGGCGCCGACCTCGTCGGTAAAGTCGAGGCCGGCATCCCTGAAGACGACCCCCGCAATGCTGCCGTCATCGCGGACCAGGTCGGCGACAACGTCGGCGACTGCGCCGGCATGGCCGCCGATATCTTCGAAAGCTACGAAGTCACAATCGTCGCCGGCCTCATTCTAGGCCTCGCCCTGGTGGCCCTCACCGGAGAGATCAAATGGATTGTCTTCCCATTGCTCGTCCGCGGCATCGGCGTCTTCGCGTCAATCATCGGCACCTATCTCGTCCGCGGCGGCAGAAGCGCCAAAGGCAATGCCATGACCGCCATCAACCGCGGCTTCTACTCCTCCGCCGCAATCTGCCTCGCGGCCTTCGCGGTCCTCGCCCATTTCTACATGCGCGAATGGCGGGCATTCTTCTCCGTCGCAGTCGGCATCATCCTCGCCATTGTCATTGACGAGCTCACCAAATACTTCACCGACACCCACCACCAGCCCGTCAAAGCAATCGCCCGCCAGGCCCGCACCGGCCCGGCCACCCTCATTCTCCAGGGATTGGGCGTCGGCTATGAATCCTCGGTCTATTCCGTTCTCGTCATCGCGCTCACGATACTTGCCGCGGTGCTCATTTACTCCGGCAAGGACGTCGTGTACGTGCTCTACGGCGTAGCCATGACCGGCATCGGCATGTTAACCCTCACCGGCAACAACGTCGCCATGGATTCCTATGGCCCCATTGTGGACAACGCCAACGGCATCGGCGAGATGTCCGGACTGGACAAAGGCGCGCGCCAGATTATGGCCGACCTGGATGCGGTCGGCAACACCACCAAGGCCATCACCAAAGGCGTCGCCATCGGCTCAGCCGTAATCGCCGCCGTCTCCCTGTTCGGCTCCTTCATCACCGACGTGCACAAGATTGACAACAGCGTTCTGTCCCAGGGTATCCGCATCAGCGAGCCGATAGTCTTCATCGGCTTCCTCATCGGCGGCGCGCTGCCCTGGCTCTTCTCATCACTCGCCATCAGTGCGGTCAGCCGGGCCGCGTCCCTGATTGTCGAGGAAGTCCGGCGCCAGTTCAAGATTCCCGGTATGATGGAAGGCACCGCCAAACCCGACTATGCCAAGGCGGTCGGCATCTGCACCACTGCGGCCCAGCGCGAACTGATTACCCTGGCGTTGCTCGCCGTGGTCTCGCCGATTGTCGTGGGCCTGGCGCTCAAGGTCGAAGCCTTGGGCGGGTTCCTGGCCGGCGCGATACTCTCCGGCCAGTTACTCGCTGTATTCATGGCTAATGCCGGCGGCGCCTGGGACAACGCCAAGAAGACGATTGAAGATGAACCCTCAGACCCGGCCAAGAACACCGGCAAAGGCTCGGAACGCCACAAGGCATCGGTCGTGGGCGACACGGTCGGCGACCCGCTCAAAGATACCGCCGGCCCGGCGCTCAACCCGATGATTAAAGTCATCAACATGGTCTCGTTGCTTGCCGCTCCGATAATGGTCGCCCAGAGGAAATTCACACCCGTCACCATCGGCGTCATCGCTGCCGGTATTGTTCTCTTGATAATTGTAGTGTGGTATTCCCGCCGCGGCCAGAAGGAAGCGGTAGCCCAGAAGAGCTAGAAGGCGAATCTGTCCACCGATCGAACTAACCACAGAGGTCACGAAAGAGAATGCAAGACCACAGAAGACTCTCTGCGTCCTTTTCGGATTCTCTGTGTTCTCTGTGGTTCATTCCTTTTCCGCAAGTTCCGGAAAGAGGAGGTATAGAGTGAAGGGACTTCTTGCTCGAGCAGTAATCGGTCTTGCGTTTGTGACACTCGGACCCCTGCCCGCACAGCCGGCGACCAATGCCCTGGACCCGAGTGCTGGCGACTTCCTCGATTTTCCGCTCGACTCGGCTCGGCGGGCGGCCAATAACGCATACCAGGCCGCACACTACGAAGAGGCGGCTGGGTTCTATCTCACAGCACTGGAACACGACATCAGCAGTGCTAATGATATCTACAACCTTGCCTGCTGCTATGGCCTGCTCAAGAAGGACACGCTGGCAGCGGTCTATCTCAAGCGCGCGTTCCGCGCCGGGTTCGATGACATCGAACACGTGCGCCGGGACCCGGATTTTGATTCGGTCCGCACCAGCGCGGTCTTCGTTGCCGCGGTCGAGAGTTCGGCAGCCGTAGCGAAACGAACCGCCGAACTGAAGGGGAGACCTATTGCGGTCAGCGCGACAACGTTCCAGACTTGTTACATCCATTTGCCGGATGGCTACGATTCGACGAAGGCCTATTCTTTGCTCGTCGGGCTGCACGGCGTCGGGTCGAACCCTGAAATCTTCGCCCGCCTGTACGAACGCGCCGGCAAACCACAACTAATCTATGCCGTATTGCAGGCGCCTTATTCGATCTCCGCGGAAGGCGTGCAGGGCTATTCATGGGTATTATGGAACGATTCTGACTCCACCGTCCAGCGGCAATCGGCTCTCCTGTCGTCCGACTACGTGGCCGAAGCCTGCCGCATGTTGAAAGAGCAATACCGCATCAGCGGCACCTGGTTGCTCGGCTTCTCCCAAGGCTGTGGCCTCGCCTACATAACCGGCGTCCGCCACCACGACCTGTTCAAGGGCATTATCGGGTTCGGCGGCGGGTTCGACACGCTCCGGTTCAGCCCGGCGGATTACGAGGCGGCGAAGAGTCTACCGGTGTTTGCGTCACACGGCAGTGATGACCGGGTTGTTGACCCGAAATACGGCGCACAGGCACGAGAGTTTCTCAAACGCAAGGGCTTCAATGTCACGTTCGCCGAGTTTAAGGGCGGCCATACGGTTGCTGAGGCGCCGCTCAAAGCAGCGATGAAGTGGATGGGTGTCAAGTAAAGACCGCAACGCACCAGAGACAATAGGCGGTGCGGCAACGGTTTCGGCCTTGCGCTTGAGGCGGTTTATGCTACAATTGCGCTATGATACATGGCCGGTTCGCAACCGTTATCAACTGCATGGATGGCCGGACCCAGTTACCGGTTATCGCCTGGCTCAAGGCAAAGCTGGGTGTTGACTACATAGACTCGATTACCGAGCCGGGCGCGGACAAGACGATGGCCGAAGGGTCGCTCTCCCAGCGCGAAGCCATCCGCCAGAAGGCGCTGATTTCAGTCGAGAAACACGGCTCCCGCGTAATCGCGGTCGTCGCGCATCATGACTGCGCAGGTAACCCGGTGGAACGGGACAAACACCTGCAGCATCTTGCGCAGGCGGCCAGAACGATTCAAAGCTGGAATCTGCCGGTGCAAGTGCTGACGCTGTGGGTGAATGAACGCTGGGAAGCCGAGGAAGTTTGAAGCTCACGGCTTACAGTGAGGCTTCGCCACCGCCAAGGGCGTTACGGCTGTCGGCTTGCTGCGCTCTGTTCCTGGTCGCTTCTATCGGCTGCCGGCCCAGAGACACGGTGCCGCCCAGTGTCTTGTTCCTGATGCCGGAGGACGGGGATACTGTTATTAAGGGAAGCGTCTTGCTCAAGGTGCTGTCGAGCGACAATCAGAAAGTGGACCGTCTGGATGTCTATGCGGACAGCGTATTCAACGGCACGGCTGGCGACCACAGGGGTGATACCTATCGCTATTACTGGGACGCGACGGGCGAATCGTTGAATGTATTTCACGCGCTCGAGGCCCGGGCGTTTGACCCGGCTGGCGACTCGGCCCAGGCGGTGATTGGCGTATTCCTGATTCCGGACACCTGGGCGACGCACCACGGGGGTGAAATCCTGCAGAACGAGACCTGGCATGCCCGGGACAATCCGCATGTGATTGACTACGACGTTTCGGTCCGGAACGCGACCCTGACCATCGAGCCCGGATGCCTGGTGAAGTTTCAGCCCGGGGCGTGGCTCTATTGCGGTTATGTGGATGAAGGCGCAATCGTCGCGAACGGCTCTGCCGACTCGATGATTGTCTTCACATCGAACCGCTGGACGCCGCTGCCCGGAGACTGGCAATCGGTCGGGATTTATGACTATGCTCTGCCGAGCACCCGGTTCAGCTATTGCCGGTTCGAATACGGCGGACCGTCCGGGTCGAGCACGATTGTCGTGAGCAACGCCGGCGTATCCTTTGACCATTGCCGGGTCGTGTCGAGCGGCGGATTTGGCATTGACTGCTGGAACAGCGGCTGGTTCCGGTCGTTCACGGATAATGTGGTCACGGCCGGACCGTGGTATCCGGTGCGAATTGCGGCCCAACAGGCCGGTACGCTTGGCGCAGGAGACAGCCTGAACGGTAATGGGGTTGACGCCGTGGAAATCTGCGGCGGCTTGGTCAAGGATACGGTCACTTGGCACAAACTCAGTGTGCCCTATGTTGTGACTCAGGACGTGACGATTGCCAGCGAGACGAGCCTGGCGTGTTTGGTCGTAGCGCCTGGCTGCAGTGTGAAGATGGCCGGTACCGGGTTCTATGTCGGGCAGAACGCGGCCGGGGCGTTCCGGGCTGACGGACGGGCTGCAACGATTGCGTTCACCGGGCGGGAGAGCGAACCGAAGCCTGGGGCTTGGAAGAGTATCTGGTTCGGGGAACAGGCGATTGACTCACTTTGTGTTCTGCGCAACTGCAAGCTGGAATACGGCGGGGCCTGGGATTCGGCGAATGTCCGGATTCAAGACTGCCGGCCGGAAATCAGGGACGATTCCATCGGCTATAGCCCGGGATACGGTATCTTTGTCGGGGGAACGGTCTATCCGGCGCCGGAAACGCTGGTTTCCAGCAACTTCTTCTATGACGATTCTCTCGGGGCTGTGAATCGCAGATAGCAGATAGGAGATAGCCGGCTATCGGCTCACGGCTATCGCTCCCCTAGCTGGTTGTTTCCGGTTTCTGAGCGATGATGGGCTGGCCCTGGTCGAACGGCGCGGGCAGGGCCGACGCGGTCTGGGCCAGGCCTTGCGCCAGTTCCATCAACTGGTGCTCACCCATTTCGCCGGCATTAAGGTTGGGGAACAGCAGCCGGGCAAGCTTGCTCGCCGAATAGAAAACCCGCACATCTGTAAAGCCGACATCCTCAAGAGTCTCCTTCATGGTCTTGGCGGTGAAGTGCTCGAGTTCATAGAAGCTGCTGGCAGCGACCGCGGCTTTGTTTGCCTCGAGAAACTCTGCGCCGATTCCGGGTACGGCCGTCGGATTAGCGCCATCTCGGTCAATCAGTTCCCTGGCCCGGGCAAAGGCCTCATCGGTTTCCGGGGTAGCCTTGAACCGGACCAGGTAGTCGCGCTCCCAAGGCGGGTCGCGGTGTTTCATCCAGTAGTACCAGCCGTGGGTGCCGTCCATGTGCTCGCGCACGGTCACGGCATCCTCGAACGGGTGTTCCAGGGTAACGTCGAAGGATTCATAGATGACCACTAACCGGGCGCCGGGCTTGAGCACACGATAAATCTCGCGCAAGGCGCGCATCGGGTCTGGGGTTTGCTCAATGCTCGAGGCTGCGACTGCAGCGTCGAACCGGTTATCGGAGAAGTTGAGTTCGACTGCAGACATGGGCAGGAATTTGACGTTAGCAATCTTCAGGCGTTCAGCATTGGCCCGGGAAACCTCAATGCGGCGCGGTGCAGCATCAATGCTGGTAATCATCTCAATCCAGGGCGCAAGGCGCAATGACGGCCAGCCGTCACCGGAGCCGATGTCGAGCACTTCGCGCGTACCCCGGAGTAGAGCCGCAATCTGCTGGACAATCGTCTCGTCGGCAAAGTGCGATTGCTCGCGCAGGTTCAAGGTTACGTTAATAAGGGGCAACGCGCCGCCGCCCTGAAGCAGCATATTCTCATAGCTCTGGTGAGCGCTGTCGCTCTCCTCAAGTTTGAGGTTCTCCCAGAGCCAGTTTTCAACCGCAGTATATCTCTTGCTTACCATTAGGAAGCTATTCTATTGTCTTTTCAAGCAGTGTCAAGTTATGCGGCTTGCCGCGACGGGATTTTTCCGGTATCATCACCGAATGGCACGGAATACGGGCTACGGCTTACGGCTTGCTGCTTACGGGTTGTGGCTGACGGCTTGCAGCTTGCAGCTTACTGCCGTCTGCGGTCAGCCGTTGGCTGACAGCCGTCGGCCGTCAGCGGTTGAGTTCATGGCGGTGGACCAGGTCAAGGTGGGCATGAAAGGCATCGGCAAGAGCGTATTCCAGGGGACGAGGATTGAGGAATTCCAAGTGGAGGTGCTGGGCATCCTGCCCAGGGTCCGTTCCGGCCATGACCTGATTCTGGTGCGCTGCAGCGGCGCGGGCCTGGAAAAGACCGGTGTCATCACAGGTATGTCGGGCAGTCCGGTCTATATTGACGGGAAGCTGGTCGGCGCCTTGTCCATGACCCAGGCCTATCTCAAAGAGCCGCTCGGGATGGTTACGCCGATTCAGGACATGCTGGAAATCCTGGACCGCAAGGATGAGCCGGAGGAGTGGGGGGCGGCGGATTGCGGAGCGCAAAATGCAGAGTGCAAAGTGCAAAGTGTGGCGGGCGGATTCCTGCCGATTCCATGCCCGATTGCGGTATCGGGGAGTTGGGGGGTTGAGGAGTTGA
>Ga0315268_10007712_pt1 | contig 11306 bp, 12 predicted proteins | sample C1_top_MG_FD_204535 | JGI IMG/M metagenome (GOLD analysis project Ga0315268, IMG submission 204535) | Sediment microbial communities from Yellowstone Lake, YNP, Wyoming, USA - C1_top | ecosystem: Environmental > Aquatic > Freshwater > Lake > Sediment | place: USA: Wyoming | collected 2017-08-01 | reverse complement strand
AGTTTCCGGAAGTTACATAGCCAATTTTTCTGTCATTGAGAAATACTTCCTCTCCATGACGAGGGATACCACCAGTAGGTACACTAAGTCCTACTAATCTTCTTCCAACACCTTCTTGTTGGATTTTTTCGAGAGACTCTTTTCCAATGAATTTTTCTTTCTTGAGTTTCACAGCAAAACCTTGCCCTGCTTCAAATGGATTAGTTGTTGCATCAATATCATTCCCATAAAGCCAATATGCTACCTCAAACCTTAAAGTGTCCCTTGCTCCAAGACCCGCAGGCAAAATTTTATACTGACTTCCTTCATTTAAAGAAGCTCGCCATATTTCGATAATACCATTGGGGTCTGCATACACTTCAAAACCGTCTTCCCCTGTATAACCAGTCCTAGAAATAAGAACGGGTACTCCAAAGAGCTCGCCATTTGTTGACTGGAAAAAACCTAAATCTTTGAGGGCAGTTATCCCATAAAAATATTTATCGAGAAACTCTTCAGCCTTTGGTCCCTGGATAGCAACCTCTCCATAATCCTCGGTTTTGCCAAGGATTTCAACGTCAAAATTGCCCCTGTTTTTTATGACCCATTCAAGGTCTTTTTCATAATTGGATGCGTTTACAACAAGCAGAATAAAATCTTCATCTAGTTTATAAACAAAAAGATCGTCTACTTCGCCTCCGTCAGGATAGCACATAGGAGTATATTTAACTTTGCCCGTCCTCATATCCTTAACTGAATTGGTAACAAGATAATCCGCGAAAATAATTGCATCTTTTCCTCTGATCTCGATTTCTCCCATATGTGAAACATCAAAAATACCTAAATTGTTCCTCACATTTCGATGTTCTTCTATAATTCCACTGTACTGAATCGGCATATCCCATCCAGCAAAAGGAACCATTTTAGCTTTAGCTTTTATATGCTCTTCATAAAGAGGAGTTTTTCTTAAACTGTCAGTCATCTATCCTCCTTTCAAAACTTCACCATTTGATATTACGGTTTCCACATAGTTTTCTCCAACTCTGTAAGGAATCTCTTCGAAATGGCGAATATTCAGAACATTAATGTTAGCCCTTTTGCCAATTTCAATAGACCCTACCTCTTTTTCCATTTCTATTGCCTTAGCAGCGTTTAACGTGGCACCAAAGAGGATATCGTCAATTTTCATCTTCAATTTTACAGATGCAAATGACATAACAAGGGGCATAGATGGACACATAGCAGTTCCCGGGTTATAATCTGTACCGAGAGCAACAGTGAGACCTAAGTCTATCATTTTCTTTGCATCAGCATAGTGCTCTTCTCCAAGAGAAAAAGTGGTAATAGGAAGGAGAACAGCCACAACATTTGCCTCCTTGAGTTTTTTAAGAGAAGCGTCATTTGCGAACATAAGGTGATCTGCAGAGATTGCTTGAACCGCTGCGGCTACCTCTGCACCTCCTGAGTCGCTTAGTTCGTCGGCATGCACCTTAGGTTTCAACCCATACTCTTTACCTTTCTTAAGGATTTTCTTGGACTGTTCTCTTGTAAATGCCCCCTTCTCGCAATAAACATCATTGAAGTCAGCTAATTTATTCTTTGCAATAATAGGTATTATATCGTCAGAAACAAGCTCCACATATTTCTCATCTCTCATATGGTACTCCGGGGGAACAATATGTGCAGCAAGAAGAGTAGTTCTAACATTAATTGATGTGTTTTGACCGAGGAAACGCCCGATTTTCAGAATTTTTATTTCTTCCTCAAGATTTAATCCATAACCACTTTTAATTTCAACCGTTGTAGTTCCCCACGTCACAAGGTGCTCAAGATGTTTTCTTGATTCTTCGAGCAATTCTTCAAAAGACGCTTTCCTTGTCCATCTCACTGTAGAAATAATGCCAGTGTTTTCTTCCTTTAATATTTTTGCAGTAGGAACTCCCTGCTGCCTAAGTAAAAATTCTTTTTCCCTGGTCCCCACAAAAACAAGGTGTGTATGAGGATCAACAAATCCAGGGAGAACAACTTTAGTCGAAGCATCAATCTGAATGGTGTTTTTAGAGACCTTAACAGATTTCATAATGTCATCTGTATTTCCAACAGCTACAATTCTTCCATTCTTTACAGCAACTGCACCATCCCTTACAAGTCCCAGTCTTTTTTCAACTTCAGTTTCCTCTGAAGAAAAGGAATAAGACATAGTCAATAATTCTTTCGCGTTAAAAATTAAAAGATCCACTACTATCGGGTCCACAGACACCTCCTACTCATAAATTTTTGTTTCAACTATACTATCTTCAGACAATTCAGGCAGTTGTATATAATAAGCAAGACTTTCCAGGGCTGCTCTCATTGGCATAAGGCCTACAAGCTCACTTTCAAGAACGCTAATGCCATACCTCTGGGCTTCCATTTTTACAATTTCAAAAACTCTGTAAATGGGAGCTTTTTTGTAGTTAAGTAAATTAATTGAAACCTGTACGCATCCCTTGTCCTCAAGCATCATTTCCTTTGCTTGGATGAATCTCAAGCCTCCAGAACTTTCTCTGATTGAACGAGCTATTTTCTTTGCAATATTTATGTCCTTTGTATTCAAATTAATATTATAGGCAATCAAAAATTCCCTTGCTCCGACAGCAGTCACTCCAGCTGAGGAATGCACTTCTTTAGGACCATAATCAGGTTCCCATAAAGGGTCCTTTATCTTTTCAAAAAAACCTTCAAACTCTCCTTTTCTTATTTCGGGGAGAAGCCTTCTTGATTCCCTTGTTGCAGACTCAGCATAAAGAAAAACCGGAATATTCAACTCCCTAGAAATAATCTCTGCAACTTCTTTGCTAAGATTCACGCAATCATACATAGTTACATTTTTTATCGGTATGAAAGGAATCACATCAACTGAGCCCATTCGCGGATGAGTACCTGTATGCTTTCTTAAATCAATCAGCCTAACTGCATCTTTAGCAACCTGAACTGCTCCTTTTTTTACGCTATCCCTGTCTCCTGCAAAAGTTATAACGGTTCTGTTGTGGTCAGGATCCGATGAATAGTCAAGTAATTTAACGTTGGTTTGCTCTAGGTTCTTAATAACTTCTTCAATGACTTCTTTGTTCCTACCTTCACTAATGTTAGGAACACACTCAATGATCTCCTTCATTTCTCACCTCTTCTCAAGATAATTTTAGCATTTTTTATTTCAAATGTCAACTAAATTGTTTTTTAGACCTCATGATTCCTTGCATTCATTCCTATTTTTCGAAAATACGATTATTTTAAAAAAGACTCTTCAGGCCTTTATAAATAAGGCTTTTGTAAAAATCCTTAAAATGAATATAATATCTCAACGGAGGCGCTGATTGAGCATCGCGAACATTGTAAATGCAATCGAAATCACTCTAAACGAAAATAAGTTGTTTTATAGGAAGATAAGAGATGGCGGGCTCATAAGATTCAACGGAATCCCCGTGGGAGAAGAATGTATCATTACTGTTTCTAATGAGTTTGTTAGCCTTGAGGTTTTGTTAGATAAACCAGAAGAAATCAGGAAAATGAACCACTTACTTTACAATATCGGCATCAATTATAAGCCTGTCTCATATTTAAGAAGCAAGAAAGAAAATTTCGCAAGTTTCCAGATTTCAATCTTTCCCTTTAATAAGAATCTCTTTGGAACAATTTTTCTATCAATAGCCAACGAATTCCAGAGAGATGTGTTTCCCTGTGATATGAAGAAAAGTGAAGATCCTTTTGAATATTTCCTCAAAGAGTATAGAAACTTCAAATCCATTTCCGAAGAAGAGCAAGCCCAAATAATTGAGCCTGCTTTAGCACTAAAGGAAAAATTTTTCAGGAACTCAAAAACTCTCTCTGGCGTCTACAACAAGCTTTACAAAGTGAAAAAGGAGAAATACACCTATAAAAACAATGACAATAAAGAAGTTAATCTAAATGAGTTCATACTCATAGACTTTGCTGCTCTTTTTAGAATCATGGAACTTAACCTCCTAAGCTTCACTTTAAACGATTTCTTTGAAAACTTTGAGAGAGGGAGGAAGAATTGAGGATAATTTTTAGCAGTGAAGGACCAATAACTTTTTCTATAATAAGGGTAATACCCGAAAAGAATCTTCTTGAATCAGCGAACATTTCGGAAAGTACATCCAGAGTCAAGAATTTCTCTTCACTTAAGAACTCAATCTTTAAGTTCGAGCAAAAGGAAGGGGGAACTAAATGACACTTGAATATGAAGTGAAATTAACGTCAACAAGAAAAGTAATGGAAAAAATCGACTCAAACCCTTCAATTTCAAACTGGGAAGTAAAAAAAATAGGAGCTAAGAATCTCGTAAGTCACTATTATGATACTGAGGAGCTTAAGCTTCTTTTTCACAACCTTGCTTACAGGTTAAGAGAAGAGGATGGTAAAAAATTTGTTCACCTTAAAGCAAATGGAAGATCAGAAAACGGCATATACATAAGAGAAGAAACCCAAAAAATACTTAAGAACGGCGAAGATATTACTTCTCCAGTATATTTAAAGAAGCATTTTCCAATAATTTTTGAGATTATAAGAGATAAACCTTTGATTGAAACTCTGACAATAGATAACGAAAGGCACATACTGCATATAAAAAAGAAAGAATCAGAAATTGAAATATGTCTCGACTTCCTCCATTTCATGCGTGGCAAAAGAAAAATTGAATACAACGAGATTGAACTCGAATTAATAAAAGGACGTGAAGAAGACCTTATGGAGTGCTCTTCTCTTTTCCAGACAATTTATGGACTTCACCCTGCAGGAGCCTCTAAGTATGAACTTGGACTTAGGAGTTTTAACCTTATACCAATACTATAAAAACGCAAAAAGTGTTTTTCTATAGTATTATAGGAATGATAATATTCTAATATTATTCTCATAATTAAAATAGAAAAGTGTCACAAAAATAAGTTCCATAATAAAAAGGACTACAAATGGAGAAAATGGAAATTCAGACAAGCAGAAGATGCGAAGCAATCGATATTACTTCAAATATTCAGAAAATAGTTTCAAAAAGTTCCGTTACAAACGGTATTTGCATTGTCTTTGTCCCGCATACAACTACAGCTATCACAATAAATGAAAATGCGGATCCTTCAGTTATGAAAGACCTCATGAATCATCTTGAAAAGATTGTTCCGATGAACGGAAATTTCGCGCACATTGAAGGCAATTCAGATGCCCACATTAAGGCCTCAATCATTGGATCAAACAGAGATATAATCATAGAAAACAGTTCTTTAAAGCTTGGCAAATGGCAGGGAATTTTCTTTCTTGAATTTGACGGGCCTCGAAAAAGAGAAATTTTCGTCGAGATTATTAAAAATACTTAGTTACCCCTCAAGTTCCTCTAAAAGCTTCTCATATACTTCAATAGATTTTTCAAAAAGCAACCTTCCTAATTCTTTGCTCCCTTTTTGAGAGTCGTTTATTATACCGGTCTCTGTCACCTCTTCCTTCACAAGGTCTTTTGAGACATAATAATGCGGAGGAATAATTTTCTCTTCCGTAAACCGTTCAGGGTGAACAAGATCTTCACATAAGTAAAGCATCATAGACACCTCTCCTCTACCAGCATGTCCTGCGTTATCATATAACTCAGAAATCTCATTAAAGAGCCACCAAGAACCCACTGCAAAACGAGAATTCTTAAAAATATTTGAAAGCTCGTCAATCGCACACCTTATCGGCGCGATATTACCACCGTGGCCATTAACAAAAAGAAAACGCCTGAAACCATGGTCATAAAGTGATTTAAGATAATCTTCAAGTAATGAAATTAAAGTCCTAGGAGAAATTGAAATTGTTCCTGGAAATTCATTTGTGATGGAGTGGCAATTGCCTAAGGAAATAGTTGGAGCTACCAGGTAATTTTTCCTTTTACCAAGCTCAATTGCAAGTGACTCTGCAGTAAAAAAATCAGTTCCCAATGGCAGTGCTTCAGAGTGCTCTTCAACTGCTCCTATCGGTATAATAATTGTACTGTTTCTTTCAAGATATTCTTTAATTTCCTTCATTGTCAATTTCGTCAGTTCCATCTTGTTCCTCCGCACTCTTAATAACTTGTTCTGCATGTTCTAACTCGTCGTTCATTACAAAAATATTCCAATGCCCTATAGGACCTAAAATCGGGTTTGCATAAGGAGACGAAATATCAAATCCAGTCCCAGGCCTTTTCATTAAAACATGGATTCCATTCTCCTCAAGAAGGCCTTTTATTACATCTGCTTCAAATTGACTCTCAGCAATAGTCAAAAGAACCCATTCAAATTCATTGCTATCAATATCTTCAAGATTTGCTCCACATACTGAACAAATTTTGTTTTTATCATCCTGAAATGAACCACAATTCTTGCATATTTTCATTTTTTCTCTCCTTCTGGTAAAATTATACGCTAAGTTAATAAAGTTTAAAACTTCCTGGAGGTTTATGAATGGTAAGAGTAAGGTATGCACCCTCCCCAACAGGAGAGATACACATAGGCAATGCAAGGACTGCATTGTTCAACTATCTATTTGCCCGCCATGAGAGAGGAACTTTTGTCCTCCGCCTTGACGATACCGATAGGAGAAGATCAACAGAGGAAGCAATTAAAAGTATGATCCAGGATGTCAACTGGCTTGGTATTGACTGGGACGAAGGATACCTCAAGGGAGGAGAGTTCGGTCCTTACAGGCAGTCTGAGCGGATGGACATATACAACCACTACGTTGACACACTCCTTGAGAGAGGTTCAGCATACGAGCTCTACTATACAGAGGAAGAGATACAGTCAATAAGGGAAGAGTATGAAAAGACTCTTACCGTCTTTAGCTACAGGAAGCTTAAGGAAAATGAAACTGAAGAAAGGAGAAAGTCCTTCAAAGATAAAGGTATCAGCCCTGCAATTGTATTTAAAGTTGAAGAGGATGTCGATATTAAAATCAATGATCTTGTCAGAGGAGAAGTGCACTTCAGCTCTTCAGAATTCAGCGACTTCGTGATAAAGAGGTCAAATGGCATACCGATTTACAACTATGCAACGGTCATTGATGATGCCCTGATGAAAATAACACATGTGATAAGGGCAGAAGAGCACCTTTCCAATACTCCAAAGCAGATACTGATCTTTAAGGCATTGGATTTTGACCTTCCAGTGTTTGCTCATATCTCCTTGATCCTTGCAGAAGACAGGACAAAGCTTTCAAAGAGACATGGAGCAACTTCAATAGGCCAGTTCAGGGATATGGGTTTCCTACCTGAGGCGATGTTCAACTTCCTTGCCCTTCTTGGGTGGTCCCCGAAAGACAACAGAGAGTTTTTCTCCAAAGAAGAGCTTATTGAACTGTTTACTATTGAATCAGTGAACAAGGCGCCTGCAGTATTTGACATCAACAAGCTCAAATGGATGAACCACAGGTATATTGAAAACCTTTCAGAGAAAGAGATTTATGATAAAGCAAAAGAAATAGGCATTAAATTTGAAAAAAGGGATAAGGATTGGTGGTTAGGCTTTATAGTTGACATGAAAGAGCATTTTAATACTCTTAAAGACATAGATATGAATGCAAAACCTCTTTTCGATGAATTTATATTAAATGAGGCTTATATAGATACTTTAAAAAATTTGCATGTTTTGGAGCTTCTGAATGAAGTTAAAAATAAACTTGAAGAGATTGATATTTGGGATAAAGAGAAGATTCTCGAGGCAATTCGCATAACTGGAAAAGAGCTCCAAATTAAAGGCAAAAATTTATATTTTCCGATAAGACTTGCTGTAACAGGAAAAGATGAAGGCATGGAAGTTCATGAATATATGTATTTTATAGGGAAAGAGGAGACTCTAATGAGATTAAAACAGGTTTCAGGAGGTTTGAATGCTTAAAATATACAACACGTTAACGCGCAGGCTAGAAATTTTCACTCCAAGGGATGAAGGTAAAGTATATATGTATGTTTGTGGACTTACTCCTTATGACTACCCGCACGTTGGACATGGTAGATCTGCTGTTGTATATGATGTAATTCATCGTTATTTTGAATATCTCGGTTTCGAAGTTATTCACATATCAAACTTTACGGATATTGATGATAAGATAATAGACAGGTCAAAGGAACTTGGCATACCTTATAAAGAACTTGCTGAAAAATTTGCAGCCATTTTCATTGAGGAACTTGGCAAGTTAAATGTTAAAAAGCTTCAAGCCTATCCAAAAGCAACAGAGCATATCAATGAAATAATTGAAATGGTTAAGGAACTTGTCGATAAAGGCTTTGCTTACGAAATTTCAGATGGTGTATATTTTGATATCAATAAATTTAGCGATTATGGAAAACTTTCTCATAGAAATATTTCTGAACTAAGAAGTGGTGCACGTGTGGAAGTCAATCCTGAGAAAAAAGATCCTCTTGATTTTGCTCTCTGGAAAAAGGCAAAATTAGGAGAGCCCTCTTGGGATAGTCCCTGGGGGAAAGGTCGACCTGGATGGCATATTGAGTGTTCTGTTATGTCGCTGAAATATCTTAAAAATGGTTTTGACATACACGGCGGAGGTGATGACCTGATTTTCCCGCATCATGAAAATGAGATTGCACAATCCGAAGCATGCGCTGGTGAAGCACCTTTTGCACGTTTCTGGGTTCATAATGGAATGGTTGAAATTGATAAAGAAAAAATGAGTAAGTCGCTTAAGAATTTTTTTAGGCTAGATAAGCTTCTGGAAGATTATGATGGAGAGGTTGTGAGGCTGTTTATTATTTCTATATCTTACAGAAAGCCATTAAATTTTGATTTAGAAAGCCTTGAAAATGCAAAGAAGAATTACGCATATTTCAATGAGAGCTATTTTGAGCTTAAGAATTCATTGAATGAGAGAAGGCAAGAAGGTATAGAGATAACTGCTAGCGTGAAAAGATGGAGAAATGATTTTGAAAATGCTATGAACGATGATTTTAATACTCCTGTTGTTATTGCGCTTCTCCATGAAATCTTTAAGTTCTTTAATTCTAATAAAGATAGTATTTCTGAAGATGGTTTAATCTCGCTAAATGAGCTTCTGGTAAATATTTTTAGCGTTCTCGGACTTGAGCATGTTGGTGAAAAAAGAGAAGAATCACTTAAAACTATTAAGGAAAAACTTCTCAATATTGTAGAACAATTGAATGTTTCAGAACTGATGAAAGCATCTCTTTCTGTAATTGACCATTCGATGGAAGCTTCACAGATCATTGAAACGCTTATCGAAATTAGAAACAATCTTAGAAAACAAAAGAATTTTAAGGAATCTGACATGATCAGGAATTTACTTAAGGAAGCAGGGGTTGTTCTTGAAGATACAAAGGAAGGGACTAAATATAAGCTGGTAATGACAGATGAGCAATAAAGAGGAATATTTTATAATTGGAAAGAGGTCAGTAATTGAAGCATTGCGTGCTCATTATCCAATTCGTGTGGTTATCTTTGAAAGAGGAGTAACTCGAGATGAAGTAATCAAAGGAATTTTTAATCATGCGAAAAAACAGGATATTCAAATATTAGAAAGAGATAGTCGGTGGTTTGAGAGAAGATTTAGAAGTCTAAATCCTCAGGGTGTTGTAGCTGTAGGTCTTCCTTATGTTTATGCAGGACTTGAGGAGTTAACAATAAAGAGTAACTCAATATTTCTTATCTTAGATAGAATTCAGGACCCTCAAAATTTTGGAGCTATCATCAGAAGCGCAGAATGTAGCGGTGTTCAGGGAATAATTATTTCAGAGAAGGAATCAGTCGGCGTAACTGAAAGTGTAATGTCTATTTCTTCTGGCGCAGTGTTTCACGTCAAAATAGTTAAAGTCCCAAATCTTTTGTACGCTGTAAGGTATCTTAAAGAGAGAAAAGTCTGGGTAATTGGTACCCAGCCTAATGCTTCTGCTTCTTATTATGAAATTGATTTTAGAAAAGTTCCTTTTGCAGTAGTTATTGGGAATGAAGGTGAGGGAATAAGGCAGGGTATTATTAAGGAGTGTGATTATGTTGTTTCTATTCCAATGCGGGGAAGGGTGAATTCATTAAACGCTTCTGTTGCAACTGGAATATTGCTTTTTAAGATTATTGAAGCAAAGAGTACCAATGGAGAGCTATAACAAGGAATTAGACTCACTGATCCTAAAGGTCAAGAAAGGTGATAAATCATCTTTAACTAAGCTTGTAGAGGTGTATATACCTTTCGTAAAACGGATTGTTCGCTACTACGGCATGTTCGTTGGTAGAGATGAGAGGGAAGATTTGTTTATTGAAGGTCTTTTATCAATTCTCAGGGTTGTTTCCATATATGATGAAAAAAAAGGCAATTTTAACGATCTTGCTTTTATTGCTGTTAGGAACGCAATCTTTGATGCATTAGAAAAAAGGAAAAAGGCTGTTTCAGGGAAGCATGTTCCTGCAAGTGAGACAGACATTGAGGATATCATGATAATTAAGGAGGAGATCGAAGATTTTGCAAAGTTGCTTACTCCATTTGAGAGAGAAGTATTTGAGCTTTATCTTCAGGGCTACAAGATAAGAGAGATCTCCGAGATGCTTAACAAAAACTATAAATCAATAGACAATGCAATGCAGAGAATTAAAAAAAGGGTAAAAAATTTTGTGTAGGGACAGGTGATAAAATTGTTAAAATCACTAAAGATGACGCTTCTGAATTATTGAAAACTCTTGACAAATAAGCCACAATCAATATAATAAAATTCGGAATTGCCGACGTAGCTCAATCGGTAGAGCAACTGATTTGTAATCAGTAGGTTAGCCGTTCAAGTCGGCTCGTCGGCTCCAGTGGGTAGGTAGCCAAGTGGTTAAAGGCGACAGACTGTAAATCTGTTGGCCGTGCGCCTTCGGGGGTTCGAATCCCTCCCTGCCCACCAGGCGGGAGTGGCTCAGTGGTAGAGCATCAGCCTTCCAAGCTGATTGTCGCGGGTTCGATTCCCGTCTCCCGCTCCAGGTTGCGGGGTGGAGCAGCCAGGTAGCTCGTCGGGCTCATAACCCGGAGGTCGCTGGTTCAAATCCAGCCCCCGCGACCATTGTTTTTATTGGGATGTGCCCATGTAGCTCAGTAGGTAGAGCGCGTCCTTGGTAAGGACGAGGTCACCAGTTCGACCCTGGTCGTGGGCTCCAGTGTTTTTTTATTTTTTATAATATATGTTGATTATGCGAAGGAGGTAATCATGGCAGCAAAAGAGAGATTTGAAAGAACTAAGCCGCATGTAAACATTGGTACCATCGGTCACATCGACCATGGTAAAACAACCCTTACTGCAGCTATTACCAAGGTACTTGCTA
>Ga0315268_10007711_pt1 | contig 11311 bp, 31 predicted proteins | sample C1_top_MG_FD_204535 | JGI IMG/M metagenome (GOLD analysis project Ga0315268, IMG submission 204535) | Sediment microbial communities from Yellowstone Lake, YNP, Wyoming, USA - C1_top | ecosystem: Environmental > Aquatic > Freshwater > Lake > Sediment | place: USA: Wyoming | collected 2017-08-01 | reverse complement strand
TTTAGGGGTTTTATACTTCTTAGGATTTTTTAAACCCCAAATATAATGACTTCTAACCCCTCTTAAACACTCATATATATCCACTTCACCAATAACTGTTCCACTACCAGCCTTTATAATACCAATAGTCCCACGAATCTTAGTAGGTCTGGAACGAAACTCATGAAATTTATAGCCACTTACGATGTCAGTAGCCCACGGGTCTTTAACAATCAACGCTTTCATACCTACCCCTCTCTACAATATACCACACACAGTTGGTCTAAATAAATATTTTAACTCTTCCAATGTTTTCACTGGTTGGCAGTTATCACATTTCATCCAAAGGCATAATTACCCTACTCCCGGTAATCATCATAAATCTCAATATATGGGTATCCCTTAGCCGTACAGTATTCTGATTGAACAATCACGCTACCATACTTCTTAGTGAATGCTATTAGAGCATCGAGGTCTTCAATCTCAACAAACCAAGCTTTAGCCTGAAAGTCTCGGGCAATACCAACTTTTGTCTTCCTGTGATTCATCCCCTCCGACAACCAAGGCTTTGTACTACCATACCCTGTCCCAACCAGTTTCTCATCATGTTCCTCTGGGGATTTAAAGGTTCGTTCATCTATCCTCAAGCAATCCATCTGCTTTGCTTCGTCACATGGAGAAATTTCTGAATCAAAAACACTTGTTCTCTCAACACAGAATAACATTTAACCCTCGTTTTATGCAAACTTGAGATATTCAATACACTCTTTTGCAGGTTTAATCATCTCTTCTATATCCCATCTAACATTACGCAAGGGGACTGACTGCTTTAGCTGTCAGTAGTTTACACCTCACTATTCTTTTTTATTAAAATCCATCCGCTGTCTAGTTTTTTGATTTCCATTCACATCACCTTCTTTCTATGACCTTATTCGTGAATCCGAAGTTCATTAGCCACATAAATCCTCCTTAAACTTTGCTTCCTTCAAAGTGGTACTAACAAGTTAGTCAGGTAACTCTATTTCATCTACTCTTAATAAGTACCACAACTTCACGAGCAGCAATAGCAAATGCGTAGCCACTACAAAGAGCTACCAATAACAGAACTGCATATTTCTTCATCTTACCTCTCCTTCTATTCAATTACTGTCGCCTCCTCTAACTTAGCTTTGTAGTATACGATGTGAGGATCGGACCACTTACCGTCTTTCTTGTCATACTGGACCCATATAGTCACAGGAACCTTCACTTTTTGTCCTTGAACCTTTACTTTAGCATTAGCTCGAATATCCCAAATAAAGAAAGTTTTCTCGTCACCTTTCTCCAAGAAAGCAGAATCAAATATTGACAAAGAAACAGTATCAGGATTAGAGGAAAAACGCTTAATATAACTCTCAGCTACTATCAAAGCACTAGACTTGCTAGGCAGTCTTTCGTCGCAAACATATGCGATTCCAAAAGAGGTTATTAGCAAACAGACCCCTACAATCCTCATTGCTTTCTTGTTTTTCTGAAACCATTCGTACGTTTCCATATCCTTGTCAGTCTTCTGTTTGTGTTTCCTCATAAACGTGCCAGCAATCGCCCCGACTCCAAAAAATGCCAAAATAGCTACTACCCACATCATTTTTCTTTACCTCCCTCTTTATTCTGCAATCTTAAATAGAAAATAAGGAGAAATCCCTGGCGCAGATCCCTTGAATATTTTCCTAAAAAATGATATTTTCTTAATCAGGAAAATGGTTGCATTTACATAACCTTCTAAATGGGCTGGAGCCAAGTAACCAGCCCAACGCAAGACCCCATTTTTTTGTGCTTGGCTTTTAGTTCGCACTGGTTGTGTTCAATTTCTTAGCCTCAGCAAGAAGAAGATCATCCAATCTCGTATCAAACTCAATAAACAAGATAGAAGTTGTAGGAACCAAATACCTAATCCTGTTAGCCCGTATAAAACTAAAAACCCCATTCTCCAAAGAATGAGTAAGTATATCTCCCTCAATAATTCCACCATTTACCAAAACTATCTTTACACTATATTCATTACTCATTTCTTTTTCCCCCCTTTATTTAAAATTCTACTTGCAAACCCACGGAAAGATTATTAATCACGCACGAACCGGATACTACAATACTAATTGACTGAAAGACCCTACGGGCTGGAATTTCGAAGTCACCAAACATAATCTTCTTCGGAAGAAGATGAGTCACCACAGGATGTAAGAGGGCTCCAGTAAACATATAAACATCCACCTGAGAAGTTGAGGGGTGACTTCCTAAAATTGGGTTCATCTCTGAATACCCTTCGTTATATCTATGAGTCATATTCCTTGTAGTACCCCAATCTATAAGATGAAGAACCTCCCAAGTAATTTCTAATCCAATATCCCACCTGTCCCACTTTTCCCCATAACCAGACACACCAAAATCCCCTGCTGCCGATGAGGAAGCAAAAAAGAAAAACATAATTAAAATAAAAACATACTTTTTCATTTCTTTCTTACCTTAATTGCGTAATCCTTCAATTTATTATACAATTTCCCACCATTCTCAAGTTCAACTGCCAAGATGCCAGTATTCCAATTATAAGTGTAAGCCACACAGTATTCACCCACAATACTCAAAAACTTATCCCCTTTTAACCAAAGGATTTCAAGTTTCTTTTCCTTCATAATTTACCTATCACACAATTCTCTTTACATTTAGACCAATTACAAGAAAAGTAATCATTCCCTTTCCCCACCCTATTTACCATTAGTTCCTCTCAATACAGTCAACTCTCCAATCCGTTAATTCAATATCTCTTTCATCAACAGCATATTTAAATGGTTCACTTCTGGCTTCATTCTCAGTGCAATTTTCACAATATACTTCCCTTTTAATTTCACAAATCATCGTTACTACCCAATTTCCTTTTTTAGACATAATAACCTCCCTTCTGTCCAGGTATCAAAGACTTGAGCGGTGCTACCAATCTCGAAAATCTGAAATAGCTATTTGATTTGCCTTTCAAGGGTTTCAATCCTTTCCAGCAGTTTCTTGATAATCGGAAGCCAAAGAAGATATGTTGGTATCCATGGAGACACAAAGGTCCCCGCCTTTGTAGCCACCTCGTCAACCTCAAACCTTTCCCGTGCCGATATTGGAACGTCTGACATTAGTCTCATCTCTGCCTCCTCGGTTCCTCTCCCTTCATCCATATTCGATTAATGCTGTCCCTGTTCCAATCTGCATGGAATATATATTCATCCGGGATTTTTCCCTTCCAGCCTTTTGGAACCTGAGCCCACACCTCACTATTCTTTTTTATTAAAATCCATCCGCTATCCAGTTTCTTGATTTGCATTCACATCACCTCCTTTGCTTTTAAGATGTTCCTCAAATTCTTCAAGATAAAGAGCAAGATGCATGGCTAAAAAGAAATCTGCATCGCTTGGATTCTTGCTGTGCTTCTTTATTAGGGCCAATACTTCATCCTTAAGGCTTTTTGTATGCTGCATAGACCATCCTCCTGGCCTTGTTTTAAGTGAGATCATCAATTTCTTCTTCTGACCACTCAAACACCCGTACTCCGTCAACTTCCAAACAAAAGAAAGAAACTGGCCCACTTGACCATGGCTCTGCCTGAACAACTTCTCTAGCTATTCTTCCGTCTTTCAGTTTGAACTCTCTCAAAGCAGGCCCATCCCCGTAAAAGCTATCTACTTTCTCATAAACTACGAAAGACGGTTTATAAGAAATAACTTCTTTACAATAAGGACAAATCTGGTCAGGTTCCTGAACTGCATTTTCCTCGATAAAACGAATCGCTTCTGGTTTTAGACCTACTTCTTGATACATTCGTATTCCCATTGGGTTCCTTCTTTCTTTAATCCTTGTTTTAACCCTACACGGTCACCCAGGGTTAATGTTGAACCCAACCGTGAACTGGACAATACCAACTACCAAAGGGGTGTTCTTGGCGTAAAGTACAGTTACACTCTTGCATCCACATCACCTCCTTTGTTCCACTTTAATTGTAACTTTTATTGGTAAAGGCATCTTCCAGCCGTGTGGTTCTGCACGTAAATCTTGACGTCCCTTAATGTATCCATAATACTCTCTGTTGAAATCCCGTGCCTCTTTCCTAGTCTTGAACAATACCGGGACGCAATTTCGTCTAATGAAGTGCCTTGTAATGCCGTCAACCCTATTCCTTGACTGCCATACCAATGCCCATGCAGTAGTCTCGGTTTCTACCATCTCTCATCCTCCTATCTATAACTGGGCGACTAACTCTCAAAAGGTTTCCATTTCTCGAAAGGAATTGTTTGCAACGAATCACAAAATATTTCAGGCTTCCCTGTTTCACCATTACATCGTACTTCAATTTGAATCCATTTTTCTGGAAATTCTCCAGACTCGGATTCTAGAACAAACAACGTAATTACTTCCCTTTTTCTAATATAAATCTGGTCAACTGGTACGTTTACATAAGGGCTTCTCATATTATCCTCCTTTCCTCAACAATTCTACCATCCCTCAACCTCCTCTAACCTATCCTTAGCCTTGACCTTGCTTCGCTTCCCCTGGAGATCAAAGATGTTGCTTTCCCTTATATCGGCACGGGTCTTATCCGTTAGCCTCCACATCTTCTCCTTCTCCACTTCCAAGGTCAGATTGTCAACGATATGAATAGCGGGATGCTTATCCAGGAAATTGGCCATCTCGGTTTTGCCTGAGCCCGGTGCGACGAAGCTGGAGTAAACAGTTTTTCCGGAAACCGTTCTTCTTTGGCATATTTTCCATGCCTTCATTGGTTCTTCTCTTATAGATGGTTGCATCCACATCACTTCCTTTCCATTAAACGGCCCATCTCCAAGCCGACTTTAAATGTTCCCAGGTTGTTACAACCCTGGCAGGTTTTCTATGCGTTCCCAGGCGCAACCTGGAAATGGACCAACCTATTGCATTCGGCGCCATTCTTTAAATGGCAAGGCTTCCAGCTTATCACAAAATAATTCCGGAGTGCCATCCTTTAAACATCGTATCTCGACAATGATAGGTTCTCTATTCCTGTCTTGAACAACCACAGTAAGCGTTTCGCCAGCCTTTATATTCATTTCACTAATCGGTATAGTTATTTCCGGGTTCATGACATTTCCCCTCCTTATCCCACTTTTATTCCTGGATGATTGGGCGAAATAGCATTAATCTGTTTCACAAGGTTTTTAATGCTTTTTTTTAGGTCGCCTTCTACAAAAATTTCCTGTCCGCAACTCATACAGACAAGCCTATCTTCGTAAATAGACCAATGCATTCCTAAATTACACTTAGGACAAAATGCTGGCTTTAATTTCATTCTATCACCTCCTTGCCCCTAGTCCATATTCGATTAACGCTGTCCCTGTTTCCTCAAATGGGACACTCGGATACTAGGTCTTGACGTGCTATTGCTTGCATTTGCATCACCTTCTTTATTATTGGGTGGTCCACTCCCGAGCCCATAACTTATGGCTTATATCCGCACGCTTTGGCAGTGGTATAAGTCAGAATTCTATCCACCATTCTTTTAATCCCCGCCCCTGGCCGTTTTGGATTAACACGGTGCCAGTTGTCTCACGGCTATATACCGATCTTCGCAGGGGCGGGGAGTTTATGATCTATATTTTATCCTGTTAGTTTTCAGTGCCTTCTCTGCTTCTTCTCTTGTTTTATAGTACCCAGACTCACGGGAATAGGGACCACAGGAGCACTCTGTACCGATATAAAAACCGGCTGCAGATCTCATTACCTTTTCAACAACAGATGTTCCACAATCTTCACATACTCGGGATGCTCCACTGTGGATTGTCTCTCTTGGTAGCATTTTTCTACTCCTTTATATACGCAAGTTTGTCAAATCTAATAAATCCTGTGCTTTTGTAGCTTCTTTATCGGAGCATTCCAGAGGCCATTGATATGTTTTTCCACACTTTGGACATTCCATCCTGTCTCGATAAATTATCCAGGATCGACCCTTACAGACAACGCAGGTGCAAACTTCTTCCATAAAATCTCCCCATTTAAGTGGCCCACTCCCAGGCCCATAACTTATGGCTTATATCCGCACGCTTGAAGGACTTCATGACGCAGCGTCTTTCCACCATAAGTCCTTCCGGGAGTGGACCATAGGTGAAGGTAGGGTAAACTACCATCTTACTATTCCTCTTTTTTACGTTTATGGTACAAACACCGCAACAGCTACAACACTATTCCAACCTTTTTTACAGACAACACTCTGGCATATGCTTCTGGTTCTAACCACTCGTTTACCAATTTTGAAAATCTCCTTATCTTTACTCCACGCCTTATCAGCATTAAATGAAATTCCAAGGGTAGAAGCCATCAACTCAGCAGCTTGGTCCTCAACATAGTCCCTAGATTGCAACTCTGGCATTCCAGCCGTATGAAACTCCGTTAAATATCCATGTGTAGTTTTATCTTCAGGTATCGCAAGACCCACAGATGCCGATATAAGCCTGTACCTCTCATTAGATTCATTCCTAGACATCACAACGTAAACAATCTCCCCAGGACTCAGAAAATCCAAACCTTTGTCTCGTGTTATGATTTCACAACCAGGCGGCAAAATACTACTAACAGAAACAAGATTGAATTTCGCAATTCCAGCGTCACGAAGGGCGTACTCGAAAGATGTTAGTTTATCCCGATGAAACCCCACACCCCTTGTCAAGAAAATTCGAGTAGGTATCATTTCTCCTCCTTAATAGCATTAAAGAGGCAACTTGCATGGGCAACATAGTGGCATTCCTTGTCCACTATCTCCCCAGAAAGATAGTATCCCTCTTCGAGCTCTACCACTTTCCCCTCAGTAATTTCCTGACCACAGATAAAGCAAATCATAAGCCCTCCTAATTTTATTCAAACATCTTCATAATCCAACGGGAATCTTTAGGATTAGAATTCAATTTCAAGCTTTCTGATCCACCATAAACTTCAATTTTTGGAAAACCATCTTCTATATTGTAAACTTGAACAAACCCCGCTGAAGTAACTTCTCCCAAATCTAAAAGCTTACTAGCCATATCAACATGTGTAAGATGTTCAGGAAACAAAACTGGAGTGTGCTCGTCAATCATGATATATTTACAGCGAGGCATAGTTTTCTTACCTTTTTCTCCTTACCTAAATTTTTCTAAAAATATACCCTTGACCATTCTCCCATTCCCCCCACAATAAATTTTTCTTTCTCAGGGAAATCAGGCTTTCCAGCAGCTTCCCACTCCGAACAACCTTTCTGAATCCAATAAAGGTTGTTATATCCTTTGTAGTTACCAGTATCCATCAAAATACCTTCCAAGAGGAAGCAAAGGACTTTCTTCTCTTCCAGACCTAAAGTATCACGACTAAGAAGATCATTCACCTTCGCCTTAATCAAGCTCACGCTTACGGTTTTTCGTTTAGCCATTGTTATCTCCTCACCAGCTTGATTACCTTTACCTTCTTTATATATTACTTATCGGCAGGGGAGAGGGAAACTTTAATTATTTTTTCTTCTTTGGTCGATTTTTTCTCCGAGAATCAGCCTGTTGCCTACGTTTAATATCCCGTTTCACTTTCTGCTTTCGATTCAAGGGTTTAACAACACCTATTTTACCCCCAAATGAAATCAATGGAATTCTCATTTTTCCCCCTTCTTTTCTATTTTTTCTCGGTTATACCAATCTAAGTGACTCTTACAAACATAGGTAAACCAGCCCTTAATAACCCCGCTTTCAGCGGAGGTTAAAGCTGACTGCTTTAGCTGTCAGTAGTTTACTTTTCTTGTTTCTGGGTCAACACTGATAGTAACTTCGTAATGGGCATTTTTTTTACATCTTGAACCATCATTTTCAAGAGCTTGACACTGAAAAAGGTCACTCCTAATTTTCCTTAGCAATTTATCACTATAACTTTCCATTGTAAACCCCTAGTATTTCCGCAGCTTTTAAATGCCCTCGTGCTGTTGGAATAACGATTGGTCTTTCACCTTGGCTAATTAAAATAGCCGAAATCACATTTGCTACCCATTCTATCTCAGCCATCTTACAGTTAAGATACCAATACTGTTCAACTTCACTGATAGCCCCCTTCATCCACCAGTCTCCAATCTCTTTTTGAGCATTGAGGAATAGATGATAAATTTCATTAGGGGTCTTATTCCTACACATCTCAAACCCCGCAATTGACCCCTTTAACCTCGCATCGTCTTCAGGCTTAGAGTAGTCAGCTTTTGCAGCCTCAATTCCATCATTAATCACCCTCTCAAGAAATTCTGAAAAGATCATAATATCTCCTCCTTAGTTCCATTTTTTAGAATCATTTTCCAACATATTCATAAAATCTTGAAAGTTATTAGACTTATCATCTTTATTTTCCATTTCCGTAAATTTCATAGATTCATTAACTTCTTTACAGGTTTCCTTAATCGGGCAGGTTGAACAGTCTTCCTCGTATCCTTTCTGTTTAAGAAGATGAAAAAGAAAATTTGTGTTTGCTGTTGAGAGCTTAGAAAATAATGATAATGAAAGAATATGAACACTATTAATTTCACTATTTCCCTCTTTTAATAGAATTTCAGCCAGAGAAACCAGTACATTGATGGATTGCATATTCAAAAAGATAATAAAATCGTACAAAGTTACGTCGTCATCATTCTTCATACGCTTAATCTCTTTAATAAAAGAATCAAAATATTCTTTCTTACTATCTTTAGGTTTCATCAATACCCCCTTCTATACCTTCACTATTATTTTTGTCCTTCGTATAACTTAGATAACCAACACACCCAATAGCTGCACACCAGGCATCAAAAACAAACTTCTTGATTTGTTCCTTCCGTTCTTCATTTTCCCACTTGTAAACTGGATGATCATCACCAAACTCATCCCACCATTGTTCAAAAGAGTAATACATTCTACACCTCCCCCTTGTTCTTCATAGTAGTTAAATACAATTCCATAACCGATTCATGAAGATTATCTAATTGAGTTTTAAAATCTTCAAGAATAAACTCTACTTTAGTCATAATTTGACCAAAATTTTGTGATTCACGTTCTAGCTCTGCAAGAAGAAATTGATGACTATAAGACGCTTGATCAAGAAACATTTCTCTTTTTTCACATTCCTCAATTAAGTCACGAAACGTTTCTCTTTCTTTAGGGGTCCAAGAAGAAATCACTTCAGAAACCCTTTTTATATCCCCCTCCTACGCTTTATTCATTTTATCAGGGTCCAACTTTTCAAGGATAAAATCATACATAGAATCTTTTATAAAATCAGCCAGCTTTACTTCTTCCCCAAACTCCAAGAGTTCAACAAAAAGATACCCATTCTGAATATCCCGAACAAGGGTTTTCTTGTGGCGGGTTTCAGTCTTCATATCTAAAAGTTCAACCTCAACTGTATTATCTTTGTCTACAATAAACTCCTGACCAATTTTAACATCAGCCTTAGCATGAATTAGGTCATCATCCGTCTGCAATTTAACAATTTTAGCCTTCACAATTTTCATAATGTCACCTTTACTCTCAATCCATACTTCTTATCAAACCTCTAAAATTTGTAACCCAACATAACCCCATTCAAGTAAATATTAGTTCCATCAAACATTACGCAAGGGGGCTGACTGCTTTAGCTGTCAGTAGTTTACTCGAATTCCTCCGTATTTTTCAGAGATTTCATCAAATTGTTTCTCAAAATCATTTTTCATATTTTTCCACCAATCTTTTCAAATCATTAATTAGATTCTGAAAAGAATCTGGTTTTTGTATAACTCCCGAAAGAGAACCATAATGCTCCTCCAAGCATTGTAAAAGAAGATTTTTAATCTTGGTTTCATCTGGATACATTGGTAGTGTGCTAGACAGATAAACAGATTCCAACTCTCTTTCCTTAGTAGAGAAATATTCTGTGATCTGTTCTTTCGTCCATTCCCCTCTACGGATACTCTTAAGTTGCTCCCGATTGCGCTCCAGGTCCAAGTCACCTTCTGTAAGAATCATTTCCACTTCCCCAAGAAGCCGAACCACATGATAGGCAAATTTTAAATCATATCCATGCTTTTCAACATCCTCAGCCCTCTTACCTTCCGGGTTCTTGATGTCCATCTTGTGCATTTGGCTGTAACTATACCCCTTAAACTTGTACCAACTTCCTTTGTGCAAAAACATTTTACGGTTATCCCGAACCATGTTCCCAACTTTAGTTGTATGAATCACACACCGATGGGGAACAAATAAACTATCAATCATATTTGGGTTATTCTCCATCACAAGCTGGAAGTATTTCACAATGTTATAAATCGACAAGTCATACATCTTTCTGGCTTCTTTATCATCCACAAGATGTTGCTGATACTGCTCAAACCGATTAATCTGTCTGCCAAACCCAAGAATCTCCCCCCGCAGGTGGGGGAAAATAATGTCTTTAGGGGGAATAGCAAACCCGTACACATCAACATCGGAACTTCCGCTACTGACTCCATAAGCCTCACTACCCATAATAACCAAGTAATGAACGTTGCCAATAATAAATGAAGGAGGATTAATAAGACCTTTCTTATGAAGACGATCAATCAACATACTTAAATACCCATCCTTTATGAGATTTTTGATCACCCTTCAGAACATGAGCAATACCATATTGATCAAATCCATTATCCTTAGCAAATTTACATTGATTAATAAATTCCATAGTTAAACCATCACTTAACCTTATACCAATCACTTTCCTAAGTTTTCTAGTATTATTAGCTTGATCCTCCTTAGTTATCCATTTACAATTTTTCTTTGTGTATGCTCCATTGTTATCAATTCTCTCCAGAGTTGCCTTTCCATGTTCACTAATAAAAGTCAAATAACTATCATATGTATCTTTTTTAAATTCCAAATAGTTTTCCCATTTAGAATCATAAGTAATACCTCTCCCTCCGTAATTTTTATAACTTAGATCTTTAGGATTTTTACACCTTTGTTTCATTTCCATCCAAACATAATAAAATTTTGTTGGTCTACCTCCAATACTATCCCCATGCTTTATAACTCCCATATTACACCTCAAATCCAGGAGGAGTAATTAATCCACGTTTATGTAATCTATCAATCAAGCTCATGTCTTCACCTTTACCCTTTGTCAAATCCTAAACCAGAGAATCCAGTAGAACCAACGTCATCTACCTATGGCTAAAGTCATAAGTTTTAGAAGTTGTTTCATTTATACCTTCATTCTCACAAGCTCTTGCAAAAGAGTAGTAACCGTGTTCTTTGCAGGGGCGTCCAAAACAATTTCCAAAAGATTGTCCAGAACTTCCCCA
>Ga0315268_10007710_pt1 | contig 11311 bp, 9 predicted proteins | sample C1_top_MG_FD_204535 | JGI IMG/M metagenome (GOLD analysis project Ga0315268, IMG submission 204535) | Sediment microbial communities from Yellowstone Lake, YNP, Wyoming, USA - C1_top | ecosystem: Environmental > Aquatic > Freshwater > Lake > Sediment | place: USA: Wyoming | collected 2017-08-01 | reverse complement strand
GGCATTTCCACTCGGCAGGGCATGGGACGCAAGCACGGTGACCTGGACCAATCCCTGGGAGAAAGACGGTGGCGACTGGGATGGCCGGCTGTCGGCCTACGAGATAACTGACGCCGGCAGTGGAAAGACCGTCTATCTCGATGTCACAGATTTCGCTAACGGGTGGCGCAAGGAACCTTCCAAGAATTTTGGCATCATCGTGAAGGTTTCGGGGCCGTTCCTGGGGACTTTCTCGCTGGAAGAGGCGCAAGGAGCTGCTAGACTAAGAGTCCTGTATTAAGAACGGGAACCGGAAAGGTTGATAGCATAAATGGCGCCTAAGCAAAACGAACCGTCTTCACGTTTCTGCTTGCGCTCTCTCGAAGCATAGATGGGTCTAAAGACCGTAAGAGATCAAGATAAGGCAAAAGAATTTCTGAAAAGCTCCGTCGCCGCAGGCCGGGTAGCGAACGGCTATGTTTTCCATGGGCCGCGGGGTGTCGGGAAATCCACACTGGCCCTCGCATTTGCGCAGGTCTTGAACTGCGAGAATCATGACCCAGACGGCTGCGACACATGTTCTTCCTGCAGACGGATAGCCAAGTTCCAGTATCCCGACGTCACTTTCATTTTTCCGACTGCTTCCAAGAACGAGCACGAGGAAATCCCGAGCACTCTTAAGAGCCGCAGCGAGGACCCTCTCTTTATTCACACTTTTCCCGACGCCGCTTCGATAAAGATCAAGACCATTCAGAATCTTCGAATGGACCTGGCCATGGGTGTGAGAGAAGGGAGAAGGAGGGTGATCATCCTTGCTTATGCCGAGCGAATGAAAGAAGAGGCCTCGAGTTGCCTCCTGCGGATACTTGAAGAGCCGACGGAAGGCGTCACGTTTGTGCTAACAGTGCCGAGTCTCCACTCGCTTCTTCCGACTATTGTGTCAAGGTGCCAGGCAGTGAAGTGCGTTCCTCTGCCTTCTGAGGAGATAGAACGCGTTCTCAACGAAAGACGCGTCGCCTCACCTGAGGAGAGCGCTATCATCGCCCGGCTTTCAGGCGGGAGTCTCTCGGCTGCTGTGGAATTTGCAGGTCAGGATGTAGTAAAATACAGAAAAGAGACTTTGCAGGATCTGGAAAGGATTCGAGCAGGCGACCCGGTTCAAATTCTTAAGATCGCCGAGTCTCTGGCTGGTCGCGGAGACAGAAACCAGGTCAGGATCTTCGTACATCTAGCCCTCCTCTGGCAGAGGGACTTGTTGCTGGTTAAGTGTGGGGCCAGGGAGGCAGACGTTGCGAATCGAGACATGTTGGGCGCCCTCAAAGAGGAGGCTTCATCAATAGAGTTTTTGGAGCTGCAGAGACGCATCGCGATCCTCGAAGAAATCGTCACTTCGATGGAGCAGCACGTCGAGCTTTCTCTGCTTCTTTCATCTTCTTTTCTGAGATTGGCTGGGGTCGTGAAGGAACCCTCACGACCCCTGGACATATGGAGGCGGACAGTTGGCTGAGAATGCGGGCAATGAAATAGTTGAAATCATATTCAAGGGAGAACGAAAAGACGTCTTCACGAATGCCTCGGGCGCGCCCCTCAACATCGGAGAGCACGTCATCGTTCAGGCAGAACGCGGGGAAGACATGGGACGGGTCCTCCAGAAGGGGTCCCTGGCCGAGGGCAAGGGCCGCTCGCGCCACCTTAGGCAGGTCGTGCGCAAGGCGACTGAAGAGGACATGACGAAGCTCCACGATAACGAGAAGCTCGAGGAAGACGCCTTCAGGATATGCCAGGAGAGAATAGCGGCGCGAGAGCTCAAGATGAGACTCGTGGACGTGGAATGTCAGTTTGACCGGAACAGAATCACATTTTACTTTACCGCAGACAAGAGGGTGGATTTCAGGGAGCTTGTCAAAGACCTGGCAGCCACTTTCAAGACCAGGATCGAGCTTCGCCAGATCGGGGTCCGGGATGAAGCAAGGAGAATGGGCGGCTACGGTGTCTGCGGGAAGAAATACTGCTGCTCGACGTTTCTGAGGGAATTCGAGCCGGTGACATTGAGAATGGCGAAGGAGCAGCAGCTTTCGTTAAGCCCGACTAAAATCTCGGGCGCCTGCGGCCGGCTTATGTGCTGCCTCATGTACGAGGTCGATTTCTACAGGAGCGAAGTAAAGAAATTCCCTAAGCCCGGAACGAAAATCCATATTGGTGATTCAGAGCTCACGGTGACGAGACTCGACTTTTTTGGGAGGGCAGTGTTTGCCCAAGACGCCGAGGGCGTTGAGAAAAGGGTTCCAATCGAGCAGATACCGCCACAGAAGCAGCAGGAGAGGCCGCCGGAACGGCGTAGGCGCGGTCCGAGGCGAGACAGCCGGAACGGCAGAGGCGGCAGAGACAATGAGAATATGCGAGGAGAAAGCGAAGGGTGGAGAAGGGGCCGCGAGAGCTCCCAAAGAAACGAAAGAAACGAGGGAGATCCGAGAAGAGATTCATAGAGGAGCAGAATGGCGAAGGACAAGTTTTTTCTCACGACCGCGATAGATTACGTTAACAACGTGCCGCATCTTGGAACTGCCTACGAGAAGATCGCGGCTGACGCCATAGCGCGATTCAGCAGGCTTCTCGGCAGAGACACATATTTCCTGATGGGAAACGACGAGCACAGCGCCAACGTCGAGAAAGAGGCGGTGGCAAAAGGAATGACGCCCCAGGACTATTGCGACAAGATGGCCGAGACGTTCAGGGGCATCTGGAAGAAGCTCAACATATCCTACGACGGCTTCATAAGAACGACAGATCCCAGACACGCGCAGGCAGTGCAGAAACTTTTCACAAAGATTCACGAGCAGGGAGACATCTACGCCGGAAAATACGAGGGCTGGTATTGTCTATCGTGCGAGGCATTCTATACTGAAAAAGACCTGGCAGAGGGGAAATGCCCGGTTCACAGGATGGAGCCAAAGTGGATTTCGGAGACTAACCACTTTTTCAGACTCTCAAAGTACCAGGACAGACTCCTCGAACACATAGAGAGCCATCCTGAATTCATAGTGCCCGAGATAAGGCGAAACGAGATTCTCAATGTTGTGAGGTCGGGCCTCGAAGACGTGAGCGTGTCGAGGTCGAGCTTCAAATGGGGGATTCCTTTGCCTATTGATCCCTCGCAGACAATCTACGTCTGGTTCGACGCCCTCATAAACTATATTTCCGCCATCGGGTACGGCGACGATCCGGAATTCTTTTCAAAGTACTGGCCTGCGGATCTTCACGTGATCGGAAAGGACATAACCCGTTTTCACTGCGTTCTTTGGCCTGCAATGCTGATGAGCGGAGGGCTTCCGCTGCCGCGCACGATTCTGGGCCACGGTTTCGTGTCTTTTAAGGGCGAGCGGATGAGTAAGTCTCTGGGCAACATCGTGAATCCACTGGACGTTGCCGACAAGTTCGGGGCAGACCCGCTGAGATACTACCTCCTGAGGGAAGTCCCACTCGACAGAGACGGAGATTTTTCCTGGGAGCTATTTATCGAAAGATACAACGCCGATCTGGCGAACGACCTGGGGAATCTGGTGAGCAGGACTCTCGCCATGCTTGTGCGGTACAATGCAGGGAAGATAGAGGACGTTTTCGCCAAGGACGACAAGCTCGGAGAGCTCAGGAACGTTGCGGAGACTTGCACAGGCGAGTACCTCGAATTCATGAAGAGATTCGAAATCGGCCTGGCTGTTCAATCCACCTGGCGACTCATAAGGAGAGCAAACCAGTTGATTGAGGAGACTGCGCCCTGGCAATTGGCAAAGGACCCCTCGAAGAGGACGACTTTGCTTTCGGTCCTGAATGCCCTGCTCGAATCCATTAGAATCATCTCGGTTCTTCTCGTTCCAATAATGCCTGAAAAATCAGTCGAGATTTGGAAGGCCGCAGGTTTTGGCCGAACTCCGGACAGCGGAGGTATCGATTCCCTGCACTGGAGCGAGAAAGTTGTCGAAACGGGACGCACTGTGGCTCAGCCGTCCCCTCTTTTCCCCAGAATTGCGGTCTAGCTCCTCTAAGCCGTCAATTGTCCTGGTGCAAAATTGATAGACACCCACGTTCATCTCCTGAGCAAACAGTTTAACCACGACAGATACGAGGTCATCGAGCGCGCGTTCGCAGCGGGGAACGAGTTTCTTGTCGAGGTCGGGACGGACTTACGAACGAGCGAAGACGCTGTGAAGCTCGCTCAGAGCCGTGCTCAGACCGGGCAGCAAATTTACGCCGCTGTCGGCGTGCACCCACACGATGCCAACAAGGTGAATGACAATGTCCTTGCGACACTGGAAAAACTCGCGGGAGAGCCGCGAGTCGTTGCAATAGGCGAAGCCGGCCTGGACTTTTACAGGGATCTTTCGCCGAGAGATATTCAAAAGAAGGTGTTCGTCGAGCAAATATCCCTGGCAAAGAGGAAGGGCCTTCCTTTGATTGTCCACATCCGAAACGCTTACAGAGAGGCACTGGACATACTCGGGGAAGAGCGAGCGTTTGAAGTGGGCGGCGTGCTTCACTGCTTTTCAGGCGATTCTGCCTCCGCTGACAGAGCAATCAATCTCGGCTTCTCTCTCGGCTTCGGCGGGACGATCACCTATCCCGGGAGCGGGAGCAGCCGGCTTGCTGCCAATCTTCCCCTGGAGACAATACTTCTCGAGACCGACTGTCCTTATCTCACACCTGAGCCGTACAGAAAAAGGAGAAACGAACCTGCTTACGTGAGTTTGGTGCTCGACTGCCTCGCCCGCCTCAGAAACGTTCCCAGAGCCAAAGTGGAAGAAGTTACAAGTCAGAATGCTCGCGAGCTCTTCCGGCTAGAGGGCGCAAAATGACCCATGTTCTTCGCGCTGCGGGATTGCGGCCTCGAAAGAAGCTCGGGCAGAATTTCCTCGTTGATCCGAACATCTCCAGGAAGCTAATCCGTGCGATCGCTCCGCAGCCGGGTGAGGCATTTCTGGAGATTGGTGCGGGCGTTGGCGCGCTCACAGTCCCGCTCGCCGAAACCGGGGCAGAAGTATTCGCGGTGGAGATCGATCCGCGGCTCACGCCTCTGCTCAAGGAAGTTGTGGGAAGGTTCGAAGACGTCCACGTTATTGAAGGCGACATTCTATCTCTTGATATTTCAAAGCTTGCTGCGAAGGCGGGCGTCAGCAGGCTTCAAGTGCTTGGGAATCTTCCTTACAACATAACCACGCAAGTCATCCTTTACTTGATAGAAAATCGCAAATACATCGGAAGAACACTCATCACAATTCAAAGGGAGTACGCAGGTCGCCTCCTCGCTGGACCTGGCAGCCGGTCCTACGGCTCCATCAGCGTGCTGACTAGATTCTACGCGACAATCGAAAAGGTGGCGACGATTCCCCGCACGTGCTTTTTCCCGGCACCTGAGGTGACGTCCACTGCCATCAGACTCCAGTTTAGGGAAAAACCTCTCGTCCAGGTCAAGAACGAAGGGGTTTTCGAAGAGGTCGTCCGGGCAGCATTCTCCCACAGAAGAAAAACGCTGCTTAATAGTGTCGCCGAAAGGCTTAAGCTCGATAAGCCCAGAATAGAAGCGCTTCTCAAGACGGCCGGGGTAGACAGTGGAAAGAGGGCGGAGGAGCTTACATTGGAGGAACTGGCCGGAATTGCCGATGTTTTCTATAGTGCAGACATCCTCAATCTCGGCGAGAATGTAAGTAAGAATCTCCGTAACAAAATGCGCGACTTAAAATTGCGGCGGTTAGATTGATTACAATGAAGCGACTTCGGATCGGCATGTTGTTCGTAACGGGTGTCTTGCTAGCCATTGGCGTTTCATTTGCCCAGACGCAATCGGATCAGGCTAGTCAGAGCTCGAGTGCCGCAAATTTCGCCAGGTCCATTGCAGACACAACCAAGGCTCGAAGTGACACCACGGCAGCAGGCGCAGACAGCCTGAGGAGGGCGGCTTCTCAAGCGAGACGGGATTCCTTGAGGGCTCTTGCCGAGGCAGAAGGTGAGAAGCCCTGGATGGGGCCTGTAAAATACAAGACAGACTACACGCTCAACAGGACGACCTCGAACTGGAATCAGGACATGAGCTTCGAGTTCTCTGCGCGGGGGGTTTCCGTGACGACGCAGACAACCGGCACCCTCTATTCGGACACGGAGACAAAGAACGACAGGCGTAATGGTACCAGCACGCTCGGAATCAATTACACGGCAAGCAGGACTTTATCGGTGGGGCTTGACTTGGACCTTTCGCGAGTCAACGACGGTTTCCTAAAAAAGCAGTACAACTCCGACCGGGTGTCGGCAAGGGCTTCGTACACCTTGCCGGAGTCGAAATCTATTTCGGCAAAGCTGACGGCAAGAGCAGGATCGGTCAACGACGTAAAACCCACCTACTCCGGTTCGGGTACAACTTCCGGGCTCAACTTGGAAGGCAAGTATAGTTTTGCAATTCCGTGCACGCTTCTGGTCAATGGCTCGAGCGAATTCACAAACAGAAACTCACGCGACGTGAGCTCTTCTCTCAGGACGCACGACAAAGACATCAAGGACGCTCTTGATGCGAGCCTCAGCTTTGTGCCCCTAAGCTCCACGACCCTGCGATTTGCGTACAACAACACGAATTCCAGGCTTCAATACCCGCTTTCCGGCAGGCAGGAAACCTGGACGTCGAAGGCACAGAACGTGGAAGCAAGCCTCGGAATAAAGACAACGAAACAGATTTCACTCATGGCGACCGGCAGATACAAGGACACAGACGTCGAATACGCCCTGGACAAGTCCAAGTCCAGCACGTTTCTGTCAAAGTCCTTATCCACGCAGCTCAGCTCCACCTCACTGCTCGGCACGACTCTGTCTTCAAACTTCGACATCGAGAATGCCAACAACGTGATGGGTACGGGCAGAAACGGAGACATCAATTCGAGGGCACTCTCCGGCAGAATAAGCCGCGGCGTCACGCCTGCCATCACCGCTGAGATGATAGGAAGCATAAGTCTCGCGCAATATTTCTTTCGCGATCCCGGAAGCTTAGGAGACGACAGGGACATTTACAAAGACGGGGTCTCTTTCTCGGTCAATCTCGGCGTGCCCGGCACTTCGTACAGCGGCACGGCAAGCGTGAAGAGGGACCTGGAAAAAATGGTGTACGTGCGGTCGATGAATTCCGGTAACAATCAGACCGCCGAGCTGTATACTGCTCTGGGCAGTTTCGCTTACAAGAGAGGCAACGTGACATTTACGCAGAATGCCTCATCAACACTTAACTACACTCTTTTTCATTTCAACAGCAATCAGAACTCTCTTTCCAGGACCACGAGTATATCTTCGATCCTGAATTTTCCTTGGTCGGGCAGCGGTTCGTTCAAGCTGACTCATGTCTATCGCATTCAGGACAGCGGGAGTTATACTAAAGAGAGCGGCGCGAAAGAGGCGACATATAAAAGAGCTGGCGGAAGCATTGCAGAAGAGCTCTATCTATCAAATCTGTACAAGTTCTCGCAGAACGTTTCCATAACAGTGGGACAAAGATTTCAGTATGCCAGAAATTTTAGCTTCGGTCCCACGGGGAAGAAGTTCTCTCCTCCGAGAAAGGTGCTCGATCTGCTCGAGGACTTGCACATCTCCTATGCTTTCAGCGAAGTCTCGAGCGTAGATTTGAGCGCATCGAGAACGATGTCCGCATTCGGGACGAATTATTGGAACGTCGCCGCAACACTTTCTAAGGAATTCTTCTGATGCAGGTGGGACGATGAGAATCAAATCCTGGTCGACGTTGATCCTGTTTTGTTTTGCGATGCTTGCAATAAGCGGCTGCGGGCTTTTCGAGCCTCGGACGCCCGAGCAACCCGGTGGTGGCGGCACCTGGGTTCCTCCGACCACGCCGGAAATCGTGCTGGACAACTTGGCCACCTCCATGAAGCAAAAAGTAATAGCGAACTACGGACTCAACTTCACCGCGGATTTCGTGTTTCACCCGGACCCTTCGGACTCTATTCAACTCACTGCTACTCAACCCTACACTTACGACAACTGGACGGATTCAATTGAAGTAAGGGTGGCGCAGACAATATTCGACGAGACGGCGGCATTCGACCTTGCCTTTACCAAACGCGACACGACCATCTTCGTTGACCCGGACCACTGTGTCTTCTACTACAAGTATTTTCTCCAGGTTACGTCGAGGGCAGGCGGGACCGAGTACTATCGCGGTCTCGTGGAGTTTCATCTCCGCAGGGAAGGCGGCGCCAACTGGTACATCTACGTTTGGATTGACAAGAGGGATCCCGACTTTTCGAGCATAAAGACCTGGGGATATCTGAAAGGCACGAGAAGGACATAGATCCCGAAGGTTGTTGTTGAAGATTGCCCATTTTCGTGATATACTAACTAATTGAGCATTTCTGAATTATCCCGGTTTGCCGAGTTCGGGTCTAGTCTCTGTTCACCAAAAATTTCTTAATAGAGGTTGACTGCCAGACCTGGTCCGTGCTAGAATATGTGTTAGGACAGGACTGGAGCAATGGTGTGGACGCGGAAGTTTTTGGAGGTCAGCTAATGAAACGCTCGTATTATATTCCTTTCCTGTCAGCTCTCGCCTTGATACTGCTTCTCTCGGGTTGTTGGAACCCGTTTAAGCCCGACACCAAAGACAAGCCAGGTGACGGGCCAAAGGAGGAAATCCTCCCACGGACCACTCCCCAGAATGTCCTAAACAACCTGAAGGTCTACTATTCCGTCAAAGACAATACCCTGACCTCGGCCGCAGAAGCTCAGGCGATTGTGCAAGAATATCGAACAATCCTGGATCCGAACTTCAAGTTTTACTTTCTCTCAGCCGATGTTCCGCCTAACTATCCGTTAGGCTGGTGGGGCAAGGAACCCGAGGCAATTTCTCTCGACAGCCTTCTTACGCGGAGGGCTCTGGGTAATGTAAATGATATTCAACTAAGCTGGAATCCCGGCCCTGCTGAGCCAGACAACAGGGTGGGTGCGCCGCCCAGGGGCATGCACATCAAGGTCAATTTGATACTGCTTGATGTAATTCAGGGTGATGTCACTTACAGGGTAAACAACGGGGTGGCCGACTTCTATTTTGCTCCCGATCCTACAGACACTACGTTGTATGTGATCACTGAGTGGTACGACAGGCAGTCGACATCGTAAGAGGCGCGTGATTCGAGGCGGCGATGAATTCGCTGTCTTTTCGATAGTTTGTAGATAGGTTTGATTTCGGTCGTCAGAGGGGTTTCCGGCATCTTCGCTGGAAGCCCCTCGCGTATTTACTTCGGGTATTTGGTCGCTTTGGTACTTGCTACTTTGCCGTCAAGACGGGCAGTTTCTTTTCCGACGCGTAGGGCAGGTTCTGCTTCCCGCACTTCTTCCGGCTTTTCTTGCAGAGGATTGTCTCCGCAGTATGATCCGCGTGACCCGCAATATGACCCGCATGACCTGCGGCCGCCGTCTCAAAATTGCGTATGTTCTTTGCTGATATCGTTCCTATTCGTGAACACACAGAACGCCTCCTGTTGAAAGAATGCTTCCTCGATGTTGGGCGGGAATCCGTCCTAGGCGCGAGCCCCTTCGGGTGTCCCTTGGTTGAGATCGGCTCGCTCGTAAGCTAGCCCGCCCCAATCAGCCACAGCCCCCATTTATCTCTTCGGAAGCATCCTCAATTTCCTGAAGCGGCTTTTGCCTGGTCTTAGATGCTGGGCAATGGTGTGACGGGGTACCCCGGCTTTCGCTAAAGCTCAACGCAAATTGTGACGAAAAATAGGATGGGTGTACGCACTGTAGGCCGGGGTGTCGGACTGGGAAGAGTTCTGGTCACCGCCTCTCTCTTTCCATACGGCGCTCCGGTCGTCTTTTTCCTCATCCTTGACACCCGCCATCCACGCGCTTAGTATGCACACCCGAAGCTCGCTACCCGGTGCCCACGGGGGACTGGGTTGCTGTTGCACGCTCACCCACTCGCGAGTCGCATTGAGGCAATTTGATGAGGAAACAGATCGCAGCGATCGTAATCCTGATCGCGCTCATACTTTCTCTTGTGGCGCTTTTTTTCCTGCGGACGGACAGCGGCGTCCGGATGACTAATAAGGCCGTGCGTTCGGTGCATTGGGGTCAAAAAAAGAAGGTCCCTTCCCAGTTTTCTGCCCGGCTTCGAGAAATTGCGGCGAGCTTTGGCGCGAAGCCTCAGGACATCAAGATAAGGCCGAAGTGGAAACTGGCGCCGGAAAGATGGACCATCCGAATTCCGGTCAACCAGTCTTTGCTCAAGTGCAACCTGGCAGTGACGGATGAAATCAAAATCTACGGCGGCAGAGTTGCGGACGCTGTCGAGCGCGTTTCAAAAGAGGGCACTCAATATCTCGAAATGAAACTCGCGTTCGGCGCGAAAGTGACGCAGGTGGTAGTCTTCGATAGATCAAAGGAGGTCGCGCCCGTCCAGCGGGCGTCTCTCGCAATTGTGATCGACGACCTGGGCTACGGTGACGAGAGCCTGATGAAGGAGTTTCTTGCCCTCGATTATCCCTTGTCTTTCTCGGTCCTGCCCGGCTATCCAAAGTCCAAGAGCGCCGCAGAGGCAGTCGTCAAAACGGGCAAGGACCTGCTTCTTCATCTTCCCATGGAGCCTCACGGTTACCCGGGCATCAATCCCGGAAAAGATCCAATTCTCGTTGATCTGTCTGCGAGCGAAATCAAATCCAGAATCGCGAAAGACCTGAGTGGTCTTCCCAGGGTTTCCGGCATCTCGAACCACATGGGCTCACTTGCCACACAGGATCCCGAGGTCATGAAGGCAGTGCTCGAAGATACGAAAACAAGGGGCATCTTCTTCCTGGACAGCATGACCACCCCAGGGTCCGTGGCAAAGAAAGTGGCTGCGGAGTTGGGAGCGGTCTGCCTGCGAAATGATTTGTTTCTGGACACGGCTTCAAAGGACGAGAAGAAAGTGAAGAAGATGCTCGAAAGAGCAGAGGAAATAGCTCTTTCAAAGGGCAGGGCGATCGCCATAGGCCACCTTTACAGCGGCACTTTCAAGGTGCTGAAGAGTAAACTTCCGGAGCTGGAGAAAAAGGGGATCAAGCTCGTCCCCATTTCCGCTTTTGCGGACGAATCCGCACCTGTGATATGATACCGCCTGTGATATGGCACCTGGCGGAATGATTTCCGGCGATATAGTATCGGCCACGCGCATGCCCGTTGGGACCCAGTAAGAAAGAGAAATGAGGTTTTGCTATGGTCGAGCTAAGCGTGAACGTTGATCATGTTGCTACTGTAAGAGAGGCCCGAAAGGGACTCGAGCCGGATCCGGTTGCCGCGGCAATAGAGGCAG
>Ga0315268_10007709_pt1 | contig 11312 bp, 10 predicted proteins | sample C1_top_MG_FD_204535 | JGI IMG/M metagenome (GOLD analysis project Ga0315268, IMG submission 204535) | Sediment microbial communities from Yellowstone Lake, YNP, Wyoming, USA - C1_top | ecosystem: Environmental > Aquatic > Freshwater > Lake > Sediment | place: USA: Wyoming | collected 2017-08-01 | reverse complement strand
GGGCGCTGCACGAGCGGGGCGTGCAGTTATACGTGATCAGGACGGCGCACAAGGCGGAGGGCGAGACAATCGAGTCCGCCGTGCGTACGGCTAAGAGTGACTTGCTTCAGGCGGGAATTCCTCTTCATTTGTTCAAGGCGATAGCGGTTGCTCCCAACCCGGCCAAGACGAGGGCTGAAGCCGCCAAGGCCGACGAAGCCCAGTCGGTCAACGAATACTACCGCTATGCAATGAGTTGGTCGGGCGTCGCGCAGGCCGGGCTTTTGAAGGAACTGATTAGGAAAAACAAGATACGCCGCGCGGTTTCAGTGGCGGGCGAGCACGAGTCCGACCACGAGCTGGCCGTAAAAAATTACTTGAAGCAGCGGGACGTTCCCATGCTGGAGAAGGAAGTCGCGCACGTGAAGGTAAAGAGTTCTTACGAGGGGCGGCCGGAGTCGTTCGGCCCGCACCTTAACGCAATAGCAAGGCACTTAGAACTTTGATTCAAGCCGCTTTCTTCGCGGAGTACTTCGCTATTATTTGCCGCGCTTTTTCGGGCGGGAGGCCGAATACTTTCTTAAGCGCTTTTTCAGTCCACGCCGCTACTTTGGGGGAGTAGACGTTGTTTTGGGCGAAGCAGTGGGGGCAGACGCTCCACGTGTCGGTGAACTTAGGGTCTACTGCCGCGCGTTCGTGGGTGCTGCGATCGAAGACTCTTTCGCAGCCGCCGCATTTGTAGAACTTGCGGCGCAGTTCCAGCACTGAAGGCCGTGCAGTGGTTTCCATTCAATCACCTTTTCCTTCCAGGAGCTTGGTCACGGCAAGCTCCATTTGTTCTTCCGACGCGCCTACTTCGAACGAAATGGTCGAGAGTATGTCGGCTCCTTTGGCGGTGCAGGCTTGCGCGAGGTCGGCGAGCGCTTGCGAGGAATCGCCGCCTTGGCCGACTACGAATACAACGGTTTTCTTGCCGCTTAAGTCAAGTTGGTCCACGAACGCCGGGGTATACTGGGAGAGGACTCCTTCCTTGGCGTTGGAACCGACTATCACAAGAGGGGCTTCGACCATTGAAATGTTGACTTTGTTGTCGACTTTGACTTCAACTGGGCCGGTTCCGAGGAAACCGGTTTTCTTCGGGGAAACGCTATAGACCATTGCATTGATTTTTTTCGAGAACGCCCAAGCTACTTTGGGTTCGAAGCCGAGTTCGCTCAAGTAAACTATTGCAGCTGCCTTTTCCACTGTAATTCACCTGTTGAAACAAAGCGCCGCAATAAATAAAGGCTTGCCGCCCAAAGTTTATTTCATGCCTTTCAGCCAGCGTTTCAAGTACCACGCTTTCGACGTTCCGTCTTACTTCCAGGCTTTGAAGAAAGTGTCGCGCCACCCCTTTCTTTCAAGGGACGCGAAAATACTGGTTCCCCTGCGCGGGGCAGTGATTCCAGCGGCGTTCGTTTATTCCCACCGGCCGGAAATTCCGAAGGGAAGCTTCAGCTTCATTCCCGCCAGCGGCTTCATCATGGAATCCGGCCAGACCATACGCAAGTACATGCGGAATTACTTGGACGCGTCTCTCGCGAAAGCCAAGTCTCCCTTGAACATAGTGATAGTGGACGAGGCCAAGAGCGGGAGAGTAATGTACGGCCTGTACCAGAAGTTCAAGGAAGTGCAGGATGACCTCGCACGCAGGGATGCGGAACAGAAGTGCGCGAATTTCATGGAACAACGCGATTTTTCATGCTTTGAGGAAATTCGGAAGGAAGCCGAGAAGAAAATGGATTCCGACCAGCGCCAGGAAGAGATTGCGTTGAAGCAGTTGTTGACCAAGAAGGACGTGACGCTGGTGAAGGAAAACGGCGACTACACGGCGGAAGGGCTGGTGTTGTTGCACGCGCTGAAGAAGTATTACGGCTTTGACGCGGAAAACCTGTTCAGCCACAGGCTGCTGGTGGAACAAAAGCTTGCGGCTTCGCTTAACCCGCGTTTCAAGGGTGAGATGAAGCTCGCGGGCGAAGAGGGCGCGGCGGTTGCGGAGCGCACGAAGGCGAGGATTTCCGAGCCGCTGAAGACCGCCGAGGACTTGAAAAACGTTTTTCCAATGCTCGCGCCGTTCTATGCCGCGAACTTGGGCGAAATCGCGAACGGCGAGTTAGTCAAGCGCGCGGACCAATTGCTTCTCAACGAACAGACCCATCCCCACATAATGGCCAACCGGGGTTTGTACGACGCGGCTTTCGCCACGCTGACGAACTACCGCCTTAATTCGCTGCTGGAGGGACTGCGGAATATCAACGGCAGGACTAAGTTTGACGCAAAGGCGCTGCAGAACACCGTTGCTTCGTTCATCCAGAAGTCGCGGCAGAGCCACGAGGAACGCAAGCACGAAGTCGTTCGGACGATATCGCGGTTGAAGGCGGATTACGTAGTCGAACTTTCTTACCGGCAACCCTCTTCCGGGCGTCTCGACGCCTTGCGGGACGAAATGAAGGAATTGGCGAAGACGTACAGCAAGTACGTCACGCAAGTGAACTTCAAGATGATCGGGTTGCACGGAGTAGACAATTTCGTAACTACTCTGGGTTACGTGAAGTTAAAGGACGAGGGAATTGCTTCGCAGGTTGACACGAACAAGATAATTACTATGGACAATCCTTCGACTCCCGTGACTTACGAGCAGGAGGAAGGCAGGTACTCGCGCCGCCCGGTTTACGTGCCTTCGTCGCGCGAGTTCCTGGAACTTTCGACGCAGGCGGGAAAGCACGTTGACGGCAGGCGCTTTGCCGGCTTTTTCGGCGACTTGCAGAAGAGGATGACGGACGACCTGCGTTACGTGAAGGAAGTGCAGTTGTCGCTGTTCAAGAGGTAGTCAGCAAGTTTCTTAAGCCGCTCCCGCGTTAGTGAAAGTTGATGCCTGAAGCTGGTTACTGGGCGCTTGACGCCAACGCTGTTGCCACGGCGGCGGAAACAAGCGCGGAAAAAGGATTGTCTTCGGAGGAAGCGCAGCAGCGGCTCAGGAAATTCGGGGCAAACGAGCTTCCGAAAAAGCGCGTCAACGCATTTGAAGTCTTTATTCGCCAGTTCACGAGCCCGCTGGTACTCATTCTTTTGGCGGCAAGCGTCGTGTCGGCTTTTTTCGGCGAAGTCACGGACGCAGTCATAATAATAGTGATAGTGGCGTTCAGCGGAGTCATCGGCTTCGTCAACGAATTCCGTTCCGAGAAAACAATTGAACAACTTGCGAAGCACATTTCGCGCAAGGCGCTGGTGCTGCGCGACGGCGAAAAGAAAGAGGTTGACGCAAGGCACTTGGTTCCCGGCGACGTCGTTTTCGTCGCAATAGGCGACGTTGTTCCGGCGGACTTGAGGATAATTTCGTGCAACGACTTTTCGTTGAACGAAGCGGCGGTTACGGGCGAGTCGGCCGCGGTTGAAAAAGTTTGTTCGGCCGACAGGAACGCCAAGACTCTGCTTGAAGCAAGCAACTGCGCGCCGACGGGGTCGGTTGTCGCGGAAGGACACGCGACGGCAATAGTAGTAGCAACCGGCGCGGCAACCGAATTCGGCAAAATTGTTGGAACAGTGAGCGAACAGCGGCCGGAAACGGAGTTCGCGAAGGGAGTGCGCGACTTCGGCTTCATGCTCATCAAAGTAGTCTTGGGCTTGACTGCATTCATTTTCGTCGCCAATTCCTTGTTGGGGCGGGGAGTGCTTGAATCTCTTTTGTTCGCGCTCGCGATTGCAGTCGGCGTTACGCCGGAACTGCTGCCTACTATTGTCGCAATTGGCTTGGCAACTGGCGCGAGGCAGATGGCGAAAAAACACGTTGTCGTAAAGCGCTTGGCTTCCATTGAGGACTTCGGCGACATGGACGTTTTGTGCACGGACAAGACGGGAACGCTTACAGAAGGAAGCATTGAAGTCCAGGGCCATTACGACGCCGGCGGCAGGAGCAACGACTTGCTGCTGGAATACTCTTTGTTGTGCAACTCCGCGGTAGTCGGAAGAAAGCTTGCGGGAAACTCGATTGACGTCGCCTTGTGGAAGCACGCGTTGAAGAGCTTTGACTCAAAGCGCCTGGCGAAGTACGAGAAAATAGAGGAACTGGAGTTCGACTACGAACGCCGCCGCATGTCCGTGATTGCCGCGAAAGGCGGCCGGCGCATCATGATTACAAAGGGCGCAGTGGAATCCGTGCTCGAGGCTTGCACGAGTTTTGACGACGACGGGGTTGTCCGCCCGGTTTCACTGAAGTCGCGGCAAATCAGGAAGAAGTTCCTCGAACTCGCGGCGCAAGGCTATCGAGTTATTGCAGTTGCTTCCAAGGCCGTGCGGGCCAAGAAAGACTATTCAATTGCCGACGAAACGGAGTTGACTTTCCTTGGCTTCGTGGTTTTCTCGGATCCGTTGAAGAAGGGCGCGCGCGACGCGCTTGAAAGGCTGGCGCAAGCGCGAGTTGAACTGAAAATCCTTACGGGGGACAACGAGTTCGTCACGCAAAAAATATGCGAAGAACTCGGCTTGCAGGTCAAGGGAGTGGTTCTCGGCCCGGAACTGCGGGAAATGGATGCCGCTCGGCTGCTGAAGGCCGTTGAAAAGGCGAACGTATTCGCGCGCGTTACGCCCGAACAAAAACTGCGAATAATTCACGCCTTGAAGCACAACGGCCACGTCGTCGGATTCCTTGGCGACGGAGTGAACGACGCGCCGGCGTTGCACGAGGCGGACGTAGGCGTTTCAGTTGACTCGGGAGTGGACGTGGCGAAGGAAGCGGCGGACATTGTCTTGCTGCGAAAAGACATTCACGTGCTGGTGGACGGAATCGCCGAGGGACGGAAGGTGTTCCGCAACACCGTGAAATACATTTTGAACACTATTAGCGCGAATTTCGGGAACATGTTTACTCTCGCCGTTTCTTCTACGTTCCTGCCTTTCATTCCGTTGCTGCCGCCCCAGATTTTGTTGAACAACTTGTTGTCGGACGCGCCCATGACAACAGTTTCGACCGACCGAGTTGACGGAGAGGAACTGGCGAGGCCCAAGAGGTGGAACACTAAGGCAATCACTCGTTTCATGATTTACTTCGGGTTGCTGAGTTCGGTGTTCGACTTGCTTACAATGGGTTTCCTGGTTTACGTAATGGGTGCTACTGAAGCGGTTTTCCAGACGGGTTGGTTCCTGGAATCGGTTTTCTCGGAAATAGTTCTTGTTTTCGTGCTGCGCACGCGCAGGCCGTTCTTCCAAAGCAAGCCCGGCATGCTGTTGCTGGCTTCGTCCGCAATCGTAATATGCGGCGTCATTGCACTGGTTTACTCGCCGGCGGGCGCGTGGTTCGGCTTCGTTCCGCCCAGCGGCCTCCTGCTTGCAGCCGTCACTGCAATAGTAGTCGCTTACTTGGCTTTGGCTGAAGTGTTCAAGCACTGGTTCTTCAAAAACCATGACGTGTAATTCAGAATACTTTTCCGAAGAAAGAGCCTATCAAGTAACCAGCTATTGCGGCCGCCATTCCGATTAACGCCATTTCCACTCCGCTTTTCAACGGGCTTCCGACGGTTGTCTTGGCTTTGTAGAACCCGACTCCGAAGAGAGTTGCAGTTGTTACTACGAGTGAAGCGAGTATCGCCTGGCTGGTGGGCAGTAGTATGAACGGAACCAGTGGAATCAAGGAACCTATTAGTGAGGAGAAGCCGACTACGCCTGCTTCGCGGACGGGGTTTATTTTCTTGAGTTCTTCGCCTAGCCCGAGTTCGTCGGACATCATGGTTTCGAGCCACTTTTGCTTGTCTGAAGTGATTTTCTTGACTATGTCGTCCAGGGTTTTGCCGGTAAAGCCTTTCTTCATGTAAATCAAGCGTATTTCCTCGCGCTCGACTTGAGGCAAGTGCTTCATTTCCCACTTTTCTCGCTCGACTTCTCCGGTGTAATGGTCTTTTTGCGCGTTGGAGGACGTGTAGGCGACTGCGGCCATGGAAATGCTTTCCGCAAAAGTTCCCGCCAGTCCGGCGACTATTACTACGCGGGGGTCGTTGGTGGCGCTTGCTACTCCGAGTACTAGTCCGAGGACGTTGACGAGGCCGTCTTGGCCGCCTAGAATGATTTGGCGGAGGAGCGAGCCGCCTGGCGTGCGCTGGGCGTGTTCGTCCAACTCGCTTGCCGCGGCTTTTACGGCGTTAGACTTGGCTTCTTTTTCTTCGCGTTGTGCGAGAATTCTTGCACTGACTTTTTTCGGCATCTGAAACAAGGGTTGAGGCAAACTGTTTAAATAGGCTTTTTCCGTAAGGAAAATCTGGTCAATACCCTTATTTTTAAGCGGGGCAAGTCATTTTTTTGTCAGAGGCAAAAAATTGGTTTCAAGAAAATCCAGCAAGGCACAAAGCGCGTTCGACTATCTTCTTACTTTTGGCGCGGCCTTGCTTGTAGTAATAATAACTGTTTTGATAGTCAAGGGTTTTGCAACCGGGGAGACGCAGCAGACCATTCGCTCCAGCGGATTGAACTTGGGTTTGCTGTCCGACCCGGCTTACGCCGTGCCCGTGCAGTTGTCTGCAACGGCTTTCATTGCCGGCGAAGGGCACAACGTGCCTTGCGCAAACACGTCGGAAGTAATCGAGTGCCAGCCCGTGCACATTGTCAACGACGGCCCTTCCGCCAGGCGGCTTACGGTAGTGAGTTACACCGACGGCGCAACGGTATGCGACGAAGTGGTCAAACCGGGGTCTAAAACGGTTTTGGACTTGCGGAGCCAGCCCGTGCCGCCCGGCTACGGCCCCAACGAATGCTACGCGTATTACTGGGACGGCGACGCTGCGAATAATGCTTCGTGGTCTCTGGGAAGCAGGTCGGCGTGCGCCGGGTTTGAAATCCGTCCCCCCGTCTACTTGGACGCCCTTCCGGAACGGCTTAAGTTGGGAGACGTTGTTTCTTTCGGTTACTCGGTCGGCTACTTGGGCGGGTTGGCTAACGCGACGCTGTACACCAACGAAGGCGGCGTGTGGTCTGCAAAGGAAGTCGACTACGCGGTGGAAAGCGGCGCAAACTTTTTTTCGTACAACGTTTCCGAAAGCGGCACTTTCCAGTGGAACATTTTCGTGTGCAAGTCCGACGGAGTGTGCGGCTTCGCTTTCCAAAACAATTCTTTCGTCGTCTGGACCCCGATTTGCGCTTGTCCTTACACCATTTCAGCGCCAGGCAATTATTCCGTGGAGTGCGACTTGACGGTGGTTGGCGGAGGCGACTGCATTGTGGTTGAACAGTCGCACGTGAACCTTGACTGCCAGTACCACTCGATAACCGGCGGCGGAACTGCGTTGGGCGGAACCGGCATTTGGCTGCACCGCGGAGACCGCATCGAAAAACTCGGATTCTGCCGCGTCAGCAACTTCACTTACGGAATGCAGTTGGAAACCCCGTTTTCGGAAGTGTTCAACAACACTTTCTACTCTAACAGCATCGGAATACAAATCAAGTCCACCAACCGCGACACCATAATATCGTACAACAACATTTCCTACAACTCGGACAAAGGCATTTCCCTCGCCCCCTCCGACAACAACTCGTTCTACTACAACACGGTCGAACACAACGGAATCGGGTTGTACGGCCAGAACTCCAAGCAAAACTTTTTTTACGCCAACTCGTTCAGCCGCAATTCCCTGCAGGGCGCGTTTTTCGAAGCGAATTCCGGCAGCAACCTTTTCTTCAACAACCAATTCTGCCAGAACACGGGCTTCGACTTTGAGACGAACGGAAAGCAAACGAGTTCCGTGAACGACTCGTGCGGCGCAAACCGCTGCAAGCAGGGCGCAGTGCCGAACATCTGCCTTCCCAACACGGTCGGAAACAGGAACTGCACCAACCCCGTTCCCTGCTAGCGCTTTAATACCGCCGGCGGTAAGGGTTTCTCAGCATGGTTGACTTCGTTTCGCACGTGCTTTGGGGTTACGTGTGCTTTCATTCCTTCACGGACTGGCCGCTTTACGTGTTTTTCGGCTTGCTTCCCGACCTTATTTTCAGCGTGCCCTCTGTTTTCACGATGTTGAAGTACAGGCGGACGCTGAAGTGGAGGCTGCCTCACGAAGAGGCGTCGAAGATTCCGGAATTCGTTCTGGTCAGGAAAACGTATTGGACTGCGCACTCGCTTCTTCTGATAGCGCTTCTCGTGGTTGCCGCAGCGGTTTTGGCTCCTGCGGCAGCGGCGCCTGTTGCGGGCGGAATGCTGTTGCACTTTGCGCTCGACGTTTTTACGCACAAGGACGGCATGGCGGGCCAGAAGCCTTTGTATCCGCTGTCGCAGTTCAAGGTCGTCGGCGCAACGCATTGGAGCAACCGCCGGTTTCTGTTGGTTGACTACGCGTTGCTGGCCGGCGCCCTTGTTTTGATGGCGCTTAAAATTATTTGAAGCCGGCGATGAAGAAAGCGGCTACTGCGAGCAAGACGGCAATTATTCCGCCTATTGCCGCTGCTGCGGCGGTTTTGTTCGAGTTCACTTCGTTCAAGAGGCACTCGTGTTGCTTCCACTTGCGCTTGTGCGCCAACGCGACTAGCAGGAAAACGGCGCCCATTCCGTAGAGGCAGTAGTTGCCGAAAGGAACGCCGACTACCAGCCAGATTACTCCTATTGTGAAGAGGGAGTAGTAATCGGGTTTCTTGTTTTTCTTCAACAGCAGGTACGCGACGGCCCAGCCGGTCAAGATGATTAAAACAAACATTAGCGCGGCGGCTGATTGAGTCCATTCCACTTGGCAGTACCTTGAGTTGCTGAAGCGCGGCTTGTTTTAAAGCGTTTTGAAACGCGGTTTTTAATATGCGTTTGTAGAAAATTGTTTTCGTGGCAGAAGAAAAGACGAAACCCGGCAGGTACTCCATAATCACTGGAAAAAAGCCAGCCGGACGGCCTAAAAGCGAACCCAAGAAGGAAGCTGAAGGCGAGCTGGCGCAAGCGCTGAAGGAGTACATTCGCGGCTCGCTACCGCCCGCGCCTTCCTCGGACGTGCACGAGCGCCCGACTTTGCCTCCGCCGGCGAAGAGCGTGCACGAGCGGCCGACTTCTCCTCCGAAGAAAAAAACGGAGCCCCTCTTTGAAGACACGCTTACTGGAATGCCGATTCCGACGCGGCCGGAGGGCCAGACTCTTTTCGACGAGTTGTTCGGCCACGTTCCGGTGGAAATCATCGGCTACCGCCAGCGCAGCGGCCCGGTTGCAACGGAACTTTCCGACACCGAAAAACGGCTTATAACAGGCCGCATTAAAGACGCGGCGCTCGCGAAGCAGTTGACTAGTCCTTTGAACGCAAGCGCGGCGAAGCGGCTGGTCGAAGCCATTCGGTGGGAAACGCGCATGGTCGAAAAACTGGAGCAACAGGGTTTTCCGCGCGGCGTGCCAGAACCTCATTTTTTCCTTCCGCACGGCGGGCCGGCTCGCGGCAAAATTTCTTTCACCGACCGCTTCTTGGCGCTGGAGGCCCTTGCTTGGGAGGACTCGCGCAAGAGAATGTGGCGAGACCCGCGCGAACTCAGGAAAATGCGCGACGAGGGACTTGCGCGGATTATCTTGCACCGCGTGGGTGAAGACGCGGTGAAGGCGTTTCACGCGCTTCCGCGCCACGTGAAGGAGGAAGTGCTGGAGTCCGTGAAGCGGTACGAGGAACTGCGCCATTCGCTGCACGAAAAGGGTTTCGACAAAAGCCTGCCGATTACTAATGGCTTGAGCGAGTCGCTTGACGTGCTTCCCACTCCGTTGAGCGAGCACTTGCCTGAACTCGACCGGCAGCTGGAAACGCTTTACAAAATGAAGCGGCTGCCGCAAGAGGAATTGCACAGGTACGCCGCTTACGCCAGGAGAGTAGTGGGCGGACGCGAGTAAACTACTTGGTTTTGCGCCTGCGCAGGGCGAGGAAAACTATTACTGCAAGAGCGGCGAGCCACGCGTACCAGTATTTTGCGAACACTTCAGTGAACGGCGGGGCGAAGCCTGCGCGGGCGGTTATTGGAATGGTGTCCGTGAACTTGTCGCCGCCCGTGTTTTCGTAGGAAACGCTCAAGTCCAGCGCGTATTGGCCGGGCACGCCTTCCTTGTCGACGTCCACGTAGAACACGAGTTCCTGTTCCTGGCCTGGAGTCAGTTGTTCTATGTACTGTACGCTTCCTTGGGTTGAGAAGGGGAAGGAGGGAAGGAGTTTGGCGCGCACGCGTTTTGCGGCGTCGGTTCCAGTGTTCCTGAGTTTGAAGCGTATTTCGTTGTTGCGCGAGTCGACCAACGCGGTTGAAGCGCCGTCTGACGCTTCGAATGCGGCTTTGCTGCTTACTGCGACGGTTAATGGAATGGCGCGGCTTGTTTTCTCGCCGTTTTCGTTTATGTAAGACGCTTGAAGGGATAGGGCGTAGGTTCGGGCAGCCGCGGCTTTGGGAACGTGCAAGTAAAACGTTTTGGTAGCGGAAGAACGGGCTTGCAGGGTTGCGGCGGACTGGGTTTCAGTGGACGGCTTGACTTCCAACGGGTTTTCGGCGGCGAGTTTCAGCAACAGCGAGTCGGCTCGGTATGCGCCGGTGTTGTCGACGGTTATTTCAACCGAGAACTCGTCGTCCGGGTAAACCGTGATTGGCGTTGTTTTCGTTACGTGCGCCGTTATTTCCGGCGAGCCTTTCACGTAAGCGTAGACAGTGTTGTAAGCAGAGTAGTCTGCGCGGAACTCGCTTTCGTACGTCGTCACAAGGGTTATTGCGTATGCTCCGACCGGCGCGTTGGCGTCTGCCTTGACTTGGAACGAGAGGGTTGCGTTGTCGGGCGAGCAGATTGTTCCAGGCAGTTGGGAGTCAAAGCCCTGGATTGACAGGGGATAAGCTACTTGAATTTGTGTGGTGACTTTGTACGCGCACTTGAACACGCCCACGTTTGCGAGCGTGAGCGTGAGGTTGGCTTGGCCTCCGGGCGTCAATTCTTCGATTGAAGCGGAGGTGACGCGCACGTCGGGCCCGACGAGGGCTGACGCCGGGGTTGCGAACAGCGCGAGCGCGATTACTGCCAAAAATATTTTCGTTGAATTCATTTTGTTTTCACCTTCAAGCTATTTCCCTCTTGAACACGATTAACGCGATTGCGGTGAACGCGGCCGCAAAGCCGATTAGGACGAGGACTTGCGGCATTACGACCGCCAAGTCGAATCCTTTTATCATTACTCCGCGCAAGGCGGTGGCGGCGTAGGACAAGGGCAGGAATTCCGCAAGCGCCTGCAGAATCGGCGGCATTGTCTGCACGGGCAGGAATACTCCGGAGAGGAACATCGTGGGAAGGCTGACGAGCATTGAAATTGCCATGTACTGTTCCTGCGAGTTGG
>Ga0315268_10007708_pt1 | contig 11312 bp, 12 predicted proteins | sample C1_top_MG_FD_204535 | JGI IMG/M metagenome (GOLD analysis project Ga0315268, IMG submission 204535) | Sediment microbial communities from Yellowstone Lake, YNP, Wyoming, USA - C1_top | ecosystem: Environmental > Aquatic > Freshwater > Lake > Sediment | place: USA: Wyoming | collected 2017-08-01 | reverse complement strand
CGTATCACAAAGGGCAGGGCCTACCATCGGTACCTTATCCAGATCCAAACCATCCAGAATTTCATGAATATCTTTATAATTGTAGGACATAGGGTTTTAACTACCTCCTCCCTTTTAAATTGATATTCCAAAATAGAATATCAATTTTATTTTAACAAAAATAAAGTCGCAAGCCCGAGATATGTCGTAACTCCGACCAAATCCGTAAATGTGGCGATAAGAGGACCCGTTGCGGTAGCAGGGTCAACGCCAATTCTTTTGAACATAAACGGCTCAAGTCCGCCTGCGGTAGATGCGACAGTCAGGGCAAGCGTCATAGATATAACTATAATTCCTGCAAACTTATAACCGAGGTTCGGATACATAAACATTGAAATGACACCGGCAAAAACGCCGTAAAACACTCCCACAAAAAGTCCGACTTTTAATTCCAAAAATCCGATGCGCACCCATTCGTTGTCCTTCACTTCTCCGGTCGCAAGCGCACGTACGGAAATGGTAGACGACTGGGTCCCCACATTGTTTCCCATTGCCGCTATCAGCGGCGAGAACGAAGCAAGGGCTATAATGCTTTGAAGCGTAGGACTATAATGTTTGATCACTGTCGAGACAAGAACCTCGCCCAGATATGTGGTAACCAGCCACGGGAGACGAAGTTTGGTTACGGCGAATGCGGAAAGTTTCGTAAGTTCTTTCGGACTGGTTCCAGCCATTTTTGCGATGTCTTCGCTCGCTTCCTGGTGAATGACATCAACGACATCGTCAATTGTTATGACACCTATCAGATGGTTCCCGTCATCCACAACAGGAGCGGCCGTCAAACCGTATTTGGAAAAAAGTTTTGCAACATCTTCCTGGTCGGCATCTGCTCTTATTTGAATCAATTGTACCGGCGACATTATCTCAGCAATTTTGATATCTGGAGGGGCAGCGATGAGACGGCGCAGCGTAACTCCGGCGATGAGCGAATTTTTATCGTCAACTATATAGATGGCATAAATAGTGACAATTCTGTGAAGGCGGGCCGATGCCTGGATTTTTTCGAGCGTCTGCTTCGCAGTAAGTTGCTGGGAAATGGTTATAAAATCGGTGGACATCAACCCGCCGGCAGTATGTTCGGGATACCGGGCGATTTGTCTTACAATTTCCACATCCTCTTTTTTAAGCAGTGCAGCCATTTTCTTGCGGATTCTATCCGGGAGTTGCTTGAAAAGTTTTACTTTCTCGTCGGACGCCATATCAGCCAGCAATTCGGATATAGATGTGTCTTCAAGATTGTTAAGGATGAAATTCTGCTCGTCAAAATCCAGTTCTTCAAAAATCTCAATCGCCCGTCTTATCTCCAGCAGTTTGAAAACAATGACTTTTTCCTGCGGGGTAAATTTTCCCCATCCCTCGGCAATATCAACCGGATGTATTCCTTTTAGCAGTTTTTTCAACTCGGAAAAATTCTTTTCAGCAATAAGTTCCTTGATCTCCGGCAGAAACAGAGCCCAAGGTTGTATGTTGATATTTTTCATCATAACTCCCAATAAAAATTAAATTTTTTACTTTTACCCTAAATCAAAGGATGTAAAGTGTCCCTGCCCTGCTTAATTCAACAAGTTAAACACTGTTCACTTCACCCCACCGGAACCATTGTCCAAGTTATACCCAATTATACAAATTTTATCCAAAAACCTTTATTTTTTCTCAAGGCAGCTTTATAAACAAAACTCGCAATTGCAATATCCTGGATAGCAAGACCGGTTGAATCAAAAACAGTAATATCTCCTTTTTCTCTTCTCATTTTTTTCCTGCCGGCAACAATCTCGCCTAAATTCGATAGAATATTTTTATCGGAAATAATTCCTCTCCTGAGCGGCACATTTATCTCTCCGCTGTGCAACGCCTGAGTACAATCGTCCACTATTATTTTTGCCCTTTTCAAAATTTCAGGGTCAAGTTCTTCCTTACCCGGAGCATCCGCGCCGATAGCATTTATGTGGACGCCGGACTTAATCCATTCCAATTTTACCAGCGGCTTTCTTGAAGGTGTCGTTGTACAGATTATGTCGGCATCTTTCACGCATTCACTTATTTTACCGTACGATGTGATACTCAGACCGGTTTTTTTCACTCTTTTGATAAAATCTCTCATTTCGCCCGGCGACCTGCCCCATATTTTCACTCTTTCTATTTTAAAAATTTCACACAGGGCAAGCAGTTGAAATCCCGCCTGGACTCCGCAGCCCACAAGCGAAACAAGTTTTGAATTCTTTTTCGCAAGATATTTTGCAGCAACGGCACCGGCAGCTCCTGTCCTCATATTTGTAAGATGCGTCGCTTCAAGAATAGCCAGAGGGTAAGCATTTCTCGGATCATTCAAAATAATTTGAGCCATAACAGCGGGTAATTTAAACCTCTTGTTTAAAGGATAGACACATACCCATTTCATCCCGCAGGATTTCAAGCTCCCGACATAAGCCGGCATCGCCCTGAAATCGCCGTTATATTCAGGTAAATCAAGATAAATTTTTGCCGGCATCCGTGCCGTTTTCTCGCCGTAAGCACGGAATGCCTTTTCAATCACACTGATTACATCATGCATAGAGACAAGATTTTTAATATCTTCCTGAGTCAAAATCAGTGTTTTTTTCATCTGGCAAAAATCCTCCGGCAAGACAGATCATAGTGTCATATAATTGGAGGACGGTTGTCCTCGTAATACCCGTAATAAAAACTTTTTTCTTCCCAATCAACCAACCATCTTATCAAACTGTTCTACTGATACTGCCGGGGATGTGGAAAATGAAATACCTGTCACTTTATTTAAAGCAAGAGATGCTTTCATCACTTCCTGAATACCGGGAAACTCTACTATAAGAAGCAGGTCATATCTTCCCAGCAAGGCATACATTGAAATAACCTTACCCCCAAACTTCTCTATGATACCAACCCCTTTCTTTGTCCGCTCAGCAGAAATCCCTTTAATAGATTCTGCTGAATACCTACCAAACATCAAAAATGTTGACATACCCCCTCCTTTTTGATTGTTTTATACTATTTAGCCCACTTTTCCCAAAAAGTCAAGATTCGACCCCATATTCCTTATTTTACTGAGCATTTACGGCCCCATCTATCCACTTGGTATAAGATAATTCTACCACATAAATTTGAAAATTTTAAGTCTGTCCCCAATTGCTATACATTAAAACCGATTCGTTTCTTTTTAGTTTCTTCCGGACTTATTAATGCCCTTATGGCGTTAAATACAACTTTAAATTGCTGGTCGTATTTCTTTTCCATTTCTTCTATTTTTCTTTGTAAATCCTTGTGTGTAGAAAGCAATGCTCTTAATTTTGTAAATGTCCGCATAATCTGGATATTTACCGTTATAGCCCGCTCACTGTTTAAAACACTGGAAAGCATTGCCACGCCTTGTTCTGTGAAAGCATGCGGCAATTGTGGGGAAAATTTTAGTGTTTTAAGGTGGTCACAATTTGTGACCACCTCTTCCTTTTCTTGCCTTGTTAACCTAAACATAAAATCTTCAGGAAAACGATTAATATTTCTTTTAACCGCCTGATTTAATACTTTGGTGGAAACACCATAAAGCGCCGCCAAATCATAGTCTATCATAACTTTCTGTCCTCGGATGAAATAAATTTTGCTTTCTATTTTCTCGCTAATCATCAAATTTTTCACTTTTAACCCCTTCAAGTTTCAAATTAAAATCGCTTCTCTGCTTATTTCAATCAATTATGTTCTGACGGAATTTTAATTTTGTTTTTCATCGCGGCTTCATACGGCGATAGCCCAAACAATGAGCCATGCGGCAAATAATTCCATGCGTCCATAATCGCATTCAAAAATAGATTTATATTTTTCCCTTTGCTTTTATTGAAACATTCAAGACATTTTTTCTGGTAATTTTTTACTGAAGCCATCGCCGGGCCGCTTTCTTCGTATACCCATTTTTTCAACATTTCGACAGTCAAAGTTTTCACTTCGCAATTTTTCAGTATTTCCTTGATACTTTTTTCAATGTCTTTTTGTTTGTCCATAAAACCTGCCTTCTGATTCAGTTTGATTTGGGGACGGTTCTAATATTTTTATCCTAAAATCGTTTTTTAAGTTGTTGAATCAAAAAATTAAAGTGTCTCTGCACTGCTTAATTCAACGAATTAAACACCGTACCCACCCGCTCTATACTCCTGTTATAAGAGGCAGGCGCACTACTTGTTTTTTAAAAAATCCTTTACAACGGCTTCTGTATCGAAATTATCAGATTGCGTAATATTAAGCGTTTTTGATATACCTCGTTTTTGATTGGTTATTCTAATTTTAATATTTCCTTTTTTCTTTTTTTCCCGAAACTCTTTTATTTTATCAATTACCATTATTCCGACTTGAACACTTGATAAGATGATCTCTATTACACTTGTGGCGTCAAATTTTTTACAAGTCCATTCATTGGGCTCGATCTTATTACTTTTTAAAAAATCGATTAATTCATCTTTACTATCTTTATCTATCTCTACGAAATAAGAAAATTTTTGGATTTCTTCTAGAGGATGGGACAAACCAGTTGCATTATTAAAATCATAAAAAATACTTTTTACACCTTTACTTTTAGATTGACCTTCAGCAGATAGTGAATACTCGGCACCTTGCCCCATTCGTTGTTCATCTAAACATCTACCTTTAAAATTATATCTCTGGGATAAACCATCTTCATAAATAACGCGCAATATTTGTTCTTCCGAATCAATTATAAATCTTTCTGCAAATCTGTATTTCTTAGCTAATTTATAATCTCCTGTCTGACTGGCGATTAGTATAAATTTAGATAATATCATCTTGTTATCTAAATCAAATAGCCATACACTTTGACTGTCTTTTTCAAAGTCGCTAACACATGTTTGGCAAACAGCGAAATGTCCATCTTGACTTATTGCATTATTAAATAAATTAGCTTTGAACATTTTTTTTATTAAAATTTTGCCCGACAAGTTAAACGCATAAAATGTTCCCTTTGGATTTTTTCCATTCATCCAATCATTAATAATAAAATTACCATTATTTGCTACTTTTCCATCGTTTGGCTTTATCATTTTGCCTTGAAGTATTTTTTTAGTATTTTCAAAATCAAATAAAGCAAATGAACCGTCAATTATATCCCAATTGAGTATAAATCTTTCATTAGATGCACAATACAATTCTTTGCCAAGAAAATATTCATTAAAAATATTTTCTAATCCTTTTTTCTTAAATAACAATAATATTTTCAATTCATTTTCGTTATATCTTTCAACAAACTTTTTTGTCTTGGCTAATTGTTCCTGAAATATATCCTCATTATTCATATTTTCTTTGTTATTCATTTTTGTTTAATTCGGTCATATCTAATTAGATCAACCCTTTTGCTTTCATGCTTAAAAAGTCGGTTTTGGTTACTATTATGTGGTCGAGAACTTCTATGCCTAAGATTTCGCCGGCGGTGATGAGCCGTTTAGTCAGCTTAAGGTCTTCCTCCGACGGGGTAGAGTCACCGGAAGGATGGTTGTGGACGAATATCACTGATGCCGCCGAGTGCGAAATAGCCGGGCTAAACACTTCGCGTGGATGGACAAGCGACGCAGTCAAAATGCCGACGGAGACAAATTCCCGTTTCAATATCTCATTCCGGGCGTTAAGATAAAAAACTACGAAATATTCTTTGAACTTTGCTTTTATATCGGCGATATACGGCAGTATGTCGGTGGGTTTTTTTATGGATATAATATTCTTATCAATGCCGCGTTTGACCAGTTCAGCGGCGGCGGCAATGACGGAAGCTTTCGCCTTGCCTATGCCCTTTATGTCCTTCAGTTTTTGAAGCGGTATCCGGATTAAATCGGCGGCAGGATATTGCTTTAAAATTTCTTTTGCCAATTGTAAAACGTTTTTCCCCTTGTAACCGGTGCCCAGAATTACAGCAAGCAGTTCCTCATCCTTTAAGGATGAGACGCCGGTTTTTTCCAGTTTCTCCCTCGGCAAATCCACTTTCTCTATATCAAATGACATAAGGGGAATCCTTGCTCTTTAACAAAAACTCCTCAATCTCCGTCTTCTCTTTTTCAAATCCGCTTCTTCCCATCAGTCCATATGTAAGAACTTTTCCCAGTTCAACACCCGGCTGGTCAAAAGCGTTTATTTCAAAAAGTTCGCCTATGTAAGCAGTTGAGAGTTCAAGCATATAGAGCAATTGCCCTATTGTGTGCTCGGAAATTTCTGGAATCGAAATTGTGCAGTTGGGCCTTGACTGCTTTGTCAATGCGGCGCGGGTGGCGACTTCCTCCGCCTTTATAAGTTCGTTAAGCGTGTGTTTTTCGAGGTAATGTTTTTCTTTTGTTGAAGGGATTGTGACTTTAGCCCTGTATTCGTCTACTGAAAGGAATGTTATAACTTTGTCGTAAGGACCTTCAATGTACAACTGGACCTGTGAATGCTGGTCTGTAACTCCGAGCGCTTTTACCGGTGTGGGACCGAGATTTACCATCTCATTTTTGATGTTCGTCTTTTTGCCCAGCGACTCTGCCCACAACTGCCTGAACCAGTCGGAAACATCCTTCAGCGCCTGAGAATACGGCATCATAACATTTATTTTTTTGCCTTTTTGGTAGAGGATGTACTGGATTGCCGCATACATAGCAGCAGGATTTTTAGATATTTCCTGGGTACACCTCTCATCCATATCCCGGGCGCCTTCAAGCAGTTTTTCGATTTTTATACCGGTGAACGCTGCAGAAACAAGACCGACAGGAGACATAACGGAAAATCTTCCCCCGACATTTGCCGGAACTACGAAAGATGGGATACCCTCTTTGTCGGCAAGTTCCCTCAAATAACCCTTTTTCTCGTCAGTAGTAATTATTATGTGTTTCTGCCAGTTTTTCTCGCCGACCTGCTTTATTAGTTCGTTCTTAAGATAGAAAAAGTTGGCGAGGCATTCCGCGGTTGTGCCTGATTTTGATATTATATTGAACACCGCTTTCTTGAAATTGACTACGCCGGCAAGAGATTTCAGAAGTTCAGGGTCAACATTGTCCGGCACAAAAAGACGCGGGCAGTTCTTTCTCTCTTTTGGCATAAGGAGATTCCAGTAAGGGTTGTTCAGCACTGTCTGAAGTGCGATGTTGCCGAGTGCAGAGCCGCCGATACCTATGACCACAAAATCGTTAAATAGTCCCCTCTGCTTGGAAGCAAATTTTGCTATTTTCACCGCCTCGTCAATTTTGTAAGGCAGTTCCATAAAGCCGAGTTGCCCGTTCGCCTTTTTCTCTTTTATTATGTTGTTCACCGACGACAGTTTCGGGTACAGCGCCTGTATGTCCGCCGGCTGAATGCCGTGTTCCGCTCCCACAAAATCAGTGGTCGTGTTTGTATAATCAAATTTAATCTGCTTTTCCATATTTTTACCTCCGTTTTGGTAAATTATGCCTGCTTTTCGTCGAATTCTTTGACGATTTCCTTGATTTCCGTCTCTGTTTTTTTAAGTTTTTCCCTGAGAAGTTTTATGAGGGTTACCGCCCGTTTGACATTGTCCGATAATTTGTCTATCTCGACATTCTCGCTCTCGAGTTCCTCGAGTATCTTCTGGAGTTCTTTAAGCGTTTTTGAATAAGAGAATTTTTCTTCCATTTTAATTCCTCTCTTTTGAGGTCACGGTGCCGCCGATTTTTCCGTCCCTCAGTTCAACGGTCATTTTTGAGCCGACCGAAATATTTTTTACGCTTTTGACTATTTTATTTTCAGCGTCGTAAAGCAGGGTAAAGCCCATTTTGAGTATGTTTTGCGGCTTCTTTGAATTTGCAAGCCGTTCCCACTCGTCCAGCCGGCTGTAGCGGGTTTCAAAAAGTTTTTCCGTCACCCACATTATTTTTTCTTTCACCTGCTCTATATTATTGCCGAGTTTCTGCGTGAATAAAAGCGAGAGTGATTTTACCTCTTTTGAAATATTTTTCAGCCGTTCAGACTGGTTTGCCAGAAAAATATCCTTTTCTTCAAGGATGCGTGTAAACAGATTTTCCGTCTCTTCTTCAAAAATCCGCACCTGCTCGACGATGAACTGGGCTGTGGCGGTCGGCGTTTTGAATGAGCGGTTCGCGACCTCATCGGCAACAGTCCTGTCTATCTGGTGTCCTATGCCGGTCAGCACCGGTTTTGATGAATTTGCGATTGCCACTGCTACCCCTTCCTTGTCGAACCCCATCAGGTCGGAGGCGCTGCCGCCGCCGCGGACTATCGCAATAACATCAATAGGATATTTATCAAATGTGTATATTGCCTGCCGCACCTCGTTTTCAAGGTCTGGCCCCTGCATCCTGGCATCGCAGACATATATTTTGAAACTGTAGCCGGATTTTTTAAGTTCATCGGCAAAATCGTTGTATGCGGCTGAGCCTACAGAGGTTATAAGTCCGACATTCAAAGGGACAGGCGGTATTTCTATCTGTTTGTTTTTATTGAGGAGGCCGGTCGCCTGAAGTTTTTCAAGGAGCAGTTTTTTCTCGACCGCCATTTTGCCGACTGTGTATTCCGGCTCAATATCTAAAATCCTTAACTGGACTTTTCCCTGCGGCGGATAAAAATCGACAAAACATTTTGCCTTAATCTGAAGCCCGTCTTTTAATACCAGCCCGGAAACGGCAGCTGACATCTTTTCATATATTTTTATTCTGTCATCGCCCCACATAACTGCGGAGATTGCCGCCTTTCTTTCCTTTGTCACAGGGTCCTGCTCGACAAGTTCAAAATAAACCTGGCCGTAGGGTCTTGTTTCCGCCTTAACAATATCAAGGTCGTAACGGTAGACCTCGCCGCAGACCCAAACGCCATCACGGAAAGCGCTGTTTAAAATCTGTTTTATCTGGCTGTTCAACTGGCTTACGGTCAGAGCCGCAGCGGGTTTTTCATCGTCCATGGAAACGAACAGGGGACCCAATTCCGAAAAATCTGTTTTTTTCATAACTAATCCGGATAGCACAATATGAGACAGTCGGGATAGCGGTCGTCAACCGGCATTTATTTAAAATTATCTGAGATAGGTAAGCCAGCCGTATTTGTTTTTCATTTTGCCGCGGACTATGTTAAAAAACGCCGTCTGCAGCTTTTTGGTGATTTTGCCGCATTTCCCATCGCCTATGGCTATGTGGTCAATTCGTGAAACAGGTGTGATCTCGGCAGCGGTGCCGGTCATAAACACTTCGTCGGCGATGTACAATGACTCTCTTGGTATCTGATGCTGTTCGACCCTTATGCCCATATCCCTGGCAAGTATAAAAACCGTATGTCTTGTGACACCGGCAAGTATTGATGAACCGGTCGAAGGCGTAAAAATAACGCCGTTCTTTACCATAAAAACATTTTCGCCGCTGGCTTCGGAAACATATCCGAAAACATCCAGAGCGATCGCCTCATCGTAACCGGCCTCCGTAGCTTCCATTTTAATGAGCTGCGAATTTATGTAGTTGCCGCCTGCTTTGGCAAGGGCAGGGAATGTATCCGGTGCGGCACGGCGCCAGGAAGAAATATGGACCGATGCGCCCTTTTCCAGCGCCTCTTTGCCGAGATATGCCCCCCACTCCCATGCGGCTATGGCGCAGTTGAGAGGGTTTTTTAAAGGATTTACCCCCATCGCGCCGGAACCGCGGAAGATGACGGGCCTGATGTAACATTCATCGAAATTATTTTTTTTAACCACCTCGACAATGGCATCGGAGAATTGCCTTTTCGTAAACGGTATTTCCATACGGTAAATTTTTGCCGAATCATATAAGCGGTCAACATGCGCCTGAATCCGGAAAATGGCAGGGCCCGATTTTGTCTTGTAGCATCTCAACGATTCGAAAATTGACGAGCCGTAGTGAACCACATGGGACATCACGCTTATTTTTGCATTATTCCATTCGACGAATTTTCCATCAAACCATATTTTTCCCTTCCCTAAACTCATAAAACCTCCAGCGTAAATATTTCATAGTGTAGTGTGTATTTTTGAATTCTATAAAAAAAAGCGGGGTTTGTCAATGTAAGGCGATAATAAACGCAATTACGGAAACACCTATGGAGATATAAGGGATGTATTCCTTTAACGGCTTCTTTGAATCAAAAGAGGGTCTGCGGCCGGCTGCGAGGTCCTCTTTAAGCTGATACAGGTCGTCGAACAGGACTTTTGTTTCATCTTCGTTATCTTTTATATTCTTTCTTAATTTTTCGTTCATCTGGCTGATTTCCTGCCGGTGGCTTATGTCCGAAGCGCTTATTCTGCCTTTGAGCGATTCCACTTCCGCGATATTTTCTTTCAAAAGCGATACGGACTCTTCCAGACGGGTGATTTTCGATTCCATATTGTTTATTTTTTCATTAACCGTTATTGCGCCTTCCCCGCTCTTTTCAACGGCATTTCTGATTTCCGTAATTGAGTTCTTCATTCCGCCAATTTCTTCCTTAATTTTCATAACGCTGATATCAATGTCCGAGACGGTAATCTTCACGGGTTCGGAAGATACATTCACCCCGTTAGTGAAAGATACACCCTGTGAAGCAACCTTTGATTCAATACCGCCGGCGGGCATTACTGTTTGAGAACTTCGTTCTATAATGGGATTCACATCCTGATTTTTTGGGGACTCGGGTTCGGAATATACAAATGGACAGAATATCACAGTGACAAAAACGCTAAACAGAATTTTTTTCATTTTCAAGTTTTTTAAGAACATTTTTAAAATCCTCCGGTAAGACGGCGGAAAAAATGACCGGTTCTTTTTTTGACGGATGTATGAACTTTATTTCCGAGGCGTGAAGCATCTGCCGCGAGGCGAGAACCGATTGTTTCCCGTATTCAGCATCACCGAGCACGAAATGACCTATAAAAGCGAGGTGAACCCTTATCTGGTGAGTTCGGCCTGTGTAGGGTTTCACCTCAAGGTATGTGGCGTTTTTATATCTTTTTATCACCCTGAAAAATGTTTTTGCCGCTTTCCTTGAAGCCGGTCCGACAACGATTTTTTTAGGCGTTTCCGGAGACCTGCCGAGCGGCGCCTCAATGGTCCCCTCATTTTCTTTTATGACACCGTTTGTAACAGTTAAATATTTTTTTTTAACCGCACGCCCCTGGAACTGGCGGGAAAGGAACTCCTTTGCCGGTTCATTCTTCGCTATGACGATGACTCCGGATGTGTCCTTGTCCAGGCGATGGACCAGAAACGGAAAACATTCATTATTCCAGTGAAACAAAAGCCCGTTGACGAGCGTATCATGGTTATGTCTTCCTGCCGGATGTACGA
>Ga0315268_10007707_pt1 | contig 11312 bp, 8 predicted proteins | sample C1_top_MG_FD_204535 | JGI IMG/M metagenome (GOLD analysis project Ga0315268, IMG submission 204535) | Sediment microbial communities from Yellowstone Lake, YNP, Wyoming, USA - C1_top | ecosystem: Environmental > Aquatic > Freshwater > Lake > Sediment | place: USA: Wyoming | collected 2017-08-01 | reverse complement strand
AGAAACAGGCAACAAACATCGGCTACTAAGCGCCCGTACAGGCAGACAACTGACAAAGGACCAGACACCTTTTGCAATCGACAATCTCCCATCGGCAATTCCTGGTCGCTAGCCCCTGATGTTTACCACCTGTCTTTCCGGTGCTCGGATAAAGATCAGGACGCTCGCTGTGGCCAGTAGCGGAATGGTAGCAGCGGCGACAAAAGCGGGGAAGTAAGAGAACTTGTCGACGAGCCAGCCCACGGCAAGGGTGAAAGCTGTCCCTGCGATTCCGGAAGCCACCAGCCCGCTCAAACCTGTTACAGAAGCAACCACGTCTTGAGGGAAGAGGTCCGACGGAAAAGTTAGCCCCATGGTGGACCAGCTCGCGTAGCCCCAGACGGCAAAGCTGATGAGAGCGATGGCCCAGTACGCGTTGCTGGTCATGGCGGCTGGAATCCCCGCGAGAACCGGCAACGAGCTCAGTACGCACACCCACTTGCGGGCGCGAATCACCGGCATGCCGCGCTTGATGAGGAAGCCGGAGAGAAATCCGCCGGTGAAGTTCCCAATGTCCGCAGCGACAAAGGGAATCCAAACGAAAGCAGCAATGTGCTTCAAGTCGAATCCGCGCACGTCGCCGAGATATTTAGGCAGCCAGAAAACGTAAAACCACCAGATGGGGTCAGTGAGTGAACGGCCCAGAACAATTCCCCACACGTTCGGTTGTTTGAGCAACTCCAGCCAGCGGCCAGCACCCTGGCGTGCTGAGGCCTCGGCAGTATCGCGACCCGCTTCAATCGAGGCACGCTCTTCTTCAGTTAGCCGGGGATGTTTGCGGAGAGGATGATAGAGCGCCAACCAGAGCGCGATCCATATGAATCCCAGGAGCCCGGAAGCAACAAATGCGTAGCGCCATCCGAAGGTCCGCGTGACCCACCACACCAGGGGCGGTGCCAGAATGGCGCCCACACTGGAGCCGCTATCGAAAATGGCGACCGCCAAACCGCGCTGCCGGGCGGGGAACCATTCGGCCACTACTTTGCTGGCGGCGGGCCAATTACATCCCTCGCCCACGCCCAGAAGGAACCGGAACAACCCAAAGGAAAATACCGAATTGGCGAAGCCCGTCAGCATGCTGGCTACCGACCACCACAGCGCCGCGAGCATCAAGCCCAGCCGGGCGCCGATCACGTCAATCAGGATTCCGCCGGCCAGCCACATGAGCGCGTAGGCGATCTGAAAGGCCGAAACAATCCGCGAATAATCTGTGTTGCTCAGGTGGAATTCTTGGGTGATGGTATTGGCAAGAACGGAAAGAGTCTGGCGACTGATGTAGTTGATGACGGTCGAACCGAACAGCGTCCAGACGATCCACCAACGGAGATGCCGGATAGGCTTCAAAGAGTAAGACCCCCTGCGGGCAAGGATTGCATCTTGCACACGAAGCGGCCCTGCAAGTTACCACAGCACGGGCGCTCGCAGTCAGAGATTCTTGACCTTGACCTTTCGGAAGAGCCGGCGGGCGGTATCCAAGTCTAGGCGGTCGGTGCGAGCTTCCAGGGCCTTGGCGGTGCCCGCCGCACAAGCCCAGCGGAGAGCCTCGGGCCACTCGGCGCCTCTCTCGCGCCAGACCAAAAGCGCGGCGGTGAAGACGTCTCCCGAGCCCGCCGAACTGTGCATGTTGACTGCTGGCGGCAAGATACGCCATCCGGTCTCGCTGGTCACGGCCATGGCGCCCTGCGCGCCCAGAGTGCACACGGCCAAGTCGACGCCCTCAGCGATCAGCCGGCGAAGCGCTGAGGCCAATGCCGGCTCGCTGGAGATCTTCTCTCCGAAAGTTCCTTCGAGTTCCTCGCGGTTCAGTTTTACGACCTGCGGGCCTGCGGCCAGGGCCAGGGCGAGGGGGCGGCCGCGCGAATCGATCAGTACCGGAACCTGTCGGACCTGGGCCTGCTCGGCGAGACGCCGATAGAGCAGGGGAGAGCAGCCGGGCGGGAGGCTGCCGCAGAGCGCGAGCCACGAGGCTCTGGGCAGCCAGCGAGCGACACGCTTCACGACATCGCGCTCGCCCTCGCGGTTCACCCGAAGCGTCTCGGGCATCAACCAAGTCTGGCCGTGCCGTTTCTGATCGACGAGGACTACGATGCGGCGTGTCTCGCCCCGGGCGGGACTGAGGTCAGCGCGCACGCCGCGCTCGCGCAGGAGTTCAATGAGGCGACGACCGTTCTTGCCTGCGGCAAAACCCAGCGAGACCGAGCGGGCGCCAAAATCGGAGGCAAATGCTGAGACCAGATTGCCCTTGCCGCCAATGCACTCGGCCTCCCCGAGGGCGCGCAACCGCACGCCGGGCACGTAGCGCTCGACCTCGAACACGTGGTCAAGGGCCGTGTTGGGAGTGACGGTCAGGATCACGGGAGCAAGTCAAGAGTCCAGAGTTGAAAGTCGAGAGTCCGAAAATGACAAGTCCAGAATCCAAAATGAGGACCTTCGGAGGCGGAGCCCCTCACTGATTCGGAATCAGATTGCCAAGCAAGCGACCCAGTAGATATGCCTGGGCGTTGGTCTCGATACGTTCCAACGTATCGAAGGCGTCGTCGAGATCACGCCCGACCACCACGATACCGTGCTGGGGAATCAGTGTCGCAATGCCATGTTTCTCCAGCGCCTCTTTCTGCGGCTCCAGAGCTTCCACGACTAAGTGCGCCAGCTCGCCGCTGTGGGCCTTGGCGGGCCGGGTTACTCCGATGGAGCCGAACTTCTGCGTGTGCTCGAGCACCGGAGGAATCGGCTGGCCGGCGGCAACAAATGCCATGAGGTATCCTGCCTGCCCGTGAATGATGCCTCCTGCGTGCTCGAAGGCCCTGTAGATCCCGAGGTGAATTTGCCACTCGCGCGTTCTGCGGTCAGAGCCCTGAATTACGTTACCTGTGAGGTCCAGGGCAACGACGTCGGCCGGCTCAATCTGCCATTGCTGTTTGCTTCCGGCATGGGCGGGCGACATATAAACGCAGTCGCCATCGCGCAGGCTGATGTTCCCGCCACTGACATCTGTCAACCGGCGGGCAAAGACCAGCCGGGCGATGTGCACCAGATGTTCGCGTGGATCCTGGGGCAAATGGTTTTCCTCACCTTGAAACGTACAGGCCCCGTATCTTCGGCTGTGGCTGGCGTGCTGTCAAGCATTCCGGGCCGCCGCTTTCCCGCGGCAGCCGCACGCTCACACAAGTTCGCCGCGCAAAACCGTGACCGCCTGGCCAGACAGGACTACTCGCTTCCCCTTCAGGCAGACCCGAACCACGCCACCGCGCGAGGAGGCTTGATAGGCAATGAACTGATCTTTCCCCAGGCGCTTTTTCCAGAATGGCCCCAGACAACAATGCGCCGAGCCTGTCACCGGATCCTCATTAACTCCTGAGGCGGGCGCGAAGAAGCGCGAGACAAAATCAAACCCGGGCGTTGTTGCTGCGCTCGTGACGATGATTCCGCGCGCCGCGATTTCCCCGAGTCGCATGAAGTCAGGCTTCAGCTTTCGCAACGTCGCCTCGGAATCGACTTCCACGAGAAAGTCGAACTTGCTCTGGCCGATGTATTTTGGCGCCACGCCCAGCGCGCGGCCAAGACCAGCGGGGGCTTTAACTGTCCTCTCCGGCGTGGCGGGAAAGTCCATTTCGATCCAGTCTCCCTGTCGTCTCGCCGTGAGGAGGCCGCTGCGTGTGTGGAAGCGCGCCTGCTCGTGAGGTTTCAAGTATCCCGATTCCCACAGGATGTGGGCGCTGGCCAGCGTGGCGTGACCGCACAGTTCCACCTCCACGGTGGGAGTGAACCAACGAAGATCGTAACCTCCATGTCGCGCGACGAGGAACGCGGTTTCAGACGAGTTCATCTCCGCGGCAACTTTCTGCATCCAGCGAGCTGCGCGCGGGGCAGGCAAAATGCAAACTGCCGCCGGATTGCCGGAGTAGGGTCTGTGGGTGAAGGCATCTACGTGAAATATCCGAAGTGCCATAGGCTTCCTCCTGCGGCCTGATGCTACTGGCTTCTGGTCCACGTGGTTGGCAAGAGATCTGCCAGTCCTGGCGCCCCCAGAGTATCACAACGGCTCATTGAGGCGCTTCCAACCAATCCGGCAGATTGTCGGACTGCCCATCTCTTCCGTTTGCCTTCCAGTCGAAAGTTCAGATAGATTAGGCGCGACAGACTTGACCTGCAATCCCGTTTTTTCTGGTTCGCCGTTGCGCGCCGGACGGGAGGCACGAGGAAGGCTTTTGTCATCTGGGGGAGGGCACGCGCCATGAAAATCAGTTGTTGCTGGTTGTATGCAATTACGAAGTACGGTTATCCGCCCTCGATTCCCGACACCTTCAAGGTGCTGGGCGAGATGAAGGCATTGGGATTTGAGTACGTCGAGCTGGAAGGCGTGCGGCGGGATAATCTGCTGGCCGTTTATGAGAAGCGGCACGAACTCAAGGAGTTTTGCGACGGCGAAGGGCTGAAGGTCGTCAATTTCTGCCCGGTGCTGCCGAGCTCCGTAAGTCTCCAGCGCAAGGAGAGGAAAGAAGCCTGGGATTTGTTCAAGCGCGCCATCGAGATCGCCAAGCTGTTCGACTGCTACACCATCCAGGGTGACAGCTTCACCCCGCCGCTCAAGTTCCGTGGCGACGCACCCTACAAGGAGAGCATCAGCTACGGGAGGCACTTCACCGTGGAAATCGACCCGAAGTTCAAATGGCAGCGCCAATGGGACGCGATGGTGGAAACCTTTCGCTTCTTCACTCGGGAGGCGAAGAAAGCGGGGCTCAAGTTCTGCGTGGAGCCCCGGGTAGGAGAGTTGCTGAGCAACACGGACGCCATCCTACGCATGATGGATGCGGTGGATGACGACAACTTCGGCGCGGTGCTGGACACCGCGCACTTGAATGCCCAGAAGGAGATCCTGGTGCTAAGCGTGGAGAAGCTCGGGAAGAGGATTTTCTTCGTCCATGCCGCGGACAATGACGGCCGCGTCAACGACCACGTGGCCGCCGGACGAGGGACGGTGGATTGGGACGGCGTCTTCCAGGGACTGAAGAAGCACAAGTTCTCGGGTTACTTGGCCATTGACGTCGGCATGGTGCCCGACATTGACGCGCAGTATCGCGAGTCGTTCGCGTTCCTGAAAAACATGGCGGCGAAGTACGGCGTATAGAGGCTAGAGCCCGGCCTCGGTTTTGTCAACAGACAATCACGTCTTTGCGGCCTGCTTGCCGGGAGGCATTCGATGAGATCTTTCCGATACGGAATTCTCTTGGGGATGGTGTTGTGGCTGGCTCTGGCAGCGCCCGCTCGCGGCGCGGCAGTGCGCGTTTGGGAAGGCACGCTCCAGTTACCCACTTACTTGCTGGGCGACGAGGATCCGAGCCCGCCCTTCCCACTCGTCAACCGGCACAACGTTTATCCCTACACGATGCTCGATGACCTGACGGACCGCCGGGAGCCGAAAAACTACAAAGCGATCTTCCTCGAGAACGAGTTTTTGAAGGCGATCGTGCTGCCGGAAATGGGCGGGCGCCTGTATTCGCTTTACGACAAGGTGACGAAGCGGGAAGTCCTCTACCGTAACAACGTGGTGAAGTACGGCTTGGTGGCCTTGCGTGGGGCGTGGATATCCGGCGGCATTGAATACAATTTCCCCAACGGACACACGGTGGTGACAGTCTCGCCGGTGTCTTCCCAGGTGCGGCGGCATGCCGACGGCAGCGCCACGGTAGTGGTGGGCGACGTCGATCAGGTTACCGGCATGCACTGGGAAGTGGCGCTCACTCTGCGGCCCGGTCAGGCGCGCGCGGAGGAACGCGTGACGCTTTTCAATTCCACCCCCCTCACCAATCTCTACTGGTTTTGGGCCACCACGGCTGTGCCGGCGACTGACGATATGCAGTTCATCTATCCCATGCGCGAGGCCTACCCGCACGTCAAGGGCGTGGTCTGGTCCTATCCGATTCACGAGGGCGTGGACTACAGTTGGTACAAGAACGTGCGCGAGCCTACCTCGCTGTTTGGCCGGCAAGTGTACCGGAACTTCTTTGGGGCCTACTATCATAAGTCTGACTATGGCGTCGTGCATGTGGCGGATTTCCGTGAGGTGCCCGGGAAGAAGACGTGGACCTGGGGTGTGGCCGATGACGGCCTGATTTGGACAGACCTGCTTACCGACAGCGATGGCGCCTACAACGAGATTCAGGCCGGCCGCTACGAGACGCAGTTGAACTATGAGTTCATGCCGCCGCGGCGCGTCGAATCATTCATGGAGCACTGGTATCCCGTGCGGGGACTGGGGGATGGTTTCGTGGAGGCGACGGCTGAGTTGGCGCTCAACGTCCGCTACGTTCCGGCGGGCGGTGAGAAGAAGGGGCGCGTCGAGCTGGCGCTCTCGCCGACCGTCGCAATTTCCAACCCGAAGGTCCGCGTTCTGCTCGGGCCTAAGTTGCTGCGTGGGCTCGCTCCGGCTGGCTTCACTCCGCTCGCGGCCGCAAAGTTCTCTGTGCCGGTGGAAAGCCTCGCGGAGGCAAAGAAGAGTCTGGTGGTCGAAATCAGGTCTGCGCGTGGGGGAACCCTCCTGCGCTGGTCGGCCGCGGAGCCCGTGGACGGCAATCCGGATTTCGTTCCTGCTGCCGGGACGCGAGGCCCGCAACCGAAATCTCTCGGTCAGATGACCGTCGAGGAACTCTATCTCTACGGGGTGGAACAGGAGAAAGACGGTAGAGAGACGGCTGCTGTGGAAACTTATCAGCAAGTTCTGGAGCGCGATTCCGGTTACGTGCCGGCCCTTCTGAAGTTGGCGTGGCGAAGCTATCGCGCGGGCGACTTCCCGCGCGCGGAAGGCTTTATCACTCGCGCCCTCGTGCGCGACACGTTCGACCCGGGCGTGCATTATGCTGCTGGAGTGATCTACCGGGGCTCGGGGCGGCTGACTTTGGCCTCCGACGCTTTTTGGACTGCGATCCACTACGGCGGAGCCACGGCACCCGCGTTCGCGCAGTTGGGCGAGATTGCCATCCAGCAGAAGAACTACGATCGGGCGGCCGAGTTGCTGCGCCGGGCTTTGAGCTACAACCCTCAGGACGCGCTGGTTGAAACGGACCTCGCCGTAGCTTTACGTCTGGTGGGTAAGAAGGGCGAGGCGTGGGCAGCCATCAACCGCGCTCTGGAACGGATGCCCTTGCTTCCTTGGGCGGTTGCCGAGCGCTGGCGGATCGCGAGTGCACGCGCGCCACGGACTCCCGCCGGTGGCGAGACACCGCGAACTTGGGCGCGCTCCTTGCGGCGTGATGCTCAGACCTACCTGGATGTGGCCGCCTGGTATCGCAGCTTGGGTGACCTCGCTTCGTCCAACGCCGTACTTCAGGCGGCGTTGAGGGACTTGCCGTCCCCAGCGGTCTCGCCGATGGTTTATTACTACTTGGCTTCCAACGCGCGCTGGCAGGGGGCGGCCAAGCAGGCGGAGGAGTATGCTGCCAAGGCAGCATCAGCCTCGCCTGAGAAGGTCTTCCCGCACCGCCTTGAGGATGCGTTCGTGCTGCACGAAGCGGTCGCGCAAAATCCCCTCGATGCCCACGCGCAGTATTTCCTGGGTAACTTCCTTTTCGCGCACGGCCGTTACGAGGAGGCCTCGCAGGCCTGGTTCCAGGCGCTGGGAGGCGGATTCGACTACGCTGTCCTGGCACGCAATCTGGGCCTGTACGCTTGGCGAGTGAAGAAAGATATGGCGGCCGCAGCCGGGTTTTACGAAAGAGCGATCCAGCTTGCTCCGAATGATTATCGGCTTTATGTGGATCTTGACGAGATCTACACGCAACTGGGTGATTCCGCGCGGCGCGCAAAGCTGATGGCCCAGGCGCCGGCCGCGGTGCTTGACCGCGACACGGTGCGAGTTCGCCGAGCGCTCATGCTCCTTCAGCAGAAGCAGGATGACCAGGCTCTCGAAGTCCTCATGAACCACAAGTTCAAGCCCTGGGAGGGCGGGGAGATCGTTCGTCAGGTTTACGTCGCCGCGCACCTGGAAAAGGGCAGGGCAAGCCTGGCGGCGGGAAGGCCCCGAGAGGCGGAGGAAGCGTTCCGCCGCGCGACTGAATACCCTGTGAATCTCGGCGTCGGCAAGCCAAATGTGCCCCACGACGAGCAAGCGCTCTACTGGTTGGGCGAGGCGCTCGCGGCCGTGGGCAACGCCGAGGCCGCGCGGGCATCGTGGAAGGGAGCGGCGGCTGGCGAAAGGAAGACGGGCGTGTCCCGGGTGTTTCAGGCGGCAGCCATGCGGCGGCTTGGGCAGGAGGCTGAGGCTGAGAAGATTCTGGATGAGTTAGTGAAAGTGGGAGAGAAGGATGAGGCCAGTGCCTCTAGGCTTTATGTGGCTGGGCTCATAGAACGTCTTCGTAATCGCGAGGAGCCGGCCCGAGAGAGCTTTCGCCGGGCGCTCGAACTGGATCCAACCTTCTGGCCGGCGCGCCTGGAGCTGGACAGGAACCTCTCACAGTGATCGCTGCCGCGCGTGGTGTGACGGCTCGACGTGCACTATGCCCAGAAGACCTCAGGCGTGCACGTCGGCCCGTCCAGGTGGCCAATCAGCTTCTTCTCCAGGGCTTCGCGGGAGACCTCCAATTCTCGCCGTAGCCGGTCCATTTCCGCCTCCGCCAGGGGAGAGAAATTCCTCGCCAACTCGACGTTGTGCTCCAGCATGTCTATGCGAGGCATGCCCACCACTGCGGCGGTTACCGGCAGACTCATTGAATAGCGGAGGAGCGGATCAAAGTCCGCCTTGCCCGGGCCGATTCCCAGGAGAAATTCCTGCCCGGCCACTTTCATGGCGATGATACCCAGGTTCTTCTTCCGGGCCGCTGGCAGCGCCAGCTCTTCGAGGCGACCATTGCGCGTGGGGTTGAGCGCCATCTGCACGCAGTCGAGATCGTGGCGTTCGATGGCCCGCGCCAGGACTTCGCCGTCGGTATGACTGGTCATGCCGATGAAACGAGTCATCTTCTGCTCGCGGGCCTCGAGGAGTCCCTTGAGGGCTCCGTCCGGCGCTTCGAGCTTGGCCAAATCTTCCGCGCGGCCCAGACTGTGGATGTGGACCAGGTCCACTTGGCTCACCTGTAGGCGCTTTAGACTGCCTTCCAGCCGCTGCATGAAGGCGTCGCGGGTGCGGTCGGGGATCTTGGTAGCCAAGAAGACTTCTTTGCGGCGGGTAGCCATCACCTTGCCCACGCGGCTTTCGCTCTTGCCGTCACCGTAGGCATAGGCGGTGTCAAGATACGTGATCCCCAGGTCGATAGCGCGGTTCAAGGCGGCCAATGCCTGCTCTTCGTCCTCGTACATCAGAAAGCGGCTGCCGCAGCCGAACACCAAAATGGAAACGCTCACGCCCGTGCGCCCCAAGACGCGGTGCGGAAGAGGCGAAGTGCCGCGTGTACCCGAAGACGCGACAGCTCCCAGGAGCGGGAAACTTACTCCGGCGGCGCTTCCCGCGGCCAAGCGTTCGAGGAACTTTCGGCGCGATAACTCTTTGCTCATACTAACTCCTCGTCGAGCCTGGATTGGGCCTCCCGCGCGGGGGGCGATTGCCTAATTCGTGCCGGCGGGACGGAGCGAGGCGCCGGGTTCACAACCGGCGTCCTCCGAACTCAATTTGATGTCGTCAAAGTCTCCCGTCTCGTCGAACGAGCCAATGCCGATTTGCCCGCAGGTGAACGTTCGATCCACGACCGAGAAGAGGGGCGTCTTCTGGCCGTCGACAAAGACCTCGATGGAACCCGTGCGGGCGTCCCGCGCTACGCGGACCTTGTGCCACTCCTGGTCGGGGAGCGCCGGCGCGGCTTCGGTGCCCGCGAGGCGCTGGCGCGGCTCGCCATTGACGATGAATACCCCATTGTGAACGGGCTGCTCCGTACCGCGATCGCTGGATAGGTGCGTGTAGTAGAAATGCAGTGTGTCCACATAATTGAAGACCACAATCATCGAGTGTCCCTCGCGCCGGACGCGAGCCTCCAATGTGAAGCTGCCGACGTTCGCGTTCCTCAGACGCGCGAATTGCAGAGGCCGGCGCGGGACACCGGGCTCGCGATTGCGCAACATGTGCAGAAAATGATTTCCTTCCTCGGCGCGAACCACCCAATCCTCCGCGTAGGGGAATTCCCACCGGCTTAGATCGCCGCTTTCGAAGTCATCGTGTACGAGAAGGGACTGCGAATCTGTCCCCGCCACGCCAGGAGGGGAAAAGGTTAGCGCCGCGAGGCCGCCAGCGAGCAGCAGGCATGTCAGCAACCGATTCATTTCCGGAGCTCCGACAAGGAAATCACGGTCAATCGAATATGCCCCGGCCCATTATACGGATTTCGTCACCGCATGGCACGGTTTATCCCAAGCATTCCCTCCATCGCCAATCCGTTAGCAGCGGAGCACCGAAGCGCCGCAGCTAATACCTGACCAGGAGCCGGGAGGCGAATTTTCCATTTCCAACTATGCGCAAATCGGCTATAAGTCACACGCGGCCTCGAGGCACGCAGCACGCAGAGGTTGATGTTGCAGAAAGGCAGGGGCAGGTCGCTGTCGGGTGAGCTTGAAAACTCCACATCCATCTTCGCGCGACTCTCTTTCCCTGCGCGTCCTTCCCATCCTCTTCTTCTCCTCGGGCGCTTCCAGCCTGATCTTTGAGACGATCTTTACGCGTCTGCTCACGTACACGTTCGGGAACACCGCCTACGCCGTCAGCACGGTGCTGGCAGCCTTTCTGGGCGGTCTGGCATTGGGCGCCTATCTGTTTGGGCGCTGGGTTGACCGCCGTCCTCCCACGCTCTGGATCTATGGCGGACTGGAATTGCTGGTCGGCATCTACTGCCTCTTCATACCGAATCTTTTTGCCTTATTGACCCAGACCTACGTGGCGCTGTACCACAGCCTCCACTTGGGGCCGGCGGGCTTGACTTCCATCCGGTTCGGCTTGGCCGGGGTAGTCATTCTGGTGCCCACCGTGCTGATGGGCGGCACGCTGCCGGCGCTCGCCCGGTACGTCTCAGCGCTGCGCTCGCACTTTGAAGCGGAAGTTAGCCGGCTTTATGGCTGGAACACGCTGGGCGCAGCCCTGGGGACTTTGGGCTCCGCTTACCTACTGATGCCCTTCTTGGGAGTCCGCGGCACAATCGGATTGGCCTGTGGCGTCAACTTTGCGATCTTCCTCAGCGTGGCATTGCTGGCTTCCCGCGCGCCCCTCCCCACTGAGTTGGAGGAGATGGGCGGCGCGCCGCCGGCGGCAGCGAAGTCCCTACCCGCGGAGGCACACGCCCTCGTGCTGGTTCTCGGCG
>Ga0315268_10007706_pt1 | contig 11314 bp, 8 predicted proteins | sample C1_top_MG_FD_204535 | JGI IMG/M metagenome (GOLD analysis project Ga0315268, IMG submission 204535) | Sediment microbial communities from Yellowstone Lake, YNP, Wyoming, USA - C1_top | ecosystem: Environmental > Aquatic > Freshwater > Lake > Sediment | place: USA: Wyoming | collected 2017-08-01 | reverse complement strand
GAGGAATGGCTGCCTGCACCAATCCAGTGGTCGTGCCAATCGGAACGGGCGCGATGCCCTTGAGGTTGACAAGCTGGCCCGCCGCCACCGGCGGCTCGACCGGCTTGGTGGTGGGATCGCCCCCTCTTGCCACAGCCGTCCTGACCAAGACCTTCGATCCACTGAGCCTTATAAAAGGCGTGTTGTCTGACCCCGCGGGCGGAGCCATCGCCAGCGATAACGTGACGCCACCAGCATCGGCCTCGGCCGGCGCCGCCTCTTTCATCCTCGCCAGCAGCACGTTCCGGTCCTTCTCGACGACTTCCTTGTCTATAGGGCGGGGCGTGGCCACGCCCCGACCGCCCTCCAGCGGCTTGGAAACGGGGGCATTGATCCAATAGGCCCAGAGAACCCACAGCACCCACAGGCCCGCCAGTCCGAGGGCGATCCATTCCACGTTCTTTTCGAGGACTTTGGCTGGTTTAGACATAAGGCACCTCGGTATGCTTGCGCCTAGTTGCCGCCTCCCGGCGTCAGCGTCGTTTTCTGCGTTTTTGCACCCAACTGCTCACGTATCACTTCCGGCATCACGCCGCCGTTCTTCACTACTGTCCACTGTCGGAAAAACAGCGCCTCGCACTTGATTACCAGTTGCACAACCGGGCGATCCCCATAGAAGTACCCCGCATCCTGCCAGGTCTGCAGGTCCACCGCTCGCGAATCGACGTTCAGCACCGTGATGCAGCGATTGTTCTCCAGCGCCCACAGCACATCGGCGCAGCAGGCCGCATCCACGTCCACCGTCACATAAAAGTGCATCACGTCGTACATGCTGTTGCAGATGCGACCGGTCGGGCTCCAGGTGTAGTCGCGGAACAGAGGCTTGACCGGCGCATTCGTGGGCCCCGTCACGTTCTGATCGCCCGCGCCGCCGAAGTTGCCACGCATGATCCCCCCGCGTCCGGGACGAACGACATCCGTCGACCCCACGATGGGCGTGGGGCCGGTCTTGGTGATGTACTCGGGCGGAATTTCAATCGACACCAGCCGCTTCACGATGGATGTTCCAACCTTCTTCGAATTGCCGTTGAGGCCGGCGATCGCGTCACACACATCCTGCTGAATCCACAGACCAAGCTGGGCCACCCAGACGTCGGGAACGGTGGGGGGGTCCTGCACGGTCGGTTCAGGAATGCCCGGGTGCTTCGCGAACGAGCTGGTGCCGATCGAGCTCTGCGGATCGGGAGTCAGGTACATCGAAAAACTGTTGGCCCGCTCCTGCGCCAGGCGAGCGCGCACCTCCATCCGCTCATTGGTGTTCTCCGTATAGCCTCCGCCGCGCGAGATTCTCGCTCGCTCGCGCGCCGCCAGCCCCGAATCGTAACTGCCGCGCGCGTCGAGCCCCGGCCGCCCCATCGGCGGCGACACCGCGGCCGGCGCAGCTCCGGTTTCCGCCGGCTTGGGCATCTCGGCATCCACTTCGGCGTCCGTCACCGGCACCGCTGCATTCAGCTTGCTCCTCAGCTCCGCGAAAAACTGCGGATATCGGTTCTTGAATGCCCCCAACTCTGCCCCGGCGGGCAGCGATCCGGGGACCAGCAGCTTCCGGTCGCCCGCGTTCAGCCGCACCACGCGGTCCATCAGATCTGCGCTGTCATCCGCAATGCGCTGAACCACCGACTTGGCTGCCGTCAGCGCTTTCTCGCTGGGCCAGCACGCCACCACGGCCTTGGTCGGGTCCTCCGAGGGAAAATTCACGCGCTGGTTGATCAGCGACTTGATCTCCTCATCGTCCTTCTCGCTCTCCTGCATCTGCGTGCTGAGGCCCTCGAACATCCCGCCCATCGGGAAGAACGTGATGCCGATGGCCAGCAGCGCCACCCCGCCGCAGATGAAGCTGATCATGTGTTTCTTCAACAGTTCCATGTTCACTCCTGTTGGCCGGCATTCGCGCCGGCCCACAACCTGTCATCGGCCGGCGACGGCGGTCTTGGCCGCGGGCTTCGGATCCAGCATCACCACGATGATCGCCTTGAACACCGTGTCGTTCTCAGTGGTTTCCGTGGGGAATACCCGGTCCCGCGTGGCGTCGACGGCTTCCACGCCGGCTTCTCCCGCCGGCGGCTGAGTCGGCCGGTGCGTCAGCTCCGCTCGCCAGTCTCCGCGCCCCCGCACCGGCGCGCCAACCCCTACGTCGCTCGCTCGAACCCCGTCAATGCCCGCGCTGCCCGCCTTCCCCGAACCCACGCACTTGGCCTTCAGAACCGAGAACCGGTAACCGGCGGCCAATTGCGTGTCGCTGTTCAGTTTTTCGATCTCGCGAAGCGCCTCGTTGATGAAACTCTCGCCGGAGGAGTTCGGCGTGCTGCCATAGACGGTGATGACATAACCGCGCGGCGGCACGACTTGCGCCTGCACCTGGGGCTGCGGCTGTGGCACATTCTGGGCGCCGGCGGCCCATCGCCTGTTGAGTTCGGCTTCCGTGGCGCCTCGCGCGGCGCGAGAGATAACCGCGCCGCCCACGGCCGGACCGCTGCCAACGGAATCCGCCGGCCTTCCCGAAAGCGCCGCGCCCGTCTCGGGCGAGATGAACGCGGCCAGGTCCTGGCCGCCGTTGATCGCCGTAATCACGTCCCTCAGGTCATTGCGGTATTCCGAGAGAATCGAGCGGATCACGATCTGCCTGCGCTCGGGGCGCTTGATCTTCTCGAGCTGCTTCAGATCGCCGCCGCTGGGAATCCGCTCGAGAATCGCATCGAGAATTCCCTGTCGGGCGCCCAGCGCGCCCTGCGCCCCGCGCCCCGGCCACAATTCGCGATAATCCTCGATACGCTTGATCGCCTGGATTTGCTCGCGATCCGTCTGCACTTTCTGGGCCTGGATCTGACTGTTCCAGTTGGCCTTCAGCCCGTTGGCCTGGATGATCGCCGCCTTGTTCGATTCGCGCACGCTCTTCGCCGCGGTGTAATTGCTGTTCTCGACGAAATACCGCGCGCCCATCAGAGCGGTGCCCAGAACAAACGTTGCCGCGGCGGCCGCAAACCACTTCGTCTTGTCGAGCCACAGCTTCTCGCGCCGGATGTGTTCAGGCAGCAGCGACGCGGTGATCTTCGCCTCCTCCATCGTCTGCAGCGCCAGCCCGTAGGCTCCGGCCAGCGAAATCAGGTTCTCGCTGTAGGCCGCCGCGAGCTTGGCATCGGCCGGCGGCAGCGCCTTGAACGAATCAAGCTTCTCCACCGGGAGCTGGAGGTTCTGCTGCAGATACTTTTGGAGGCCGGGCAATTGCAGCGTGCTCCCCTGGGCCACGATCTTGGTGATGCGGGCGTCGCGATGCACCGATGCATAAAAGCCGATCGATCGCTGGGTTTCCGCCACGAGATCGGCGAACACCTGCCGCATGGCCTGGAAGATCTGCTTGGCGTACTTGCTCGTGGCGGCGGTGCGTTTCAGCTCCTCGGCCTTCACGAACGAGAGCTTGAAGCTCTTGGCCAGCGTCTCGGTGAAGTTGTTTCCGCCGATGGGCAGCGTGCGGAGCCAGACGATCTGCCCGTCGGTGATGATCAGGTCCGTGTTCTCCGCGCCGCTGTCCATGAACATCGTGGTCTGCGTGGTGCGGCCGTCGTGGTACATCGCGTTGTAGACCGCCAGCGGGTGCATCTGCACGCACTGCACGTTCAGGCCTAGCTTGGTGAAGTAGCTGATGTGACGGTTCACTAGGTCTTTCTTTATGGCCAGGATGCCCACCTCGACGTCGGGCGAGTCCTTCTCGCGGAAAAGCTGATAGCTCCATTCCACGTCATCCAGCGGGAATGGAATCTGCTGGATGGCCTCGAACTTCACGATCTCGGGGATCTTCTTCTCCTCGACCGGAGGCAGCTTGATGAATCGCGCGAAGCTCTGCTGCCCGCTGACCGCCACCCCCACCGGGATGCCCTTCGTCCGGTGGCGCTGCACGAAATTGGCCAGTGCGGTCTGGAGAATGGACTGCTTGTTGTCGCCGGAGATCGAGAGGATCTGTTCGTGCTCGATGACCTCGAAATCCTCGACGCGGAGCTTTTCGCCCTCACGGGTGAGTTTGATCGCTTTGAGGGCACGGTTGCCGAGGTCGATCCCCCAGGCTGAGTTGGGCATATTTCACTCCTCGTGAGGCCAGGCCCGCGGCCCGCGCTGTCGCGAGTGGGTCGGCCGTTGTGGGGGGCTGATGCAGGAAGGTGCACGCCTCCCGGGTGTCGCGTCCATGGTGTTTAACCTCTACAGCGATTTATATCAACTTCGGACCGCCCTGTCGTGAGGCACAGTCCGATCGTTTTTACGATCCGCCGACCGGCGGGTTCCGCTTCACCTCCTTTCCACGATACCGGGCTCGCTCTTGCCCCGTGCCTCGGCTACCATCGGGCCGCGATGCGAACGTTCTGTATCACGACCCTCGGCTGCAAGGTCAACCAGTATGAGTCCGAACAGATCTCATCGCTGCTGCGCGCCCACGGACTCACACAGGTCGATCGTCCGGAGGATGCCGACATCCGCGTCGTCAACACCTGCTCCGTGACGCTTCACGCGGCCAGAAAGAGCCGTCAGGCGGTGCGTCAGGTGCTCCGACTGCCTCTGCTGCACGGCTCTACTGTTTTCGACGCCCCAGGCCCTGCGCGGTTTCCGCCGACTAACATTCGTCGGACGATTGTAACCGGCTGCTGGGCCACGAGTAATGCCGCTGACGCTTGCGGCCTGATCGGCCCTGGAGCGGTCTTGACTCACCGCGACGACGTCGCAGCCCACTTACAGTGCCTGCTCACAAACTGGCATCGTGAAGATTGTGCGCCTCCCGCCAAAACCGAGGAAACTGACGCATCGAGCCTGCCGCCAGAGCGAGGCAGGAATGATGGATGGATGATAGCGGCAATCGCTCCGGCTCGGCTGCTCGGCCAAAGTAGACCACAATCGGTAATGCCCGTCAAGGAAAAAGTTGCGCCAATCACGGAAGACCGCCAGGCCGCCGGTTCCGATCCGTCCGGCCAGCGCGGCACGCGGGCGCTGCCACTCCTGCAGGGCCGTCAGCCGGGTCACCAGCGCGCCTTGCTCAAGATTCAGGATGGCTGCGATGCCCATTGCACCTACTGCATCATCCCCAAGCTTCGGCCGAGGCTCTGGAGCAAGCCGCTCGCCCAGGTGCTCGCCGAAGCGCAAAGTCTTGTCGATGCAGGACATCGTGAACTGGTCCTCACGGGAATCGTCCTCGGTGCCTACGGACAGGAAACCGCGCAGCGCCGGCGACAGACCAGCCAGTCAGGACACGCGCTGGCGGCGTTGATCGACCGGCTTTGCACGAAAGTCCAGGGCTTACGACGGCTGCGGCTGTCGAGCCTTGAGCCGGGGGATGTTAGCGATGAACTGCTGGCCACCATGGCAGGGCATCCGCAGGCGGTTGCCCATTTTCACCTGCCGCTTCAAAGTGGGTCGGATCGATTGCTGCGACGCATGAACCGCTCCTACGGCCGGGATGATTACCTTCGAATGATTCACCGGATTCGGCAGCGCTTTGACCGGCCGGCATTCACGACCGACATCATCGTCGGCTTTCCGGGCGAAACGGACGACGAGTTTGAATTGACGGCCGAACTGACGCGGCACATCGGATTCATCCATATCCACGCGTTCGGTTTTTCGCCCCGCCCCGGCACGGCCGCCGCGCGGTGGCAAAAGGACTTCGTTGATCCGCGGGTAGCTAACCGACGCATCGACCAACTGAACCAAATCGCGTCGCAAAACAGCCTCGCGTTTCGCCAGCAGTTCCTGGGCCAGACGGTTGAACTGCTTGTCGAGCGCCCCGGCGCACGCGATCTGGCCCATCCGGAGATCCAACATGGGCGATGCGAGCGATACTTTTCGGTATGTTTCGAGCACGGCGCTTCGCTCGTGGGGCGAAGCGCACGCGTTCGCATCGACCGTGTGACCCCCGCGCGCACGCACGGCACGCTCATCTCGATCGATTCAGACCCATGATCACCATCCTCCAGCGCGTGTCCGAAGCCAAGGTCGTCGTCGAGGGGCAGATCGTCGGCCAGATCGGCCTGGGATTGGCGGCGCTGGTTGCCGTGCAGCGCGACGACACCGCCGAGGACATCGCCTGGACCGTGGGCAAGCTCGCCAGCCTGCGCATCTTCCGCAGCGGCGACAAGCACTTTGAGATCGACGTCCGTCAGGCCGGCGGAAGCATCCTGCTGATCAGCAACTTCACCGTCGCCGGCGCGACGCGCAAGGGCCGCCGCCCCTCTTTCGACGCCGCCGCGCCGCCCGATGTTGGCAGGAAGCTCTTCGACGACCTCGTCATTGCGATGCGGTCGACCGGCATACCCGTCGCCACAGGCATATTCGGCGCCGACATGCAGGTCAGCCTCGTCAACGACGGCCCCGTCACGTTCGTGGTGGAAAGCCGGCAGAGCTGACAATGAGAGTACTGAGTGCAAAGTGCTGAGTACTGAGTGGCAAGATTCGATACTCGTCCCTCATCCCTCAGCACTCAGCACTCAGTACTCATCACTCCCCCAATGGCTCTTCATGAACGCCACAAACTGCGGAATGCTCTCTTCGGGCTCCGGCGCATCCTGCGGGTGCCAGCGTTTTTCGGTCTCCAGGCATATCCAACCGTCGTAGCCGATGCCCCGCAGCGCGGCGATGGTCTGCGCCAGGGGCAGGTCGCCCTGGCCCAGCAACCGCGGCAGGTTCTTGCCCTCGGAGGCGATCGAGTCCTTGAAGTGAACGTGATGGATTTGCCTTCGCAGCATCTGGGCCGTCTGCTGGGGCGATTCGCCTTTGCGGAAAGGGTGCTCAATGTCCCAGAGCGCGCCTGCCTCGCCCGGGTCGAAGTCGGCCAGCAGCTCGAGCATCCGCGGGCTGGTCGCCCATTCATCGTGCGTTTCCAGCAGCACCTGGCAGGAATGCGGCGCCGTGAGCTTCACGAGTTGTCGCAGATGCCGCCGAGCCAGGAACATCGCCTGCTCGTGGGTCATCCCGCGCGGGGCCGAGCCGGCGAAGATGCGCAGAAATCGCGAGCCCAGGTTCCGCGCCAGCGCCGCGTAGCGCCGCGCCTCCTCGAGCATCATCTCCCACCGTTCCTGTGCGGCCGTGACAAGTGTGACGGATGTGTTCAGGCACGGAATCTGCAGGTTGTGCCGCCGCAGAAGCTCGATGGTCGCCGGCAGTTCCGCCGTAAACCGGCTCACGCGCGTGATATCGATTTCGTCGCCGATCCCGCGCGGATCGATCCCCTGGACGCCGTGGGCGGCGGCCGCCCCCACGATCTGCGGGAAGCTCCAGTTCGGGCAGGCGAGCGTGGAGAAGCTCAGCTTCATGCCCGACCACGCTAATGCGGCAGGCTGCGGGAGGCAAGAGAAGGCCAGCGCCCTACAATTGCCGGATGGGTCTGCCGATTCTTAAGCACGCGGCGCACGACCTGCTGCGCCTCTTCGACCAGGCCGAGTCGCGGTGGGTCGAGCACCTCGGGCAGCCGGAGGCGATGGAGGTCGGGACGGCCTACGCCAATCGGCTGCTGGCGAACGTTGCGGATGCCAACCACGTCCGCGATGTGACGCTGCCGGAAGCAATGTCGCCGGGCCGTGCGATGCGCCTCGTCGAGGCGCATTTTCAGTCGCGCGAAACGCGATGCGCCTATTGGCAGACGAACCGATCGGTGCCCGACGGCCGGACGCTGGCGATCATTGAGCATCTTCTGGCCGTCGGCTTCTCTCGGCGGACGGCCGACGTGATGCGCCTGGCGCGCATGCCGATTGTCGATGTGATCGCCCCCGCCGACGTGAAAATCATCCCTGCGCGGGCCAGCTACAGGCACGTCCGCGAGATCGCCGGCGAGCTGGCGAGAGAATTCGGCGCGGCGCAGGCAGTCGAGGCCGCGGTGCTTCATCTCGACGACCCGCACTGGGATGCGCTCCTGGCGATCCGCGATGGCAAGGCTCTGGCCACTGGCGGCGTGCTGACGGTGGGGGAGGTGGGGCGGATCGACGGGCTCTACGTGAGCCCTCCGTCAAGGGGACAGGGATTGGGCCGGCTGATGATGCTGCGCATACTCGAGATCTGCCGCCGCGCGACGCTCCGGCACGTCATGCTCGCGCTTGACCCTGGCAACCAGGTTGCCTCGAGGCTGCTCGCGAACCTGGGCCTTGAGAAGATCGGGGAGACGATTCGATATCACGCGCCGTCGGGCCGGGCACCAAGCCCATGAGCTCATCGTTTGAACACCTTCGCCACCCCCGTTCGTGCGTTGGTCACGCTGAACGTCCCGTCCTTCTGCGCTGAGACCCTGATCCACTTGCCGTCAGGGGACGTCTGCGTGTTGGCGATGAACTCCTCCGGCGGGTTTTCCGCCCCCGCCGCCACCGACCAGTGCAACTGGTACAGCGCCTCCAGCCCCGGCGAGGACTTGAGCGTCTTGACGGCCGCCAGCGCGCCCACCTTTCTCGCCCCGTTGTTCATGATCGCCACCCGCGGCCGAAGCGCATGCACCAGCGCCGGCGAATTCGAGATGTCGTTGCCGTGATGGCTGACCATGAACAGGTCGATCGTCCCGATCGGATTGTTCGGGCACATCAGCGCCAGTTCCTTGTTCCACGTCAGATCGCCCAGGTCCAGCATGCGGAATTTGCCGAACGTGAACAGCAACCCCACGCTGTACGCGTTTTCCGATTCATCCTCGTTGGTCCCCCGCCACTTCTTCGACGGCGTGTCGGCCAGCGGATTGGGCGCGCCGGCGCCTTCCAGCGGCGACCTGATCGCCTCGCCCGCCGACGTGACCACCAGCACATCCACGTCCCCGAATGGAATCCTGTCGCCCGCCTTCACAATCATCCGCCGGGCCTTCGCGCAGACCTGCTCGTACGCCTTCACGGCGGCCGTCGTGCCGGGGTCCTTCACCGCCGCCGGGCCGTGATCCACGAAGGTCCCGGCCCCAATCCGCGCCGCCACGCTGGGCACATTGTTCACGTGGTCCAGGTCGTAATGTGTGACCACCACGTAATCGAACTGCTTCACGCCCGCTGTTTTCGCGGCCTCCACGATGCGATTGGTGTCGCGATCCTTGTTGCCCGGAAAACCCGCGTCGATCAGCATGCTCTGCCCTGACGGCGCGATCAGCAGCAGCGCCTTGCCGCCCTCCGTGTCAACCACGTACATGTCGAGCGTGTCGGCCGCCCGAAGCGTCAGCGAAACAAGCACCACCCAGCTTGCGGTAAGAACTGTCTTGAACATGGCCCGGATCATACCAGCCGGCCGGGCCTCAATGCCACGGCTTCAGCGACGCTTCGACTCAGGGCTTTTCGATGAGAATCGTCTGCTCCACCGGCGTGGCCGTCTTCACCATCGGCTCCACGCCCCGGCCGAACTGCCACGCGACGACCCTGACTGTGATGGGGAAGACCGCGCGGACGGGAATCTGCTCAATGCGCAGCTTCCCATCCACGATGCTCGCGGGCCCGAACGCCACGTAGTATTCAACCGCCAGACCCGCGTCGCTCGTGGCGCGCAGCGGCACAGGTTCGCTGTCGGGCTTGAGTTTGCCGATGGGCGGAAAGGTGATCGTCTGCTCCCGCCCAGCCTTCAGCCCCGAGAAACCGCGCGGCATCATCCCGACCTGCTCGGTGTAGCGATACTCACCGTCCCCGGCGCTATAGGCCATAAATGTGACGCGGCCGGGCTCGCTCGCGGGGGCGAGGTTGTCGAACTTCATCCGCAGCGTATTTGGCCCGACGGAGACCACACCGCCGCTGACCTGCTTCACGAGAATCGGCGCACTCGAATGCCCGACCGGTTGTCCGGCATCCGCCCAGCGCGGCCCGGCGCCGCCGCGCTGGGTCGTCGGGTACTTGTCGGCATAGACGGGATGCGCCTCAAACGCCTGCCCGTCGCCCACCCACTTGAGCTGCGTGAAAAAAGAACGCGCGCCGGCGTCCACCCACGTCGGATCCATCCAGCGGATGAACTGGTCCTTTCGGCCCGCCATTCCCGCGTGATAGGTCACAGTCGCTTTCGCAACCTCCTGGTCGAAATGCCAGGCGGCCCGGATCTTGTCACCTCTGTAGCTCTCGTATGCGGCAGGCTCGACTGCGTCAGCCTTGTTGATGCGCAGATCGCTCAGCCAGCCGGCCTTCACGTCAATCTCCCTGCACCGGATCGGCTCTTTCGCATCACTCGGCCAGTCAGGAATCCGCGCCCGCGCCGCCTTGCGGATGAACATCGCCAGATAGGCGGCGTTGCGCTCCGACCAGGCAAAGTGCCCCGCCCCCGGCTCGACCACGAGGCTCCCCAGGTTCCGCTCATCCGCAGCCCGAAACATGATCAAGGCGTCGCGCCCGCCCTCCCAGGTCTCGCGCCCCGATTCGTCCCGCATCGTCCGCCCGAATTCATCGAACTGCCCCAGCATCATCAGCGTCGGCACGCCCGCCGGCACGGCCTGCTCACCGCCCGGCGCCCCGCCCCGATACTGCACGAGCCCAAAACACCGGCCGGCCATCCTGATCGCGCACGCCTTCGCCTGCGGCCCGCCGGCCGAATGCCCGACGAAGAACAGCGGCGCAACCGAAAGCTCGCGATACCCCGAGATCGCCGCAAGATCATCGAGCGCCTTCTGCACATCCACCGCGCCCAGTCCGCACTTCAGAAAGATGATCGCAAGCTGCTCATCGGCGCAGGCCTGGCGAATCCGATCATCCTTCGCGAATTCGCGTTCCATGAGCGTCATTCCCCCGATCACCACGCCGCGAACCTGTTCGGCCTGCGGGGGAATCCACAGAAATGCCGCGCTCTGGCCCTTGTCGCCCGTCACCGGCGCTGTGTACTGAAACACCGCGGCCGAAAGACTCGAACACGCAAACAGCACGAAAGCGAATGCAGTCGATCGCATGGCAGTCAATTTCCAAAGACCAGGTATCCGTCCGCAAGTCGCGCCGGTTCCTTGCGCCCGTTGACAATCAACTCCGCCCGCCCGCCCACCTTCAGCTTCATCGCATGCAGCCCGCCCGACGCCTCGACGCGCTGTTCTGAAATTCGCACGTAAAGCCGATCGGCGAACGTGAAGCTCTCTCCATCGCCCGAAAGCGTCAGCGGCTTCTCATGGTCCGGCCAGAAGCGGAAGAGCACGCGGTCGTTAATGCCCCCCGCGCCGACAATCGCCACGCCCACCCCCGCATCCGTCTGTTGAATCCTCCGGAACGTCTCGATGCGCGGCCGGCCGCGCTCGAACGGTTCGTGCAGGGCAACGAAGCTCGTCGCGGCAACCTTCCGCTGCACCATCAGCGTCACCCCGCCCACTTCGTTCGGCAACGTCGAT